>Ga0068865_100000419_pt1 | contig 23705 bp, 20 predicted proteins | sample KBSMisM12_FD_75293 | JGI IMG/M metagenome (GOLD analysis project Ga0068865, IMG submission 75293) | Miscanthus rhizosphere microbial communities from Kellogg Biological Station, Michigan, USA - KBS Miscanthus M1-2 | ecosystem: Host-associated > Plants > Roots > Rhizosphere > Soil ...
CCAACATGTCCGGCATGTTTTAATGAATCAAGATGATGTGTTTCGTCATGAGCTGATGTGGACCATGAAGTGCTGTTGTTCCAGGTAAGTGTAAGATACTTCATACCCCGTTTTGCCAGGGCATCGATATAGTCCATTCGGTCCTCGATCATATGTCCGCCCTCTACACCGATCATTGCAGCAAATTTTTTCTGGGCAACTGCTTTTTCCAATTCTTTGGCATTGCGCACCAATACCATTTTATCAGGATTGCGTTTTATCAGTGCATATAATGAGTCGATCTCCCTGTTGGCAAATTTAAAAGCTGTTCCTTTACCATAATCCTCACCGCACCATATTGAAAAAACCTGCACATCCAAACCACCTTCCTTGGCACGTACCAAATCGAAATTTCCGGTAGTTTGACGCTTAGATATGTCAAGTTTAGTAATCAGCTCATTGGAAATCACATCATTGTGTGTATCCACCAGTATGGCTTTATCATGAATTTCACGTGCATTTTGCGCATATACGTTAATGGTAAATAGCGATGAAAATAATAGTAGCAGTTTTTTCATGAATGAAAGTTATGGAATTGAATGTAGAGACACAATACTTGTGTCTCTTATTGTATTGCCAAAGAAGACGCAAAGTGTTGCGTCTCTACTTATGTCATCTTGTCATTTGATAAATGATCAACCCAAACGAGAAAAGCACAAGACACATTCCGGATATGACGAACACTTCCCATACCAGCGGACTTTCAGCTTTCACCCCGGCTGTTATAAGGTGTTTGCGTTCGCGTTGCCTTGTTATTCCTAATCCGATAAATAATAAGCCGCCTGTAGCAGCAATAACTTCATGATACATGCAGGGGTGATTATTGCTTTTTTCTGCTAACATCGTTTTTTATCATTTTGTTGTATTAACAAGCTGATATTTTGATGTGTAGCAAAAGTTTTACAGGGGCACGATCGTGTGATTAAAAAGGTTTCCCTGATCGGCTCAATTTAATCAACCAGTCTAACCTAATCAACTCAATCAACTAAGTTTGTATTATCCCCACATTAAACTGTTTTTCTATAGGCGCATGATTAGCGGCTTCAATGCCCATCGATATTACCTTACGTGTTTCGAGCGGATCGATGATACCGTCAACCCAAAGCCGGGCGGCGGCGTAGTAGGGTGTAGTTTGTGAATTATAGCGATCTGTTATCTGTTTCAGTAATTCTTCTTCTTTTTTTGAGTCGATCTCTTCGCCTTTTGCCTTCATGGCAGATTCCTGTATTTGTAATAAGGTTTTAGCGGCTTGTGCTCCGCCCATCACTGCAATTTTTGCTGACGGCCACGCGTAGATCAATCTAGGGTCGTAGGCTTTGCCACACATAGCGTAATTACCTGCACCGTATGAGTTGCCAAGAATAAACGTAAACTTGGGCACTACGGAATTAGCTACAGCATTTACCATTTTTGCGCCATCCTTAATGATCCCACCCTGCTCGGAGCGACTGCCTACCATAAAGCCCGTCACATCTTGCAAAAAGACCAACGGTATCTTCTTCTGATTGCAATTCATGATGAAGCGGGTTGCTTTATCAGCAGAATCCGAATAAATCACCCCGCCAAATTGCATCTCGCCTTTTTTGGATTTTAATACCTTACGCTGATTAGCGACGATGCCTACCGCCCAGCCATCCACTCTGCCCAAACCACAAATGATCGATTGCCCGTAACCTTCTTTATATTCCTCAAAATCAGAACCATCCAACAATCTGTTAAGTACTTCCCTCATGTCATAGGGCTTTTCGCGGTTATCGGGCAGGATACCATAAATTTCCTTTTCATCCTGTTTCGGTGCAGCAGGTTCTACTCGGTCAAACCCGGCTTTGGTATAGTCGCCAACCATGCTCATAATGTTCCGAATCGAATCAAGGCACGCCTGATCGTTAGGTTGTTTATAATCTGTAACACCAGAAATTTCACAATGGGTTGTGGCTCCTCCAAGCGTTTCATTATCTACATCTTCGCCAATGGCAGATTTTACGAGGTATGATCCCGCCAGGAAAACAGAACCCGTGCCATCCACTATCATAGCCTCATCGCTCATGATAGGCAAATAAGCGCCCCCCGCTACGCACGAACCCATAATAGCAGATATCTGGATAATACCCGAACTACTCATAATGGCATTATTGCGAAAGATGCGTCCAAAATGCTCTTTATCCGGAAAAATCTCGTCTTGCAATGGCAAAAACACGCCCGCCGAATCAACAAGATAGATGATAGGCAATCTATTCTCAATAGAAATTTCTTGCGCACGAAGATTTTTCTTGGCAGTGATTGGGAACCATGCTCCTGCTTTTACAGTAGGATCATTTGCAACAATTATGCATTGGCGGCCAGATACATACCCTATCCCGCAAACAACACCACCTGACGGGCAACCGCCGTGCTCGGCATACATACCATCACCTACAAAAGCGCCAATCTCCAGCCAGGGTCTATCTTTATCGATCAAATAAGATACGCGCTCGCGTGCCAGCATCTTACCTTTTTCTTTTTGTTTGGCAGCAGCCTTCTCTCCGCCTCCCGCATAAACTTTCTTCAACCGCACTTGCAGATCGTACGCCAGCTGTTTGTTTATATCCTCATTTTTATTGAATTCGATGTCCATAGGTTACGATTGGTGTTAACACGATAAATGTAGTGATGTTTTGGTTGATTGAGAGAGTGGTTGAATAAGTTGACTTAGTCTTACTCATTTTAACCTAATCAATTCAATTAATCAACTTATTCAGCCAATCCCCGGCCTTCTTTTAACAGGTGATATTGACTTAACGATAGTCGCTCCTTTTGCCGGATTTTTAACAGGCTTCATCAGCGACAGGGAATTTTGATATGCTGCTTCCAGCAGTTGCTTCATATACCATTCCTGAAAATCTTCCCTGTCCCTCACTCTGATATAGCGATACTGGTTTCCTTCGCCCAAAAGCATATTGCCCGGATCATCGATATCCACGCCACGGTTAAAACCAAAATTTACGTGATCACTGCAAACTGCTATACTGCAAAATACATCGCCGGCCTTATCTGTAGGCGACCAGCCGAATGCAACAGCATTGTAGTTATCATAAATCAGTTCGTTTGTATCGGGGTATAGGTCCCACACAAATTCACGCAGCCACAGAGCAGTTGCCTTTACCTTGTCCGGGTAAGGTAACAAGAATTTCACCAGGTCATTAACTTCTTCTTTAGGCATGTTTTTAGTGATAATATGTTTTTAAATTTAGGGACTTAATTCGCACAAAACCAATTATCCATGTCTGTAAAAATTAAAAGGATATATCAGCCTTACTCTAAGGATGACGGCTACCGTGTATTGATAGACCGCCTATGGCCGCGTGGCATAAAGAAAGAAAATTCACATATCGACAAATGGCTGAAAGAAATTGCGCCGTCAACCGAATTACGCAAGGAGTTTAACCATATGGTAGATAAATGGGAGCCATTTAAAGTTGCTTATCATACCGAGTTAAAGAACTCACCTGCGGTGGATGAGCTTTTGGCTGAAATAAAGAAACACGGGACGGTTACCCTGCTGTTTGCCGCAAAAGATGAGGAACATAATCATGCCCTTGTTTTGCAGGAATTTATAAAGAGGGCAAGTTAAAAAGGGAGCCGACAACGGGAATCGAACCTGCGACCTACGCGTTACGAGTGCGTTGCTCTACCAGCTGAGCTATGTCGGCTTAATTGTGATGTTTCAGGTAGTTGTTACGACAAACTTAAACAAAAAGTTATTTAATTAGAATGAAAGTAAGTATTACAGATGCAGTAGAAAAATTGGATGCGGCGCATGGTCAATTATTCGCCAAAGTGATGGAAAATGGCACCATGTCTGTCGAGATATATCGGCCAATTAAGAACGATCCGCAAACCCCGCATAAGCAGGATGAACTGTATGTAATTATCAACGGCAACGGCGTGTTTTTAAACGGTGATGAGCGAACCACTTTTAAGCAAGGCGATGTGCTGTTTGTGAGAGCCGGCGTAAAACACCGTTTTGAGAATTTCACCGATGATTTTATGACATGGGTGATATTTTATGGCGATGAAGGGGGAGAAAAATAATTAGGTGCATATAGAGACGCGACGCGTCTCTACGAATATCTAGGTTAGATTTCTATCCCTGAACCAAACCTCGTCAGGAGCGGCATTGAAATTTTCCATCAGGCTAACCAGCTCTATCGGATCGCCGGAGGTAAGTACCAGTTTTCGGTTTGCAGGTTTCAGGAATTTTTGTTCGACCATTACATCCATCTGTTTAAGCAGGTTATCATAAAAGCCGCTCACATTCAGGACACCGATAGGTTTATCGTGAAGACCGAGTTGTAGCCATGTTAGTACTTCAAAAAACTCTTCCAAAGTACCAAAGCCACCGGGAAGCATAATGATACCATCGCACAGGTCACTCATCAATTGCTTGCGTTGATGCATGGTCTCTACGATGTGCAATTCCGTCAGCCCGGTATGACCGACCTCTTTATTCATCAGGAATTGCGGAATCACTCCAATCGCCTTCCCGCCGCGACTGATCATTTCGTCAGCGAGCAAACCCATCAGCCCTACCTTTCCTCCTCCAAAAACCAAACTGATGTTTCGGTTGAACATGATCTCGATCAATTGCTCAGCAGCCTCTCTTAAAACAGGATCGCCGTTAAAATTAGCCCCGCAGAAGATACAGATTGACTTCATAATTAGTGAATGAGTGAGTTAGCGAATGAGTAAATTGTCCGAAAGTCGGAAAAGTCCGTTAAGTCCGAAAGAAAATGCTGTTAATTTTCCAGCCATTTTAACTTAATCAACATAATCCAACTTAGTCAACCAATCAACCCTTACTAGTATAATTCGGCGCTTCTTTCGTGATCGTAATATCGTGCGGATGGCTCTCGCGCATGCCGGCAGCGGTGATACGTACAAATTTGGCTGCCTGCAATTGCTCGATGTTGGCGGCGCCGCAATAATGCATACCTGCGCGTAATCCGCCGATGTATTGGTAAATTACTTCTGACAGTGTGCCTTTGTATGGAACGCGGCCTACGATACCTTCGGGTACCAGTTTGGTTACCACATCAGTTTCATCCTGGAAGTAGCGGTCTTTTGAACCTTTGTCCATTGCCTCAACCGAACCCATACCACGATATGACTTGAATTTACGGCCTTCATAAATGATGGTTTCGCCTGGTGATTCTTCTACCCCGGCAAACAGCGAGCCTGCCATGATAGAGCTTGCACCTGCGGCGATGGCCTTTACAATATCACCGGTTTGTTTGATACCACCGTCAGCTATAACAGGGATACCACGACCTTTTAAAGCTGTCGCACATTCGTAAACGGCAAATAATTGCGGAACACCTACACCGGCTACGATACGCGTGGTACAGATGGAGCCCGGACCGATACCCACTTTAACTGCATCGGCACCTGCATCAGCAAGAGCAATAGCGGCATCAGCAGTGGCGATATTACCTGCTATCACCTGCAGATCAGGGAACAGTGATTTAACTGCTTTCACCATATCGATCACACCTTTTGAATGACCATGAGCCGTATCAACAGTAATCACATCCACACCCGCTTGCACCAATGCTTTTACTCGCTCGATATTATCAGATGCAACACCAACGGCGGCACCTACACGTAAGCGGCCAAACTCGTCTTTGCAAGCATTTGGGTAGTTTTTGAATTTCTGGATATCCTTAAAGGTGATCAAACCGCAAAGGGAACCATGCTGGTCAACCACAGGCAGTTTTTCAATCTTATGGTTTTGAAGTATTTCTTCGGCCTGAAATAAAGTGGTGCCTTGCGGAGCAGTGATCAGGTTGGCGCTAGTCATTACCTCGCTTACCGGGCGGTCCATTTCTTTTTGAAAACGAAGGTCCCGGTTGGTGATAATGCCTTTTAGTTTGCGGTCTCCATTAATTACCGGGATACCGCCTATCCTGAACTCGCGCATGATCTTTACGGCGTCAGCTACGGTTGAATCCTCGTGTAAGGTAACCGGATCTTGTATCATACCGCTTTCAGAACGCTTTACTTTACGAACTTCATCAGCTTGCGCCTGTATCGACATATTTTTGTGCAGGATACCCATCCCGCCCGCTTGCGCAATAGCAATAGCCAAAGCTGACTCGGTTACGGTATCCATCGCCGCTGAAAGGACAGGAATATTCAACCTGATCTTTTTGGTAAGCCATGAACTGGTTTCTACATCGCGCGGTAAAACTTCTGAATAAGCCGGGAGTAATAAAACGTCGTCGTAAGTTAAGCCTTCGGCGACAAATTTGGTGGGATCTAACTGCATAGCAAATAACTTTTTGGATTTATTATTTGCCGGGCAAAGATAGCAATATATGTGCAGATGTGCAAATGAGTAGATGTGCAGATTTAAAAAACTATCATTTGATTGCTTTCAGTTGACAGTTTGTTGATGTGCAGATGAGTAGATGTGCGAATGTGCGGACATGCAAATAGCCCATGCATTTTACTTATAATCTATAATTATTTTAAGGCAAATTTTTCTCAAGAAAAGCGTTTAACAAAACAGGATTGATAAAAGTTTGGATAATTTTTCCCTGGCTGTCTAAAAGAAAGGTGGATGGGAATATGTGGATATTGATCGCTTTTGTCTTTACTCCATCCACGTCTAAAACCTGATCCCACGTGTATTGATATTTTTTTATGATTCTTTCATATTCAGGTAATGACTCTTTTCTATCACTTGATATGGCCACAATATTAAAGCCTTTGTTATGAAATTCTTTATATGTCTCTTTTAGTTCATTGAATTTACGAATACAGGGGCCGCATCCGCTGAACCAAAAATCGACCAATGTATATTTTGCTCTTTTTCCTTCGTCACCAGTATTGGCTCGTATAAAATCAAGCAAAGGAAAGACCTCTCCTACACCCTTAAGTTTCTGTGTATCCAGGAATGCCTTCAGTTTTTTATTGATGTTGGTCGGTGTATATAAAGTTATCTTGTCGAACGCCTTATAGTAATAATCGGAATAGTAATGCCTCCAGCCGGCCTCAAATAACATCCATGAAATAATTGGCGATCTGGGATATGTATTCGCATATTCATATAAAATGCTATCGCCGGTTTTTCTGAAATTTGCCCGTTTGGCCTCTGTTTTGGCCATACTGTCCCTTTGTGCCCGTTTATCATTGATACGAAAATCATTTAAATTCTCATTAAGATAGGCCATTATTCCATTGTTCATGCGATTGAAAAGTGGCAAAAAGTTGTTTACATATTCATCATTCGCCTTTGATCCTTCGATCAAAACACCCTGTCCGTAAGCATCGATACTGTTATCATGGACAACTGTGGTTAAATCTGATACCAATATCTGGTTGCCCGAATCAACAAAAAAGGGTTCGGTCCAGATGCCTTTGCCACTCTCATCAAATAAATACAGACGAAAAAAAAGCGGATATTTCAACGTTCCTTTCAATAAAAATGCATGATTATGCACCGGCACGGTATCATTTTTAAAGTTCGGAGGATAGAACCAAGCTGCAGAATTTCGGCTCAAAATCGCCTTCCCATTAGCTATAAAATTCGTTTTACCAGAAATAACGAACTGAGATTGAGAAAATAAAGCACTCGCTTTTACAAACAATGCTAACAATAGAAGATGTTTTTTCATCGGACAATATTAAAGGTTCGGCGCCTACAGTTTAATAAAACTTATCTTACTATAAATAAACAGTAGTAATGAGTAGATTTTGATTTTCTTAAGTTCTCAATAAAATCAGAATATTCAAAAAAACAATTTAGCGTCTTCTCTACAAAGGGAACTGAAATGTTTTTTTGATATTGAAATCCTATTGAATAAACTAAAGCCCGCGGCAGTTTTGTTTGATCTGCACATCCTCGCATCTGCACATTTGCACATCCACTAATATTTTCCAACAATCACCTTATAGAAATTATCGGTATCAAGATATTTTTTAGCCATCTGCATTACATCAACGGCGGTGATAGATTTAATTACTTCTGTATACCGGTTGTAATAATTGTAATCCAGTCCGAAGAAATAAATGTTCTTGAACTTATCGGCATGCGAGAATATATTTTCAAGGCTGCCCAATAGCGAACCCAGCATATAATTTCTAACGAGCGACAATTCACCTTCCGGCACCAATACGGTTTTGAGAATATTGATCTCCTTCTCAATTTCATTAACTGCCTTTTTGCAAACGTCAGCGCCAACTTCGGTTGCGATAAAGAATGCCCCGCCTTTGCTTAATGAACTTGAGCCTGATCCGATACCATAGGTATAACCTTTATCCTCGCGTATGTTGGCCATTAGGCGCGACCCGAAATACCCACCCAAAACGGTATTCATCACCTGTAAAGCTGGGAAATCAGTATGTGTGCGGTTGATTGATGGTATACCCATCCGTATAGCCGACTGCAATGCCTCCGGCTTCGCTACAAAATAGAAATGATCCGCAGCTGGTTTTAAATCAAGCTGTGAGGTATCCGCTTTGATTCTGTAGTTAGGCCATTCTTTCCCGAAAGATTCTTTTAATTGAACAAGCGTCGATTGCCCGATTTTTCCTGATACCAGGATAGTGCAGTTTGATGGTTGGTACATTTGTTTAAAATGCTCCAGCATATCCTCTCGGTGCAAGGTTTTATAATCCTCCATGTCTGCACCCAAACCGTAAATGGTATCGCCGTAAAGCGCTTTGTTAAACTTGCGCCGGGCAACTACATCATTCTTTTGCAGACTTACCTGTAATTTTTGCTGTTGATTGCGGATGAAAGTTGCCAGTTCTTTTTCAGGAAAAACGGAATCGGTAATAATATCTTTCAGCACCGGCAAGGTAGCCGCCAGGTGACGGGTTAAAGTATAAAGTACCACTTGCGAATGGTCGTAACCATAGTCTACCTGCAAAAAGGCCCCGTAAAAATCAATCTTGTCTGCTATCTGTGCCGCCGAAAGTTTCGAAGTACCCTCGGTCAGCATGGTATTTACCGCAACGTTCAGCAGCGGCTTAGCCGGTTCAAAACGTAAATTACTGAATATCCATTCGATACGTACCAGGTCCTGGTCGCTCGAATTAAAACAGAATATTTTACAGCCATTCTCCAGATCGATCTGTTCAGGTTTGATCAACTCAATCTGACCTACCGCTTTAAATTCAGGTGCTGTTTTCCTTTCTAATTTCATTAATCAAAGTTATTATAGTTGCAGAAGTTGTAGTTGTTGTAGACGTTATAAATGTTTAGAAGTTGAATGAGGCCGGACGCTTCCAACCATTTCAACATTTATAATTTCTACGGCCTTTACTAAGCCGCCAGGTAAATCAATGTCGACGAATTTTCTTTTCTGAAAATTTCCCGAGCCTGTTTTTGTATCTGTTCGGCTGTCACAGCCAGGTATTTATCAGTTTCGTGGTTCAGGCTTTCTGCATCTCCAAACAGTTCGAATTGGGCCAGGTTCATAGCCTTATCCAACAGAGACATTTCAGAAAACACCATGGTTGATTCTGTTTTGTTCTTCACTTTGGTCAGCTCATCCTCTGCAACAAGTTCCTGTTTCATTATCTCCAATTCTTCCCAAATGGCCGCCTCAGCTGCTTCAATGCTCACATTTTCTAAAGGCTTACCTTCTACTACAAACATACCCCTATCAAAGCTGCCCATGTTGTAAGCGTGTATCTCGCTGAACAATTGCTTTTCCTTTACCAGGGTTTTATACAATCGCGATGAATTGCCACGCGACAAAATATCTGATATCAAATCAGCTTCGTAATAGCCATCATCCAAACGGCCAGGCATATGGAACGCAATGTACACATCGTTCAATGGCACTTTACCTGCAACGGTTAGCCTTCGCTCTTCAGTTTGTTCAGGCTCCTGCGGCAGGTTACGTTGATACTTTTCTCCGGCAGGGATCGATCCAAACCATTTTTCAGCTAATTGCTTAGCCTGTTCGGTTGTAACACTCCCCCCGACTACCATAATGGCATTTTGCGGATTATAATGCTTTGAGAAGAACGCTTTCACATCTTCCATTTGGGCATCTTCAATATGCTTGATCTCCTTGCCTATTGTAGCCCATTGATACGGATGCTTTTTGTAAACCAGAGGACGCAATTTCAACCAAACATCACCATAAGGCTGGTTCAGATAGCGTTGTTTAAACTCCTCTATCACCACATTGCGCTGCACTTCGAGACTTTTTTTGCTAAATGCCAGGCTCAGCATACGATCGCTTTCCAGCCAGAAAGCCGTTTCGATATTGGCAGAAGGCAGTGTGATATAATAATTGGTGATATCGTTGGTTGTGAATGCATTATTCTCCCCGCCTACACGCTGCAGAGGCTCGTCATATACCGGTATATTGACCGACCCGCCAAACATCAGGTGCTCAAATAAGTGGGCAAAGCCTGTTTTGTCAGGATCTTCGTCGCGCGCACCAACATCATATAAGATATTGAGCACTGCCATTGGGGTCGTATGATCCTCGTGCACAATGACACGAAGTCCGTTATCCAAAGTAAAACGGTTGAATTTAACCATCTAAAAACTAATAAAAGTGGATTGCAAATGTAGAGTTTTTAGCCGAAGTAGCTATAAGTGACCTTATCAGTATAAAATAAAAAATATTTTTTTAATTAAAAAATCTTGGAGAAGATATAAACTAATACTATATTTACATTGCCTTTCCACATACGTTTATCACAATTGTTAATAACTTTTGAACAGCTGAGAACAGGTAAGTAAAGAAAATCCTAACCGTAAATGACGCAGTCTCAATTAATCCAACATATGTCCGCTCCTGGCAAGGGAACCACAGTAGCCAAACTTGGGCGCCAGATAAAGAGGGAAAACTTCTCTTTAAGGGAATTAGTTGATATGACTTTTCATGAGGATAAGGAAATCGCCTTAAAATCGTCGCGTTTGCTGCAATACGTGCTGTTCAAATTCCCTGAAAGTTATTACCACGACATTCAATATTTCATTGACCGTATTTTTGATGTACAAAGTGCAAGCAGCAAAAAGCCGTACGCAAAAGTATTGATGCACATTACTTCGCCTGAAGTCCCGAAAGATGTTCGCGAAATGATGAAGGAAGTTGAAATGGAGCGCGTGGTAGAGTTGTGCTTTGAGTGGATGATCGACCCGAAGATGCTGGTTAGTGTACGTGCATACGCGGCCGAGGCATTGTTCAATTTGCGTCATCGTTATCCATGGATTGCCGAGGAACTTTCAAAACAGTTGGAGTTTATGACCCGCACTGCTACACCCAATCTCTTGGCTAAGTGCAATTATATCCTAAGCTACCTGCATCCTGAAGATTAATTTTTATCCTTAATCAGGTTTAAAGATGCTTACATCTGACGAACTGATAAAAGAAATCAGTACCACCATGATTAAGACAAAGGTGGTCAAGTTGAGTACAATCATCAAAGAGCAGCAGTTCTCTATACACGATCTCATCGACATTACTTTTCATCCAGATAAAAACATTGCGTTCAGATCTGCCTGGATACTCGAAAACTTATTTCTGCAAAAACCGGAAAGCTATATAGAAGATCTGGAATATCTCATTTCGAGAGTAAAGGATATAGACAATCCAAGCTGCAAAAGGCATTATGCCAAGATACTAATGCACATCACCGCGCCAAAAGCACCGGCAATCATAAAGCAAAAATTAATTGAGATAGACCTTGAACCCGTAGTTGAGCGATTATTCGACTGGCTGATCGATCCCAAGATATTGATTGCTGTTAAGGTATTTGCTGCTGAAGCTTTATTCAATATGCGCAACCGCTATGATTGGATTGCCGAAGAACTGGCCGACCAGGTTCATTTTCTGATGCGTGATGGAACTGCAGCTATTCAGTCGAGAGGAAAGAAGATACTTTTTAAGCTGAAGTAGTGGCAGTTGCAGTTGGCAAGCATAATAGTGGCTATGCAGTGACAATCAAAGATCATCACGCTGTCACTACCAACTGCTACTGCAACTAGTCTGAAGTTGGTTGATCCTCCCTGTGTAAATGTGTACTTACATGATAATGATGCAGCTTAGCTTCAATCGCCGACTCGCTATTATCAGCATAAGTGCCGAAAGCATTTACTAAAACGCCCTTTAGATTATATTTCGGCGATCGGATAGCGTAAACTATCGACATATCCGACGGGTTACTTTCGCCCTCGAAACGGTAAAATTCATCTATCTCAAAGTCATCGGCGCCCATGTGGATGTCTTTGTCTTTATCATCCAAAGTGTCGCCCTCAAGGCTCAAATTGGCAGTATATCCCCGTTTATTCATATCATTAGTGGCGTCCACTAAAGTTTCATAGCTTCTCATAGGTTTTTGTATTAGGTGATAATATGTAAACTATAAAACCTGCATTGTTGTTTGATAGAAAAGCTTTTGCGAGAATGAGATTTATTATCTGTAGTAATTAAACTCCATGGAGAATGGAGCGTCTAAAAAAAGAAAAGCCAGACCTCGCGCCCGGCAGTTCAAATTAATTTAACTACTTTAACTCATTTATACGAAACCTGCCAAATTAAAGTTGGTAATAATAATATTACACAATACAAGTCGTATCAATACGGACCTTTGATAAACTTTAATGAAAGACAGCCATATCCAAACACTTATTTTAATTGAATACTATGAAAAGAATTACCCCTATTGTATTACTGCTATTTCTGCTCATCAATGTGAGCTATGCTCAAAACCAGGTTAGAGACGTATTTCCGAATGCAAGCATCTCGGTGATCGACTACCAAAACGGCCAGCAGGTTCCGGTAAACGCTGATGACGCTATTTTATTTAAAGACGCCTTTATCAATTTAGTTATCAATACCCAAACCGCACGTATGCATAATTCCCGCATGATACCCGGCCGCAAAACTGTGCGTGTAACCCAGGCCGACCCACAAGCCAATGGCAATGCTTTCCAGCTTGATATGGAAACCACTTCTTTTGGACGTATCCAGATTGTTTACTCATTTTTATATAACGTAGATCAAAACACACTATACTATTTCAATCCTTCTTCCCGCAATTGGGTGCCAGAAGTTGTGCAGGGTAATAATGTGATCAACATGAACAATTGTTTGGCTTATGGCAAATTCAACCAGGCGAATAGCCAGCCGGAAGAAAATGTACAGGGCAACCAGGGTGATGATGGTTCAGAGTATGACAGCGCTGTGGATACAGACGTATCGGCAGAGACAGCTCCTCCTCCGCTTCCTGAATATGAGCAGCCTGAATGTCCAACTGATGGCTATTTATGGCAACCAGGTTATTGGGCATTTAGTCCGGTAAGAGGCGGCTACTACTGGGTGCCGGGTGTATGGGTTGCGCCGCCGACCGTTGGCTACCTGTGGACTCCTCCTTACTGGGGTTTTTTAGGTGGACGATATATGTTCCACGTAGGCTATTGGGGACCGAGAGTGGGATTTTATGGCGGCATTAATTATGGCTATGGTTACGTAGGCGTTGGGTTTGTCGGTGGCGAATGGCACGAAAACCGTTTCAGGTACAACACTGCCGTGGTACGGGTAAACACAGTTGTGGTGCATAATACTTATGTAAACCGTACTGTGATCAACAATACTACTGTTGTAAATAACCGCGTTAGTTTTAACGGTCAGGGTGGTGTTACTGCCCGCCCATCCCAGGCTGAGATTGCCGCTGGCAATGAGCATCATGTAATGGCCACAGCAGAACAAAACAGGAACCAGCAACTGGCCCGGAGTAATAACGCACAATTTGCATCGAACAATCATGGCAGTGCCCCTTCTAACCTTGCTGCCCAGCGTCCACCAGACAGAAGCGCATTCAATAATATGCCGAGAAACAATGGTCAAAGAAACAACATGAATAACAACCCGGGTGGCAACGCAACGCAACGGCAGAATAATCCGAACCAAAGAAACGATGGCTTCGGAAATCAGGGACAGCGCCCTAATAACAATGGTGTTCCCGGCGCTAATCCAAATGTTCAGCGTAATCAAGGACAACGTCCAAACGGTAATGCGGCACCGGGTAATAATCCGAACGTTCAGGAGAATCAAAGGCCAAACGGGCAAACGCCGGCAAACGGCAACAATCCGAATGCTCAAAGTAACCAAAAACCGAACGGACAAACACCTGCCAATGGCAATAACCCGAATACGCAGCAAGACAACCGTAATCAAAGACAGCAGAATAATAATAATGGGCACCAGCAAAGAGGGCAACGTAATGATAACAACAACCGCCGGCCTAAGCAGCAGCACGAAGAGAAAGAAAAGAAAAACTAAAATTTAAACAGTACAGGAAGCCCTTCTGAATATTCAGGAGAGCTTTTTTGTTTAACAGGCATTTGGTTAGATTTGGACAATCAGTTGGCAGTACTAGTTTGCAGTTGGCATCTGCAAAAAGTAGCCACATAAATAGAATTCATTATACCAGGAGAATGACAACTGCCACAATAAATAAGGATTCGCTTGATTTTCTAAAAGATCTATCTCAAAACAATAACCGGGAGTGGTTCAATGCTCATAAAGACCGGTATACAGAAGCGCATAATAACATTGCTGCTTTTGCTGATGCGTTGATCGGTGAATTGAATAAGCATGACAGGATCGAGACGCCGTCGGGGCGGAAAAGCATGTTCAGGATATACAAGGATGTGCGCTTTTCAAAAGATAAAACACCATACAACAAGCACTGGAGCTGTATATTCAGACGGGCTACCAAAAAACTCCGGGGTGGTTACTATTTGCGGATCGAACCTGGTGATTCGAGGGTGGTCGGGGGCTTTTTCGGTCCGGTGCCGGATGATATGAAACGGATCAGGCAGGATATCGATGATAATCACGAGGATTGGAGAAATGTACTGGCGAATCCAATTCTGAAAGAAACATTTGGTAACATTAGGGGCGAAAAAGTGGTATCTGCTCCGCGAGGCTATGCAAAAGATCATCCTGCTATCGATCTGTTGCGGCATAAACAATTCATGTTCAGGCTTGAGTTTACGGATGATGAAATACTCAGCCCTGATTTTTTATTTATAGCGAATAATGCCTTTAAAAATCTGCGTCCGTTTTTGGATTATATGAGCGAGGTGCTGACGACCGATGCAAATGGGATATCAATCGTTGACTGATACCTTTTTGAACTTGAAAAAATTTGAACAGAAAATGAATTGATACAGCTGGCTATTGTCAGGAAATTTATTCTTAAAATTTATTGGTCAGGTTTATGAAAAATCTCATCCTTGCTATCTTACTCTTCGGCACATTCAATTGCTTTGCTCAATCAGTGGAAGAATTACAAAAAAAGTATACCGTTGTTAATCGTACCATAAGCGTTGGCTCAGAGCCTGGAAGCGTTCACCTGAATGATGCCGAAAATCAAGGTCTTGCATGGATAAATGGTGAAAAATTTACTTATGGGAGCATTGAAGTAGATATTAAAGGGAAAGATGTATTACAAAAAAGCTTTGTAGGGATAGCCTTTCACGGAGTAAATGATTCAACGATGGAAGCGGTTTATTTCCGCCCGTTTAATTTCAGGACAACTGACCCGGTGAGAAAATTACATGCCGTGCAATACATCGCTCCGCCTAAATTTGGATGGAAAAAGCTCCGTGAGGAATTTCCCGGTAAATATGAACAGCCCATCTCCCCTGCCCCTGATCCTAACGAATGGTTTCATGCGCGCATAACAGTCGACAGCAAGAACATCAAGGTATATGTCAACGGAAATACCAGTCCTTCATTGGTTGTCGAACCGCTGGTACATTTTGATGGAACAATGATCGGCCTTTGGACCGACGGTGATGGGGAATGGAAGAATGTGAGGGTTACGAATAAACAGTGATACTGACTAGACACACTGATCTTTTTCTCGTATCTTTATTTCTGCAATGAGCAGTATCCTCACTTTTAAAGACAACCGCTCAAAATGGCTTTTCATGGCTATTTTGCTGCTGAGTTTTTTTACTTATTCGGGGATAGTTATTAAATCGCGGGCAAAGCCGTATACTCAGCAAAGTACTTTAGTAGCAAATAAGCAGACCAGCCTCTCAAAAGTCATCAGCTATAAGCGGGCGCTGCTTCAGTTTTACAACAGTTACTCTACACTTTCAATTTTTACAATATCAACTTTTGATATAAGCCGGATGTACAGCCGTCAAGTTTGTACTTGCATTAATGAACTGTCTGCATCTTATAAATCCAGACCCCAAACTGTTTTTTTCTACCCGGTGAAAACCTGCCCAAAAAATCTAGTTGATTATCCGGCCACTGCTTTAGGATAATAATCCAACCCATCTTTTTTGGCCGTTTCGACGGCAATAATTCATTCCACCACATTCTGTAGTGTGTGCTGCATTTGCCTGCAACATGCACATGCATTTTTTAATATATAAATGAAACTCCTTAAAAGAATATTGAGGGTGAGCGCATTAATTCTTTTTATGTTGCTTGCGGCAGGCGGTATCGGCATATTGGGTGTAGCGCCAACATTGACAAAGAACAGGAAATTATTTGCAGATATAGAAGCAGTATCTGAGGTTGCTGAAAACGATACCAATTCATCAAGCCAGGATTACTTGACAGCCGCTAGCGACTTGAAGCACTAACAAGGGCCTTCACAAATTTTTGAAAATACAACCTGCATAAAACAGAAAAGCCACCCAAAGGTAGCTTTCTGCATTTATAGCTAAAATTAATTAATAGACTCTTTATCCTGCGTGTTCCGGTTCTTGTGTATTCAGGAACACAAACTGGTTGTCGAACATATCCAGTTTTATCTTGCTGTCCTTGTCTATCTTACCGCTTAGGATCTGTTTAGACAATTCGTTCAGGATCTTCTTCTGGATCACCCGTTTCAACGGTCTTGCGCCAAACTGAGGGTCGTAACCTAACTGAGCCAGCCAGTCTAATGCCTCTTCCGAAGCTTCGATACTTACACCCATTTCGGCCAGCGAATCCTGAACATGTTTGAACTGCAGTTTCACAATTTCGCCTATCTCATCGCGGCTAAGCGGAGTGAACATGATGATCTCATCGATGCGATTCAAAAACTCCGGACGAATGGTCTGTCTTAATAACTCGAATAACTGGTTTTTGGTTTTGGCGATCACAGTTTCTTTATTCTTTTCATCATAATCCTGAAAGTTTTCCTGGATCAGGTTTGACCCGATGTTCGAGGTCATGATGATGATGGTATTCTTAAAGTTTACCACGCGGCCTTTATTGTCGGTCAAGCGGCCATCGTCCAGCACCTGCAACAGGATATTAAAGACATCCGGGTGAGCCTTTTCGATCTCGTCGAGCAGCACTACACTGTATGGCTTACGACGAACGGCTTCAGTCAGTTGACCGCCTTCATCATACCCAACATAACCCGGAGGCGCACCGATCAGTCGCGATACCGCATGGCGTTCCTGGTATTCTGACATATCTATACGCACCAGTGCATTTTCGTCATTGAACAGGTATTCGGCCAGCGCCTTCGCCAATTCAGTTTTACCAACACCGGTAGTACCAAGGAATATAAACGAGCCGATGGGCTTCTTTTTATCCTGCAAACCGGCACGGCTACGGCGTATAGCATCGCTGATGGCCTCAATCGCTTCCTCCTGCCCTGCAACACGTTTGTGCAGCTCATCTTCCAGGTGAAGCAGCTTTTCGCGTTCGCTTTGAATCATTTTAGAAACCGGGATGCCAGTCCATCGTGAAACAACGCCTGCAATATCTTCGGCAGTAACTTCTTCCTTTAGCATTCTGTGCTCTTTCTGGTTTTCAAGCAAAGTTGCTTTGAGTTTCTCTACTTCGTCCTGCGCTTCTTTGATACGACCGTAGCGCAATTCGGCTACCTTACCATAATCACCAGCACGCTCGGCCTGGTCGGCTTCCAGTTTAAAGTTCTCGATCTGCTCAACCTTTTGATTGATGTTGTCTACAACATCCTTTTCGCTCTTCCATTGCGCACGTAACGAGTCACGGGCTGATGAAAGATTAGCAATCTCTTCGCTCAGTTCGCTTACGCGCTTTTCGTCTTTTTCCCGTTTGATCGCCTCACGCTCAATTTCGAGCTGCATGATCTTACGGTCGAGTTCGTCTACCTCTTCAGGCACCGAGTCCATTTCCAGGCGCAGTTTTGAAGCGGCTTCATCCATTAAGTCGATAGCTTTATCTGGTAAGAACCTGTCGGATATATAGCGTTGTGACATTTCAACTGCTGCTATAATCGCTTCGTCGCGGATATGAACTTTATGGTGCGTTTCGTAACGCTCTTTCAAGCCACGCAGGATAGAAATGGCATCCTGCGTATCCGGCTCATCTACCAATACCATCTGGAAACGGCGCTCTAAAGCTTTATCCTTTTCCATGTATTTCTGGTATTCGTTCAGCGTGGTGGCACCGATGGCCCTTAATTCACCACGTGCCAGGGCCGGTTTAAGAATGTTTGCAGCATCCATTGCGCCTTCGCCACCACCTGCACCAACCAGGGTATGTATCTCATCGATAAACAGGATGATCTCGCCATCGGCCTGGGTTACTTCTTTAATAACCGCCTTTAAACGCTCTTCAAATTCGCCCTTGTATTTGGCACCTGCTATCAGCGCACCCATATCCAATGAGTAAACGGTTTTGGTTTTCAGGTTCTCAGGCACATCGCCTTTGATTATCCTGAAAGCAATACCTTCGGCAATAGCTGTTTTACCGACGCCGGGCTCACCTACCAGGATAGGGTTATTTTTTGTACGACGCGATAATATCTGTATCACACGCCTGATCTCTTCATCGCGACCAATAACAGGATCAAGCTTGCCTGATTCGGCATACTCATTCAGATTACGGGCATATTTGTTTAAGGCGTTATAAGTCGCTTCGGCGTTTTGGTCGGTTACCTTAGTATCACCACGCAATCCGATGATCGCTTTTTTAAGGTCTTTTTCGTTCACGCCCAAATCCTTCAGCACAGTGCTGGTTTTGCCGCCTGCAGCCAGGATACCTAATAATATATGTTCGACAGATACAAACTCATCTTTAAACTCCTTCAGGTACGATTGTGCCTTCTGTAGAGCCGAGTTAGTCTCAGACGATAAATAAACATTACTGCCGCTCACCTTAGGGTAGGATGCGATTTGCTCATCTAGGTTGTCATTCAACCGGTTAAGGTTAACGTTCAGTTTTTTTAATAAATAGGAGATCACATTCTCATCAACCAATAACAGGCCTTTCAGCAAATGAGCATTCTCAATTGCCTGCTGCTGGTTACCAGTTGCAATCTCCGAAGCCTTCTGCACGGCTTCCTGTGCCTTTATAGTGAAGTTGTTAAAATTCATGCTAATTGATTATTTTACGTATATCATATCATCAAAAAAATTGCCATTTTAATGAAAATGAAAAAATGTCACGAAGAAATTAGTTTTGAAAGACATTTTGTCTACTTTTACCAGCATAACCGAAACATTATCAGGTAGTAAAACCCTATTACTGCTTGTGTATATTCTTATTTTTTTATATTTGATATACCATAATTTAATGTATTGAGTAGCCAAAACAATCATAAGGTCAGGGGTAAAACCCGGATATCGTACCGCGACTATTATACGCTTAAGAATCTTGGGGCTGTAAGGACAGGTAGCATCATCTTCCTGATCCTAAACCTGGTATTGCGTCTACTCTATGCTATATTTCCCGAAAGTCTTACCCGGGCTCAGAATTATCCCGAATTTAACTTTACCAACTGGTTATATATTGCCATAACTCCTATCTTCCTTGGTTGCAGCTATCTGCTCATTTACCTGTTCAAAAAACAAAAGAAGGCCAACTTTGTGATGACCATTTTTGTTTTTTTATTTGCCCTGTATATCATTCTGAGTGGCATGTTCTCCAGCTTTATAGCTACCTCCGACCCGCGTAATTCCATGACCATTTACCTCACTGCCTTAAGCATTATCAGTGTAGTATTTGTGTTTGAATGGGATGAGGCGCTGGTGCTGATTTTTATCACGGAGGGATTATTTACTGCACTGCTATACAATACCCAAAATGAAGGTATGGAGATGATCTATAATCAACTAATATCGGTCATCATGCTGTTCTGTTTTTATTTTATATCGAGATATTTCTATTCCTATAAATCGAGCTACTTTTTGCAGTTAGTGGATATCAGGGAGAAAAACATCGCCATTGAAAAAGCAGGTGCTTTTAAGAATGAAATCCTGGGCATGGTAGCGCACGATCTTCGTAACCCGATAGGCGCTATAGAAACCCTGGCGCTGATGATGGAGATGGAGGACATTGATAATGAAACCCGCGAAAACCTGGAGATGATCAAAACATCATGCATAAAGGCCCGTGGCATTATCGCTGACCTGCTGGATGCTGCCAATAATGAGAACATCAACATTGTTGAGACACAGCGTACCGAAATGAACTACTTTTTGAAGAACATCATTAATGAATGGAAAATTCAGAAAGAAGCTAAAAACAACATCTTCCTGATCAGCTCCAAAAACCAGATATATGTGGAGATAAACTGCGAGAAATTTCAGCGTGTGATGGATAACCTGATTACCAATGCATTAAAGTTTTCCAAGAACAACAACAAGATCGAAATATATCTGAGTGCCAAAAACGGGAGCGCAGTTATAGAAGTGAGAGATTATGGCTTGGGTATTCCCGAAGAACTGCTCCCCCATATTTTTGAGCGCTTCTCAAAAGCGCGCCGCCCTGGTCTCCGGGGTGAGCAATCCACCGGTTTGGGTTTGAGTATATCCAAACAGATCATCGAAAATCACCAGGGTTCCATCGACGTAACGAGTGAGGAAAAAAAGGGCTCTACATTTATTATTCAGCTGCCGGTTGTAGAATAAGACACGATTTTGCGATTTTTGAGATTAATTTTATCCGATTTAATAATCAGTTTCTGAGATTGTATCAAAAAACATCTTGTTAAAATTCACCAGGAAGAGCTCTCTTGATGCACGGGTACAGGCGGTATAAAACCAGCGCAGGAAATCCATATTAATCATTTCTTCGGTCAGATAGCCCTGATCTACAAACACGGCTTCCCATTGGCCGCCCTGGGCTTTGTGGCAGGTAACCGCGTAAGCAAATTTGATTTGTAAGGCATTGTAGTAAGGATTGAGTTTCAATTCGTCTAGCTTAGCTTTGCGACTGGCGATGTGTTCGTAATCTTTCATCACCTCCAAAAAGAATCTCTTCTGATCGTCGGGAGGTAAGGCTGGGGCTTCGGAATAAAGTGTATCCATCAGTATTTTACATTCCACTACCGGATCTTCGGCGTAATCTATAAATTCCAGTTGAACATCAGCAAACCGGAAGCCGTACATTTCTTCAAATCGACGCACCTTTTTTATCCTTGCTATATCGCCGTTGGCAATAAATCCTGTACTTCCCTCCTCCTGATCCTGCAGCCAGAAATAATTGTTGCGGACCACCATCACCTGGTCACCCCCGGTTAACTCCTCTTCACGTAAGAGAATGCGCCCACGAATTTGACGGTTGTACAGGTTAGCATTTTTATTGGAACGGCAGACGATCAATGTGCCATCGTAGCCATATTTATTATAGGCATAGTTAAGGCCTTCTTCCAGTCGTTCGCCTGTCATGCGAAAAACGTCTTTATAGCCCTTAGTAATCACTTTGGGCGTAACGACTTTCCCCGTCCGAATAATGTCACGCAGAGAAGTAGCATTCAGTAATATGCCCGAATCCTTTTGCTGGCGAAGTACGTCCGTCAGTTCAAAGCTGAATATCTTCAAAGCAAACTCAGCTTTCATCAATTTCACATCCAGCGCCGGACTGTTATCGGCACCAACAGGCGGCAACTGAGCTGTATCGCCTACCAGTATAAGCTTACAGTTTTTGGTGTTGTACACATAGCTCACCAGGTCGTGGAGCAGGGTATCGTGAGTATTGCCAGCCAGCCTGTCCGAGATCATGGAGGCCTCATCTACAATAAATAAGGTGTCCGAAGCAAGGTTATCTGCCAGCCGGAATGCATCATCAATATTCATGGCCGATTTTCGGCGGTAAATACGTTTATGGATTGTAAAAGCTTTGCGGCCCGAATAATTCGTGATCACTTTTGCCGCGCGGCCCGTTGGCGCCAGTAATGCCGATTTATAGTTGTAGTATTTAAGCGCCTTTACCAGTGCGCCTACTACAGTGGTTTTACCGGTACCCGCGTAACCTCTTAATATAAAGCATTCGTTGCCATTATCGCTGATCAAAAATTCATGCAGCTTGTCAAACAGTTCCAGTTGCTGAGACGTAGGTTCATGCGGGAAAGCTTTTCTGATCTGATCTGTTGAGGACACGAACAAAAGTATTATTTACGATTTTAGAATTACGAATTACGATTGCTTTAATTTTCTCAGCAAATCGTACATGTAAAATCGTAAATCGTAATTCAAAAATATTACTTTTGCCAATAGCTGCTTTAGTAACCGCAACTATCTAAAACAATCATATTAACTTGAACACAAATCCACACGCCGGCTATACCTTATTGATTAAGATCGGCTCACATTCGTTTTCCTATGCCGTTGCGGGCCAGGGCCGGATGCTTGTCCTTAAAGAAAATCTTGATCTTAGTGAACTCAGTGAACCGTCGGACGGTAACAAAATGCTGTCTGCCGAATATAGCCAGCATATTGTTGGCATTCCTTATACAGGTTTTACTATCGTTCCTGCAAGCCTATTCAACCCCGAAAAGGTGGCTGATTTTGCCCGTTTCCTGGATGTAAAGCGTGATGAGAAAGTGTTCTCTCAACCGTTGGATGCTGATAACCAGGTAATTTTCAAAGCAGATAACTCTTTAGTGAATTTAGTCACTGAAAAATTCAGCATCAACAGTATTGTATTTGCGCCAAAAGGCTGGGTGAAACTTACAGCAGCAAATAATCCGGCAGACAATCAAATATACCTGAACGTGGAAGGCAATAAAGCCGAATTCTTGAATTTTAAGGAAGGTAAGCTGCGTTTTTACAACCGCTTTGAATTTGAAGTACCGGATGAGCTGGCTTACTTTGCAACACTCGTTGCAAGCGAGCTGCAATTGCTGCCGGGTGATGTAACGCTTATTTTAAGCGGACAAATTACCCCGGATGATGGAAACGGCATTGGTTTGGAGCGTTTCTTCCGCAAATTAGAATTGAACACCATGAGTGCACTGGCTTTGTCGGGGCAAACCAGTGCTAACGATATATTAACCCTCACCGCTTTATCGCTATGCGGATCATCGGAGGCAATTTAAAGGGACTCAGGCTTAATCCGCCTAAAAATTTGCCTGTACGACCTACTACCGACCTGGCAAAAGAAGCCCTTTTTAACATCCTGCAAAACCAGATCGATTTTGAAAATATCAAGGTGCTCGACCTTTTTGCCGGAACGGGAAATATTTCGTTTGAATTTGCGTCAAGAGAAGCAACACAGGTTATCTCAGTCGATCGCAGCATACATTGTATTAACTATATTAAAGATACTGCGCGCCAGCATCGTTTGGAGCAGATCAAGACTTATAAGGCTGATGTTTTCAAATATCTTGAACTGGAAACGGAGCAATATGATCTCATCTTCGCCGATCCGCCGTATGATCTGAACCGCATTCCGGAAATTGCCAAGATTGTTTTTGATAAGAGTTTG
>Ga0068865_100000422_pt1 | contig 23636 bp, 25 predicted proteins | sample KBSMisM12_FD_75293 | JGI IMG/M metagenome (GOLD analysis project Ga0068865, IMG submission 75293) | Miscanthus rhizosphere microbial communities from Kellogg Biological Station, Michigan, USA - KBS Miscanthus M1-2 | ecosystem: Host-associated > Plants > Roots > Rhizosphere > Soil ...
AGGCGCTCGGCGCCCGGCCCTGGCGCCATGAACCCGATCCCAGTTCCATCGAGGCCAAGTCGCTCGCCATTGACGCCAGCCTCGCCAAGCTGGCGCTCGGCTTCGTAAGCCGGTTGGATGCACCGCAGGCGGTGGGCCTGACCATGGACTGGTACCGCCGCCAGGCGAACGGTGAGGACGCCCTGGCCCTATGCCGGGGCGAGATCGCGGACTACGAAGGCGGCGCATGACCACTCCGCTTTGCCGCTTCTGCAAGACGCCCCTCGTCGACACGTTCCTGGACCTCGGCGCCCAGCCGCTCGCCAACAGCTACCTCAACGCCGAGCAGCTCGCCGCGGGGACCGAACGCGCCTACCCGCTGCACGTGCGGGTCTGCCGCAACTGCTTCCTGGTGCAGGCCGACGACGCGGTGCCCGCCGACCACATCTTCGACGACGCCTACGCCTACTTCTCGTCCTACTCGACCAGCTGGGTGGAGCACGCGCGCCGCTACGCCGAGGCGATGACGGCGCGCTTCGGCCTGGGGCCGGAGTCCCTGGTGGTCGAGGTGGCCAGCAACGACGGCTACCTGCTGCAGCACTTCGTGGCCATGGACGTGCCGGTCCTGGGCGTCGAGCCGACCGCCAACACCGCCGAGGCGGCCCGCGCCCGGGGCGTCCCCACCGAGGTGGCCTTCTTCGGCCGGGCCACCGGCCGCGACCTGGCCGCCCGCGGCAAGCGCGCCGACCTGATGGCGGCCAACAACGTGCTGGCCCACGTGCCGGACATCGCGGATTTCGTGAGCGGCTTGCGCGAGGTCCTGAAGGACGAGGGCGTCCTCACCTTCGAATTCCCGCACCTATTGAATCTTATCGAGAAAGTCCAGTTCGACACCATCTACCATGAGCATTACTCGTACCTATCGCTGGTCGCGGTGGAGCAGGTCCTGCGGGCCAACGGCCTAAGGCCGTTCGATATCGAACTTTTGAGCACCCACGGCGGGTCGTTGCGGCTGTTCTGCTGCCACGTGGGCGCGGTGTTCGAGGAGACAGCCGCCCTGGCGGCGCTGCGGGAACGTGAGGCGGCCGCCGGTCTCGGACGCATCGAAACCTACGGCGGCTTCGCACCGCGCGTTGAGGCCGTCCGCGACAGCTTCCGGGCGTTTTTGGCCGCAGAGAAGGCCGCCGGGCGGCGCGTGGCGGCCTATGGCGCGGCGGCCAAGGGCAACACCTTCCTGAACTACTGCGGGATCACGACGGCCGACATCGTGGCGGTCTATGACGCGAGCCTCGCCAAGCAGGGACGCTTCCTGCCCGGCAGCCACCTGCCAATCCTGGCCCCGGCCGCGATCGGCGAGCTCAAGCCCGACGACCTGGTGATCCTGCCCTGGAACCTGAAGGACGAGATCATGGGCCAGATGGCCTTCATCGGCGACTGGGGCGGCCGCTTCGTCACGGCCTCGCCGGAGACGAAGGTCGTCGGCTGATGCGGTTCGCCGAGACGGCCATCCCTGGCGTCGTGGTGGTGGACATCGAGTCGCACGAAGACGAACGCGGGGCGTTCGCGCGGCTGCAATGCCCGGACGAGTTCGCCGCGGTCGGCCACCCCTTCCAGCCCGTGCAGACCAGCTTGTCGCGCAATCCACATACGGGCACGCTGCGGGGGCTACATTACCAGCCTTCGCCGCATGCGGAGACCAAGCTGGTGCGGACCGTCCGTGGTCGGATTTTCGATGTCGCCCTGGACCTGCGGCCGGAGAGCGCGACCTATCGGAAGTGGACGTCGGCCGAGCTGTCCGCCGACAACGGCCGCGCCCTGCTGATCCCGGAGGGCGTTGCGCACGGCTTCCTGACGCTCGAGCCGATGAGCGACGTCCTCTACCAGATCAGCCCGGCCTTCCAGCCCGGCCACGAGGCGGGTGTGCGCTGGAACGACCCGGCGTTCGCGATCGCCTGGCCCACGCAACCGCAATTGATCTCGCCCCGCGACGCAAACTACCCTGACCATGAGGCGGGGGAGCGTCCATGACGATCCGCATCGACCCGACGGCGAAGGTTTCGCCGCTCGCGGACATCGAGGACTCGGTGCGCGGCACTCTGATCGAGATCGGCGCGCGCTCGATGATCGACGCCTTCGTCAAGATCAAGCCGGCCGGCGGCCTGGGCGATGTGGTGATCGGACCCGACTGCCAGATCAATTCCGGCACCGTGATCTACTCCGGCAACGGCGTGCGCCTGGGCCACTCGGTGTCGGTGGCGGCCAACTGCACCTTCGCCCCCACGAACCACGAGATGAAGGATCGCAACCGGCTGATCCGCGAGCAGGGGTTCCAGCCGTCGCGGGGCGGCATCGTCATCGAGGATGACTGCTGGCTGGGCGCAGGCGTCGTCGTGTTGGATGGGGCGGTGATCCGCCAGGGCGCAGTGATCGCGGCGGGCTCAGTCGTCCGCGGCGAGGTGCCGGCCTATGAAATCTTCGCCGGCGCGCCGGCCCGCAAGATCGGCGAGCGGGGAGGCGGCTGAGCGTGGCGTCGGGGCTCGCCACGATCGTCGGCGCCGCGGGCTTCGTCGGCCGCCGCCTGGAGGCCCGCCTGCAGGCCCTCGACTGGGACGTCCATGCGCCCGCCAAGGGGGACTACAGCCTGCTGGGGCGCGAGATGGGCGTGGTGTTCTATTGCGCGGGCTACACCGCCGACTACGACCGGCGCCCCTTCGACACCGTCGAGGCGCACGCCAGCCTGGTCAGCGAGATGATCAGGGCCGGCAAGTTCGAGCAGCTGATCTATCTGTCCTCGACCCGGCTCTACGACGGCCAGGCGGTGGAGGTCGCCGGCGAAGCGTCGCCGCTGGTGCTGGATCCGGCCAACCCGCGCAGCGTCTACGACCTCTCCAAGGCGCTGGGCGAGAACTTGACCCTGACGCGGACTGAGGGGCGTGGCGCGGTCGCCCGCCTGGCCAACGTGTTCGATTGGGAACCGGAATCTCCGGGGTTCCTGTCCGAGTGGCTGATCCGTGCACGGATGGAGAAGGATCTCCACCTGGACTCCAGCCCGCACATCGCGCGCGACTACATCCATCTGGACGACGTGGTGACCGCGCTCATCGCCATGGCCGAGCGCGGTTGCGCCGAGGCCGTCAATGTCGCGAGCGGCGAGTTGACGTCCAACGGTGAGATCGCGAACCTCTTCCTGCAGGCCGGCTGGAAGGTGAGCTTCACCCGAGACGTTTCGCCGCCGTCGCCGCCCCGCGCCGACGTCGCGCGCCTTCGCGCTCTTGGCGTCGCTCCCGCTCCGGTGAAGGATGTCGTACGTCGCTATCTGGAAGGGCTCGCCTAGGTGAAGCTGGTCGATCACAGCCGCGCATCGTTGCTGGACTATGTGGTGCGCCAGCAGATGGCCGTGGTCCCGGACGGGCGCGAGGACGCCTTCCGCAAAGCCGTCGACGCCCACCTCGATGAGGCCCTGGCGCGGCTCGCCCACTGCATCGACGGCTGCGCGCCCTGGCGGCCGGGCGAGTTCAATGTCCTGCAATCCTCACAGCACACCATCTTCCTGTATTACCTTGCGAATTCGATCTGGAAGGGGTCTGGCGACACCGCCGCGCCCACGCGCCTCTTCCTGATGAACAAGGCGTTCAACGGGATCGACCTGTTCTATGAGATCGCCATGCCGGCGACGTTCTACATCGGCCACAGCGTGGGCATCGTGCTGGCCAAGGCGACCTACGGCGACCACCTTGTCCTCTACCAGGGCGCCACGGTGGGCCGGCACAAGGACCAGATCCCCAAGATCGGAGACCGGGTCGTGCTTTATCCCGGCAGCTCGATCGCCGCCGGCGCCGTCGTCGAGGACGACGTGGTGGTGAGCCAGGGCGTCCGCGTCATCGGCAAGCATGTGCCGAAGGGCCAGATGGTCTTCGCCGGGGGGCCGGGCGAACTGGTGTTCCGGCCGCGTCCGGGCGACCTGATGAAGGAATACTTCCGGCTCTGAGCCTCAGCCCTGCGGCCGCACAGTCCGTGCGACCAGGTCGTAGAAGTCGGAGGCGAACTGCTGCGTCTGGCCCAGCGGGCCGGAGCGGATCTGTTCGCGCAGGCTGTGGCGAAGCGTCAGACGCCGGTCCCGGTCTGCGGCGAGGGCCGCGGCGATCCGCACATATTCCGCCGGATCGGGGGTCGCCAAGTCCGCCAGGCCGCTGTTGGCCAGGATCGAGGCCGACAGCCGCTCGTAGAACGCCTCGCCGATCAGGCTGACGACCGGCACGCCCATCCACAGCGACTCGGTGGTGGTGGTGCCGCCGGTCAGCGGGTACGGGTCCAGGGTGATGTCGACCTCATTGTAGAACGGCATGTGCCGTCCACGGATGTTGCTGAACTGGATGCGGGCCGGCGCAACGCCGTGTCTGCCGAACTCGGCGATCACATTGCGCCGGAAGGTCGCGGTGCCGCCCTCGGGGCGGATGAACATGAAGGTCGAGTCGGGCACGGCGTTCAGCACCTGGGCCCACAGCTCGAAGGTCTCGCGGTTGTACTTGTGCGGATTGTTGGCGGTGCCGAAGGTGATGTGGCCGTGGCGATCCTGCGGCACGCCCGGCGTGATGGCAAAGCTCTCGGAGAACACCATCCGGCCGAGCGCGATCCAGCTGCTCGGCATCATCAGCGGCTCTTCGACCAAGAGGTCGCGCCGCGGCGGGGTGTTGTAGGGGTCGCAGAGCAGGTAATCGATCGCCTTCAGGCCCGCCGAGTGCGGATAACCCAGCCAGCTCGCCTGCTTCGGCGCGGGCTTGTAGGCCATCACCTCCAGCTTGTTCATGTGGGTCGAGCCGCCCAGCTCGAAGAGGATGTCCAACTGGTCGTCGGCGATCATCTGGGCCGCGTCGCGGGCGTTGATGTCGGGCCGCCAGCGGTACTCCTTGCACTGACTGGCGAACATCTCCTGCATCTTGTCGGCGTGGTTGCCCTGGAAGAACGAGTAGCAGAAGACCTCGAAGCGATCGTCCGGGTGCTCGAAGAGCGGCAGGGCGAAATAGCCTACCGGGTGCTGGCGCAGATCCGAGGACATGAAGCCCAGCCGGATCTTGCCGCCGGGCGGCCGCGGGGGCGGGCGCTTGATCGGCGCCTTCGCCGCCTGGGCCTCGGCGGTCCTGGCCCACAGGCGGTGCTGTTCGAGGAGTTCGTAGCGGTCCTCCATGCCCTTCACGTGAGCCAGCTGCTTGAGCAGGGCGGTGTGCCGGCCGCTGGACGCCCAGGCGCGGCCGCGCGTGGCGAAATCGCCGACCCGGTCGAAGTCGTCGAAGGCGCAGACGCGGACCAGCACCTCGAACAGGATCTTCATGTAGCCGGGACTGGTCGGGTTGCGCTCGAGGGCCTGCAGGGTGAGCTGGTAGGCTTCCTCGATATTGGCCCCCTCGTCGCCCGTGCGGGTGCGCTCGATGCTTTCGATCAGCGCCATCAGGTGGTCCATCTTGCTGGGGTCCAGCTCGAAGGCCTTGCGCAGGTGGGTGTTGCCGCGGTCGCGGTCGTAGTCGGCGATGGTGCAGCCCAGCTGGTACTGCAGCCAGGCGCTGTCGCCGAACCGCGGCAGGAGTTCCAGCAGGTAGGCCTCGGCGGCGCGCATCTGCTGGGCGCGGCGCATCACGATGGCGCGGGCTTCCAGCAATCGCGGATGGTCGGGCAGGGCGGCGAGCGCGCGCTCGATCAGGGCCTCGGCCTCGGCGGTGTTCTGCTCCTCGTTCTCCAGCCCGATCATGTCGAGCCAGGGCTCGACGAGGTCCTTCTTGATCGCGACCGCCTGGCGCAGGCGGGTTAGCGCAGCGGCGCGCTTGCCCTGCATGGCCAGCGCCCGGCCGAGCTGGCGCTGGTATTCCGGATTGCGCGGGTCCTGGCGGGCCAGCTTGGAGAACGCCGCCTCGCCGCGCACGCCGTCGTCGAGGTCGAGCAGGACGTTGCCGCGGTTCTGCTGCACGGCGGCGTTGGCGGGCGCCACCTTCAGCGCCTGGTCGAAGGTCTCCAGCGCGCGGGGGTATCGGCCGAGCCGCCGGTAGACCACGCCCAGGACATTCAGCATGTCGACGTCGCGGGGATAGCGCTCGATGCCGAGTTCGCCCCACCTGGCGCCCTCTTCCATCCGCCCGGCGTGGTAGCACTGCACGAGCAGCGCCCGGTAGACCTGCGCGCTCTGCTGCGGGTCGGCCTCGATAACCGCGGCCAGATGGTCGATCGCGACCTCGCCCTGACCTGCCTTCAGCGCCGCCTCAGCCGCGGCCAACCGCTCATTCATGCCTGCCTCTCGGCCACCGCCCCCGCGGTCGCTGTTCGGGCAAGCCTTTAAGGGCGCCCGGCGCCGGTGGCTAGAGCCGCAAGGCCGCAGCGCTCAGCCGCCGCCACGGCTGAAGCGCCACTTCAGCGCCAGCACTGCCGCCGACATCGCCAGGCAGACGGCGTTCGACACCGCCACCGGCCAGCTCTCGATCAGCAGGCCGTAGGCGATCCACAGGCTGAACCCGCTGACCGTGACGAGGTACATGCGCAGCGACACCGACGAGGCGTCGCGCTCGCGCCAGATCTTGACGATCTGCGGGGCGAAGCTGGACATCGACAGCATCGCGGCCCCGACGCCGACCACATTGGCGAGGAGGTGAGCCAAAACCTCAGGACGCCCCGGGCCGGGCCGCCTCGCGGTCGAACGGCGCGCGCAGGACGGCCGAAAGGCCCGGCCGGGTCTCCTCGAGGCTGAACTCGGCGCGCAGCTGCTGGCAGAGCAGGCGCACGATGGTCAGGCCCAGGCCGGGCGGCCGGCCGGCCAGGCCAAGGCCGTCGTCGGCGATGTTCAGCACGCACGCGTCCGGTTCGTCGCGCAAGGTCACCCGCACCTGACCGCCGCGGCTCGCCGCATAGGCGTGCTTCAGCGCGTTTCCCAGGAGCTCGTTGACCACCAGCGCCATCGGCGCGGCGGCGGCGGCAGGAACCCGGACAGGGTCGAGGTCGAGGGTGATGCTGAGGTCGTCGCGGCCGGCCGCGGCGGCGAGGTCCGGCGTCAGGTCGCGGATGAATTCCGCCACCTCGAACTGCTGCGGGTCGCCCTGGAACAGGCGGCGGTGGACCGTGGTCACCGCGTTCAGCCGCTCCAGCACGGTCTGCAGGGCGTGGCGGGCGGCCGGGTCCTCGGTGCGGCGGGACTGCAGCTGGATCAGCGAGGCGATGAGCTGGAGGTTGTTCTTCACCCGGTGATCGACTTCGCGCAGCAGCGCATGGGTCTGGGCCAGGCTCGCACGAAGTGTCTCGGCGTCGGACGCAGCGGCCCCGCCGTCGGTCGAGGGAAACTGCCCTTCGAAATACTGCATGACGCCGCAATCGGGTCGCCGGCCGCCCATGTCCGGCATAGATCAACGGCAGCGGCCAAGGTCCGGTTCCCGTTCGCCCCGAGGTCGTGCGAGCTTCACCGAACTGTCACGTGACTGGGGATGCTAGACTTCCAGTCCCGGAGAATCGCCCTGTCGCTGCTCAATACTCCGCCGCTGAGCCAGAGCCCGTCGTTCTACGCGACGCTCGTGGAGGCGCTGCCGGACCCCATCCTGGTGGTCACCGGCGACGAGCGGACCAACCTCAGCGGCCGCCGCTTCGTGCTGGCCAACGCCGCCGCGCGGGACCTGCTGCGGATCACGGTCGTGGACGGGCTGCTGCTCTCGGCCATCCGCGATCCGGAGGTGCTGGCCGCCATAGACAAGGCGCTGTTCGACGCCGACGACGCCGACTGCGTCTACGAGACGAGCGGCGCCCAGACCCGCAGCTACCGGGTCCGCGCCCGGCCCCTCGGCGCCGAACCCGCCGGGCTCAGCGTCGCGGTGGTCAGCTTCCACGACGAGACCGAGGTGCGCCGGGTGGAGCGCACGCGGGTCGACTTCCTGGCCAACGCCAGCCACGAGCTGCGCACGCCGCTGGCCTCGCTCTCCGGCTTCATCGAGACCCTGCGCGGCCACGCCCGGGACGATCCGACCGCACGGGAGAAGTTCCTCGGCATCATGCAGGCGCAGGCCGACCGCATGGCGCGCCTGGTGGCGGACCTCACCTCGCTCTCCCGTATCGAACTGGACGAGCACGTGGCGCCGCGCGGAGTCGTCGATCTGGCCCTGGTGGTCGGCGAGGTGGTCGAGGCGATCGCGCCGCTCGGCCCCTCGCGCGACGTGCAGTTGCAGTGGTCCGCGCCCGCGGGTGGGGCGGTCCTGGTGCGTGGCGAGCGCGACCAGATCGTGCAGGTGGTCCAGAATCTGCTCGACAACGCCATGAAGTACTCCCCGCCGGGCGGCGACGTGCGCATCGAGCTCCTGTCCGGCCTCAGCGAGGCGGTGGCGGCCGCCGCGGCCGGCCCGGACGGCATGCCGCGCCTGTCGCTGGTGGCGCCCGATCCGTCGCTGGAGACCTATGCTGTGCTGCGGGTCGTCGACCAGGGCCCGGGCATCGCGCGCCAGAACCTGCCTCGCCTTTCCGAGCGCTTCTATCGGGTCGGCGGGCAGAAAAGCAGCGACCGGGCCGGCACGGGCCTGGGCCTGGCCATCGTCAAGCACATCATCAACCGCCACCGTGGCGGCCTGGTCGTGGCGAGCGCCGAGGGTGAAGGAAGTACGTTTACGGCCTATTTCCCGATGGCCGGAGGCCCGGAAGGCGTCGCGAAAGCGTCATGAGACTGTAGCATAGCGGCTGCAGGCGCAGGCCACGTTGGCGGTGCGGTCGGGGCGCAAGTGTCAAGGCAGGGTGGATGAACGAGCACATCGTCAAATCCTACGAGGACGAACTCAACAGCCTGACGGCCGAAGTGGCCCGGATGGGCGGGCTGACCGAGGCTCAGATCGCCGATTCGATGGCCGCGGTGACCAAGCGCAACCAGGAACTGGCCACCCAGGTGGTGGTCCGCGACGAGAAGCTGGACGAGGCGGAGCGCGACATCGAGCGCAAGACCATCCGCCTGATCGCCCTGCGCTCGCCGGTGGCCGACGACCTGCGCCGCGCCGTGGCGGCGATGAAGGTGGCTAACAACCTCGAACGCTGCGGCGACCTCGCCAAGAACATCGCCAAGCGCACGCTGGTGATCATCGAGACCGACCCGCTGACGCCGCTGACCCGGGCGATCGACCGGATGGGTAAGCTGGTGCTGGGCCGCCTCTCCAGCGTGCTGGACGCCTACACGCGGTCCGACCTGGAGCGCGCGCTCGCCGTCTGGAGCCAGGACGACGAGGTTGACGAGCACTACAACGCCCTCTTCCGGGAGCTCCTGACCTACATGATGGGCGACCCGCGCACGATCACCGCCTGCGTGCACATGCTGTTCGTGGCGAAGAACCTCGAGCGGATCGGCGACCACGCCACCAACATCGCCGAGATCATTCGCTACCAGATCACCGGCGAGGAGACCGCGATCGGGCGGCCCAAGACCGACGCGCTGCAGGTATGAACGCGATGCAGATGACGCCCAGCGTCCTGGTGGTCGAGGACGAAGACTCGCTGGCGACCCTGCTGCAGTACAACCTGCAGAAGGAGGGCTATGAGGTGGCGCTTGCCGGTGACGGCGAAGAGGCGCTGCTGATGGTCGAGGAGCGCCTGCCGGACCTGATCGTGCTGGACTGGATGCTGCCCAAGGTCAGCGGCATCGAGGTCTGCCGCAGGCTTCGCCAGCGCAACGAGACCCGCAACATCCCGATCGTCATGCTGACGGCGCGCGGCGAAGAGACCGATCGGGTCCGCGGCCTCGACACCGGCGCCGATGACTATGTGGTCAAGCCTTTCTCGATGACCGAGCTGGGCGCGCGCATCCGCGCCGTCCTGCGCCGCATCCGCCCGGGCCTGGCCGAGGATCGCGTGCGCCGCGGCGACATCCTGATCGACCGCGTCGCCCACCGCGTGAAGCGGGGCGGATCTGAGATCCACCTGGGCCCCACCGAATTCCGCCTGCTGGACTACCTGATGCAGCATCCCGGCCGGGTGTTCTCGCGCGAGCAGCTCCTGGACGCGGTCTGGGGGTCGGACGTCTATGTCGAGGCCCGCACGGTCGACGTGCATATCGGGCGCCTGCGCAAGGCGCTGGGCGCGTCGGACGACAACGACCCGATCCGCACGGTCCGCTCGGCCGGCTATTCGCTCGACCTCGACGGTTAGGGGCGTTCAGGAGCGCTCACGGCGGCCCCAGAATTTCGCGTCGGCGCCGCCCTATCTGCGGTGCGGCCGCACGCCCACCTAGGGTGACATGAAGCCTTCTCGCGTCCTGCTGTTCGCCTACAACGTCTTCTGCGCGGTGCTGCTGGGCATGATCGGCCTGTCGTCGCTGAACATGCTGAACAGCTGACCCCCCCCCCCGCGCGCAAAGCGGGGGAGCCCACCGTGGTCCGGTTCAGGTTCGAGGCGACGGTGATCGAGTGGCGCGGCCCCAGCCCCTACTTCTACGCGCCGGTTCCCGCCGAGGTGGCCGCCGAACTGCGCAGCCTGTCGCGCGCCGTCAGCTACGGTTGGGGCGTCATCCCGGTCGAAGCCGAAATCGGCGACGCGCCGTTCAGGACGTCCCTGTTCCCCAAGGATGGCGGCTACCTGCTGCCGCTCAAGGACGCCGTGCGCCGTAAGGCCGGCGTCACCGCCGGCGACGCCGTGGCGATCGAGATGACCTTGCCGGACGTCGAGCGCGCGCCCTGAGCGCTTGATCGGCCCGGTCTTGACCAGTTGGGCGGCCCACGCCAAAGCCCGCCCATGAACATCCTCCTGGTGGGCTCCGGCGGGCGCGAGCATGCGCTGGCCTGGAAGATCAAGCAGTCGCCTCTGCTCGCGCGCCTGGTCTGTGCGCCGGGCAACCCCGGCATGGCGGCCCTCGCCGAGTGCCGCGCCGACATCAAGGCCACTGAGGTCGCCCGCCTGGTCCAGCTGGCCCGTGAGATCGCCGCCGACCTGGTCGTGATCGGTCCGGAGGTCACCGTCGAGGCGGGCCTGGCCGACGCCCTGGAAGAGGCGAAGATCCCCTGCTTCGGACCCTCCGCCGCGGCCGGCCAGCTGGAGAGCTCCAAGGCCTTCACCAAGGCCTTCTGCGACCGCCACCACCTGCCGACCAGCCAGTACCGGATCTGCGACGACGCGCCGGCCGCCAAGGCGGCGCTGGCCCACTTCGCGCCGCCCTATGTGGTCAAGGCCGACGGCCTGGCGGCGGGCAAGGGCGTGGTCATCGCACAGGACCGGGCGGCGGCCGAGGCGGCCATCGACGACGCCTTCGGGGGGCATTTCGGGACGGCCGGCGCGCGCGTGGTGATCGAGGAATATCTGGACGGCGAGATCGGCTCGCTCTTCGCCCTCTGCGACGGCAAGCATTCGATGCTGTTCGGCTGGGCCCAGGACCACAAGCGCGCCTTCGACGGCGACGAGGGGCCCAACACCGGCGGCATGGGGACCTATTCGCCCGCGCCCGTCTTCACCTTGGATCTCGTCGAGCAGGTGCGCACGCGTCTGGTCGAGCCGGCGTTCAAGGGCATCGCCGCCGATGGCGCGCCCTACCGCGGGGTGCTGTTCGTCGAGCTGATGGCCACCCGCCACGGCCCCAAGCTGATCGAGTTCAACGCCCGCTTCGGCGACCCGGAATGCCAGGTCCTGATGCTGCGCCTGAAGAGCGACCTGGTCCCCTACCTGATGGCCTGCGCCACCGGCCGCCTGCACGAGATGCAGGAGCCGACCTGGCGCGACGAGGACGCCGTCTGCGTGGTGTTGGCCACCGAGGGCTATCCTGGCAAGGCCGAGGCCGGCAGCGTCATCAGGGGCGCCGAGGGCGACCTCGGCCCGGACGTGGTGGTGTTCCAGGCCGGAACCTCGCGCGGCGCGGACGGCGCATTGCTGGCCGGCTCGGGCCGCGCCCTGAACGTCTGCGCGACCGGAGCGGACCTCGGCGAGGCGCGCGAGCGGGCCTACGGCGCCATCGCGCTGATCGACTGGCCGCAGGGCTTCCACCGCACCGACATTGGTTGGCGTGCGCTCGCCCGCTGACTAGAGTGGAATTCAAACAGTTGTAGGGGAAACGCCGTGGCCGCCGCCGCCGACACCGCCGAGCAGGAACGCGAAGCGCTCAACACCGGCACCAAGGAGGTCGCCGAGAGCCACCGGTTCGACGAGGCGGCGCTCGAGGCCTGGATGAAGGCCAATGTGACGGGCTACGCCGGCCCCCTGGAAGTGCGCCAGTTCAAGGGCGGCCAGTCCAACCCGACCTATCAGCTGGTCACCCCGGGCAAGAAATACGTCCTGCGCCGCAAGCCGCCCGGCAAGCTCCTGCCCTCGGCGCACGCCGTCGACCGCGAGTATCGGGTGATCACGGCCCTGGGCCCGACGGGCTTCCCGGTCGCCAAGACCTACGGCCTCTGCACCGACGACGGCGTCATCGGCACCTGGTTCTACATCATGGACTGCGTGGAGGGCCGGATCTTCTGGGACCAGACACTGCCCAGCTGCGAGCCGGCCGAGCGCCGCGCGATCTTCCTGGACAAGATCAGGACCCTCGCCGACCTGCACAACACCGACTACATCAAGATCGGCCTCGAGGATTTCGGCCGCCCGGGCAACTACATGGGCCGCCAGGTCGAACGCTGGACCAAGCAGTACAAGGCGTCGGAGACCGTCCACATCCCCGAGATGGAGCGGCTGATCGAGTGGCTGCCCAAGACCCTGCCCGAGCAGGAGAAGACCTCAATCGTCCACGGCGACTACCGCCTCGACAACATGATCTTCCACGCTACCGAGCCGAAGGTGGCCGCCGTGCTGGACTGGGAGCTCTGCACCCTCGGCGACCCGCTGGCCGACTTCACCTACCTGATGATGAACTGGTTCAACGGCTCGCTGTCGGCGCTCAGCGACACGGACCTGAAGGCGCGCGGCATTCCGACGGCGGACGAGGCGATTGCGCACTATTGCGGGCTGACCGGGCGCAAGGGCTTGCACGACATCGACTGGTTCTGTTCCTACAACACGTTCCGCCTGGCGGGCATTCTGCAGGGGATCGTGGGCCGGGTCCGCGACGGCACGGCCAACAGCCCCCACGCGGCCCAGCAGGCAGACCGCGTGCTGAGCCTGGCCGAGGCGAGCTGGAAGTTCGCGCAGCGGGCGGGGGCTACGGCCTAGAGGTCGAGCCGCGCCAGCAGGGCGTCAACCGCGTCCAGCGCGTCGAACTGAGCGGCGACCGGCCAGGCGGTGACGCGCGCGCGCCAGGCCGGCGGCAGGCGCACCCAATCCTTCTCGGTGGCCACCAGGCCCGCGCCGAACACCGCTGCGCGGTCGGCCAGGCGGCTCAGCACCGCTTCGTCGTAGGCGACATGGTCGGGGAAGCCCGCGAAGTCCTTCAGGTCGCAGCCGGCCGCCTGCAGCGCCCGCTCCACCTTCCACGGCTTGCCGACTCCGGCGAACCCCACCTGAGGGCCCGAAGGCGGCGCGGCGGCGGGCTTGAGATGGGCGGTCAGGAGGGTCGGTCCGGCCACGGCCCGCACAAGCTCCGGATCGGCGGCGGGCAGGTCGGCGGGCAGCAGGATCAGCACGGCGTCGGCCCGCTTCAGCCCGGCCGCCAGCGGTTCGCGCATCGGACCTGCGGGAAACACGCGGCCATCGCCGAACGGCCACTCGTCATTGCGGGTCTCGCCGTCGACGACGACCAGTGACAGGGCCTTCCTGACCGAGGGGTTCTGGTGGCCGTCGTCCATGACGATGACCTCGGCGCCCGCGGCCTTGGCGGCGGCGGCGCCGGTCGCGCGGTCCCGCGCCACCCAGACGGGGAAGTCCCGCGCCAGCATCAAGGGCTCGTCGCCGACGTCGGCGGCGCTGTGCGCCTGCGGATCGACCCGCACGGGCCCTGATAGGCGCCCGCCGTAGCCCCGGCTCAGCAGATGGACGGCCCTGCCGCGCGCCGCCAGCCGCTCGGCCACCGCGCGGGCCACCGGCGTCTTGCCGGCGCCGCCGACGGTGACGTTGCCGATGCAGATCACCGGGACGCCCGGATCGTAGGGCTGGCCGCGGGCGAGCCGGCGCGCAGTCGCCGCCGCCCAGATCCACGAGACCGGCGTGAGCAGTGCGCGGAGCGCAGGCATCCCCCCGCCGCGCGCTGAGAGGTCCCGCCGGTACCACCACTGCGGCGTCGAGAGCTTCATGCCGGCAACAGAGGTTCGATCTTCGCCATGGCGGCGCCGAGGGCGTCGGCCTGGCGCGCGGCGTAGTCCTGGGCCGCCTCGCCGATACGCCGGGCGATACCGGGGTTCTCCAGCAGGCCGCGCAGGTGGCGGGCGAGCGCCGCGCCATCGGCCGCCTCGATCACCGCGGCGTCGGCCAGCAGGCCGTCGTAGAGGCTGCGGGCGTTGGCCACGTTCGGCCCCGTGACGAGGGGGCAGGCCAGACGCGCCGCCTCCAGCGGATTGTGCCCGCCGACCCCGGCCGCGAACCCGCCGCCCATCACCACCGCATCGGCCGCCGCATAGAAGGCGCCCAGCTCGCCCAGGGTGTCGGCTACATAGGCGTCGCCCTTCGCCGTCAGCGCCTGGCCGGCCGAACGCAGGGCGGTGCGCAGGCCCAGGGCCTCAAGCTCCGCGGCGACCTCTCGCCCGCGCTCGGGGTGGCGCGGCGCGACCGCCAGGACCGCGGGGATTCTCGCCGTGGCGGCCAGGAAGGCCCGGGCGATCAACGCCTCCTCGCCCGGGTGGGTGCTGGCGGCCAGCACCAGCCGGCGCTTTCCCGCGCCCTTGCGCAGGGCGGCCTCGAGGACGGCGTCCACCGGCGGCGCCTCGCCCAGCAGCTTCAGGTTCAGCCGCCCGTCATCGCGCCCGCCCAGGCCGATGAGCCGCTTGGCGGTGGCCTCATCCTGCGCCAGCACCAGGTCGAAGGCGCCCAGCAGGGCCCGCGCTGTCTCGCCGGCGCGGCGCCAGCCCCGGGCGCTATCCTCGGTCATCCGCGCCGAGACCAGCGCCAGGCGCACGCCCCGCCGCGCGGCGCTCGCGATCAGGTTCGGCCACAGTTCGCTCTCGACGAAGAGGGCCGCGCCCGGCCGCCAGTGGTCGAGGAACCGCGCGGCGGCTCCAGGGCTGTCCACCGGCGCAAACTGGTGGATCACGCCGTCCGGCAGTCGACGCGCCAGCAGCGCGGCCGAGGTGACCGTGCCCGAGGTGACGAGAAGGTTCAGCTCCGGCCGCCGCGCCCAGATCGCGGCGATCAGCGGCAGCAGCGACAGGCTCTCGCCGACGCTCACGCCATGCAGCCAGACCAGCGGCCCCTCCGGCCGCGGGATCGAGGCCCGGCCCAACCGTTCTCCGATGCGGCCGGCGTCCTCCTTGCCGGCCCGCGCGCGGCGGCGAAGCAGGCTTGGCGCAAGCGGCTCAAGAAGCCCAGTCGCCGCGGCGTAGAGCGCCAGCGGCAGCGTGCGCGGCGTTCGGCTCACACCACCTCGGCCGGGGCGAGCCGGCAGGCGTTGGCGGCGTCGGTCTCGACCTGCAGGGTCGCGTGGCCGATGTTGAACCGGTGCGCCAGGCCCTCGCAGGCGTCGTGCAGGAAGTGGTCGCCGTCATCGTTGGCCGGGCGGATCACATGGGCGGTCAGCGCCGTCTCGGTGGTGCTCATGGCCCAGATATGCAGGTCGTGGATCTCCTCGACGCCGGGCAGGGCGGCGAGCCACGCGCGCACTTCCCCCACGTCGATATCGCGCGGCGCGCCGTCCAGCGCCAGGTTCACCGAGTCGCGCAGCAGGCCCCAGGTGCCGATCACGATCACCGCGGCGATGGCCAGGCTGAGCACGGGGTCGATCCACTGCAGGCCGGTCAGCGCGATCACGCCCGCGCCGATCACCACCGCCACCGAGATCACCGCGTCGCTGGCCATGTGCAGGAAGGCGCCCCGGACGTTCAGGTCTTCCTTGCGGCCGCGCATGAACAGCAGGGCGGTGGCCGTGTTGATGACCACGCCGATCGCCGCCGTGATCATCACCGTCCGGGTGGCCACCACATTCGGAAGGGTCAGCCGGTGGATCGACTCCGAGACGATCGCGCCGATCGCCAGCAGCAGGAAGACCGCGTTGGCCAGCGAAGCCAGGATGGTGCCCTTGCGCAGGCCGTAGGTCCGGCGGCTGCTCGGCGCGCGCTTGGCCAGGATGGTGGCCACCCAGGCCATCAGCAGGGCCAGGACGTCGGAGAGGTTGTGCCCGGCGTCGGCCAGCAGCGCCATGGAATGCGAAACGAAGCCCGCGCCTACCTCGACCAGCACGAAGGCGGTGTTCAGCGCCACGCCGATGGCGAAAGCGCGGCCCATGTCCGCCGGGGCGTGGTGGTGGTGGTGGTGGCCGTGCGCGTGGCTGTGGCCGTGCGAATGACCATTCCCGTGCGCATGGTGGTGGCCGCCATGGTCGGGGTGGTCATGATCGTGGTGGGTGTGCGCCATCGGGAGCCTATGTCTCACCGCCGCCGCGTCGGATCAATGGACAGGCTTGCGGCCTACGAGCGCTTCGGCCCGGCGGGTGGCGGCCGAGAGCTTCGCCGACCAGTCCTGGATCAAGGCCTCGATCAGCGCCCCGTCGGCGTCGCGCGGCACATAGAGCGGCCCGTCCCAGACCACGGCGCCGCGGCCGAACGGCGCCGCCCACATGATCTGGTCCCAGGTCTTCATCTGCGCCGCGGGGTTCGCGGCGATGCCCATCAGGAAGACGGGCTGGCCGGACCGCTTGGCGATCTGCAGCGAGCCCTCGGCGATCACCTCGCCGGGACCCCGCGGACCATCGGGCGTGACCACCAGCGCGCCGCCCTCCGAGACGTGGTTCACCGCCTCGCGGAGCGCTGCCACCGCCTGGCGGGCCTTCTGCGCATCGCCCTTCTTCGCCGTGGAGATGCGGATGCCGGGAAAGCCCGCCATTTCCAGCGCCGTGGCGATGAACTGGCCGTCGGCCGACGGGCTGATCATCGCCTTGGTGTTCTTGCGCCACCACTGCGGCGCCGTGGCCAGGCAAAGTGGGATGCGCCCATGCCAGAAGAGCGCGATGGCGCCGCTCTCGCCCGCCAGCACGGGCTCGACGCAGGCGACGTTCTCGTGGCGCCAACGCACGGTCGCAAGGATCAGGCGGATGTAGGCCCCGAGGCACCAGCCGAGCAGGTTCTGGACGGCGGCGCTGCGCAACAGCGCCTTCAAGCCACCGGCTCCGTCTCGGACGCCAGGTCCTGGCTCCTGGCCAGGCGCGCATAGAGGCCACGCTTACGCAGCAAGCTCGCATGGTCGCCCGTCTCGACGATCCGGCCCTTCTCGATGACATAGATCCGGTCCGCGCCGCGCACGGTCGACAGCCGGTGCGCTATCAGGATGGTGGTGCGCCCGGCCATCAGCCGCTTCAGCGCCGCCTGCACCTGGGCCTCGCTCTCGGTGTCGAGCGCGCTGGTGGCCTCGTCCAGCAACAGGATCGGGGCGTCCTTCAGGAAGGCCCGCGCAATTGCGATCCGCTGCCGCTGGCCGCCGGAGAGGCGCGCGCCGGCCTCGCCCACCTGGGTGTCGTAGCCGTGGGGCAGCTGGCCGATGAACTCATGCGCGGCCGCCTCGCGCGCGGCGCGCTCCACCTCCGCGGCGCTGGCGTCGGGGTGGGCGTAGGCGATGTTGGCGCGGATGGTGTCGTCGAACAGGAACGGCTCCTGGGTCACCAGCGCGATCTGGGCGCGCAGCGAGGGCAGGGTCACGTCGCGCACGTCCTCCCCGTCGATCAGCACCCGCCCGCCGGTCGGGTCATAGAACCGCGGGATCAGGTTCAGGATGGTGCTCTTGCCGCCGCCGGAGGGGCCGACCAGGGCCACCGTCTCGCCGCGCGCGGCCTCCAGGCTGACGCCGTTCAGCGTCGGCGGCCCGTCGCCGCCATAGCTGAAGTCGACGGCTTCGAAGCGGATCATCCCCTGGCCGCGGGCCAGCGGATGGGCCCCGGGCCGCTCGCGCACCTCCGGCTCGACGTCCAGCGCGGCGAATAGCCGGCGCGCCGCCGACATCCCCTCGGCGAACACGGTCTGCAGGTTGGCGAGCTGGCGCAGGGACTGGCTGGCCATCATCAGGGCGGCCATGAAGGCCACGAAGGCGCCCACCGTCATGTGGTGGTGCTCGGAGCGCCACCCGGCGTAGGCGATTACCGCCGCGGTGATCAGGGTCATCAGGAGCTCGGTGGCCGGCGCCGCATAGGCTCGCGCATTGGCGCCCTTGATCAGGTGGGCCTGCCGGCGGCGGACCACGTCGCCGACGCGCGTCTCCTCATAGGCCTCGCGGTTCTCGATCTTGACGATCCGCACCCCGTCCAGGCTCTCCATGATCGCGGTCGAGAGCGCAGAGGTCTCGGCCATCGCCCCCTTCGCGGCCTTGGTGGTGCGCTTGTAGAAGCGGCGCATGATCCAGCTCGCCACCGGCGCGGCGACCATCACGATCAGGGTCAACCACAGGTCATTGGAGATCATGATCGACATCGCGCCGATCACGATCAGCAGGTTCTGGGTGTAGTTGATCACCCCGCTGGTGGCCGCCTCGCGGATCAGGCCGGCGTCATAGAGCACGCTGGACACGTAGGAGCCTGAGTGCTGGCTGCGCAGGCGCGCCAGATCGGCGCGCACCAGCTTGCCGAACAGCTGGATCTGCACGTCGCCGACCACCGCGTTGCCGATCCGGTTGACCAGCGCGGCCTGAACGACCTGGGCCAGGGTCCGCGCGGCCGCGAACATCACGATCAGGGCCGGCAGCCGCACCAGTTGCCCGGCCTTGTGATTGACCAACAGGTCGTTGGTCGCCGGCTCCAGCACCTGGGCCAGCATGGTCGAGAAGAAGGCGACGGCGATGGCGGCCACGAAGGCGGTGATCCAGCCCTTCCAGCGCGGCGCCATATAGACCCGTGCCACCCGGCCGATCAGGGCGCGGGCGCTGAGCTCTGGCGGGGCGCGGCGGTCCATGAGCTTGGGGTCGTCCGATGCGGGGTGGAAGTCAAGCCGAGGGCCGCGACCTCTCGGCCGCTTTCATGCAGGGTCGCAAAGCCCTAGATGAGCGCCATGACCGCTGAGCCTGTGGCCAATGGATTCGATGTGACGACGCCGGGCGGCCGGTTCAAGACCTATGCCGATTACCTGTGGAACGACCACGCCTACCTGCGGCTGGGCTTTCAGAACGCCCATTGGATCTCCGACGAGCTGGTGCGCACCAACCAGCCTTGGCCGCACCAGCTGGCCCACTGGAGGGACCGCGGGATCCGCACGGTGGTCAACCTGCGCGGCGGCTTCGACGCCAGCTTCCACGCGCTGGAGAAGGACGCGTGTTCGCGCCTCGGCCTCGATCTGGTCGACTTCACCATCACCTCGCGCGAGGTCCCCAGCCGCGAGCGGGTGCTTGGCGCCAAGCGGCTCTACGAAACCATCGCCTATCCGGCGCTGATCCACTGCAAGTCCGGCGCGGATCGGGCCGGGATCATGAGCGTCTTCTACATGCACTTCCGAAAAGGCCTGCCGATCCGCGAGGCCTTGGACCAGCTGTCGCTGAAGTACCTGCACGTGAAGCAGGGCAAGACCGGCGTGCTGGACTACGTGTTCGAGCGCTACCTGGCCGAGGGCGAGCCGGCCGGAATGGCCTTCCTCGAATGGGTCGAGAGCCCGATGTACGACCCCGCCGGCATGAAGGCGGACTTCCGCGCCGGCATGCTGGGCTCGGTCCTGACCGAGAAGCTGCTGCGGCGCGAGTAAAGATCCGCTCCCGGGACGAGCGGATTTTCTCAGTGGTCGTGGTCGTCCTCGTGGTCCGAGTCCGGGTTCAGAAGCCGGTGCGCGTGGATGATGAAGTAGCGCATCAGGGCGTTATCGACCGTGGACTGCGCCCGCGCCCGCCAGGCCTTCAGCGCTTCCTGATAGCTGGGATAGGCGCCCACAAGGTCGACCTTGTGCAGGTCCTTGAACTCGGGCGCGCCGTCGAGGCTCTTCAGCTCACCGCCGATCACCAGGTGGAGGAGTTGTCTGTCGACCATGATCTCGTAACGCCTGAAACGGGTTTTCAGCCGCGGGCCATAGGCTTCCCCGGCGTCCGGATCAACCGTGCGTAGCGGCGAAGGGGCCTAGGTGCCGGCGATCGCCAGGGCGTCGACCAGGATCGACGGCGCGTTCGAGGAACCCCGGATTTCCAGGTCCGCGCCGGGAACCAGCCGGCCATAGATGTCGATCAGGTTGCCCGCGACGGTGATCTCGTTGACCGGATAGGCGATCTGACCGCCCTCGAACCAGAAGCCGGAGCAGCCCACCGACCAGTCGCCGGTGTTGCCGTTCAGCGAGGGCCCGAACATCGAGGTGACCAGCAGGCCCGCCTTGGCGTCGGCCATCAGCCCGGCCAGGTCGCGCGATCCCGGCTTGAGCGTCAGGTTCGACGTCGAGACGCCCGGCGGCCCGGCCAGGCCGCGCGAGGCGTGGCCGGTGGTGGCGAGCCCCAGCTGGCGGGCCGAGGACGTGTTCAGGAGCCAGGTGGTCAGCACCCCGTCGTCGATCAGGTCGATCGGCCCGTTCGCCACGCCCTCGTCGTCGAACGGTGAGGAGCCCAGGCCGCGCAGGGTGTGCGGATCGTCGGTGACGACGAGGCCCTTGGCGAACACCGGCTGGCCCAGCTTGGCCTTCAGGAACGAGGTGCCGCGCGCGATCGAGGGGCCGGAGACGGCGCCCACCAGAGCGCTCATCAGCGAAGACGCGATGCGGTTCTCGAAGATCACCGGGGCGGTGGTTGAGGCGATCTTGCGCGCGCCCAGGCGGCCCGCGGCGCGGCGGCCGGCCTCGGCGCCGATGACGTCGGCGGCGGGCAGGTCCGCCTGCCAGCGCTTCGAGCGCCCGTCGTAGCCTGTTTCCATCCCGCCTTCGTCGCCAGCGATCGCTGAGGCGCCTAGCGAGAAGGACGAGGCGCGGTGCAGGCCGGAAAAGCCGGCGCTGGTCACCATCCGCCACTGGCCCGCCGACCAGGAGGCCGACGCGCCGTCGGAATTGGTCACCTTGGGAATCGCGCGCGCGGCGTCCTCGGCCGTGCGCGCCCGGGCCTCCAGGGCCTCGGCGCTGGGCTCGGCGGGGTCATAGAGGTCGAGGTCCTTCAGCGGCCCGCGCGCGAGGCGTTCCGGATCGGCGAGGCTGGCGTAGGGATCCTCCGGCGCAAGCCGGGCCATGGCGACGCAGCGCTCGACCAGCTTGGCGCGCGCCTCGGCGCTGACATCGGAGCCGGAGACCGACGCCTGGCGCTGGCCGACGAAGACCCGCAGACCCAGGTCGCGGCTCTCCTCGCGCTCGACTTCCTCGAGTTCGCCCAGGCGTACGGTGATCGACAGCGCTCGGCGCTCCGCGCCTACGGCCTCGGCCGCATCGGCCCCGGCGGCCAGGGCGGCGGCCACCACCTCGTTCAGCAGGTTTTCGTCCATGCGGGGCATATGGCGGACGCCGCCCGCCCCGGCAAGCGGGTGCGGCGCTAGGGTATGGCGTAGAACAGCAGCGCCACGCCGGCCATGATGTAGGCGATCCAGGTCAGCATCACGCCCACCGCCCGCGGCAGCGACGCCGTCCCGCTGCGTGACAGGCCCAGCGCATGCGCCGCCCGGCCGACGAAGAGCGTCAGGCCGACCGCGTGGACCGCCACGGGATAGGCGCCGGCCATGGCCAGCACCACCAGCGCGATCAGCCCGCCGGGCACATATTCCGTGGCGTTGCCGAACGCGCGGATCGCGCGCTCCAGCTCCGGGATCTCCGCGTGGCCCAGCTCCACGGCGTGCTTGCGCCGCTGGCGCACCACCAGCATCGACAGCACCAGCAGGAGCAGCAGGTGCAGGCCCACCCAGAGGGCCGCGGCATGGATGGCGGGCGCGACTTCAGACATGGCTCACGCATCCCCGCCGGGCAGGCCCAGCTTCGCCCACTTGGCCGTCACCGCGGCCACGACGTCCGGGTCCATGCCCAGCAGCGTCCCCCACTCGCGGTGGGTCTCCGGCGGCAGCTTGTTGGTGGCGTCCAGGCCGATCTTCGAGCCCAGCCCGCTCTCCGGCGAGGCGAAGTCCAGGTAGTCGATCGGCGTGTTCTCGACGATCGTCACGTCGCGGGCCGGGTCCATCCGCGTGGAAACCGCCCACATCACGTCCTTCCAGTCCCGCGCGTCGATGTCGTCGTCCACGACGATGACCCACTTGGTGTACATGAACTGCCGAAGGTAGCTCCAGACGCCCATCATCACGCGCTTGGCGTGGCCCGCGTAGGCCTTCTTCATTGACACCACGGCGATCCGGTAGGAGCAGCCCTCCGGCGGCAGCCAGAAGTCGACGATCTCGGGGAACTGCTGGCGGATCAGCGGCACGAAGACTTCGTTCAGCGCCTCGCCCAGCACGCTGGGCTCGTCCGGCGGCCGCCCCGTGAAGGTGGTCAGGTAGATCGGGTCCTTGCGCATGGTGATCGCGCTGACCTGGAAGACCGGAAACTGTTCAACAGAGTTGTAGTAGCCGGTGTGGTCGCCGTAGGGGCCCTCGTCGGCGTACTCGTCCAGGAGGACGTGGCCCTCGATGACGATCTCGGCCTGGGCCGGGACCATCAGGGGCACGGTCTTGGCCGGGACCAGGTCCACCTTGGACCCACGCAGCAGGCCGGCGAACTGGTACTCCGACAACGTGTCCGGCACGGGTGTGACGGCGGCCAGGATCGTGCCCGGATCGGCGCCGATCACGGCGCAGGCCGGCAGCGCGTCGGGCTTGCCCGCGGCCTTCCAGCGGCGATGGTGCTGGGCGCCGCCACGGTGCGCCAGCCAGCGCATGATGGTGCGGTCTCTGCCGATCACCTGCATGCGGTAGATGCCGAGGTTGTAGTCGTCCTCGGCGCTCTCCGAGGGACCCTTGGTGACGACCAGCGGCCAGGTGATCAGCGGCGCGGGCTCGCCCGGCCAGCAGGTCTGCACCGGCAGCTTGGACAGGTCGATGTCGCCGCCCTTCCAGACCACCTCCTGCACCGGCGCCTTCTTCACGGTCGCCGGCCGCATCGACATCACGGTCTTGGCCAGGGGCAGCATATCCATGGCGTCCTTCAGGCCACGCGGCGGCTCGGGCTGGCGCAGGAAGGCCATCAGCTCGCCCACCTCCCGAAGGTCGGCCGCGGTGGTCCGCTCGCGGCCTTCAAGGGTCACGCCCATGGCCACCCGCTTCACGGTGCCGAACAGGTTGACCAGACACGGCATCGACGAGCGCTCGCCGTCGGCGCGGATGACGTTCTCGAACAGCACGGCCGGGCCGCCGCTCGCCAGCAGCCGGCGATGGATCTCGGTCATCTCCAGGACAGAGGACACGGGCTCGGAGACGCGGACAAGTTCGCCCGCCTTCTCCAACTTGGCCATGAACTCGCGCAGCGACTTGTACGCCATCGTCCCTCCGAAGGTGGGGGAACCTAGAGCGGGGCGCTGGCTGGGTCTAGGATCGCGCCATGAAGCGCATCGACCTCGACGACCTGCCGCCAAAGGTTGCCGCCCTCCTGACCGGCGCCGAACCCGGAGAGGAGGTGCTGCTTGTCCAGGGCGGCGCGGTGGTGGGCCGACTGACCGGCGGCGTCCGCGAGTCCGCTCCGGCCACCCAGGCCGACCCCGACCAACCGGCCGAGGAGCGCGCCAAGGAGATCTTCGAGGTCTTCCGCTCCTCGATCGAG
>Ga0068865_100000423_pt1 | contig 23583 bp, 21 predicted proteins | sample KBSMisM12_FD_75293 | JGI IMG/M metagenome (GOLD analysis project Ga0068865, IMG submission 75293) | Miscanthus rhizosphere microbial communities from Kellogg Biological Station, Michigan, USA - KBS Miscanthus M1-2 | ecosystem: Host-associated > Plants > Roots > Rhizosphere > Soil ...
GCGATGTTCGGGCGGCAGCTGCTGGAGCGCCAGCTGCAGCGAGCGCATGGCCATGCTCCAGTCCTGCGTGGCCGGGGTCCTGAGCGCGCCGGCGTACTCGCCCGCCTCGTCGCGCACCTCGCGCCGGCGGCGCAGGACGTGCGTGTAGTAGGTGTTGCGCAGGATCGTGAAGAGCCAGGCCCTGAGGTTCGTGCCCGGCTCGAACTTGTCGCGATTGGTCCAGGCCTTGATCAGGGTGTCCTGCACCAGGTCGTCGGCGTCCGATCCGTTGTGGCTCAGGGACCAGGCGAAGGCTCGCAGCGCCGGGATCAGCTCGATCACATCGTCGCGCCAGCTGGTCGTCCCGCTCATGATGCGTCCGAACTCCGCCCGCTGGGTTTCTGTTGGGCGGGCCGTTTAGAGCCGCCCCCGGCGCTGGGAGGAACGCGATCTCCTCGTATCCGTTCCGGAAACGCGAGGGCCACAACCGGCGGTTTTTGTGAACGAGGGTCGCTGAAGCGTCTTGGCGCCGCGCCTTCGAGTACCTAGTTCTGGGTTTGTACACGCAAGTACGCCGCCCCGGCGGTGTGGGAGAGAGCCGATGAGCCGGTCCACGTCTGGGGCCTCGGGGGAACCGCAGGCGCTCGCGCCCGCCGCCGTCGCCGCCGCTTCGCCGCAGGCGCCGGCCGTCCATCGCTACCAGGCCGTGCGCCAGGCGACCCTGGCGCTCACCCGCTCGCTGACGCCGGAAGACCAGCTGGCCCAGTCCATGCCGGACGCCAGCCCGACGAAGTGGCACCTCGCCCACACCACCTGGTTCTGGGAGACCTTCCTGCTGGGCCCTCACCTCGAGGGCTACAAGCCCTTCGACCCCCGCTTCCACTATCTCTTCAATTCCTACTACGAGGCCCTGGGCCCGCGGCAGCCGCGGCCGGAGCGGGGCCTGCTGACGCGGCCCTCGCTGGACGACGTGATCGCTTATCGCGGGCATGTGGACCAGGCGATGGCCCGCCTGCTGGCGGCGGACCGCGCCGACCTCGCGCCGCTCGTCGACCTGGGCCTGGCCCATGAGGAGCAGCATCAGGAGCTGATCCTGATGGACATCCTGCACCTCTTCGCCCAGTCGCCGCTCAATCCGGCCTATGCGCCGCCCCGGACGGGCGCCGAACCGCGCGCGGCGCAACCGGTTGACTACGTCCGTTTCGAGGGCGGGCTGGTCGAGATCGGGCAGGGCTCCGACACAGGCGAGGGCGACTTCGCGTTCGACAACGAAGGGCCGCGCCATCGCGTCTGGCTGGAGGCGTTCGAACTGGCCGACCGGCTGGTGACCAATGCGGAGTGGCTCGAATTCATGACCGACGGCGGCTACCGCCGGCCGGAGCTCTGGCTGTCCGAGGGCTGGGCCCGCGCCCAGGCCGAGGGCTGGAGCGCGCCCCTCTACTGGCGCGAGGCCCCGGAGGGCGAGGGGACCGGCTGGCGGGAGATGACGCTGCACGGCCTGCGTCCGCTCGACCCGTCCGCGCCCGTCGGCCACGTCAGCTTCTATGAGGCGGAGGCCTATGCCGCCTGGGCCGGCGCGCGCCTGCCGACCGAGGCGGAGTGGGAGCATGCGGCCCGCGGCCTGCCGCTGGCCGGCAACCTGCTAGGCTCCGGCCGTCTGGCTCCGACCGCGCCGCCGCCGGCCGCCGGCCTGAAGCAGATGTTCGGCGACCTCTGGGAATGGACCCGCTCGGCCTATCAGCCCTATCCCGGCTTCCGGCCCGCCGCCGGGGCGGTCGGCGAGTACAACGGCAAGTTCATGGCCGGCCAGATGGTGTTGCGCGGCGGCGCCTGCGTGACGCCCTCGGGACACATCCGCGCCAGCTACCGCAACTTCTTCTACCCCGCCCAGCGCTGGATGTTCTCCGGCGTGCGCCTGGCGCGCGACGTGGTCGCGGAAGAGGCCTTCGACACCGAGGCCTTCGAGGCAGACGTCACCGCGGGCCTGGCCCTGCCGCAGAAAAGCGTGCCGCCGAAATACTTCTACGACGCCGAGGGCTCGCGCCTGTTCGAGGCGATCACCGAGCTTGGCGAATACTATCCCACCCGCACCGAGATCGGCCTCCTGCGCCGGATCGCGCCCGAGATCGCCGCGCTGATCTCGCCCGGCGCCGCGCTGGTCGAGTTCGGCTCGGGCGCCAGCGTCAAGACCCGCCTGCTGCTGGACGCCGCGCCGCAGCTGGCCGTCTACGCGCCCATCGACATCAGCCGCGCGGCCCTGGACGCGGCGGCCAAGGCCATCGCGCGGGACTATCCCGCGTTGACCGTGGCCCCGCTGCTGGACGACTTCACCCGCGCGCTCAGCCTGCCGCCGGCCGCCCAGGGCCGTCCGGTGACCGGCTTCTTCCCGGGCTCGACCATCGGCAACTTCACGCCACTGGAGGCCGAGGCGTTCCTGGTGGGCGCCCACCGGCTGCTGGGTCCGGGCGCGCGCTTCCTGGTCGGCCTCGATGTGGTGAAGGACGAGGCGACCCTGGTCCGCGCATATGACGACGCCGCGGGCGTCACCGCGGCGTTCAACAAGAACCTGCTGTCGCGCATCAACCGCGAGCTCGGCGGCGACTTCGACCTCGACGCCTTCGCCCACCGCGCGCGCTGGAACGCCGCGGCGAGCCGCATCGAGATGCATCTGGAGAGCCTGAAGGCCCAGACCGTTCACGTGGCCGGGCGCACGTTCCGCTTCGCCGAGGGCGAAACCCTCCACACCGAGAACTCCGCGAAGTTCACGGTCGAGGGATTTGCCAAGCTGGCGGCGAAGGGGGGCTGGCGCCTGGAGCAGAGCTGGCAGAGCGCCGATCCCGCCTTCGCCGTGGTGTCCTTGATCGGATAGGGACCGGGGCTTCTGCCCCGGATCTCACGGGGACTTGCGCCCTAGATCTCGCGTCCCCGCGTGCGGCCGCCGCCGCGGCTGGCCTCGCCGCCCTTGCGGCCGGCAGACGCCGCTAGGTCGCGATCCTTGGCGAAGCTGCGCTTTTCGCCCGGCACGCTGGCGCCGCCCTTGCGGGCGATCTCGCGGCGGCGTTCCGGGTTCATGGCTGCGAACCCTCGACGGGCGCGGGGCTTACCGGTTTCCAGAGTGGGCATTTCAGGGGAACTCCTCGGACGAACAACCAGGGTCCAGGGAGACGTCAGCGTCCGGCGGCTCGTCCGTCGGCCCGGGGCCGCCCGAGCAGGCGATTGCAGGCTTGTTGTCCAGCTCGGGCATGACGTCTCACTGCTATGCAGTGGGGCTAACCCGCGAGACGTGGCCAAGGTTGCGTGAAAAATACTGTTCTTACTCGCGCCGCAACGCTTCGATCGGGTCCAGCCTGGCAGCCCGCCAAGAAGGATAGGCCCCGAAAACAAGCCCTACTATCGTGGAGAACCCCAGGGCGAGGGGCCCCGACCACGGAGGCACGGCGGCGGGCCACTGGCCCAGTTTGGCGATGCCGATCGCGCCAAGCACGCCGATCGAAAGCCCGATCAGCCCACCCACCAGCGACAGCACCACAGCCTCCAAAGCGAACTGGATCAGGATATCGTTCCGTCTCGCGCCGACCGCCATGCGCAGGCCGATCTCGCGTGTCCGCTCCGTGACCGCCACCAGCATGATGTTCATGATGCCGACGCCGCCGACGACCAGCGAGACGCCGGCGACCGCCGCCAGCAGCACCGTAAAGGTCGCCACCGCCGCCTGGCTGGCCGCCAGGATCGAGGCCATGTTCTGGGTCTGGAAGTCGTCGTCCTCGCCGGCCTTGATGTGGTGCTGCTCGCGAACGAGGTTGGTCACATCCTCTTGAACCCGGTCCAGATCGTCGGCCACGGCCGCCTTGACGAAGATGGTCTGGACCGCGTCCGCCCGGATGCGCCGGCCGAGCACGCGACTCCTCACCGCCGACAGCGGGGCCAGCGCGATATCGTCCTGGTCCTGGCCGAACCCGGCGCTGCCCTTGGACTCCAGCAGGCCCACCACCTCGAAGGGCACGGTCTTGACCCGAACCCGCTTGCCGATCGGATCGGCCTCGCCCCAAAGCTGTTTGGCCACCGTCGGGCCGATCACCATGACCTTGCGGCCCTGGCGCGCGTCGCGGTCGTCGAACATGCGGCCGGAGGCGATGGTCAGATCGCGGGCGACGATATAGTCGGGGGTCACGCCCTGGATGCCGGTCGACCAGTTGGCGCCGTCCGCCGACAGCTGCGCCTGGCCGCGCACGACGGGCGCCACGGCGGCCACGCCGTCGATCTTGCCGATGCCCGCGGCATCGGCGTCCTTCAGGCTGAGCCCCGAGCCCGCCCCGCCGCTGACGATGCCGGGCCGCTGGAAGGCCGGGGTGACGATGATCAGGTTGGTGCCCAATCCGCCGATGGCGCCGGAGATCCGCTGCGAGGCGCCGACCCCGATCGAGGTCATCATCACCACCGCGGCGACGCCGATCACCACGCCCAGCGAGGTCAGCACGCTGCGCATCGGGTGGGCGAAGATGGCCCCGAAGGCGAACCGGACCAGCTCGAAGAACCTCATGCGGTCCCGCCCTTGGCGGCGCGCGGGCCGCCCTCGTCGGAGACGATCAGGCCGTCGCGGAACGCCACCCTGCGCGTCGCCTCGCCGGCCACGTCCGGGTCGTGGGTGACGATCACCAGGGTCAGGCCGTCGGCGTTCAACTCGCCGAACAGCTTCAGGATCTCCTCGGAGGTGTGGGTGTCCAGGGCGCCGGTCGGCTCGTCGGCCAGCAGCAGGTCGGGCCGGTTGGCCAGCGAGCGGGCGATCGCCACCCGCTGCTGCTGGCCGCCGGAGAGCTGGGTCGGCCGGTGGCCCTTGCGCGCGCCCAGGCCGACACGTTCCAGGAGCTCTGTCGCCCGCGCCTTGCGCTCCGGCCCCGGCACGCCGCCATAGACCATCGGCAGCTCGACGTTCTGCAGCGCCGTCAGCCGCGGCAGGAGCTGGAAGGACTGGAACACAAAGCCGATCCGGCGGCGGCGGAAGTCGGCCAGGGCGTTGTCGCTGAACTCGTCCACCTCCTCGCCCTCGAAGCGGTAGGAGCCGGACGTCGGCCGGTCGAGCCCGCCCAGGATGTTCATCAGGGTCGACTTGCCCGACCCCGAGGGCCCGATGATCGCGACGTACTCGCCGCGGGTGATTGTCAGGTCCGCGCCCGCGAGCGCGCCGACCTTCTCGTCGCCCATGATGTAGACCTTGCGCAGGCCCTCGATCTCGATCATCGGCCTCAGCCGGTCCCGATCCGGATCTCGCCGCGCGGCGGCCCCTTCGGCCCGCCGCCGAGGACCACCGCGTCGCCGGCCTTCACGGCGCCCACGATCTCGGTGGAGGTCCCGTCGCTGGCGCCCACGCGCACCGGCACCTTCACCGGCTTGCCGGCCCGCAGCACATAGACCGCGCCGATCCGCATGCCGTTCACCCGCGTCGGCCCCTCGGGCGCCTTCTGCGGGCCCTGGAATCCCGGCGGGCCGGCCGGGCCGCCGCCAGGCCGGCCCGGCCGCGTCGGCGGGGGCGGCGGCTTCCAGCGCAGGGCCGCGGCCGGGACCTTCAGCACATTGGGATGCACGTCGATGACGATGTCGGCGTTGGCCGTCATGCCGGGCAGCAGCTTCATCTGCGGATTGTCCGCCACGGCGATCACCGTATAGGCGACCACGTTCTGCTCGGTGGTGGGCTGCTTGCGGACCTGGGTCACCACGCCTGTGAAGCTGTCGTCCGGGAAGGCGTCGACCGAGAACTTCACGGTCTGGCCCTCTCGCACCAGGCCGACGTCAGCCTCGTCGACGCTGATCTTCACCTGCAGCTTCGACAGGTCCTGGGCGATGGTGAAGAGCACCGGGGCGGTGAAGCTCGCCGCCACCGTCTGGCCCGGGTTGATCTTGCGGTCGACCACCACGCCGTCGATCGGCGCCACGATCGTCGTCCGCGCCAAGTCCACCTTGTTCGAGTTCAACAGCGCCTTCACCTGGCCCACGCGGGCCTTGGAGGCGGCCACCGCGGCGTCGGCGTTCAGCCAGGTCGACTGCGCGAGGTCCAGGACCGAGGGCGAATAGACGCCCTTGGCCACCAGCTCCTTCTTGCGCGCGAAGTCCGCCTTGGCGTTGGCGGCCTGGGCCTCGGCCTGCCGCGCGCCCGCCTCGGCGGCGGCCACGTCGGCGGTCTCCTGCGCCACCCGCGACTGGAACGTCTGCGGGTCGATGACGGCCATCACCTGGCCCCGCTTCACATGGTCGTTGTAGTCGGCCTTCACCTGGCTGATCTGGCCGGAAATCTGCGAGCCCACGTCCACGGTGATCAGCGCCTGCAGCGTGCCGGACGCCGAGACCGCCTTGGTGATCGAGCCGCGTTCGACGTTGGCGGTGCGGTATGGGATCGGCGGCGGCTTCGGACGCAGCTGACAGGCGGCGACGAGCAGGACGACCACGCCGATCACGATCAGGCCGATCAGGATCGGCCGTGGAATGCGGCCCCAGATCGAGCGTGGCGCGCGGCGCGGGGCCGAACTGGCGGTCATGCTTCAGGTCCCCCGAGGACGCGTCCCGTCGATTCCAGGCTTGAGCGTAAGAGCGTCTCGATTTCGCGAATGTTTCAAAGGCGGATGTGTGGCGAAGCTCAGGCCACGCCGGAAGGGCCGTCGGCCGCGTTCGCCTAGAGCGGTAGCTGTACGCGCGCCGTCAGGCCGCCGCCGGCCCGGTTGACCAGGTCGACGTCGCCGCCATGGCCGCGGGCGATGGAGCGGACGACCGCCAGGCCCAGCCCGATCCCGCCGGTCTGGCGGCTGCGCGACGGCTCGCGCCGGTAGAACGGCTCGAACACCTTCTCGCGGTCGGCGGGCGGGATGCCGGGCCCGTCGTCCTCGATCTCGACGAAGGCGTTGGAAGCGTCGCGGAACACCCGCGTGCGCGCCGCTCCGCCGAACTTCACCGCGTTCTCCAGCAGGTTCGAGAACAGCCGGCGGAGCGCCATCGGGTCGCCCTCCAGCACCACCTTCTCGCCGGACGACACCTCGGTGGCCGCGCCGGTCTCGGCCATCTCGTCGCAAAGGCTCTCCAGGAGAGAACTCAGCTCCAGCGGCGTCCGTTCGCCCGGCCGCGAGGCGTCGCGCACGAAGGTCAGCGCCGCGGAGATCATCTCCTCCATCTGGTCGATGTCGTTGGAGATCTTGGCCTTCTGGTCCTCCGGCAGGCCCTCGATGCGGAACCGCAGGCGGGTCAGCGGCGTGCGCAGGTCGTGGGCGATCGCGCCGACCATGGCCGTGCGGTCCTCGACGTAGCGGCGCAGGCGCTCCTGCATCTCGTTGAAGGCCGTCGCCGCGACGCGGATCTCGGAGGGGCCCCCGACCGACAGGGGCTCGGCGCGCGGATCGCGGCCCAGCCGCTCGGCGGCGTCGGCGAACAGGCGGATGGGCCCCGCCAGCCGGCGCGCGAACAGATAGACCACGGGCGCGGTCGCGAGCGCCGTCAGGATGAACCACAGGGCGACGCGCTGCTGCCAGGCGTTCAGCCCGAAGCCGGGTTGGCTGCGCACCACCGACCAATGACCATCGGCCTGGCGCACCCCCACCTGGAACGGCGCGATCAGGAAGTGCTCGTCGCCGGCGGCGCCGACCTTGGCGGCCCGGTCACGGATGATGCGCCCGATCCGGCGGTCCGACAGCGGTCCGCGCTCGCCGGCCACCACGATGCTGGCGACCGGGACGCCCAGGTCGGCCGCCAGCTTGGCGCGGATGGCGGGCATGGTGAAACCGTCGAGGGCGGGCGAGGGCGCCCGGTCGCGCGAGATCCGCTCCAGCGGCTTGCGCTCGGCGAAAGTCATCGGCGCGCCGCGGAAGCTGCGCTCGATCTCGGAGAGGCGGTAGAAGTCGGGCGCCGGCGGCGGCAGTAGGAAGAGTAGCGCCGTGCTCATCGCCCACGACAACACCAGGGTGAACCCGGTCAGCGTCAGCAGCTGGACGAACAGCGACCCGGTCGGCCGCGCCCGCTTCCAGGCCCCTGCGCTGGGCGCGATCATGTGCGCTTCACCTTGGCGGTGAACATGTAGCCCTCGTTGCGGATCGTGCGGATCAGGTCCTGGCCGCCGCCGCCATCGTCAAGCTTACGCCGAAGCCGGCTGATCTGCACATCGATGGCGCGATCGAAGGCGTCGCTGTCGGGCCCGCGGGCGAATTCGAGCAGCTGGTCGCGGGTCAGCACCCGCTGGGGCCGTTCCACGAAGGCGCGCAGCAGCGAGAATTCGCCCGAGCTCAGGTTCACCACCACGCCCTGCGGCGAGCGCAGCTCGCGGCGCACGAGGTCCAGCCGCCAGCCGGCGAACTCGCAGCCTGCGCCGACGCCGCCGCTGACCGAGCGCTGCTCGTTCCGGCGCAGCACCGCGCGCACGCGGGCCAGCAGCTCGCGGGGATTGCAGGGCTTGGCCAGGTAGTCGTCGGCGCCCAGCTCCAGGCCCACGATCCGGTCGGTGTCCTCCCCCATGGCCGACAGCATGATAATCGGCGGGCCACCCTCGCCGTTGGCCAGGCGCCGGCAAATGGCCAGGCCGTCCTCGCCGGGCAGCATCACGTCCAGCACGATCAGGTCCACGGGGCCGCGCTCCAGCGCCTGCTCCATCTCCGAGGCGTCGCCGGCGGTGTCGACCTTGTAGCCGTGCTTGCCCAGGAAGTCGGAGACGACGTCGCGGATTCCCGGATCGTCGTCCACCATCAGGATGCGGGCGCCCGCGGTGCTCATATCGGTATTGGGCTCCATGGCCGCGATGCTCGCCGCGGCGCGTAACAGAGGAATTGCGCCTCTGTAATCACGTCTGCGACAGGATGTCGTCGGCGACGAACGGATTCGTCTTGCGCTCCTGGCCGAAGGTCGACATCGGCCCGTGCCCCGGCACGAAGGCCACGTCGTCGCCCAGCGGCCAGAGCCGGCCTGTGATCGCCGCAATCAATTGCTGATAGTCGCCGCGCGGGAAGTCGGTGCGCCCGATCGAGCCCTGGAACAGCACGTCGCCGACCTGGGCGAACCGCGCGCCGCGGTGGAAGAAGATCACGTGGCCCGGCGTGTGGCCGGGGCAGTGGTAGACCTCGAACTCGGTCTCGCCGAGGCTCACCCTGTCGCCGTCGTGCAGCCAGCGGTCCGGGGTGAAGCCGCGCGCCTCCGGCATGCCCCACTTGGCGCCGGAGGCGTCGATCTGGTCGATCCAGAAGGCGTCGTCGGGATGCGGCCCCTCGATAGGGCAGCCGGTCAGGGCCTTCAGTTTCGCCGTGCCGCCGGCGTGGTCCAGGTGGCCGTGGGTGACCCAGATCTTCTCGAGGGTCAGCCCATGCTGCTTCAGGGCGCCCATCAGCAGCTCGACCTCGCCGCCGGGATCGATGATCGCGGCCTTCAGCGTCTTGGCGCACCAGACGATCGTGCAGTTCTGTTGCAGGGGCGTCACCGGCGCGATGAGGGCGCGGATGGGCGGGGTTGCGGGCTGCGGCGCATTCATGTCGCGCCTATGATCGGGGTTCGGGGCCGAAATTGGAAGGACCGGACGTATCGTCGCGTGCGCCGCGGCCCATTGGCGCCGCCGCCGGGCGCCGCTAGCGTGCCGCCCAAACGCGCCCCGGCTCGGCGGCGCACTGGTTCACGGGGAATCCATGGCGAACGCTTCGGGGGTAACAGGCGTAGGACGCATCTTCCTGCGCAAATCGGTCGGACAGATTCAGTCCGAGCACGAACACGGCGAGCTGAAGCGCTCCCTGGGCGCGCTCAACCTGGTGCTGCTGGGCATCGGCTGCATCATCGGCACCGGCATCTTCGTCCTGACCGGCCGGGCCTCGGCCCAGTTCGCCGGTCCGGGCATCATGATCTCGTTCGTCATCACCGGCACGCTCTGCGCCTTCGTGGCGCTCTGCTACGCCGAGCTCGCCTCGGCCCTGCCGGTCTCGGGATCGGCCTACAGCTACACCTACGCCTCGATGGGCGAGGGGGCGGCCTGGGTCATGGGGCTGTTGCTCGTCCTCGAATACGGGCTGGCGGCGTCCACCGTCTCGGTCGGCTGGTCCGGATATTTCGTCAGCCTTATGAAGGACTTCGGGTGGATAATTCCACCTGAATTGACGGCCGCCCCAGGAGTGGCGGTCAAGGATGCGGCCGGCGCGGTCATCGCCCATGGCGTCGTCAACCTGCCGTCGATCTTCGTGATCGGCCTGGTGACCTTGCTGCTGATCCGCGGCGTGTCGGAGTCGGCGGCCGTCAACAACGTGATCGTCGCCATCAAGGTGACGGTGGTCATCGCCTTCATCGTCATCGGGTCGCGCTACGTGCACCCGTCGCAGTGGTCGCCGCTGGTGCCGACCGAGATCCCGGCCCGTCCGCCGGGCACCGACATGAGCATCTGGGCCCAGATCGGCCGCGCGCTCGGCGCCGTCGTCACCGGCGACACCACCCACAAGTACGGCATCGGCGGGGTGATCCACGCCGCCGCGGTGATCTTCTTCGCCTACCTGGGCTTCGAGGCGGTCTCCACCGCCGGGGCCGAGGCGCGCAACCCGGGCAAGGACATGCCGATCGGCATCCTGGGCGCCCTGGTGGTCTGCACCATCCTCTACATCCTGACCTGCGGCGTGCTGGTGGGCATCGTGCCCTACGCCGAGCTCGACGTGCCCGCGCCGATCGCGCTGGCCGCCGACAAGATGCACCTGCCGTGGTTCGCCTTCCTCGTGAAGGTGGGCGCCATCGCCGGCCTGTCGTCGGTGATGCTGGTGCTGCTCTACGGCCAGACGCGGATCTTCTACACGATCAGCCGCGACGGCCTGCTGCCCACGGCGCTGGCCACGGTCCACAAGACGTTCAAGACGCCCTGGATCAACACGATCATCGTGGGCGTCGCGGCGATGGGCGCGGCGGGCTTCCTGTCGCTGGACGCCTTGTCGGACCTATCGAACGTCGGCTCGCTCGCCGCCTTCGCCCTGGTCTGCATCACGGTGATCTACCTGCGGGTCACCGAGCCCGGCCTGGCGCGGCCCTTCCGCACGCCGCTCTATCCGGTGGTGCCGATCCTGGGCGCGATCATGTGCGTGATCCTGCTGATGAGCCTGATGTCGACGCCGGCCACCCGGAACTTCTTCCTGGGCTACCTGGCGGTCGGGATCCTCGTCTACTTCCTGTACGGCATCCGCGCCTCGAAGCTGGGTCGCGGCATCATCGTCGGACCGCCCCTCGAGGGCGAGCCGCGCGAGCTGCCGCACCGCGTGGGCGAGCCGCCCGCCGGGCAGGGCTAGGCCGACAACGCTCGCAATCGGGCGGCGGCGCGCTCTAGAACGGGCCGATGCCGCCGTCCGGTCTTCCCATCGACGAGGCCCTTCCGGGGCTGAAGGCGGCGCTCTCGCAAGGGAGCGCCGCTGTGCTTGTGGCCCCGCCCGGCGCGGGCAAGACGACGGTCGTGCCGCTGGAGCTGCTGGCCGAACCGTGGGTCGGGCAGGGCCGGATCATCGTGCTCGAGCCCCGCCGCCTTGCCGCCCGCGCCGCCGCCGAGCGGATGGCCGCCACGCTGGGCGAGCCTGTGGGCCGGACCGTCGGCTTCCGCGTGCGGATGCAGTCGAAGGTCTCCGCCGCCACCCGCATCGAGGTGGTCACCGAGGGCGTCTTCACGCGCCAGATCCTGGCTGACCCTGAACTGGCGGGCGTCGCCTGCGTCATCTTCGACGAGTTCCATGAGCGCAGCCTCGACGCCGACCTCGGCCTGGCGCTGGCCCGCGACGCGCAAGGCGTGCTGCGCGAGGACCTGAAGCTGCTGGTCATGTCGGCCACGCTCGACGGCGCCGCGGTCGCCCGCCTGCTCGCCGATGCGCCGGTGGTCGAGAGCCTGGGGCGTACGTTCCCCGTGGAGACCCACTACCTCGGCCGTCCCGACCGCCTGGAGGACGGCGTCGTCCGAGCGATCGGACGCGCGCTCAGCGCCGAGTCCGGTTCAGTTCTGGCCTTTCTGCCGGGCCAGGGCGAGATCATGCGCACCGCTGAACGCCTGGCCGAGCGCCTCCGCGACCCCGCCGTCGAGATCGCGCCCCTGTACGGTGCGCTCGATCCTCGCGACCAGGACCGCGCCATTGCGCCTGCGCCGCCCGGCCGGCGCAAGGTCGTGCTGGCCACCTCCATCGCCGAGACCAGCCTGACCATCCAGGGCGTGCGCGTGGTGATCGATGCGGGCCAGGCCCGCGTGCCGCGCTTCGACCCGGCCAGCGGACTGACGCGCCTCGCCACCGTGCGGGTCTCCCGCGCCGCCGCCGACCAGCGCCGCGGCCGGGCCGGGCGCACCGAACCCGGCGTCTGCTATCGCCTCTGGGACGAGGCCGAGACCCGCGCGCTCCCGGCCTTCGCCGACCCTGAAATCCTCGACGCCGACCTCTCCGGGCTGGCCCTGGACCTCGCCCGCTGGGGGGCCAAGGATACGAGCGGCCTGGCCTTCCTAGACCCGCCGCCCGCCGCCGCCTTCGCCGAGGCCCGCGCCCTGCTGGTCCGCCTGGAAGCCCTGACCGGCGACGGTGTGCTGACCGCCCACGGCCGCGCCCTGGCCGAGGTTCCGCTGGCGCCGCGCCTGGCCCACATGGTCCTGAAGGCCGCTGAAACGGGCCAGGCCCTGCGCGCGGCCCGCATCGCCGCGCTCATTTCCGAACGCAACCTCGGCGGCCGCGACGCCGACCTGCGCCACAGGCTGGAGGGCCTGGATCGCGACAAGAGCCCGCGGGCTCGCGACGCCAAGGCGCTGGCCGAGCGCTGGGCTGGGATGGCCGGGCAGGCCGGGAAGGGCGAGCCGCTGTCGGACGGCCTGCTGCTGGCCTTCGCCTACCCCGAACGCATCGCCCGCGCCCGGGGCCCGCAGGGCGAGTTCCAGCTCGTCAGCGGCCGCGGCGCCTTCCTCGAGCCCACCGACGCGCTCGCCCGCGAACCCTGGCTGGCGGTGGCCGAGCTGGGCGGCGGCGAGCGGCGCGACCGCATCGTGCTGGCCGCCCCCCTGGAGGAGGCCGAGATCGAGGCCGCCTTCGCCGGCCAGCTCGTCGAAGAGGACCGGCTGGAGGAGAGCGGAGCAGGGCGTCTGCGCGTCAAGCGCCTGATCCGCCTCGGCCGGCTCACGCTCCGCGAAACGATCGACGACAATCCCGATCCCGCCCTGATCGCCGCCGCCCTGGCCGACCGGGTCCGCGCCGAGGGCGTGGGTGTCCTGCCCTGGGGCGAGGCGGCCGCGTCGTTGCGCGAGCGCCTGGCCTTCCTGCGCGCCCGCGACGACGCCTGGCCGGACCTGTCGGACGCCGCCTTGGTGTCCCGCCTCGACGACTGGCTAACCCCGATCCTGCCCGGCGTCCGGTCGCTGGCGTCGCTGCGGCCCGATGCGCTGGACGCCGCCCTGCGCAGCCTCGTGCCCTGGGACCTCCAGCGCCGCCTGGACGCCGAGGCGCCCGCCCGCTGGACCGCGCCCACCGGCAACAGCTTCGCCATCGACTACGCCGCCGAGGCCGGCCCCCGCGTCGACGTGCGCGTGCAGGAGGTCTACGGCCTGGCCGAGCATCCCCGGGTCGGCGGCGTCCCGATCACGCTTTCGCTGCTCTCGCCGGCCCATCGACCGGTGCAGACGACGAAGGACCTGCCGGGGTTCTGGAAGGGCTCCTGGAGGGACGTGCGCACCGACATGCGCGGCCGCTATCCCAAGCACCTCTGGCCGGAAGACCCGGCCGCCGCGGCCCCGACCACGCGGGCCAAGCCGCGCGGGACCTGAGGCGGCCATCGCGGCTCACTTCCCGAGCGACACCTGCAGAATGTCGTTCGCCACGCCAAGGATCGGAATGACCAGCAGCAACAGGTTCAGCCAGCGCCGGCGCACGAACATCAGCGCGACCCACACGGCCAGAGGCAGCAGCTTGCTGACGAGGTCAGCGCGCCAGCCTGCCGGCTCCACGACGCTGTTGTAGATCCAGAAGATCGCGAGGCCGGCGCTCAGCGAGCCGTAAGTGAAACCCCGCGTGCGGTCGTAGTAGCGGAAGAGGTCGATTTCAGTCTCGCCCGGCTCGGGCTCCGGCAGGCAGAAGCCCGCGGCGAAATAGAGCGTCAGCATCCGCAGCACGTTGAGAAGCGCCAGCCCATCGTTGGGCGCGCCGGCGTTCCGCGAGAACTGGTGCATCCAGTTGGAGACGATGATCATCAGGATCACGCCCGCCAGCAGCAGCGGTTCCGGCGCCCAGGCGACGTCGCGCCCCCTCAGCAGCAGCTTGCGCAGCGCGTTGGCCAGATGCGTCAGCGCCAGGCCGAGGATCACCGACGTCAGCCCGAAGGTGAGCTCGAAGCTGTTCATTCGCGCTAGGCTTTCCGGATCACCGCTGCGGCCGTGATCTCCTTCAGCGAGCGGGCGCCCACGCCCACCATCGCCAGGCGCAGCTCGCTGTTCAACAGGTCCAGCGTGCGCTCCACGCCCGCCTGGCCGAACGCGCCCAGGCCCCAGATGTAGGGCCGGCCGATCCCCACCGCGGTCGCGCCGAGCGCCAGGGCCTTCAGCGCGTCGGTCCCGCGCCGCACGCCGCCGTCCACCAGGACCGGGATCCGCCCCTTCACCGCAGCGACCACCTCCGGCAGGCTCTCCAGCGTCGCGCGCCCGGTCTCGGTGGCGCGGCCACCATGGTTGGACACCACCACGCCGTCGCAGCCGTATTTCACCGCCAGCGCGGCGTCCTCGCCGGACTCCAGGCCCTTCACCAGCACCTTCATCTTCGTGCCGTCCTTCAGCCTACGGATGAAGTCCCAGGTCAGCGCCGCCGAGGTGTTGAGCAGCGGGCCCTTGGCCTCGAGGCCCTGGTACATCGGCCGGGTGTTGAACTGCGAACCGCCTGGCGCATGGCAGGCGGTGCACTGCCGGGTGTCGGCGCGGACCGCGCGGCTCAGCGTCTCGGTGTTGCGCCCGGCCGGCAAGTCGACGGTCACCGCCACGGCCGCGCAGCCGGCCCGCTCGGCGCGGGCGACCATCTTCATCGCCACGTCCAGGTCGGACGAGGTGTAGAGCTGGAACCAGATCGGCGCGCCGCGCGCCTTGGCCACATCCTCGACCGACATGGAGGAGACCGTCGACAGCACCTGCAGGGCGTTGCGCGACTTCGCCGCCCGCGCCGAGGCGACCTCGCCCTCGGCCTGGAACGCCCGCTGGCTGCCGAGGGGGCAGAGGAAGATCGGGCTCGCGTACCGCGTCCCGAACAGCTCGACGGACATGTCGAGCTTGCTCACGTCCACCATGCGGCGCGTACGCAGCTGGTAGCGGCCATAGGCGAGGTGGTTGGCGTTCAGGGTCTCTTCGCCGTCGACGCCGGTCATCAGGTAGCCCCAGTGGGCGACCGGGATGTTGCGGTGGGCGACGGCCTCGAGGTCGAAGACGTCCAGCGCGTCGCCCGCCTGGCCGACGAGGGCCGGCTCCGGCGATTGCGCCCACGCCGCGCCGGGCAAGCCGGCCGCCAGCGGACTGGCCGCGAGGAACCTCAAGAACGCCCGCCGATTGTCCATGCCGCCCCCACCCTCGATTGTGCGCAGTGGGCGACGCTTCGGCCGGGCGCGCAAGCGCCTGGACGAAGACGCCGCGCGCCGCATCAGCGACGCGCGGCGATCTTGCAGCTAGCGGATCAGGCCGCGGTGGCGGCGAGACGGCGCTTGGACCGGAGCATGGCGCCCAGGCCGCCAAAGCCCACGACCATCAGGCCCCAGGCCGCCGGTTCAGGAACGCCGCCGCCCCCGCCAAGCACCGGGCCGACGGACGAAAAGGCGATCGTGCCCGAATACGAGCCTTCGCCGCCGCTATGTCCGATGACCGTCAGGACCTGCGGTCCGTTCGTCACCAGAATGTCGTCCAGATGGCGGAACTCGACCTTGCCGGAGGAGTCGATGTCGAAGAAATGGCCGTTCAGGTCCACGGTCGTGAAATCCACGTTGTTGGTGTCGTTCGTGGAGATCGACGTGATCGTCGCGGCGGCGGTGCCGTCGGGAAGCGTGAACGTGAAGACGTCCGTGAAGTCGCCGAGGCCGATGTCGGTATCGCCGAAGATCCCGGAGATCGACCCGTCGGCGGCCGCCGGAGGTATCGTGATGGTGGTCGCAGCGTAAGCGGCGGGCGCAGCGGTCGCGAGCAGGAGCGCCGCGACGCCGGCGAGTGCAAGTTTCATGGAGTTCAGTCCTTACCCAGATTGGTCCCGGGCGCTGAACTAGGGGCCGGCCTGCTTGGTTCCTATGGCCAAGCTTATCGTTGAAATTATTGACGGACCGGGCGTTTTTCCGGTGACGCTGCGACAGGCGCCGCAACCAGCGCGCCGCGCCGGCGGCGGGCCATGGCGCCCATTCCGAAGAAGCCCATCAGCATCACCGCCCACGTCGCCGGCTCCGGCACGGCGTCCGGGCCGATGACCAGGTTGAAGGCGCGGCCCGTCGGATTGCCGATGGCGGTGTTGCCGGCGTTGACGCCGCCCCAGCCCAGGGCGTCCAGCGCCGTCAGGTCCGCGTTGCTGACGTAGTAGGGGACGCCCTTGGTCAGGAAGGCGTTCGAGACGTCGTAGAGGCCCGTGGTGGACAGCCAGTCGCCGCGATCGCCGCTCGCGCCGTTGTTGAACCTCTTCAGGTTGGTCACGCCGCCGTTGATCGAGAAATAGGCGGCGTCGCTGTAGCCATAGCTGGCGACGCCGGGCGCGGTGTAGCGGTAGAGGTCGAAGGGCGTGCGGAACGCGGTCGACGTCGAGATCCCGCTGATGCGGCCAAGCACCTCGGCGATCTCGTGGGCGGCGATCCCTTCGAAGTCGTAGTAGCCGGCGGTGACCCCATTTACCGGGTCGAAGTCGTAGGTGTTGTTCGCAAAGCCGATGTAGCCGTCGATCGACGTGCTCGCGCCGGAGATCATGCCCAGGGCCTTCGCCTCGGCGGAGGGCATGACCCATCTGGTCGGACCCGCGGGGCCCGCGGTGGTCAGGGAAGCCAGCGCCGTCGTCAGTGCGGCGTTCTTCGACGCGCCCTTGGCGCCGTTGATGAGGTCGGTGTGGATCTGGGAATAGGTGAAGTAGCCGTACAGATTGGAGCTGCTCGCGCCCAGCGCGCCGGACGGCATCGCGTGGCCGGCGACCGAGCCCCAGCTCACGTTGATGTTGACCGTGGCAGGATTGCTGAAGGAGGCCTCATAGACGTCCGCCGCCCGGTTGAACGCCGCCTGGGCCTGGCTGCTCACCGTGGGGTCGAATTTCGCCAGGATCGTCAGCGCGGAAGCCGGTTCGGCCGCCGACAGCCCGAACGCGAGGCCTAGCGCGCCCGTGCAGGCAAGACGAAGCGCCGCGGAACGGCTGATCTGAAACATGGATTGTCCCCTCGACCACGGTTTGATCCGATGGGGCCACCATCACCACCGACTCGCGTACGGTAAATGCGGCGAGAGCGCACAGGCAATTGATTTATATGAACAACCTTGACTGTAGTGAGGCAGATTGTCGCCGGGTTGTGTGACGGCTAGTCCGTCGCCGCGTAGATCATGATCCCCGTCGCCACCGCCAGGTTCAGGCTGTCGGCGCGCCCGCGCATGGGGATCTTCACATTGACGTCGCACAGGGCCGCCATGTCGGGCGGCAGGCCCTGCTGCTCGTTGCCCATCAGGATCAGGACCGGGCGTTGGTAGGCGGCGGCGCGGTAGTCGCAGTCGGCGCTCAGCAGCGTGCCCACGACCGAACCCGGCCAGCCGTTGCGCCAGGCGGCGAACTCGGCCTCGCTGGCCTTCACCAGCGGAACAGCGAAGATCGAGCCCATGGTCGCGCGCACCGCCTCGACGGAATAGGGGTCGCAGCACTCGCCCACCAGGATCACCGCGCCGCAGCCGGCCGAGTCCGCCGTGCGGATGATGGTCCCCAGGTTGCCGGGGTCGCGCACGCGGTGCAGCGCCACCCAGCCATGCGCCGCCTGCGGCTCCAGGGTCTCCAGCGGCCGGAACGCCTGGCGGAACACGCCCACCACCGCCTGCGGATTGTCGCGCCGCGAGACCTTGGCGAGGATGTCCTGGGTGACCTCGATCACCTCGCCCTTCGCGTTCAGGGTGGAGGCGATCGCCCGCTTGGTCAGGGCATGACCCGCGGCCTCCGGCCCGTGCATCAGGATCGCCGGCGCATGCCCCGTCTCGATCCCCTCGACCACCGCCTTCAGGCCCTCGGCGACGAAGAGGCCGGTCTCGTCGCGGTCCTTGCGCATATGCAGCGCGCGCACCGCCTTCACCGTCGGATTGGTCAGCGAGGTGACGGTGCGGCTGCTCATTCCCCATGCTCCGGGGCCGACCACCGCGCGAAGAAGCTCATGCCGATCTCGCGGGCGCCGTCCTGCTGGACCAGCGCCAGCTCGCCCCATTCGATCCGCCCGCCGCGCCCCTTCAGCCGGTCGGCGAGCAGGCCCGAGAGCGCCGCGCCGCTGATCCGCTCGGCGTAGGCGTTCAGCACCAGGAACCGGGCGTTTTCCGACAGCAGCCCGGCGCAGAGGCTCGCCAGCTCCGGCAAGTCCTCGAACAGCCGCCAGACCTCGCCGTCCGGCCCGCGGCCGTATTTCGGCGGGTCGAGGATGATCCCCTCGTAGGTCGAGCCCCGCCGCGCCTCCCGGGCCACATACTTCTTGGCGTCCTCGATGATCCAGCGGATCGGGCGATCGGAAAGGCCGGACAGCTCGGCGTTCTCCCGCGCCCAGGCCACGGCGCGCTTGGAGGCGTCCACATGGGTCACCGCCGCGCCGGCCGCCGCCATCACCAGGCTGGCGACGCCGGTGTAGCCGAACAGGTTCAGCGCCTTCGGCTGAGCCCCGGCGGATCGCACCGCCGCGTCCAGCCACGCCCAGTTCGCCGCCTGCTCCGGAAAGAAGGCCAGGTGCCGGAAGTTCGTAAGGCGGCCCTGGAAGCGCACGTCGCCCCAGCCCAGCGGCCAGGCTTCGGGCGGCTTGCCCTTCAGCTTCCAGCGTCCGGCGTCCTCCTCGTCGCTCGGATCGAACACCGCGTCCGCGGCGTCCCAGGCGGAAGCGGGCAGGGCGGGGCTCCACAGGCACTGGGGCTCGGGGCGCACGACCGTGAGCCGCCCATAGCGCTCCAGCTTGCGGCCGCCCCCTGAGTCGACCAGCGCATAGTCGTCCCAGCCCGTCGTGCGCATCACGCTGGGCAGTTCGGCGACCTTCGGATCGTTTCGGCTCATCGTCCGCGCCTTTCGCCCATCCCTGGACCTGCGTCCAGCGGTCGCGGCGGAAACATGGCGGAATTGTAACCAACGCTTGTCAGTCCGTCGGAATTGCGATCCCGTAGGGGAAAGCATCGTGCGGAAGGTCTCCCTTGACGGTTGCAGCCCCCTCTCCGGTTCGGCGTTCGGCGCGCAAGGCCAAGGGCGATGGACACCTACGTCGCGCGGAAATCCTCGAGGCCGCCGAGCGCATCTTCATCGCCGAGGGCTACGAGGGCGCCACGATCCGCAAGATCGCCGACGAGGTCGGGGTCTCGTCCACCGCCCTCTACATGCACTTCCAGGACAAGGGCTGCATCCTGCTCGAGATCTGCGAGCGGACCCTGTCGCTGCTGCTCGAGCGCAACCGCGAGATCGCCGCCAAGCCGCTGGACCCGGTGGTGCGTACACGGATGATGCTGGAGGCCTACATGCGTTGGGGGCTCGAACACCCCAACGCCTACCAGCTGGTCTTCTCCGCGCCGCGCCCGGCCTCGCCCGCTCCGTGGCCGGAGGGCGAGGACATGAGCGCCCAGTGCTACGAGATTTTCTCCGGTGTGGTCCGTGAGATCGCCGCCTGCGGGCGGCTGCGCACGGGCACCGCCGATTCGGCCGCCCAGGCGCTGTGGATGTGCTGCCACGGCCTGGTGGCGCTGCGCGCGGGCCGGCCCAACTTCGACTGGGCGGCGGACGACGAGCTGATCCAGGTCACCCTGGACGGCCTCCTGAACGGCCTCGTGGTCGACTAGACCCGACCGCCTTCGTTCCTAAATGTCGATGTGCGCGCCGCCGCCTTCGGGCTAGACGGCCGCGAAACATCGAGGGGGACTGAAATCATGGTCTTCGCCAAGCGCGTCTTCACCTGGGCCGCCATCTACGGCGTCATCGTGCTCGCGCCGAACCTCTTCCTGGAGAGCTACGTCGCCCGCTCCATAGGCCCGATCAGCTACCCGGAGTACTATTACGGCTTCATCCTGACCGCGATCGTCTTCCAGGGCGTGTTCTTCGTCGTTGGCCGCGATCCGCTGCGGTTCCGTCCGCTGATGCTGGTGGGCGTGTTCGAGAAGCTCAGCTTCGGCGTCCCCTGCTGGGCGCTCTACGCCCAGCACCGGCTGGGAAATGTCGCGGTGCTGCCGTTCGCGACGATCGACCTCGCGCTGGGCGCGCTGTTCGCGATCTCGTGGCTCAGGACGGCTAAAACCTAGCGCCCCGTCGGCGCCTCGCTGGAGGTGGGCGGCGTGGACGCCTGGTAGCCGTAGGCGCCGCGCTTCAGGTCGGCCGTCAGCGTGATCGGGGCCGAGCCGCCGGCCAGCTTGGCGCGATAGACCTGCACGTTCTCCATCACTCGCATCACGTAGTTGCGGGTCTCCGAGAACGGGATGCACTCGACGAAGTCCACCGGGTCCGTCGCCCCGCCCCGCGGGTCGCCGCAGAAGCTGGTCCACTGCGCCGGCCGTCCAGGCCCGGCGTTGTAGCCGGCGATGGCCATGACGTAGCTGCCGGAGAACTGGTTCACCAGCTGGCCCAGGTAGCGGCTGCCCAGGCGCATGTTGTACTCGGGCTCGTCCAGCATGCCGGGCGAGTAGGAGACGCCCACCTTGCGCGCCAGGATCTTCGCGGTGGTCGGCATCAGCTGCATCATGCCCCGCGCGCCGGCGCCGGAGCGGACGTTCGGGTCGAAGCCGCTCTCCTGGCGGGTGATCGCCAGCACCAGCGCGGCCTCGGCGCCCTCGTCGGGAGCGTTGCGCACGGGGTACGCGCGGCCAGGCAGGATGAAGCCCCGCTGGGCGGCGGCGCGGCCGGCCCGCATCGAGGTGTCCATCTCGCCGTAGTTTCGCGCCAGGTCGATCAGCAGCGCCTCGTCCTCGCCGGTGGGGAGGATGTCGTCGAGGCTGAGCACGAACGCCCGGAAGAGGTCGCGCGGGCCGTAGTCGAACAGCATGCGCGTGGCCTGGACCGCCTCGCGCCCCTCGAACCGCGCGCGGATCTCCGGCGTAATCGTCGGATCGTTCGGCAGCGACAGCGCCCAGCCCAGCTTCTCGCCGGCCAGGAGGCCATAGAAGGTCGTGTTGTATTGGGCGGCGCGGCGGTAGAACTCGCCGGCGGCCTTCTTGTCGCCCTTGGCCTCGGCGGCGCGGCCCTCCCAGTAGAAGGCGCGGCCCAGCGTGATCGGCGAGGTGCCGATCTTCTCGAGATTGGCGAAGTGGCGGGCGGCCGTGGGCGCGTCACGCAGCTTGCAGAGCGCGATCCAGCCCGCGTCGAATTCGGCGTCGGCGCCGTCCGAGCCGGTGGTGATGCCGCTGTCGGCGGCCGCCGCATAGGCCAGCTTCGACTCGCCGGCGCGGAGCGCGCTCAGCACCAGATGGCGCCGCTCGTCCCAGATGCGGTCGCCCTGATCGGCGGCGGTCACCTCGCGCGGGAAGTACTGCACCTCCTGCAGAGCGGCCATGTCGAGGCCCTTACGGCGCAGGTAGGCGGCGCGCTCGAACGCTACGCCGGGCGACTGGGCCAGGGCGGACGGCAGGCCGGCGACCAGGTCGGTGGCGTCGCGCGCGTCGGCCCGCAGCGCAATCCGCGCCTGGGCGGCCTGCTGCTGGTCGGCGGGCAGCATCGCCACCATCTCGCGCGCCGCGGCGGCCTGGCTGCCATAGAGCAGCATGTCGGCGCGCCGGGTGTGGTCCTCGATCGTCAGCACGTCGCCGAAGCGGGCCAGCATCGAGCGTTGGGTGTCGGCCTCGAAGCTCTTGTCGCGCCACCAGCGCTTGACCAGCTGGGTCGCCTCGGGCGCACGACCGGCGTTGCGATAGGCCTGGGCCAGGGCCAGCGCGCCCTGCGCCGTGGCGGGCTCGGCGCCGCCGAACCAGTCGATCACCTGCTGCGGGGTCTTGCCGGCCGCCTCTAGCAGCCGCTCCGCCGCCGCCTGGCGCTTGTTGGCGCGCGGCCAGGTCATCAGGTCGCGCCGCGCGGCGTCGACCTCGTAGAAGCCCAGCGAGTTGGCGTTGGCGTCCACCAGCATCCAGGTCGCGGTCTTCTTGGCGATCGGGTCGCTCATCGAGGAGATGGAGGCGTGCGCGCCGTTGATGTCGCCGCGTCGCGCCTGCTCGATGGCCTGGCGCAGCAGGCCGGCCTCGCCGCCGCTCAGCGGGTGCGTGATGGTGTGCGCCGGCGCCTGGGTGTCGAGCGGGGCGGACTTGCCCACCTGGTCGAGCAGGTCGCCCAGGGGATCGCCCCCCGGGTTGGGGGTCTGCGCTTCGGCGGCCGCCGCGGCCATCGCGACGACGCCGGCCACCAGCAGGGCCTTACGCAGGATCGGTGGTAATGGACGCCCCAACGGAACTTCCCCGACTCATAAGCTGATTGCAGGCGACGCCCGCGCGACCATATTGTCGCGCAAATCCTGAACGCCGATTCAACAAGGCGTTCCATCACGGCAATTTGCACAGATATGTCAGAGCCTTTGTTCAAGGGCGTACTCCCCGCCCTCGTCACTCCGTTCCGCGACGGCGCCGTCGACGAGGACGCCTTCGTGCGCCTGGTCGAGCGCCAGATCCGCGGCGGCGTGCATGGCCTTGTGCCCGTCGGCACCACAGGTGAGAGCGCCACCCTCAGCCATGACGAGCACCGCCGGGTGGTCGAGCTGTGCGTGAAGACCGCCGCCGGCCGGGTGCCGGTGGTCGCCGGTTCCGGCTCCAACTCCACCGCCGAGGCGATCGAGCTCACCCGCCACGCCAAGACGGTGGGCGCCGACGCGGCCCTGGTGGTCACGCCCTACTACAACCGCCCGAGCCAGGAGGGCCTCTACGCCCACTATGTGGCCGTGGCCGAGGCCGTGCAGATCCCGATCCTGGTCTACAACGTGCCCAGCCGGACCAGCATCGACATCTCCAACGACACGCTGGCGCGCCTGGCCAAGCTGCCGAACATCGTCGGCATCAAGGACGCCACCGGCGACCTGGGCCGCGCCAGCCTGCAGCGCCTGCAGTGCGGCGAGGACTGGGTGATGCTCTCGGGCAACGACGACTCGGCGCTGGGCTATCTGGCCCACGGCGGCCACGGCTGCATCTCGGTGACCTGCAATGTGGCGCCGGAGCAGGTCTCGGCCTTCTACAACGACGCGATGGCCGGCCAGTGGCAGGGCGCGCTCTATGGCCAGGACCGGTTGATCCGCCTGCACAAGGCGCTGTTCGCCGACGCCTCGCCGTCCCCCACCAAGTTCGCACTCGCCCACCTCGGCCTCTGCGCCGAGGAGGCCCGCCTGCCGGTGTCGCCCTGCTCGGAAGCCGCCCGCGCCGAGGTCCTCGCCGGCATGCACGACGCCGGCGTCATCTGACATGGCCTGTCCTTATCCCGCTCATCCCGGCGAAGGCCGGGACCCAGATCG
>Ga0068865_100000431_pt1 | contig 23307 bp, 25 predicted proteins | sample KBSMisM12_FD_75293 | JGI IMG/M metagenome (GOLD analysis project Ga0068865, IMG submission 75293) | Miscanthus rhizosphere microbial communities from Kellogg Biological Station, Michigan, USA - KBS Miscanthus M1-2 | ecosystem: Host-associated > Plants > Roots > Rhizosphere > Soil ...
ACCTTGGGATGGGCGGCCATGAAGTCGCTGAGCGCCGGCGCCAGCCGCGCCACCCCGAACGAGATCGGCGCGCCGATCCGCAGCAGGCCCGCCGCCTGACCCCGCGAAGCCGCCACGGCGTCCTCCGCCTCTGCCACCTGGGCCAGCACCGCGCGGCTCCGCGCCAGGAAGAGCTCGCCCGCCTCGGTCAGGTTCTGCCGGCGCGTCGTGCGGTTCAGCAGCCGCACGCCCAGCCGCGCCTCCAGCGCGCTGAGGTGCTTTCCCACCATGGTCGGCGACAGGCCGAGCCGCCGGGCGGCGGCGCTGAGCCCGCCCGCCTCCGCCACGGCGACGAACACCTCGAGGCTCTCAAGCCGGTCCATATTCGAAACCCAGAGTGCGAAGACATCGCCTGATAGCCGGCTTTATCACGGAATCCGGCGGCAATAGATCGAGGGTCCCGAGACCGGAGACCGCCCATGCAACCGAAAGACCTGCCCGCCCTGGCCATGGCGGCCTTCAACGGCCGCGACCCGGAGCGCCTGCGCGCCATGTGGACCGACGACTTCCACTTCGTCGGCCCGGACGCCGAAAGCCACGGGATTGAGGCCATGCTGGCGCGCGAACACGGCCTGTGGCGCGCCTTTCCGGACGTAGAGGCCAGCATCGAGATCGTCAGCGCCGGCGACGACGTCCTGGCCATGCAGACGACGATGACCGGAACCCACACCGGCCCGCTCGACCTCGGCGGCCAAACTCTCCCGCCGACCGGGCGGCCGATCTCCGTCAGCTTCGGCGTCCACATCTGGTTCCGCGACGGCCGCGCCTGCCGCGAGCGTGTCTACTACGACCGCATGGGCCTCTTGCAACAGCTGGGGGTCGCCGCCTGACCTGGCGCAGCCCCCGCGGCTGAGAGACGCCCCTTGCGCCGCGGCGCGTTTGGCCCAGATTCGGAGGATGCTCCGGAGTTCCGCGTGACGTCGCCATTCGACGGCTATGAGGTCGAGCCTCGCATGCGCCCTGCGCCGGCGGACTGCGCCTTCGATCTGGAGGCGACTCTCTCGGCGGTCGTCGCGCTTGAGGCGCGGATTCCGGAGGACGCCTTCACGGCGGCCACGCTCCGGACCGAGCGGGCCGGCAATGGCGCGGTGATCGGACCGAACGGCCTGGTGCTGACCATGGGCTACCTGATCATGGAAGCCGAGGACATCACGCTCACGCGAAACGACGGGACCCGCCTGCCCGCCCACGTCCTCGGCACGGATCCGGTGACAGGCTTCGGTCTCGTGCAGGCGCTGGAGCCGCTGGGCCTGCCGGCCCTTCCGATCGGCAACGCCCACGGCCTCGATGAGGGCAGCCCGGTGATCGTCGCCGGGGCCGGCGGCCGCAGCCATGCGGTCGCCGGGCGGGTGCTCACCCGGATGCAGTTCGCGGGCTACTGGGAATACCTGCTCGACAACGCCATCCTTACCGAGCCCGCCCATCCGCACTGGAGCGGCGCGGCGCTGATCGGCGCCAAGGGCGAGCTGGTCGGCGTGGGCTCCCTCAGCCTGCAGGCGCAGACCCGCAACGGCGAGCCGAGGCCGATCAACATGTTCGTACCCGCCGACCTGCTGGCGCCGATCCTGGACGATCTCGCCCGCGGCCGGCCGGCCCATCCGCCCCGACCCTGGCTTGGCGTCATGGCCCAGGAGTTCCGCGACCATGTGGTGATCGTCGGCGTCAATCCCCGCGGCCCCGCCGCCCGCGTCGAACTGCGCGCCGGCGACATCATCCTGGCCGTGGCGGATCAGCCGGTCCGCGACCTCGCGGCGTTCTACACCCGCCTGTGGGCCCAAGGCCCGCCCGGCGCCGTGATCCCGCTGCAGGTCCGGCGCGAAGGCGACGTCTTCGATCTCGAGGTCCGCTCCGTCGACCGGATGGCCATGCTGAAGAAGCCCCGCTTCAACTAGGGTCGGCGCCGGCCGCCTTGCCCGGCGCTCCGCCCCCTGATTAAGTCCGCGCAGCTTATCGGGGATCACTCATGTTCAAGTTCCTGGGCGCGCTCGCCGCCTCCACGGCGCTGCTCGCCACGTCGGCCGCTGCGCAGACCGCCACGCCGGACCAGGCCCAGTTCCGGGCGCTCTACAAGGAGCTGGTCGAGACCAACACGTCGCTCTCGGCCGGCAGCTGCACGCTGGCCGCCCAGCGGATGGCCGCCCACCTGAAGGCCGCCGGTTTCGCCGATAGCGACCTCACCCTCTTCACCGCGCCGGATCATCCCAAGGAAGGCGGCCTCGTGGCGATCTTCCCGGGCGCCGACCCGAAGGCCAAGGCGATCCTGCTGCTGGCCCACATCGACGTGGTCGAGGCCAAGCGCGAGGACTGGACCCGCGATCCGTTCACGCTGGTCGAGGAGAACGGCTATTTCTACGGCCGCGGCACCAGCGACGACAAAGCCCAGGCGGCGATCTGGGTCGACACCCTGGTCCGCTACAAGAAGGAAGCCTTCAAGCCGCGCCACACGCTGAAGCTGGCGCTGACCTGCGGCGAGGAGACCAACGGGGCGCTGAACGGCGCCGAGTGGCTTTCCAAGAACAGGCGCGAGCTGATCGACGCGGCCTACGCGCTCAACGAGGGCGCCGGCGGCGAGCTGGACGACGCCGGCAAGCCGGTGGTGCACACGGTCCTGGCCGCCGAGAAGCTCAGCCAGAACTACAAGCTGGAGGTCACCAATCCGGGCGGCCACTCCTCCCAGCCGATCCCGGACAACGCGATCTACCACCTGGTGCGCGCGATCGACCGGATCAGCCGCTACGAGTTCCCCGTCCAGCTGAACGACGCCACCCGGGCCTTCTTCAAGGGCATGGCCCCGATCGCCGGCGGCGAGGCGGGCGCGGCGATGACCGCCATCGTCGCCAACCCGAAGGACGAACACGCCAACGCCATCCTGTCGCGCGACAAGGCCTTCCACTCGATGCTGCGCACCACCTGCGTGGCGACGATGCTTTCCGCCGGCCACGCCACCAATGCGCTGCCGCAACGCGCCACCGCCAACATCAACTGCCGCATCTTCCCGGGAGTCTCGTCGGCCGAGGTGATGGCCCAGCTCGCCAAGCTGGCCGACGACCCGGCCGTGAAGATCTCCGTCCCGGAGGTGCGCGGCGCGCCCGTCACCTCGCCGCCGCTGACGCCGCAGATCATGGGCCCCATCGAGAAGGTCAGCCAGGCCATGTGGCCCGGCGTGCCGGTGATCCCGGTGATGTCGACGGGCGCCACCGACGGCCAGTTCATGACCCCGGCCGGCATCCCGACCTATGGCGTCAGCGGCCTCTATGGCGACCGCGACGGCGACGGCGTCCACGGCCTGAACGAGCGCATGAGGGTGAAGTCGCTGATGGAGGGCCGCGAGTTCCTCTACCGCCTGGTCAAGATCTACGCCGACCAGCCTTGACCGACCCCGCGTCAGCGGCGGCCTCTGTACAATGACGGAGGTCCGCCGCCGCGGACTCTCCCAGCCTTAGGGAGCCCTTCATGGACCTCAAGAACGCCTCGGCCCTGGTCACCGGCGGGGCCGGCGGCTTCGGCGGCGCCACGGCGCGCCGGCTGGCGGCGCGCGGCGCCAAGGTGGTCATCGCCGACGTCAACGACGAGCGCGGGCAGGCGCTGGCGAAGGAACTGGGCAACGGCAGCGTCTACGTCCGCACCGACATCATGGACGAGACGTCCATCGCCAACGCCGTGGCCACCGCCGTCGGCCTGGGTCCGCTGCACGCCGCCGTGGTCGTCCATGGCGGGCCGCCGCCGCCCGGCGCCACCGGCGCGGCGCGGACCGTCAACCGCGAGGGCGTGCGCATCCCGCTGGCCCACTTCGCCCACACGGTGAACGTCTACCTGGTCAGCGCCTTCGCCGTGACCAGCCAGGCCGCCGAGGCCATGGCGAAGAACGAGCCCAGCGCCGACAACCAGCGCGGCGTGATCATCAACACCGCCTCGATCGCCGGCTACGAGGGCCAGCCCGGCCAGGCCGCCTACTCCGCCGCCAAGGGCGGGATCATCGGCATGACGCTGACGGTCGCCCGCGACCTCGCCCCGTTGGGCATCCGCGCGATGGCCATCGCGCCCGGCACCTTCCTGACCTTCGCCTATTCGGCGCGGATGACCGACGAGCAGGCCCAGGCCCACTGGGGACCGATGGTGCCCAACCCGCGCCGGATGGGCGATCCCGACGAATACGCCCAGCTGGCCGTGCAGATCGTCGAGAACGACTTCCTGAACGGCACGACGATCCGGCTGGACGGCGCGCAAAGGTTCTAGGCAGGCTGGCGGGCGGAAGAGCCGAGGAGCCGCCGATGAGCGCCGCCGCCTACGCCGACCTCTGCCCGGGCCTGCGCGCCGAGTTGCACGAGCGCGGGATCCTGGTGATCACCTTCGATGCGCCCGAGCGCCTGAACGCGCTGGACCAGGCGATGAAGCGCGACCTGATCGAGCTGGTCACCCGCGTGCAGATGGACGACGCCGTGCGCGTGCTGGTGTTCACCGGCGAGGGCCGCGCGTTCTGCGCCGGCGACCACATGGCGGGCTATCAGAACGCCACGCCGGCCACGGTGCCGAAGATCGCCAGCGGGCATTCCACCGGCATCGGTACGGCCAATGCGCTGCGGGTCTATTCGCAAGGCCTGAACCTCGCGGTGCGCAACCTCGACAAGCTGACCATCGCGGCGATCAACGGCCCGGCGATCCAGACCGGGCTGTCGCTGGCGCTCTGCTGCGACTTCCGCATCGGCTCCACGGCCGCGCGGCTCGGCAGCGCCACCCTGCGCTTCGCGCTGCTGCCCGACGAGGGCGGCCACTGGCTGCTGGTCCAGGCGCTGGGCCTGCCGAAGGCGCTGGACTTCCTGCTGCGCAAGAAGATCGCCACCGCCGAGGAGGCCCTGGACCTCGGCCTGCTCAACGAGGTCGTGGCGCCCGAGGCCCTCATGCCCGCGGCGATGGCGCTGGCCGCCGAGCTCGCCGAGGGCCCGCAGGTCGCCATGCGGATGCTGAAGCGTTCGGCCTACAACGCCGCCGAGACCGCCTTCCTGCCGGCGCTCGACGACATCGCCGTGCGCACGGCCGTGACCGACCACCATCCCGACGCGCGCGACGGCGGCCGCTCGTTCCGCGAGAAGCGCGCGCCCAAGTTCAACGTCTGGCTGGATGAGCCGGGCGGATCCGACAGCCACTAGGGAGAAGGCCGATGACCTATTCGGACATCCTGTACCGCGTCGAAGACGGCGTCGCCGTCATCACGCTGAACCGGCCCGACAAGCTGAACGCCTGGCGCGGCGAGATGGACCGCGACGTGCGCGCCGCCATGCGCGCCGCCGCCGACGATTCGGCCGTGCGCGTGATCGTGCTGACCGGCGCGGGCCGCGGCTTCTGCGCCGGCGCCGACATGAACATGCTGCAGGACACGGTCGCGGCCGGCGAGGTGCGGGCCACGGGCGCCCGGCCCAAGCCCTTCGACGACACCGTCCGCGAGGACTTCAAGCGCACCTACGCCTACTTCCCGGCGGTGCCGAAGCCGATCATCGCGGCGATCAACGGCGCCTGCGCGGGTCTCGGCTTCGTGCTCAGCCTCTACGCCGACCTGCGCTTCGCCTCCGACGCGGCCGTCTTCACCACCTCGTTCGCGCGCCGCGGCCTGATCGCCGAGCACGGGATCTCCTGGCTGCTGCCGCGGGCGGTCGGGATGGCGAACGCCGCCGACCTGCTCTACTCGGCCCGCAAGGTGCGGCCGCACGAGGCGCTGGCCATGGGCCTGGTCAACCGCGTGATCCCGCACCAGGAGTTCGAGGCCGAGGTGATGGCCTATGCCCGCATGCTGGCCACCGAGGTCTCGCCGCGCTCGCTGGGCGAGATGAAGCGCGAGATCTGGAACGGCCTTTTCCAGACGCTGGCCGAGGCCACCGACGCGGCCAACGCCGACATGCAGAAGAGCTTCACCTCCGAGGACTTCAAGGAAGGCGTCGCCCACTTCGTGGAACAACGCCCGCCGGCCTTCACGGGGCGCTAATCGCCTTTCGCCGCGCCAGCGAATCCGCCACGACCCAGGCCGCCCCGGTCAGCACCAGGTTGGTGGCGTTCTCGGCCCAGTTGCCGTGGTTGTGGCGGTCGGCGAGGAACAAGGGGATGTGCACCAGCGGCGTGAAGGACGCGTACATGACGGTCAGCAGGATCGCCGCCAGCCGCGCCCGCACCCCGCTGAGGATCGCCAGGCCGCCGGCAATATGCGCCACCCCGGTGGCGTAGCCCCAGAACTCCTGGCTGGGCGGCAGCCACTTGGGCACCAGCGGCGCGGTCAGGTTCATGTAGACGAAGTGCGCCCCGCCGAAGAGCACCGCACAGACCCCGAACGCCAACTGGCCGCCGCGGATCAGGCGCCGCGCGAGGACCGCGTCGATCCTCCCGTCGAGCTCTGCGTAGGTCGCCAAGACGATCAGCGCCCCGGCGAGGATCGCCAGCTGTTCGGCCATGTTGCCGTAGGCCAGGTACTGGCCCGCGTTGCGCAGGATCACCCGGCCGTCCATCAGCACGACGACCACCAGCCAGTAGGCTGAAAGCGCGGCCGCTGCCCAGGTCACCGTCCGCCGCCACAGGAGCGCCGCGCCGCCGAGGATCAGGAAGGCGGCGATCGGATAGATCAGTGCGGCGCGGCCCGGAAAATCCTTGGGGACCGCCTGGCCCGGAACGAAGTCGCCGAGCGCCAGGCTGAGCGCGCCCAGCGCCACGATGCCCAAGCCGAACACCCACCAGCCGAAGGCCGGCGTCGTCTTCTCAGCGGTCATGGCCGTTCCCCTCGGGCGACGTCGCCGCCAGATTTAGCCGCTCTGGCCGGGGCGGAACACTGAGCGCGCAGGGAACGAGCGTTTCAATTCCGCCCACCCCCGATGGGTGTCCCGGAGCCGCCGTCAGTCCGCCGACAGCATCCCGAGCAGCTTGATGCGGAAGATCAGGACGCTGTTGGGCGGGATCGGCCCGGCGCCGGTCGGCCCGTAGCCCAGCTCGGCGGGCGCATAGAGCATCCACTCGTCGCCCACGTGCATCATCGGCAAGGCCTCCATCCAGGCCGGCACCAGGCCGTCCAGCGGGAACAGCACCGGCTTGCCGCGCGCGATCGATGAGTCGAACACCTGGCCCCCGACCAGCGTGCCCTCGTAGTGCACCTTGATGATGTCGCCGGGCTTGGGTGACGGACCGGCCGGACCGGACGCCACGACCTTGTACTGCAGACCCGACGGCAGGGTCTTCACCCCCGCCGCCTTGGCGTTCTTGGCCAGGAAGTCGGCGTTCTGCGCCGCCGTCGGCGGGGCGGCGGGCAGCGACGCGGGCTGGGCCTGCGCGGCGGCGGCGGTCAGGGCGGCGAACAGGACGAGGGGAACGAGACGCTTCAAAGGGAACCTCCAGGCAAGGCCCTTCCCTGCGTCGGCCCGCCCAGCCCCGTCAAGCGATCAACGGCCGCAGGTGCTCGTCCAGCAGCGCGCCCAGCCGCGCCACCAGGAACGTCGACATGTGCCCACCCTCATCGATGGGGACATAGCGCACGACCGGCGCCGCCAGCTTCGCCGCAAAGGCCTCGACCTCCGCGGCCGGCGTGTGGGCGTCGCGCGCGCCCTGCAGGAAGATCATCGGCAGATCGAACGCCAGGCCGAGGGTCTCGGCGTCGAAAGCGAGCAGTTCAGGCCGGATCGCCTGGTAGGCCGCGTAGGCCGCGGTATAGGGATCGGCCACCGGCGGGACCGGCGCGACCCAGCTTGCGCCGGGCGGCGGTTCGCGCACCAGGGCCATGGGCGCGGCCGCCATCGCCGCCTGCTCGGCCGGCGTCATGGCGTTGGCGTACTTGCTCTTGGCGAGCTCCGCGCCGACATCGGCCCAGGGCGGCGGGCCGATCGCCTTGAGCTCGGCGGTCGCCGCCGCGTCGCCGGCCTGCTGCTCGAGCATGATCGCGTAGGCCAGCGCCTCCTGGCGTCGCCAGTTGGTCACCTGGCCGTTGCCGACATAGGCGCTGAACCGATCCGGCCCGGCGCGCAGCATCTTCAGCCCGGTGACCGAGCCGCCGGAGATGGCGAAGAGCGCGAGCCGGTCCATGCCCAGCCGCGCGCAGACGGCCTCGGCGACCGCGACCCCGTCCCGCGCCAGGCGGTCATAGGTCAAGGGCGCCTTGTCGTCCGGGTTGGCGGCCTGCGTCGCCCCGCTTCCCGGCTGGTCCCACTGCACCAGCGTGAACCGCTCTTCCCAGGGCGCGAACACCGGCGCCATGGCGCTGAACGCCGCGCCCGCTCCGGCCAGGATCATCAGCGCCGGATGGGTCCGGTCGCGCCCGCGGATCGTCACCCATTGCCGCAGGCCGCCCACCTCGAGGAACAGGCCTTCGTCGATCGTCTTGGACATCTGATGCTCCCTGCCGGCGCCCCATTTGAGGACCTTGGGGCCGGATAAGAGCAACCCCCGCCGGCCGGGCCGACGGGGGTCTGAATGGCGTCATCAGGCCGGGCGGCGGCCAGGGTGTCAAGCGCCGCCGGCGGTCCGGCTCACCGCCGTTTGATCTGGGCCGGCGTGTAGGCGAGGTAGCCGCGCTCGACGAGGCGGCGAAGCGCACCGTAGACCTCCGTCAGTTCCTCGAAGGCCTTGCGGTGCCGGGCGATCTCATCGAGCTGCTCGACGCTGGGGGGATGGTCGCCGTCACAGGCTTCCAGCGCGGCCGCCATCCATCGCGTGCGGGCCAGCGCGGCGGTCCGCGCCAGCCGTTCGAACTTGTGGTTGTCGGCCTTGCCCAGGGCGACGAGCGCGGCGCGGTTCGCGGCATAGGCCGTGTAGTCGATCTGTTCGAGGTGACCCCGAAGCTGGCGCTGGGCCTTGGTGTCGCCATCCGCGTCCGGCTCGAAATGATCGCCGGTGCTGCGCCATAGTCCGCTGATCTTGCTCATGGCCTGTCAGCTCCGTTGCGGCCTTGCGGCCCGCCACGGCGACAGCATGCGATTCAAAGGCTTAAGAAATCCGGCGCCGCCTACTTCGGCTTCCTGAACCGGTAGAGGAACTGGTCCGTCTTCCCGAGGATCGCGGTCTCCAGGACCATGTGCGTGTGGTCGTCGCTGGGCTCGGCCAGCACCTTGCTTTCGCCGTCGAACTTGAAGCCCGCCGCCTCCACTTCGGCCTTCACCGTCGCCGGATCGATGCGGTGCAGGCGGTTCGACGCGGCCACGACGTCCATCCCCGCCGGCGCGGCGTGGTCGATGATCACGAACGTGCCGCCGGGCTTCAGCGCGGCGAAGACCTTGCGGTTGAACGCCGGCACGTCGGCCGGGCCCATGAAGCGCACGTGCAGGTCGTGGTAGTTCTGGCGGATGAACACCGTGTCCAGGCCGTCCGGCAGGGTCATGTCGTTCATCGGCTGCTCGATGAAGGTCACGCCGGACCACTTCGGGTCGGCCTTGCGCGCCGGCATCAGGTCGCCCAGGCCCGGGTGCACCTTCAGGATCTCGTTCGGCATGAAGCCGTAGACCTTGCCCTTCGGCCCCACCGCCTGGGCGAAGGCCAGGGTGAAGCGACCGGGGAAGATGTCGGCGATCTTCTGGCCGGGCTTCACGCCCATGAACTTCAGCACCTCCGCCCCGCGGTAGGCCGGGTTGCTGAGCGCATCGCCCCGGGACGGATCGATGGGGGCGTGGATGTCGAACTTCGGCTGGGCGAACGCCCCGCCGGCGGCCAGGGCCAGCAGCGCCGCCGCCAGCGCCGCGCTCTTCAGTCGGATCATCGTTTCCCCCTCGTTGTGGTCTATTCGCCTAGCCGTTGAACCGGCGGTTCAGCTTGCGCATGCCGCCGATCCAGCGGCCATAGTCGGCGGTCTTGTTGCGCATGTAGGTCAGCACCTCCGGGTGCGGCAGGATCAAGAACTCCTCGGCATCCAGCGACTTGACCACCACCTCGGCCAGGTAGTCCGGCTCCATCATCCCGTCGATGCTGGCGACGCCGTCCGGGTTGCCGGCGGTCATCGCGGTGCGCACCGCCTGCGGGCACAGGACCGAGACCTTGATCCCCTGGTCGCCGTGGGTGATCGCCAGCCACTCGGCCAGGCCCACCGCCGCGTGCTTGGTCACCGCATAGGGGGCAGAGCCGATCTGCGAGAGCAGCCCCGCCGCCGAGGCGGTGTTCAAGAGGTAGCCACCACCGCGCGCCGCCATCCGGGGCACCAGGTGCCGGGCGGCCCAGACGTGGGCCATGACGTTGATGTCCCAGATGCGCTGCCACTCGACGTTGGACGCCTCCGCGCCGCCGCCCACGCCGATGCCGGCGTTGGAGCAGAAGAGATCGATGGGCCCGTGGTCCCGCTCCACCGTCTCAATCAGGCGCTGGATATCGGCCTCCTCAGCCACATCCACCTTGAACGCGACCCCGCCGATCCCGGCCGCCGTCGCCTTGGCCCCGGCCTCGTCGCGGTCTGCGCAGACGATCAGTTTCGCGCCCTCGGCGGCGAACCGCTGGGCCATGGCCCGGCCGATGCCGCTGGCCGCGCCGGTGATCACGACGATCTTGTCTTTCAGTTGCATGGCGCGGCTCTCCCCGAGTTGCGTCGTTGGGCCAGCGGCTTAGCGGATTTAGCGCCAGGCGAACACCGGCTGCTCCAGGTGCGCGACGCGCGTCACCCGCCCGGCGGCCAGCTCGCGCAGCTGGTAGATCAGGGCGGCGGTCGGCGCGTGGATGTGATGGTCGCCCGCCTGCTCCCCGCCCGGGTCGAGGTGCAGGCGGATCACCGGCCGGTCGCTCTCCGGGATCGTCTCGAAGGTGACCGCATTCGGCCCGGCGATCTGGTCCAGCCGGATGTGGTGCACCGAGGCCACCTCCTCGGGATTGGGCGCCAGGCCGGCGGCGTCCAGCAGCCACACCACCACAGGTGCGACCAGGTAGCCGGAGCGGGTCGGATAGTCGTCCAGCACGCCCAGCACGGCGCCCGCGCCGGGCGAAAGCCCCAGCTCCTCTGAGAGCTCCCGCAGGGCCGCCGCTTCCAGGCTCTCGCCCGGATCGCAGCGCCCGCCCGGCAACGCCCACTGCCCCGGATGCGACCGCAACCGCGCCGCCCGCCGGGTCAGCAGGAACGCCGCCTCGCCCGACCCGTCGCCCGCCGCGGTCAGCGCGATCGCCACGGCCGCATGCTTCAACCCGGCGCCGTCCTGGGCCAGGCGGGGGAAGTCGCGGCACCGCGCCGCCAGGGTCTCGCGCAGGGCCGCGTCGAACGGATAGCTCATGGCCGCGAGCTTACCCGCACCCGGCAGGCCGGGAACCCCGGCGTTGCAAAGCCGGGGGCGGCTGGCATTGTCGCGCGAGCTTCGGGGGAGCCGCGCATGCACGTTCGTACGATCGGGATCGCTCTCGTTCTGTCGGCCCTGGCTGCAAGTTCGTGGGCCGCGCCCCCGAAGGCTGCGCAAAAGCCCGCGTCCGCCGACGCGCGGATCGCCGCCATCGCCTCCATCCGCTCGGCGACCTCGGCCAGCTTCTCGCCGGACGGCCAGCGCGTCGCCTACATCAGCAACGTCAGCGGCTCGCCGCAGGTGTGGATCGCGCCCGCCGCGGGCGGTGCGCCGGTGCAGGTCACCCGGCTGTCGGACCCCGTCCAGTCGGTCACCTGGTCGCCCAGCGGCGAGTGGCTGGCCTACGACGTCGCGCCCGGCGGCGGGTTCAACGTCCAGGTCTATGTGGTCCATCCCGACGGAAGCGGAACCAAGCAGCTGACCGCTGGCGGCGGGATCAACAACCGCCTCGACGGCTGGAGCCACGACGGCCGCTGGCTGGCCTACGAGACCAACCGCGAGAACAACGCCCGCTTCGACGCCTTCCTGGTCAACCCGCAGACCGGCGAGATCCGCCAGGTGGGGCGACAGGAGAGCCTGACGACGGTCACCGACATCTCCCGCGACGGCCGCCGCGCGGTGGTGAGCCGGCTGGCCAGCCGCGGCGACAACAACCTCTTCCTGACCGACCTGGCGACCCGGGCCGAGACGCCGCTCACCCCGCACAAGCCCACGGCCGAGTTCTTCGGCGGGGACCTGTCTCCGGACGGGCGGCGGATCTACCTGCTCTCGAACGCCGGGACCGACCGGGTGACCTTCGGCGCGATCGACCTCGACGCCCAGGGCCGGCCGGGACCGATCCGCACACTGGCCGCGCGTGCGGACGCCGAGGCCGACGCCGAGGCGGTCGACGACCAGGGCCGCCGGGCCGCCGTCGTCTGGAACGTCGCCGGCCGGGCCGAGCTGTCGATCCTCGACCTGGCGAGCGGGCGCGTCGTCGCCACGCCGAAGCTGCCGGGCGACATCGTGGGGGGCCTAAGCTTCAGCCACGACGGCAAGACCCTGGCGCTGACCCTGGCGGGCGCCGCCCAGCCGACGGACATCTGGCTCCTCGACGTCGCCACCGGGAAGGCGCGGCAGCTGACCCACAGCCCGCACGACGGGATCGAGCTGGCCTCGCTGGCGCGACCGACGCTCGTGACCTACGCCGCCCACGACGGCGTGCCGCTCTCCGGCTGGCTCTACCGCCCCAAGGGCGCCAAGGGGCCGGGGCCGGTGGTGTTCATCTATCACGGCGGGCCCGAGGGCCAGTCGCGGCCGCAACTCAGCGGCGACGTGCAGGCGCTTGTGGCCAAGGGGATCAGCGTCTTCCAGCCCAACGTCCGCGGCTCGACCGGCTACGGCAAGGCGTTCATGAACCTCGACAACGGCCCGCTCCGGGTGAACGGCGTGCGCGACATCAAGGCCTCCACCGACGCCCTGGTCGCCAAGGGGATCGCCGATCCGCGCCGGCTGGGGATCATGGGCGGCAGCTACGGCGGCTACATGACCATGGCCGGGATCACCGAGTATCCGGACATGTTCGCCGCCGCCGCCGACCTCTACGGCGTCGTCAACTTCGACACCTTCTTCAAGCACACCCAGCCCTGGATGGCGGCGATCTCGACGGTCGAGTACGGCGATCCGGCGACCCAGGCCGAGATGCTCAAGGCGCTGTCGCCGATCAACAAGCTCGACAAGATCAAGACGCCGCTGATCGTGCTGCACGGCGCCAACGACACCAATGTGCCGGTGATCGAGGCCGAGCAGATCGTCGAGACCCTGAAGGCCCGCGGCGTGGCGGTGCAGTACGTGCTCTTCCCCGACGAGGGTCACGGCTGGCGAAGGCTGCCCAACCGCATCCGCTCGACGACGACGATCAGCGACTTCTTCGCCGAGAAGCTGAAGGCGGGCGGCTGACTCGACGGGAAGGCAGAGCGAGCAAATCGGGTCCTCCTCCCCCTGTGGGAGGAGGTGGCCCGCGCAGCGGGTCGGAGGTGGGGTCTCTCAGACCCCTCCGAGACTGCCGAGGCTTCGTATCGCGTGGAGGGCGAAGCGAGACCCCACCTCCGTCAGGCATCCGCCTGACACCTCCCACAAGGGGAGGAGGACCCGTGTCTGCTGGCCTGGGAGGCGAGGAACGCCGATTGCCCTACGGCAGCCGGTCGGAGATGAAGTTGGCGGCGGCGGTGGCGACCGGCGGGTCGCGGTTGGCCAGCACCACGATGGTCGCGGCCCCATGCCCGGGTTCGGCGGGGAAGATCCGCAGCTCGCCGTTCATCCCGGGCGCGCCGCCGCCGTGGCCGAAGTAGCGGCGCCCGTCGCCGGCCGGCGAGCCAAAATCATAGCGCAGCAGCTTGCCGTCCGGCCCGCTGAACCCGCCCGTGGTCAGGAGCGTGGTGTGCGCCGCGTCCAGCAGCCGGTTGGCCATCAGGGCGTCGGCGAACACCGCCATGTCGCCCACCGTCGAATAGCCGCCGCCCGCCGGGGTGCCGCGCCAGGGCAGGGTGTCGTCCGCCGAGATCAGCCGCGGCCCGCGGGTCATGTAGCCGGTCGCGCGGTGCGGCAGGTTCACGGTCTCCGGCAGGTTGCCGGTGGCGGTCATATGCGCCGGGGCGAAGATGTGGCCGGCGATGTAGTCGTCGTAGCTCTGGCCCGAGACCACTTCGACGATGCGGCCCATCAGCATGAAGCCGTAGTTCGAATACGCCGTGCGAGCGCCCGGCGCGAAAAGCGGCGGCCGCGCCCCGAACAGGGCCACGTAGTCCCCTGCGTTCTTCACCTCGAGGCGCTTGGCGAAGTACTCCGGCGTGAAGATGTCGCCCGTGCCGCCGGTGTGGGTGAGCAGATGGTTGATCGTCACCTTCTGGGCGATGTCGGCATTCGGGTAATCGGGCAGGTAGCGGCCCACGGGCGCGGTCAGGTCCAGCTTGCCGGCCTGGGCCAGCTGCATGATCGCGACCGCCGTGAACATCTTGCCCATGGAGCCGAAGCGGAACTGGGTCTCGGTGGTGTTCGGCGTCTTGGCGTCGCGATTGGCCAGACCGTAGGCCTCGGCCAGAAGCGGCTTGCCGCCCTCGGCGATCAGCACCGCGCCGGAGAACGTGTCGGCCTTCGCCGCGGCCGCCATCCGCGCCTTCGTCGCCGCGGCCAGGGCGGCGGGGGCCAGCCGGGCGGTAGGCGCCACGTCGGCCGGACGCTGCGCCGGCCGAAGGAAGTTGCCGGTGATCTTGGGCGGCGTATCGGCGGAAACGTCCAGCGACAGACGGACCCACATCTCCATGCTGGTGGCGAAGGCCAGCAGGTCGGCGTGGGTCGCGGTCGCGCTCTCCACGCTGTGCAGCTTGAGGGTCTTGAGGTTGGCCCGCATGCCCAGGTACGCCTCGTCGGGGCGCGGCTTCGGATCGGCCTGGTGCATGAAGGCGATGAACTGTTCGTCGCCCTCCGCCGCCGCCTTCAGCATGGCCCGGGCGAGCGCGCTGGCGGGAGTCTCGGCGACGGGCGCGGCTGCGGCCGGCTTTGCCGTCTGGGCGAAGCTGGCCGGTGCGGTCCCGCCGATCGCCAGCAGTCCCGCCAGCACCGCCGCCGTCGTGATCCGTCGTGTCATGGATGCGCCCCCGCGCCGCCGGCTGTTCAGCGGCGACGGTAGCGTCACCGCGCCGGATGGCGAGATTGCGGCCTGCGGCCCATCCGCAGCCTAGGCGTATTCCTTCTCGCCCAGCCAGGTCCTGAGCGCGCGCAGGAACGGGAGGGCCTCGCGGAACTCCTTCGGCGTGAAGCCGTCGCGCAGGCCCTCCATCTTGGGCCGCAGCGCCGCCACCGACTTGCCGTAGGCGTCCCGGCCCTCGGGCGTCAGCCAGATGCGCTTCTTGCGCAGGTCGGCCTCGCAGTGCTCGACGCGGATCAGCGCCCGCGCATGCAGCCGCTGCAGCGTGTTGGTCAGGCCGTTCTTCGTCATCTGCAGGGCGCGCGCGATCGCCACGGGCGTGATGCCGTCCCCGCGCCGCGCCAGGTGGTTCATCACCTCGAACTGAGGATAGGTCAGGCCCACCGGCAGCTTGCGGGTGATGGCGGTGCGCACCAGGTGTTCGATGTAGCGGATCTCGTCGAACACCTGGATGTCCGGGTGGTCTTCAGGTTCGGCGGCCATGACGGCCTCCCTCGCTGGAATCAGGGCAAGAGCTAGGAAGCTTCGCCCGGACCCGCAAGTTCGTGTTCGAACGAAATTCCCGGGTGTGGCCCTTACGTCGCGTTGGCGGCCAGGGTCTCTTCCAAGCCTCGACGGGCCAGTTCGTCGGCGCGCTCGTTGTGCTCGTGGCCCGCGTGGCCCTTGATCCAGCGCCAGTCGACCTCGTGGCGCAGCCGCGCCGCGTCCAGGCGCTTCCACAGGTCCTCGTTCTTCACCGGCTTCTTGTCGGCGGTCTTCCAGCCGCGCGCCTTCCAGCCGTGGATCCATTCCTTGATGCCCTGCTGGACGTATTTGCTGTCGGTGTGCAGCTCGACCCGGCAGGGTCGCTTCAGGGCCTCCAGCGCCTGGATCGCCGCCATCAGCTCCATGCGGTTGTTGGTCGTCTGCAGTTCCCCGCCCCAGAGCTCCTTCTCGTTCGAGCCGGCGTGCAGCACCGCGCCCCAGCCGCCCGGCCCGGGGTTGCCGGAACAGGCCCCATCGGTGTGGATCACGACCTGCGGAGTCATGCGCCTGCGCCGCCGAACAGCACGAGGTCGGGCGAGGCTCGGTGAACCGCCAGCTTGCGCTCGTATTCCAGCGGATCCTTGGGCCGCACCAGCGCGCCCGCCGGCGTCGCGCCCCAATCGTGCAGACGGGTCAGGAAGAAGCGCATCGCCGCCCCGTGCGCCAGCACCGGCAGGGCCGCGCGCTCGGCGGCCGACAGCGGCCGGACGGCCTCGTAGCCCGCCACCAGCTGGCGCGCCGAGGTGATGTTGAAGCTGCCGTCGGCCTCGAAGCACCAGGCGTTCAGCGCCACGGCGACGTCGTAGGCCAGCGCATCCACGCAGGCGAAGTAGAAGTCGATCGCGCCGGCGAACATCCCCGCCTTGAAGAACACATTGTCCGGGAAATAGTCGGCGTGGATCACGCCCTGCGGCAGGTTCGTAGGCCACCTCGAAGCAAGTTGTTCAAGATCGAACGATATGGTTTTCGCCAGCCCCGGCTTCAATCCCTCGGCGTCCGACCTCAGGCCTTCGAACATCGGCGTCCAGGCCGCCTGACCAAGGTCGTTCGATCTGGAACCCCCGAAGCCTTCGGCCGCCAGATGTAGCCGCGCCAGCCCTTCGCCGGCCTCCCGGCAGTGCGCCGCGGTCGGCCGGCGCACCGACAGCCCTGACAGGAACGAGACGATGGCGCAGGGCTTGCCGCGCACGGTCTTCAGCAACTGCCCTTCGCGGTCAGCGATCGGCGTGGCGCTCGGAAACCCGTGGCCCGCCAGCCAGGCCATAAGCTCCAGGAAGAACGGCAGGTCGGCGGCGTTCACGCGCCGCTCGTAGACCGTCAGGAAGTAGCGCCCCGCCTCGGTCTCCAAAAGGAAGTTGGAATTCTCCACGCCTTCGGCCACGCCCTTCAGGCTGAGCGGCGCGCCCAGGTCGAAGTCGGCCAGGAGGCTTGAGAGCTCCTCGTCGGTGATGTCGGTGTAGACCGCCATGCGTCCCGCATGGGGGAGGTCGCGGGGCCGGTCAAGCCGCCAGCGCGGAACTCTCACCGCCCTGGCCGCGTACAGGCTCACGCACGCGGCGGCGTCGTGCTAGCCTGTCCGCCTGCTCTGGGAGTTCGCCATGGTCTCATGCACGCTCGAGCAAATCGGCGACCGCGTCGCCCTGGTGCTCGACCCCGACGACGCCGCCGCCCTGAACCTTCGCCCGGGCGACACGGTGCGCCTCGAGCCCGCTACCGAGGGCGTGGTCCGGATCACCGAGACCTGGGTCGAGGACCCCCACGCCCGTGGCCGCGCGTTCCTGCGACGCTACACCCGCAGCTTCACCCAGCTCGGCTGACCCGCCAGAAGCCGCTTGCCTGCCGCAAGGTCGCGCCGTCCAGTCACCGGGTCATGTCGCAGCGTCCGCGTCCCCCCGAAGGCCGCCCCCCGACCATCCAGGCGGCGCTCGATCAGGCGGCGGCCGCTCTGCAGGCCCGCAACCTCGCCGACGCCGAGCGGCTGGCTGCGGGCGTCCTGCGCTCGAACCGCAACCACGCCGCAGCCGCCCAGCTGCTCGGCCAGGCGCTCCTGCTGCAGGGCCGCGCGCAGGACGCCATCGCCGCCCTTGCCGGCCCCGCGCGCAAGAGCCTCGACCCGGCGCTGGAGACCCTGCTGGCCCGGGCGCTGACAGACGCCGGCCGCGGCGGCGAAGCGCTAGATCGGCTGCGCGCGGCCACCACGCGGCGGCCCGTCTATCCGCTGGCGTTCCTGGAGCTGGGCGATCGGCTGGGACAGCTGGGCCGCGACGACGAGGCGGTCGCGGTCTTCGCCGCCGGACTGGAGGCGGCCCCCGACGCCCTGGTGCTGAAGGTCGGCCTGGCCTTCCTGCGGCTGGGCCGCCATGAGCTCGACGCCGCCCGCGCGCTCTTCGCCGAGGTGCGCACTGCCGCCCCACACCGCCGCGACGCACTCCTGGGCCTGGCCCACGTCCTGGTCGCCGACGCCGACTACGAGGCCGCCGCCGCCCTCTACCGGCAGGCGCTGGAGACCCGTCCCGACGACCTCGCCACCCGCCTCAGCCTCGCCAAGTGCCTGTTGGAGATGGGCGCGCGCGAGGCGGGCGAGACGGCCCTGCGCGACGCCGCGCGCGGCGGGAACGCCATCGCCGGCCCGGCGATCACCGCGCTGGCCGCCGCCTCGCACGGGCGGTTGTTCCTGCGGCCGAGCGCGGCGGTCGATTTCCTGCGCGGCGCCGCCTGACGCCCCTGTCAGGCGCGGAAGCGCTTGCGGTAGACGCCGCGTTCGCGGCGGACCTCGGCCAGCACCTCGTGCGTCCGCTGCGCCTCCTCCGGCGTCAGAGTCGTCGTGTTGAGGCTCCAGGTCTCGCGGCGCACCGGGAAGCATTGCGCGACCGGCGTCCCCTTCGGCAGCACGCCCGTAAAGTCCGGGTCATGCCAGTGCGCCGGGAAGTTGATCCAGCCGTCGGTGTAGCGGTCGCAGTCGACCATGCCGGACAGCGTCGTGAACGGCAGGTCGAAGCGGTTGACCGGATGGGTGAAGTAGAGCGCGTAGCCTTCCGGCGCCTCGATGGTCCAGAGGTTGTGAAACTTGATCAGGACGCGGTCCGGATCGAAGAGCGGCGTGCCCGCCACCTGGCCGGCGTCGTGGAAGCCGATCGGCGAGCGGGCGAAGCCCACCGAGCGCCCCGGCGGCAGGTCCATGTCCCAGGTGAACTCGCCCTTCTCGACCCGGACGTCGCAGATCAGCGGGATCAGGAAGCCGCAGGTCATGGCGTCGACGAAGGGCGGGCAGCGCTTCACCGTGTCGTCCTCGCCGCCGGCCGTGGCGCAGTAGGCCTGCGCCGGCATCGTCTTCAGCCAGCCCGGCAGGCCGGAGGCGGCGGCCGTCGGCGGCGGCAACAGGCCGTCGAGCTCCGGCGGGCACCGGAACGTCAGCTGCAACAACGCGTCTGGTTGCGACATGGTCCAGCTTCTACGGCGGAACTGTTTCCGTGTAACGCCAGGCCGGAAATCTGTCGAAATTCGGGTACGGTCGGCCGCCGGAAGCCGTCGCCCGCCGGGACCATCACCTCGCCGACCCTCACAGATCGCACGGTGTCAGGGCCGCCGCAGGGCCCGGTCCGTGGGATCCGACGACCACGGGGGTTCGCGAGCGCCGGACCCTTCGCCCTCCGACTGGAAGCTACGCGACTCAGGGGACGCTCCGGACGCGGAGTTCCAGATCGCTTGGCGCCACTCGCCAGCTAGCCGCAGGATCTTCCTGCGAAGCTCCGTGTCCTCCACCAGGTCGGCCAAGCGTTCCGCGCGGGCCTGCGCCTGCGCGGTGTCGTTTTCCGTCATGTCGGGATCCGCCTTCGTAGAGCTAACCGGAAACGACCTGACTCGGTTCCGGCGCTCAGCCCACCCCGAACCGCTCCAGGCGCACCCAGTCGTTGAGCTCCAGGCTCCACGCCTCCAGGTCGAGGCGGACGTAGCCCTCGCCGAGCAGGCCCGCCGTCAGCGCCTTGAGGGCGTCCTCGTCGTCGGACCGGCGCTCGAAGACGGCGGCGCGGGCGTCACGCCACCCGCGCAGCCGGAACCTCGGGCCCGTCCCGTCGTCCCCTGTCACTTCACCAGGGCGTCGTAGATCCAGGCGCGGTTCTTGCGCTGGTATTCCGAGGCCCGCTGGAGGTTCTGGATCATGAAGACCATGAAGACGTCGTTCTTCGGGTCGACCCAGAACTCGGTGCCGGCGATGCCCCACCAGCTGTAGGTTCCGTTGCCCGGCCGGGTCAGCTTGTCGTCGATCACGACCGAGCCGCCCAGGCCGAAGCCCACGCCGGGGCCGGGGAAGAACAGGCCGGCCGCGCGGATCGCCGGCGTGGTCTGGTCCTCGCGCATCTTGGCCACGCTCTCGGGCTTCAGGATGCGGACACCCTTGTAGGAGCCATTGCCCTGCAGCATCAGGGCGAAGCGCAGGTAGTCCTCGGCGGTCGAAGAGATTCCGCCGCCGCCGGAGAACTGCAGCGGCTTCACCGTGTAGTCGTAGTAGGGGTTGCCGATGCCCGGCAGGCTGCCGGCCGCCAGCGGTTCGTCGAAGCGGCTCTTGCTGCTGGCCGGCTGCCAGAAGCCGGTGTCGGTCATCCCCAGCGGGCCGGTCACGCGCTCCTTGACCGCCACGTCCAGCGTCTTGCCGCTGGCGACCTCGACCACCGCGCCCAGGATGTCGATGGAGCGCGAGTAGAACCAGGCCGCCCCCGGCTCGGTGCGCAGCGGCAGCTTGGCGACGAGCTTGGCGTAGTCGCGCAGCTTCACGTCCTGGCGGTTCTCGCCGCCGGCGTCCCAAGCCTTGGCGAGCGGCGTGTTGGGCTGGATGAAGCCGTAGATCAGGCCCGACGTGTGGCTCATCAGGTTGCGGACCAGCATCGGCTTGGTCGCCGGCTTGGTCGTCCCGTCGGCCTGCCAGACGACCAGGTTGGCGTACTCCGGCAGGTACTTGGACACCGGCGCGTCGAGGTCGAGCTTGCCCTCCTCGACCAGGGTCATCGCGGTCACCGTGACGATCGGCTTGGTCATGGAGAAGACGCGGAAGATCGACTCCTCGTTGGGCACGGCCGTCTGGCCCGGGCCCTGCGTGCCGAAACCTTCCTGGAAGGCCACCTTGCCGTGCCGCCCGATCAACAGGTAGGCGCCGGCCAGCTTGCCCGCGGCCACGTCGGCCTTCAGGCCGTCCTCGGCCACCTTCAGCTTGGCCGGGTCGAAGCCCAGCGCCACCGGGTCGCCCTTGACCAGCGAGGAGACCTTCGGGTCGACGACCTTGCCCGCCGCGCCTACCGGGCCCGCGAACGCCAGCCCGACCGCAACCGCCAGGCCGATGGCCCGTACGCTCAGAAACCTCGATGCCATGATGCGTCCCTCGCCATACCCCGTTTTCGGACCGACAGATGGCCCGGTTCGCCGCCGCCCTTCAAGCCTCACCCTGCGTCAGCGGGCGGCTTGCCCCTTCTGCGCGGCGACCATCGCGGCCACGTCGGCCAGCAGCGCCTTGGCGTCGTAGACGATGCCGTCCTTGATGGTGAACCGCACCCCGCCGCTCATGCCCGCCTTGCCGGTCTTCTCGTCCAGCTTCAGACGGCCGGTGCCGTACAGCACCTTGAAGTTGGCCAGCGGGTTCTCGGGCGCGATCACCAGGTCGGCCAGCTTGCCCGGCGTCACCTCACCCATCGGCGGGGTCTCGCCCTTGGGCTCGTAGAGCGTCATGGCGCCGTTCAGGGTGGCCGAGCGGATGACCTCCAGCGGGGTCAAGCCGGCCTCCTGCAGCAGCTCCAGCTCCTGGATGTAGCCGAAACCGTAGAGGTTGTAGATGAAGCCGGAATCCGAGCCCGTCGTGACCCGGCCGCCGATCGACTGGTAGTCGCGGATCAGCTGCATGTAGCGGGCGTAGAACCGCTTCCAGGTCACCTCCCGCTCGGTCGTCCAGTCGAAGAAGAACGAGCCGTGGTGCGCGTGGCTGGGCTGGTAGAAGGCCCACAGCGATGGCAGCGTGTAGATCGGGTGCCAGTCGGCGTTGCGCGCCCGCATCAGGTCGCGGCCGGCCGAATAGATCGTGAAGGTCGGGTCGAAGTCGACGTGGTTCGCCTTCTGCTCCTTCAGATAGTCCCACCACTCCTTGGAGCCCGGCGGGAAGGTCTGGTCCCAGATGGCGGCGGCCTCGCCGAACCGGTCCTCCTCGTTGGCGTAGTTGTAGTCGGTGGGGAACTGCTGGAGCTGGTGGTCCTTCAGGATGCTCTCGAAGTGGCCGTAGTAGTGGGTGACGGTCCCCAGGCCCAGGCGCCCGGCCTGCAGCGCATTCATCCGCCCCACGCCGGGCTGCGAAAGGTGGGCCACGCTGCCCAGGTGCTGGACCTTGGCCTCGGCCAGCATCGCGGCCATCACCTCGGGCGGGTCGAAGTTGAAGAACTTGATGCCGTCGATGTTGTTCTTGGCCGCCCAGCGCACCCAGGCGCGGCCCTGCTCCGGCGTGCTGCACGACCCGCCCGACCAGCTGGAGCAGGGGGTCGTGTAGTTGAAGATCCGCGGCGCCACGATCTCGTTCCGGGCGCTCCTGGCCTTCTCGCTGGCGACCAGGGCGTTGTCGTCGAACACCAGCGGCACCGAGCGCACCGTGGTCACCCCGTGCGCCATCCAGAGCTTGTAGACGTAGGTCAGGTCCGGCGCCTTGTCGGCCGTCCCGCCGTGGGTGTGCATGTCGATGAAGCCCGGCAGGACGAACTGGCCGGTGGCGTCGATGGTGTGATCGGCCGCCGGCAGCGGCTTACCGCTGGGCCCGCCCGGCCGCGAGGACTCGCGGATCTCGGCGATGATGTTGTCGTGGACGATGATGTCCACCGGGCCCACCGGCGGCGCACCCGTGCCGTCGATCAGGGTCGCGCCGTGGATGATCAGGGTGTGGAACGGCCCCAGGCCCTCGCCCGCCTTGCGCGCCGGCGCCGGATTGATCCCCGCCGCCATCGCTGAACCCGCCAGCGCCAACGACAGCGTCGCCGCCGCAGCGCCCCTGAAAATCGCCTTCAAGCGCATCCCCCTGCCGTCCCGGACCCGTACTTGAGGCGAGTGGAGGCCAAGCGCGCCGGATTGGCAATCCGCCGGCGCCGCCTATGGTGGGCGCGTTCGAACCGGGGAGCGGACATGCAGCTCTTGGCCTTTCTGGCGATCGACGCGGCCGTGGTGATCGCAGGCTTCCTGGTCATGTGGCAGGTCTGCGTGCGCATCCGCGACGTGACCATGGTCGACAGCCTCTGGGCGCTGGGCATGGTGCTGGTCGCCGTGACCGCCTTCGCCCAGGCGGGCGAACCCACGCCGCGGCGGCTCCTGCTGACCGGCCTCTGCGCCGTCTGGGGCCTCAGGCTCGGCGGCTACCTGCTCTGGCGCTGGCGCGACCATGGCCCCGACCGTCGCTATGTCACTATGTTCGCCAAGGCCCACGCCGAGCATGGCTGGGGCTTCGCCGAGGCCTCGCTGCGCCTGGTCTTCGCGCTGCAGGCGCCGCTGCTCTTCGTCGTCTGCCTGCCGGTCCAGCTGGGCCAGTTCTCCGCCGAGCCCCGCGCGCTGGGCCCGCTGGCCTGGGCCGGCGCCGCTCTGGCGGCGATCGGGATCTTCTTCGAGAGCGTCGGCGACTGGCAGCTGGTCCGCCACAAGAAGGATCCGGCCAAGGCCGGGCAGGTGCTGCGGACCGGCCTCTGGCGCTACACGCGCCATCCCAACTACTTCGGCGACGCCTGCGTCTGGTGGGGCCTCTACCTGATCGCCGCCGAGACCGCCGTGGGCCTCTGG
>Ga0068865_100000438_pt1 | contig 23094 bp, 21 predicted proteins | sample KBSMisM12_FD_75293 | JGI IMG/M metagenome (GOLD analysis project Ga0068865, IMG submission 75293) | Miscanthus rhizosphere microbial communities from Kellogg Biological Station, Michigan, USA - KBS Miscanthus M1-2 | ecosystem: Host-associated > Plants > Roots > Rhizosphere > Soil ...
CCTGCGCCCGCTACAAGTGCGCGATCGTCGCCGCCGACGAGCGCGACGCCGGGCTGCGCAACGTTCTCAACCTCGGCCACACGGTCGGGCACGCGATCGAGGCCGCGAGCAACTACAGCCGCTACCGCCACGGCGAGGCGATCTCGATCGGGCTGCTGGCGGCTCTGCGCCTGTCCGACGCTCCGGAGCTGCGCGACGAGTGCGAGGCGATCCTCGCCCGCCACGGCCTGCCGGTCCGGCTCGATCCCGAGGTCGCGATCGAGGACGTGCTGGCGGCGATGCAGCGCGACAAGAAGCGGACCGCCGCCGGGATCGGCTTCGTCCTCCTCTCCGAGCCCGGCAAGCCCCGGTCCGGGCAGCTGGTCGACCCGGCTAAGGTCAGGGCAGCCGTGGAGGAGCTCTACTGATGTCCGTCTCGCGCAACCGCGTCGCCGTCCTGCACGGGGTCAACTTCGATGTGCTCGACCGGCGCGACGCCCATATCTACGGCGGGCTCTCGCTGAGCGAGCTGGAGCACAAGATCTCCGACTGGGCCCACGAGCTCGACCTCGAACCGATCTTCTTTCAGACCAACGCCGAGGGCGAGTTCTGCGAATACCTGCACCGCGCCGGCGACGGCCTCGCCGACTCGGTCGTCGTCAACGCCGGCGCCTGGACCCACTACAGCCGCGCGATCGCCGACGCGCTGGAGCTGACCCGGCTGCCCGCGGTCGAGGTCCACCTCTCCGACGTCGAGGCGCGCGACGAGTGGCGCAAGCTCTCGGTCTTCGATGGTCTCGTGATCGCCAAGGTCTCCGGCAAGGGCCCTGACGGCTATCGCGAGGCGCTGGGCCTGCTCGCCCGCGAGCTCGGGGCCTCATCCTGATGCGCGGCCGCGGTGACCGGCTTGAGCGGCAGCTGGCTGAGCGTGAGCTCGACCGGATGCTGGTCCTCGACCTGATCAACATCCGCTACCTGACCGGCTTCACCGGCACCAACGGGGCCTGCGTCTGCGGTCCCGGCATCCGCCTCTTCTTTACCGACTTCCGCTACACCGAGCGGGCCGAAGCCGAGGTCGAGGGCTGGGAGATCCACACGATCGCCAACGACTGGCTGGGCGGGATCGCCGAGCACCTGCAGGGGCGGGTCGGGTTCGAGGACGACCACCTGTCGGTGCGGCTGCTGGAGAAACTGAAGGAGAAACTGGCCGACGGGGTGGAGACGGTTGCCGCGGGTGGCCAGGTCGAGGAGCTGCGGCGGGTCAAGGACGAGGGCGAGCTGGCGCTGATCGAGGAGGCGGCGAAGCTGGCCGACGAGGCGCTGAGCTGGAGCGCCGAACAGGGGCTTGCCGGCAAGTCCGAGCGCGAGGTGGCGCGGGCCTTCGAAGCGCGGATCCGTGAGCTCGGCGGCGACCCCTCGTTCCCGGCGATCGTCGCCGCTGGTCCCAACGGAGCCCTGCCGCACGCGGAGCCTGGTGAGCGCGAGATCGGCCGCGGCGAGCTGGTCGTCTTCGACATGGGGGCGGCGATCGACGGCTACTGCTCCGACGGCACCCGCACCTTCGCCACCGGCGACCCGGGCGAGGAGGCGATCGAGGTCTACGAAGTCGTGCGCCGGGCCCAGCAGGCCTCCTTGGAGGCGGTCGAAGCCGGAATCAAGGGCGAAGACGTCGACAAGGTCGCCCGCGAGGTGATCGAGGCGGCCGGTCACGGCGACCGCTTCGGCCATGGGCTCGGCCACGGAGTCGGCCTCGAGCTGCACGAGGCGCCGCGGCTCTCGCTGCGCTCAGACGACGTCCTCGCACCGGGAGAAGTGGTGACGGTCGAGCCCGGGATCTACCTGCCGGGGAAGCTCGGAGTGCGGATCGAGGACCTGGTCGTAGTCACCGAGGACGGCCTCCGCAACCTAAGCTCACTACCGAAGGACCTGCAGATCGTCGGTTGATATTCAAGGCTGAGGGCGTACCGACCGATAGCGGCACATGAGCGCTAACGCCGAGACTCTCGTCTCCATCCACGAGGAGGCGCGTCGCGAGCGCCTGCTCGACATGGAGGAGCGGGTCCGGCGCTACCGGCTCGCCTGCTTCGGCATCCTCGCCCTGGCGTTGGCCGTCGGAGGGGGCAACGAGGTCGGCTACTGGTGGATCCCCCTGCTCGTCGGCGGCCTCGCCGGCTTTGCGGTCGCCGACCGCTTCATGCGCAGCAGCACCCACCCCGCGATCTGGGTGGCGGGAGCATGGGCGGCGCTGCCGGCCCTGCTCTTCGCCTCGGTCCTCGTCACCGGCGGTGCCACCAGCCCCGCCCTGGTCTGGTTCGCGCTGCCGGCGGTGACGCTCGGCTTCCGCTTCGAGCCGCGCGGAATGGTGATCGGCACGGCCTACGTCGCCGCGATGTTCCTGATCGGGGCGATTGCTCCCGACCCGCACGCCGCCTGGGAGGAACGCCAGCTCCTGATCGCGATCCTGGCCCTGATCTTCAGCACCGTGATCCTCTCCGGCGCCCTGGTCGAGTCAGACCGGGCGCACCGCCACCGTTCGACCCTCGATCCGCTGACCGGGCTCTTCAACCGCAACGCGCTGGAGCAGCGCCTCTCGGAGCTCGAGGGCCAACCCTGCGACCCCGCCGAGGGCATCTCCCACGCCTTCCTCCTCTGCGACCTCGATCACTTCAAGCAGGTCAACGACCGCTTCGGCCACGCCACCGGCGACGCCGTCCTGCAGGACGTTGCCTACACGATGCGGGCAACCCTGCGGGCCGGCGACTCGATCTACCGGGTGGGCGGCGAGGAGATCCTGGTGATCCTGCCCGGCGCCGGCCACAAGGATGCGGTCGAAATCGGCGAACGGCTGTGCGTCGCCGTCCGCGAGCGTCGTCCCAACGGCGTCACCGTCTCGCTCAGCATCGGCGTCGCTGTCGCCGAACCGGAGAAGATCGACACCGCCGACCTGCTCGCCCGCGCCGACGCCTCTCTGTATGCAGCCAAGTCCAGTGGCCGCGACCGGATACACGTAGACGCTGACGACCTCAGCGATCCCCAGGCGGCGTTCTCAGTCGCCTAAATAGCGCTGCTATTCAGGCTCCCTGCGGCCTTGCCTGGGAACCGCTGAGCCTTGTCAGTTAGCGACTTAGGTCGATATCCGCGCGAAGGCGCGCGCCGAATGCCGCGAGCAGTTGGACCGTCGCCTCGACGTCGCGGAGATCGACCATCTCGACCGGCGAGTGCATGTAGCGCAGCGGGATCGAGACGAGGCCGGTGGGGATGCCGGCGCGGGAGATCTGCAGGACGTCGGCGTCGGTGCTGGTGCCGCGGCCGCTGGCGCTGACCGAGTACTCGATGCCCTCGGCCTCGGCGGTCTCGACCAGCAGCTCGAAGACCTTCGGCGAGAGGGTGGAGCCGCGGCCGATCGCCGGGCCGGAGCCGAAGGGATGGCGGCCGATCTCCTTCTCGTCGACGCCGGGGGCGTCGGTGGCGTGGGTGACGTCGACGGCGATCGCGATGTCGGGTCGCAGCTGGAAGGAGGCGGTGCGGGCGCCGAAGAGGCCGATCTCCTCCTGGACCGCGGCGACGGCGGCCATCGAGCCGCCCGGGCCGTCGCCCTCGTGGCAGCGGCGCAGGCTCTCCAGGGCGACGTAGGCGCCGAGCCGGTTGTCCATCGAACGGGAGACGAGCCGGTCGCCGGCGACCGGCATCGGCTCGGTGCGGATCACGACCGGGTCGCCGACCCGGACCAGCGCCTCGGCCTCCTCACGGTCGGCGGCGCCGATGTCGATGTGCATGCCCTTCAGCTCGACGACCTTCTTGCGCTGGTCGGCCTCGAGCAGGTGGATCGGCTTGCGTCCGGCGACGCCGGGGACGAGCCCGTCCTTGCCGCGGACCTCGACCCGCTGGCCGACCAGGATCTGCGGGTCCCAGCCGCCGATCGGCGCGAACCAGAGGAAGCCCTGCTCGTCGATATGGGTGACGACGAGCCCGATCTCGTCGATGTGGCCGACGATCGCGACCAGCGGCGAGGCCTCGCCGACGCGGGCGATCGTCGAGCCGATTCCGTCGACGCTGATGTCGGCGAAGGAGGCCGCCTCGCGCCAGACCTCGGCGGCGGGCGCCTCGTAGCCGGAGGGGGCGCCGGTGCGAAGGAGCTTGTCGAGAAGGTCGGGAGTAGTCAAAAGGTTGGGGGAGTATGCCTATATGGACGGATGTTCGTCGGCTGGCTTTCCGCGGGTGCCCGGAGTTACGCGACGCTTGCTTCGCGCCGGAGCTGGTCCCGGCCCGGGCCGTAGCCGCGGTGCTCGTAGGCGATCATCGCCCAGATCAATACGACGGCCGTCGCCAGGGAGATCAGCGCCGGCACCGCAGTGGCGACGGGAACGAGGATGAGGAGGACGATCGCCAGCCCGAGACGATGCCGGTTGAGCGTGTGGACGTGGCGGTAGCGGAAGGCGACCAGGCCGAGCAGGTAGACGGCCAAGCCGCCCAGCAGGGCGAAGGCCGGAACGCCGTGCAGGTGCTCGGAGTGATGGCCGATCGTCACCTTCATCCCGAAGGCCATGAGGACGATGCCGGCGACCAGCAGCAGGTGGATGTAGGAGTAGGAGTCGCGGGCGAGCGCGTTCTGGGTCCGGCCCGGCTCGGCTTCGGCCAGTCGGCGCGCCGAGATCAGGGCGACGACGTCGAAGTAGGTCCACCAGAGCGCGGCGGCGAGAAAGACGCCGAGCACGGCGGCGGTGCCGATCCCGAGGTCGAGCGCGCCCGAGGCGCCGACGCCGATCGCGACGATGCTCTCGCCGAGGGCGATGATCACGATCAGGCCGTGGCGCTCGGCGAAGTGGCCGGGGACGAGCTTCCAGCCCTCGCTGCCGAAGAAGTAAGGGCCGGCCATGTCGAGGAAGATCGCCAGCGCCCACAGCGCTCCCTGGGCGAGCCCGTCGAAGAGGGAGGCGAGGACCAGGATCGCCACCGCGATCGCGGTGCTGACGGCAAGGCCGATCACCGAGCGCCGCAGGTCCTCGTCCTCTGCCTCGGCGCCGGCGAGCATGAAGAGGGCGATGTGGGCGGCGCGGAAGACGCCGATCCCGAGGGCGAAGGCGAGGGCAAGGCTGCCGAAGGCCTCCTGCACGCAGATCGCCACGATCAGCAGCGCCGCCATCGCGACGAAGATGACCCCGCGGATCGCCAGCGCCTCGGGGTCGACGACGCTGGTCAGCCAGGCGTAGCCGACCCAGGCCCACCAGAGGACGGCGAGGATCAGCAGGCCCTGCGCCAGCCCCGACCAGGTCTGGTCGTGCGACATCAGGCCGGTGCACTGGGTGATCGCGAGGACGAAGACGAGGTCGAAGAAGAGCTCCAGCGGCGTCACCCGCTCGCCTTCGCGGCGGATGCCACGGATGCGGTGATTCCGTTCGGCTGAGGCCTCCATCTCGAATACTGTTGCGGACGTGGCAGTCGCACTTGTAACGGGAGCGTCGACGGGGATCGGCGAGGCGACGGCGATCCGGCTCGCGCGCGAGCCCGGGACCGAGCTGGTCCTGGTGGCACGGCGGGGAGACCGGTTGCGCGAGCTGGCCGATTCGCTGCCCTGCCGGGCGACCTACGTCGCCGTCGATCTCACCGATGAGGACGCGCCGGAGCGGATCCGCGGCCATCTCGAAGCCGAGCACGGCGGCCGGCTGCACCTGCTCGTCAACAACGCCGGCGCCTCCTGGCGGGCGGAGTTCGCCGAGGGCGGCTACGAGAACGTCAAGCGCCACATGGAGCTCAACTTCGACGCCGCCGTCCGCCTCACCGAGGCGCTGCTGCCGCTGCTCCGCAAAGCGGCGCCGAGCGCGATCGTCAACGTCGCCAGCACCGCCGGCCGCGTCTCCCGCGCCCGCACCGGCGCCTACAGCGCCAGCAAGTTCGCCCTGATCGGCTGGTCGGACTCGCTCTACGCGGAGGAGAAGCCGCACGGCGTCCACGTCGGCCTGGTGCTGCCGGGCTTCATCCAGACCGAGGGCTTTCCCGCCACCGAGCTGCGGGAGAAAGCGCTCACCGGCTGGATCGTCTCGAAGCCGGCGAAGGTGGCCGAGGCGATCTACGAGTGCGGCCCGGGCCGCAAGCCCGAGCGCTACGTCCCGCGCCCCTACGCGCTGGCCGCCCACAGCCGCATCCTCTTCCCGTCCTTGACCCGCCGCGTCCTCTCCGGCGGCGCCGCCTCCGGCCTCACGACCAGCACCGGCGGCGAACGGGACCAGGGCGCCGGCTCGGGCTGATGCCCCTCTTCGCGGACATCATCGTCGCCTCGGCGCTCGTAGTGGTCGCCATCGTCGCCACGATCTCGACGCGCAAGGTCCGGCAGGTCAACCGCCGCTTCCTCATGCTCGACGAAATCTCCCACGTCGCCGACGAAGGCAGCATGCTCGACGAGACGCTGGAGGCGATCGCCGGGATCGTCGTCCCCGAGCTGGGCGACATCTGCGCGATCGACGTGATCGAGGGCGACAGCGTCCGCCGCGCGGCGCTCCGAGCCGACGGTCCGGATGCCGCCGCGATCGCCGCTCGCCTGAAAGCGCGCGGCCCCCGTCTGCAGGAGCAGATCGCCACCGACGCGAGTCGCGCGCGGCAGGAGCCGATCCGCTTCGAGTTGCGCGGCAAAGAGGATCTGCGCGAGTTCGCCGAGGACGAGAAGGATCTCGAGTTCCTCCACAGCCTCGGCGTTCGTTCCGGGGTCACCGTCGAGCTGCGGGCCCGCGGGCGCCCGACGGGGTTGCTGACGATCAGCGTCGGCTCCTCGGGGCGCCGCTTCGACTCCTCCGACATCGACTTCGTGACCATCCTCGCCGGTCGCGTCGCCCTCGCTCTCGACAACGCGGGACTGTTCACCGACCTGGCGCGGGCCGAGCGCGAACGAGCGGAGATCGCCGAGACGCTGCAGCGGGGCCTGCTGCCGCCGCCGCTGCCCCACATTCCGGGCTGGTCGGTCGCCGCGATGTACCGGCCGGCGGGGGCCGAGAACGAGATCGGCGGCGACTTCTACGATGTCTTCCGGATCGCCGGCGGCTGGATGGTGGTAATCGGCGACGTCACCGGGCGCGGCGCCCACGCCGCCGCGGTCACCGCCCACGCCCGCTACACGCTGAGGACGGCGGCGGCGATCACCGGCGACCCGGTGATCGCCCTGCGGACGCTGAACCGTGAGCTGCTGGCGCGCCGGGGCATGGCGCTCTGCAGCGTCGCCGCGATGGCCGTCTCCGAAGACCCCGCCCAGCCGGTCCAGCTCGCCGTCGCCGGTCACCCGCCGCCTTTGTTAATCGACGGCGACTCCGCCGTGGAGGCGTGCCGCCCGGATCCGGTGCTCGGCGCCTTCCCCGAGTCCGAGTGGGACCTGAGCGCGACGACGGTCGGCCGCGACCAGCAGCTAGTGGTGGTGACCGACGGCGTGACCGAGGCGGAGGGGCCGGACGGTCGCTTCGGCGAGGAGAGATTGCGCGCCGCTCTGGCCGGCCTCAGCAGCCCGGCGCTGGCGACGCAGCGGATCGAGGGAGCGCTGCACGAGTTCACCGCCGACGGCCTCGACGACGACGCCGCGGTGATCGCGATCGCGCCCGCTTCCGCCGACGTCGAGCCCGCCTCCGGAGAGTCCTGGGAGCTGATCGAGCGGCTCTACGCCGCCTTTAACGGCCGTCACCCGGAGGAGATCGTCGCCCTCTGCGACGACTCGATGGGATTCTTCCCGGTCGGCACCGCCGAACAGCTCGGCCGCACCGCTCCCTATGTCGGACCCGACGGCCTGCGCGAATATATGGGCGACGTGGAAAAAGCGTGGGACGAGCTGCTGATCACCCCGAAGACGGTCGAGAACCACGGCCGCTCCCTGCTGGTGCGCGGCCGGGTCTACGCCCGCAGCCGCGCTCTCGGCATCCGCGACATGCCGGTCGCCTGGATCTGGGACGTCGAAGCCGGCCGCTTCGTCCGCGGCGAGGTCTTCCGCGACCCCGAGGAAGCGGTCCGCCGCCTCCTCGCCTCAAGCGAAGGACACGCTTCCGAGAACAACATCTAGGATCAGCGCCGATGACGATCAGTACCAACCAGTTCAAGAACGGCACCCATATCGAGATCGACGGGAAGATCTGGAAGATCATCGAGTTCCAGCACGTCAAGCCGGGCAAGGGGGGGGCCTTCGTGCGGACGAAGCTGCGGCGGATCGAGGACGGCTCGGTGATCGACAAAACCTTCAGGGCGGGGGAGAAGTTCCGCCCGGTGCGGACCGAATCGAAAAAGATGCAGTACCTCTACGACTCCGGCGAGGCGGCGGTGTTTATGGACTCGCAGAGCTACGAGCAGATCGAAATCCCGACGGAGTCGCTGGGGGACTCGATGCAGTGGGTACTGCCGAACGCCGACGTCGACGTCCTCTTCGTCGACGAGCAGCCGAGCGACGTGCAGGTGCCGAGCGCGCTCGAGATGAAGGTGACCCAGACCGACCCCGGCCTCAAGGGCGACACCGCCTCCGGCGGCGGCAACAAGCCGGCGACGCTGGAGTCCGGCGTCGTCGTCCAGGTCCCGCTCTTCATCGAAGAGGGCGACAGCGTCCGGGTCGACACCCGCAGCGGCGAGTACATCTCCCGCGCATAGAGATCTCACCGCTCCGCGGCACGGCGCTGACAGAATGAGCCCATGCGCAGGTCCGACCAGCGGCGGGACGCCGTCTTCGCCAACTACCAGCGGGACGTCACCGGGCGCCCGCTGGAGGAACTGCTGGGGGAGGCGCGGTCGCTGACCCGGGAGCTGGCGGAGGGGGTCGACGAGCACCGCGAAGAGCTCGATGACATCATCGCCGCCCATGCGAAGGGCTGGACCGTCGACCGGATCGCGCCGCTGGACGTGAACGTGATGCGGATCGCCCTCTACGAGATGGAATACATGGAGACGCCGCCGGAGGTGGCGATCAACGAGGCGGTGGAGCTGGCCAAGGAGTACTGCGGCGCCGATGCGCCGGGGTTCGTCAACGGCATCCTCGGGGCCGTCGTGCGCGAGCGGGAGAAGGCGGCATGAACGTGCGCCTGCGCGAAATCAGCGAGCGCCTGCGCCAGATCACGGCTGAGCTCGAGAGCGAGGAGGTAGCCGACGACCGCGCCGCGCGGCTCGCCTCCGAGGCCGCCGACCTCGCCGCCGAGGCGGTCGAGGAGGCCAACCGCGAGGCGCGCCAGCAGGCCTCCGCGGAGTGAGCTACCCCGAGGATCTGCGCGCCCTGGTCGACGGCGCGCTCGCCGAGCTGAACTTCTCCGTCGCCGCCGCGACCGCCGGGCTCGAGGAGGCGATGCGCTACTCGCTGCTTGCCGGCGGCAAGCGGGTGCGGCCGGTCCTCGCCCTCGCCACCGCCCGTGCCCTCGGCACCGAGCCGGAGCGCTTTCTCCCGGTCGCCTGCGCGATCGAGCTGATCCATACCTACTCGCTGATCCACGACGACCTGCCGGCGATGGACGACGACGAGCTCCGACGGGGCCTGCCGACCTCGCACGTCAAGTTCGGCGAGGACGTGGCGATCCTCGCCGGCGACGGCCTCTTCGCCGAGGCGATGCGCCTCTTCTGCGAGCAGCCGGGAGAGCCCTCGCGGGTGCTGTCCTCGCTGCGCGAGCTGGCCGCGGCGACCGGCGTCGACGGCATGGTCGGCGGCCAGTACGTCGACGTGATCGGGGCCGGCACCGACGCCGAGGGACTGCGGGCGCTGCACGCGCTGAAGACCGGCCGCCTGATCGCCGCCAGCGTCAACGTCGTGCTCCTGCTCGAGGGAGCGGCCGAACCTGAGACAATGCCCTATCGCCGTTTCGCCGAGGAGCTTGGCGTGCTGTTCCAGATCGTCGACGACATCCTCGACGTGACCGAGTCAGACGAGCAGCTCGGCAAGCCACATGGAAGCGACGAGAGACATGGCAAACTCACCTACGTCAGCCTTTTCGGACTCGAGCAGGCGCGCGAGCTGGCCGCCCAGAGCCACGCCAAGGCAACCGCAGCACTCGCCGAAGCCACCGGCGAGACGGAGGATCTGAGGCGGATCGCCGACTACATCTTCACGAGGAACGAATGAGCGAACAGCCCCCCACCCAGGGCCCCGAGAACGAAAAAGAACAGATGCAGGAGCCGTTGCTGCCGAGGATCGAAGGTCCGGCCGACCTGCACGAGCTCAGCGACGAGCAGTTGCAGCAGGTGGCGCAGGAGATGCGCACCTACATCATCGACACGATCGGCGAGATCGGCGGCCACTTCGGCGCCAACCTCGGCACCTGCGAGCTTGCCGTCGCCCTCCACAGCCTGCTCGACTCGCCTCGCGACAAGGTCCTCTGGGACGTCGGCCACCAGGCCTACCCACACAAGATCCTCACCGGCCGCCGCGACCGGCTGCCGACGATCCGCCAGTACGACGGCCTGGCGCCGTTCTGCTCGATCCCCGAGTCTGAGCACGACATCATGGGCGCCGGCCACGCCTCGACCTCGATCGGCTACGCGGTCGGTCTGAAGGAGGCGATGCGCAAGGGCGTCGGCACCGACGGCAAGGTCGCCGCGGTGATCGGCGACGGTGCCCTCACCGGCGGCGTCGCTTACGAGGCGATGCTCGCTGCCGGTGGCCTACAGACGCCGATGGTGATCGTGCTCAACGACAACGGGATGTCGATCTCACCCAACGTCGGGGCGCTGTCGCGCTACTTCAACCGCATCCGCCTCAACCCGCGCCTCTGGCATGCCCGCGAGGGGGTCGAGGACCGGCTGACGAAGCTACCGCTCGGGCTCGGTAGACGGATCGAGCGGCTCGGCCCGGAGATCAAGTCGGCGATCAAGGCCTACTGGGCGCCTGGCCTCTTCTTCGAGGAGCTCGATCTCGCCTACATGGGCGTGATCGACGGCCACGACGTCCACGCCCTGCGTGAGGCGCTGACTGAGGCCTTCGCCGCCGACCGCCCGGTCGTCGTCCACATCCATACTGTCAAGGGCAAGGGCTTCGCGCCGGCCGAGGAAGGCGGCCTGGAGTCGATGGAGGAGTGGCACGCGGCGAAGCCGAAGTCGATCGTCGAAGGGCGCCCGGCGGTGAAGGAGCCGAAGCCGGTCCCGGTGACCGAAACCGACTCGCCGGAGGGCATCGAGCTGCTCGAGAAGCCGCCCGCCCCCAGCGCACCGCCCCAGTACACGAAGGTCTTTGCCGACGCGATGGTTGCCGAGGCCGAAGCCGACGAGCGGGTAATCGGGATCACCGCGGCGATGGCGGGGGGGGCCGGCCTGCAGAAGCTCTGCGACGAGCGCCCCGAGCAGTACTACGACGTCGGCATCGCCGAGCAGAATGCGGTCCTGCTGGCCTCCGGCCTGGCGCTGCAGGGAGCGAAGCCGGTCTGCGCGATCTACTCGACCTTCCTCCAGCGCGCCTTCGACCAAATCGTCCACGACGTCTGCCTGCAGGACCTCGACGTCACCTTCGCGATGGACCGGGCCGGGCTCGTCGGCGATGACGGGCCGACCCACCACGGCGCCTTTGACATCTCCTACTTCCGTCCGATCCCGAACGTGGTCCTGATGGCGCCGCGCGACGAGGCGATGCTGGTCCACATGCTCCACACCGCGATCGCCCACGAGGGCCCGGCGGCCCTGCGCTACCCGCGCGGTGCGGCCGAGGGTGCGGCGCTGCCGACGAAGCCGGAAACGCTGCCGATCGGCAAGGGGGAGGTCCTGGCCTCCGGCGAGCGGGTGGCGCTGCTCGGCTACGGCTACGGCGTCACCGTCGCCCGCGAGGCGGCGGAGATCCTGAAGAAGCACGGGCTCGAGGCGACGGTCGCCGACGCACGCTTCGCCAAGCCGATCGACGGCGATCTGACCGAGGATCTCGCCCGCAAGCACGAGCTGCTGGTGACGATCGAGGAGAACGTCCTACCGGGCGGCTTCGGCTCCGCGGTTCTAGAGCACCTCGAGGACGCCTTTGCCGAGAATCCAGGCGAGCGGGCCAGGGTCTTGCGGATCGGCCTCCCTGACGCCTACGTCACCCACGGCAAGCCGTCCCTGTTGCGGGCCGAGGTCGGCCTGACGGGGGAGTCGGTCGCCGACCGCGTGCTCAGCTCCCTCCCCAGCGCGCAGCCGGCTCTGACCTGACGCAAGCAGCTCCACGCATCCCTCTCCCCATTTTTGGGGATTGATTCAATTGGCTCAATCGATTAGCCTGCGCCGGTCTCTCCGGTGAAGAGGAGCTCGGCCACTCGGCAAGCGCTTCTGGGGAAATCGCCTAGGGGAGGAGAGGCGCGCATCTCTATATGTGTGGATCCGCCTGGGGAATCGGATCTCTCGCGCCCGCCGGCTAGGCCGGGGCGCGAGGCGCGGCGCGAGACGTCGGGGAGAAATGAAAGGCGCCCGCTAGGCGGGCGCCTTTCTCTACCTGAACTGCTTGGTGCTTATTCGCTTGCTTTGACTGCGACCGGGTCGGCCAGCTGCAGTTTGTTTTCCAGAACAGCGGTGTTGGTGCCGGCCGGCGAAGGGATGCCGACGATTTCGTTCACGAACGGATCCACGGCCCACGAGAAGAGAATCCCGCCGCAGCCGTTTGCGCCCGGAACCGCAAACGCGTTGTCGACCAGTTTCTGGCCGGTGATCGTGATCAGGGCCCCGCCTTCGCTTTCGACGCCGTTGCCGGCGAAACCGGTGATCGGTTTGTTCGGCGGCGGCGGCGAGGTGGTCCCGGCGGTCAGGTTGAGGCGGATCGGATTCGAGCTGGAGCCGATGTAGCAGCCGCTCCCTAGGAACGGGTTATCCAGCTTGATCCGAACCGGCAGCGAAACGGCGGTGCCGGTACCGGAGACCAGCGCGCCGGCTTCGACTTTCGCCGGTCCGACGAGTTCCATCGTCGCGGTAACGCCCGTGAACCCGTTGTTGATGGTTTCGTTGAACAGGTTGCGCAGCAGCGACGGCCACCAGCTCGGAGCCGTGATGCCGAGCAGACCGCCCGGCACCGGCTGCGGAACCTTGGTCAGGGTGTTGCCGCCCTCGGCGGGCACGAAGGGCGTTTCGCCTTTTTCGTTGAGTTCAAGTCCGCCCTGCAGAACTACCGGTTTGACGATCGGCACGGTTTTTTTGCCGGTTTGCACAAAGCCGCTCGTGGTTTCCGCGTAGATACACGCAAAAAGGGGCGAGTGATTGAGCGGGCATTCGCCGAAATTGGCGAAGGCCCCGGTCGGGTGATGCACGGCGGCGCTCGCCGAAGCGGGCAGCGCCATCGCTGCAAGCAGCGCGAAGGCCGTAAGTAGCCTCTTCATTGACTGGTCCTTTCTCCTGAGAAGGGGTCGCGAAGCGACCTCTTCATTCCTTTCCCTGCATTGGAACGACCCTCGCTCCAATTGGGAAATCTCTAGCAGATAAGAAAGGACAAAGCAATGCGAACTAAAAAAAGCGCCCGCCGGAGCGGGCGCTTTCTGGACCTTTCCGGAACTGCCGTAGCCGCTATTCGCTGGCTTTGACGGCTGCCGGATCGGCGACCTGGATTTTCCCTTCGAGCACTGCGGTGTTGTGGCCGGCAGCGGACGGAACGCCGACGATTTCGTTGACGAACGGGTCGATGAGGAACGAGAACAAGCCACCACAGCCGCTTGCTCCCGGTGCGGCGAACGAGTTGTTGACGAGTTTGCCGCCGCTGAACGTCGCCAGGCTGCCGGTTTCGTTCTGCGAGAGCGTCCCCGGGTTGCCGGTGATCGGCGTGTTCGGCGGAGGAGGTGAGGTCGTTCCGGTCGTGAAGGCAAGCACCACCGGGTTCGAGTTCGAGCCGATGTAGCAGTTGCTGCCTAGGAACGGGTTGCTGAGCTTGATCTTCGTCGGAATCGACAGCGCTATGCCTTGTTGCGTCAGCAGGTTGAGCGGGCTGATCGTGACACCCGTCTGCGAGGTCAGTTCAACCGTCGCGGTGACCCCGGTGAATCCGTTGTTGATCGTTTCGTTGAACAGTTCGCGCAGGAACGAGGGCCACCAGGTCGGCGCGGTGATGCCGAGGAGACCACCCGGCACCGGCTGCGGGACTCCAGGTAGCGAGTTGCCGTCCTCGGCCGGGAAGAATTTCGACGGGGCGAGGATTTCGTCGAGGCCGCCCTGGAGCTTCACCGGATTTTTCAGCGGGACGGTTTTTTTGCCGATCGTGAAGAAGCCCGAGCTCGATTCAGAGAACAAGCAGACGGTGACCGCAGGGTTGCTCAGCGGACAGTCGTCGAACTGGGCGAATTCTCCCGTCGGATGGTGGGGTGCAGCAAGGGCAGAGCCGGGCAGCAGCATGGCGAACACCAGCGCTCCCGCAAGACAGAGCCTTCTCATGGACTGGTTCCTTTCAGTACTAGATGAGACCGCGGCGCCCTCCAGGGCGACGGCCGATTTCTCCCGAATAGAGGAACCGCTTGTACCAGAGAGGTACTCATGAGCAATCCACAAAATTCGCAGAAAACGAGCTGAGGGCGTGACACGTGTCACCCTCCGCTTTCAATCGGGGCCAAGCCATCGTCCGCTGCCCATGCACCCGGCCCGGGGCGGCGTCGCCGGGAGGGGCGCGATACTGCAGCGATGATCGTCGACTGCGCGGCTTACGCGGACGGCAGGCGCCGCGCAGGCGACCTTCCGCTGGAGCGGGCGGGCGAGATCGCCGGAACCGACGGCGGCTTCGTCTGGGTCGGCGTCTTCGAGCCGACCGAGGAGGAGTTCATCGCCGTCGCCGAGGAGTTCGGGCTGCACGAGCTGGCGGTCGAGGACGCGGTCCGCGCCCACCAGCGCCCGAAGCTCGAGGCCTACGGAGAGACGATCCACATCGTCGTCAAGCCGGCCCGTTATGTAGATCCGAAGGAGGTGATCGACGTCGGCGAGCTCTCGATCTTTGTCGCCCCCGGCTTCGTGATCACGGTCCGTCACGGGAAGGGTGACCTGGCGCCGGTCCGGAAGCGACTGGAGGAGCGAGCCGATCTCCTGCGACAGGGGCCGGGAGCGGTGCTCTACGCGATCCTCGATCACGTGGTCGACCGCTACATCGAAGCCGCCCAGGGCTTCGATGAGGACGTGCGCGAAGTCGAGCTGCAGGTCTTCGGCGAAGGGCAGAACCCGACCGAGCGGATCTACCGGCTCGAGCGCGAGGTGCTCGAGTTCCAGGCCGCGGCGACGCCGTTAGGGGAAGCCTTAGAAGAGCTCTGCAGCGGCAACTTCCCGGCGATCCCGCGTTCGCTGCACGAGTACTTCCGCGACGTCGAAGACCACCTGCGGCGGGTCGCCGGCCGGATCGAGTCCTTCCGGCAGCTGCTCGACAGCGCTCTGGAAGCCAACCTCACCCAGGTCTCGATGCGCCAGAACGAAGACATGCGGAAGATCTCCGCCTGGGTCGCGATCGCCGCGGTCCCGACCATGTTCGCCGGCATCTACGGGATGAACTTCAAACACATGCCCGAGCTCGGCTGGACCTTCGGGTACCCGCTGGTGCTGGCGGTGATCCTCTCGATCTGCCTCTACCTCTACTGGCGCTTCAAGCGGGCCGGCTGGCTGTAGCTCGTTTTCGCACCCAACTTTTGGGTAGTTCGGGTGTATCCGCTGTTCCCGCTATCGAGAGGTGGGTGGATGGAGCCCGAGGCAGCATCTCTTTCCCTCAAGCTTGCCGCCGAGCCCCAGAACGTACGGCAGGCTCGCGACGAGGCGGCGACCTACGCCGAAGGGCTGGGCCTTTCCGCGGCAGGTGTCGACGATCTGAAGACGATCGTCTCGGAGGCCTGCTCGAACATCGTCCGTCACGCCTACCCCGCGGACGCGACCGAGCGGCCGATGGAGGTGGAAATGGAAAAGACCGACGGCGAGCTGACCGTGACCGTGCGGGACAGCGGCAGCGGAATCCGGCCGCCTACCGGCGCCCGTCCCAACAGCCTGCGCCTCGGCTTCATCCTGATGGGCTCGCTTGCCGACTTCCTGCAGCTGCGGACCGGTAGGGACCGGGGCACGGAGCTGTTGCTGAGGGTCCCGCTGGCCTCGGCCTGAGCATTTTTTGCCTCGGCAGCTAAGGGGCGTGAGTTGTCGCGGCTTGCATCGAGGGCGGCGCCGGTGGACACTGGCGCGGTGCCGGGCGTCGAGATCGATCCGAACCGAGCCGCCGCCAAAGGCAAGGCGGCCCGGAAATCGACGCCGCGCTCCACGCACGCCGAATGGGAGCAGGCCACCCGCGATCCCGCGCAGATCCTCGCCCGCCAGGACGAAAGCCGGATCCCGGAGCTGGTCCCGATCCGCTACGAGCGGATGCTCGCCTCGCCGTTTGCCTTCTTCCGGGGCGGGGCGGCGATCATGGCCGCGGACCTCGCGACGACGGCGACTACCGGGCTCGAAGCCCAGCTCTGCGGCGACGCCCACCTTGCGAACTTCGGGATCTACTCAGCCCCGGACCGACAGCTCGTCTTCGACTGCAACGACTTCGACGAGACCTGCCGGGGACCCTTCGAGTGGGACCTGAAGCGCCTCACCGCCAGCATCGCGATCGCCGGCCGCGAGCGCGGCTTCTCGGCGAAGGAGCGGCGGCAGACGGTGCGCAGCGCCGCCGCCTCCTACCGCGACTCGATGCGCCGCTTCGCCGCGATGCGGAACCTCGACGTCTGGTACTCGCGCCTGGATGTCGAACCGGCGCTGGAGATCGCCCGTTCGCAGGTCGACGAACGTCGCTTCCGCCAGGTCGAGCGGGGCATCGCCAAGGCCCGCGGCAAGGACAGCCTGCGGGCGCTGCGGAAGTTGACGCGCAAAGACGGCGACCGGATCCGCATCGTCGCCGACCCGCCTCTGGTCACGCCGATAGAGGAGTTGGCCGACGCCGCCGAGGCCGATTCGCAGCTGCGCCTGGTGGTCGACGCCTACCGCGAATCGCTGACCCACGACCGCCGCCACCTGGTCAGCTCCTACCGCTACGAACACGCGGCCCGCAAGGTCGTCGGGGTGGGCAGCGTCGGCACCCGGGCCTGGATCGTGCTGATGCTGGGGAAGGACTCGCAGGACCCGCTCTTCCTGCAGGCGAAGGAAGCCCAGGCCTCGGTGCTGGAGCCGTTTGCCGGCGCGAGCCCGTACCGCAACCACGGTCGTCGGGTCGTCGAGGGGCAGCGGCTGATGCAGGCCGCAAGCGACGTCTTCCTCGGTTGGGTCGCCACCAAGGGCCTCGACGACGAGCACCGTTGCTTCTACGTGCGCCAGCTCTGGGACGGCAAGGGATCCGCCGAGATCGAGCGACTGTCGCCGCGGGAGCTATCCATCTATGCCTCTCTCTGCGGCGAAGCTCTCGCCCGGGCCCACGCCCGCTCGGGCGACCGTGCCGCGATCGCCTCCTACCTCGGCAAGGGAGACGCCTTCGACGAGGCGCTGGCGCGGTTCGCCGAGGCCTACGCCGACCAGAACCAACGGGACTTCGAGAGGGTGGCGGAGGTTTCGGCGGCGGGTCACCCATCGTGAGTCTGGCCGCGGTCCGGCGAGGCATCCTCGTCCTCCTCCTCGACGCCGTCATCCTCCTGCTCCTCTCCGAGCTGCTGGACGGCTTCGTCCTCGACGGACCCGCCACGGCCCTCGGCGCCGCCGCCCTGATCGGCCTCCTCAACGCCTTCGTCTGGCCGGTCTTGAACCGGCTGGCCCTGCCGCTGAATGTGATGACGCTGGGGATCGCGGCGCTCGTCCTCAACGGCGTCGTCGTCACCTTCGCGATCGACCTGCTGCCGCGGGCCGAAGTCGCCCGGGTGCTGGACGGGGTCGTGATCACGGTCGTCATGGCCGCGGCCACCGCGGCCGTCTACTCGCTGCTGGCGATCGACGAAGACGATTCCTGGTACCGCAACGTCGTCCGTCTGCAGGCGCGACGCAGGGGAGAGGTCGCTGAGAGCGACGTGCCGGGAGTGCTCTTCCTCGAGATCGACGGGCTCGCCCACGACGTCCTGCTGCGGGCGCTGCAGGACGGCAGTGCTCCGCACCTTGCCTCCTGGGTGCGCGGCGGCTCGCACCGGCTGCGGCGCTGGGAAACCGACTGGTCCTCGCAGACCGGCGCCTGCCAGGCGGGCCTTCTGCACGGGTCCAACGAGGACATGCCGGCGTTCCGCTGGTGGGAGAAGGAGCGCGGCGCGGCGATCGTCACCAACCACCCGCGCGATGCGGAAGAGATCGAGCGGCGCCACTCCGACGGACGGGGGCTCCTGCACGCCGACGGCGCCAGCCGCGCCAACATCCTCTCCGGCGACGCCCCGCACTCGATGCTGACGATGAGCACGGCGTTGCGCCGCCGCCGCCCGATCGGCAAGGACTACGCCGCCTACTTCGCCCGCCCCTACGCGGCGGCGCGGACGCTTGTCCTCTCGCTTGCGGACATGGGACGCGAGCGGCGGGCGGCCCGCAGCCAGGTCCGCGACGACGTCCGCCCCCGCATCCACCGCGGCCGCTCCTACGTCTTCGCCCGCGCCTGGGGGACGGTGGTGCAGCGGGACCTCCAGGTGGCGACCGTGATCGGCGACGTCCTCACCGGCCGCCCGGTCATCTACACGACCTTTCTCGCCTATGACGAGGTTGCCCACCACTCCGGGATCGAGCGCCACGACGCGCTCGCGGTGCTGCGTGACCTCGACCGCCAGATCGCCCGGATCGGCCGTGCCTGCGAGGACGCGCCGCGGCCTTACCGGCTGGTGGTCCTCTCCGACCACGGGCAGTCGCAAGGCGAAACCTTCCGCGACCGCTACGACCAGACGCTGGAGGAGCTGGTGCGGGAAAGCTGCGACCCCGACAGCGTCCTCGCCGCCGAAGCGGGCGACGACGACGCCCTTTCCTACCTCAGCGCCGGCCTGACCGAGGTGGCGCGGGACGATACTGTCGCCGCCGGCGCGGTCAGGGCAGCGACCCGTGGCCGCCGTGCCGACGGGGCCGTCGCCCTCGATTCCGACTCACGCCGGGAGGTCGCGGAGACGCACGACGGCGAGCTGCCGGAGCTCTCGGTGATGGCCTCGGGATGCCTCGGGTTGATCAGCTTCCCGCGGGAGCCGGGGCGGGTGAGTTTGGAGAGGATCGACGCGCTCTACCCGCGGTTGGTCCCTGCCCTCCGCGACCATCCCGGCATCGGCTTCATCCTCATCCGCTCCGAGCGGGCCGGGGCACTCGCGATCGGCGCCGGGGGCACGTACTTCCTCGACGAGGATCGCGTCGAGGGGGAGGACCCGCTGGCGCCCTTCGGCGCGAATGCAGCCGATCATCTACGGCGGACCGACGGCTTCGCTCATTGCGCCGACCTGATGATCAACAGCACCTACTGGCCCGAATTCGGCGAGGTAGCCGCTTTCGAGGAGCTGGTCGGCTCGCACGGCGGCATGGGCGGAACCCAGAGCTTCCCGTTCGTGCTCCACCCGGCGGGGCTGGAGTGGCCGGCGGGGGAGGTGGTCGGCGCCGAGCGGGTGCACCGGATCTTCCGCGGCTGGCTGGACGGGCTGGGGCAGACGGCCTACGCGAGCGAGGTCGATTCCCCTGGCGAGAGGACGCGGGTCTCGACGTGAGGAGCCAGCTCGCGCACCCGGGCTGCGAACTCGTCCCCCGGGAGACGGAGCGGGTTGCCGCGGAGCCGACGGAGGCCGAACGGGTAGAGCGTGCCCCAGTGGATCGGCACCGCCAGCCGCGGCGAGATCACGGCGGCGGCGCGGGCGGCGCCGGCGGGAGTGAGGTGGCCCTTGCCGACGTTCGGCCCCCATCCCCAGACCGGCAGCAGCGCCAGGTCGAGCCCCGGCCCGAGATCCTCCATCCCGGGGAAGAAGTCGGTGTCGCCGGCGAAGTAGATCCGCCGCCGGCCCTCGACGAGGAAGCCGATTGCCCGCGGATCCTGAGCGTGCCTGCGGCCGCCGCCGTCGTGGTCGGCGTCGAGCGCGGCGACCGTCACGGCACCGACGCGGGCGGTCTCTCCCGGCGCCAGCTCGGTAATGGCGGCAAAGCCCAGGCGGTTGAAGAATCCGTGCGACCCCGGCGGCACCAGCAACGGGGTCCCGCGGTCGAGCCGACGCAGCGAGCCGAGGTCGGCGTGGTCGCGGTGCAGGTGTGAGATCAGCACCGCGTCGAGATCCTCGATCACCTCGGGCCCCGGCGCCGGGGCGTGGCGGACGAGTGGCCCGATCCGTTTCCCCAGCACCGGATCGGTCAGCAGGCGGCTGCCGTCGAGCTCGATCAGCACGGTTCCATGGCCGACGTAGGTGAGAGAGTCTGAGCCGCTCATGCGTCGAGTATGGAAGAGACCCGCCGAGGACGAGGCGATCGAGCTCGAGCCGGGGGCCCTGAGCGGGATCTTCGCCTCACCGCAGTGGCTGCGGGACCTGGGCTTCTCGGCCTGGCTCCTCGTCGGCGTCGGCGCCGCGCTGGTGGGGTTGATCTGGCTGCTCTCGCTGACTCAGACGATCGTGATGCCGGTGATCACCGCCGCGATAATCGCTTCGGTTGCCTCGCCGCTCGTCACCTGGCTCAACCGCCATCGACTGCCGCGGGGGATCGGCGCCGCCCTCGTCCTGCTCGGGATCGTCGCGCTCGCCTTCGGAGTCGGCCTGATCGTCCTCACCGGGATCTCCAGCCAGGCTGACGGCCTCTCCGCCCGGCTCCAGGAAGGGGCGAGCCAACTGGAGTCGTGGGCTCGGGACCTCGGGGTGAAGGCGCCCACGGCCGCCGACGCCAACTCCGAGGCGAGCGCCTCGATCAGCGGCGCCTTCCAGGCCCTCACCCAAGGCCTGCTCGGCGGCATCGACCGGCTCGCGGGCCTTGCCGTCTTCCTCTCCTTCACTGCCCTCAGCCTCTTCTTCCTGCTCAAGGACGCGCCGACGATCGGCGCCTTCGTCGAGCGCCACCTCGGGATGCCGCCCGCGGCTGCGCACTCGATGCTCGAGCGCGTCGCCGGCAGCATGCGCGGCTACTTCCTCGGGGTCACGATCGTCGCCGCCTGGAGCGCCCTGATCGTCGGCGCGGGAGCGCTCCTGCTCGGCATCCCGCTGGCCGGCACGATCGCGGTCGTCACCTTCCTCGGCGGCTACGTCCCCTACCTCGGCGCCTGGACCGCGGGCGCCTTCGCCGTCCTCATCGCCCTCGGCGGCTCCGGCACCGAGGCAGCGATCGCGCTGGCCGTCATCGTCCTACTGGCGAACGGGGTGCTCCAGCAGCTCGTGCAGCCGATCGCCTACGGAGCAGCACTGCAACTGCATCCCCTTGCCGTCCTGATCGTGACTATCGCCGGCGGCTGCCTGTTCGGGACGATCGGGTTGGTCCTGGCAGCGCCGCTCCTCTCGGCCGCGGTAAAGATCGCCGCCGACCTTGCCGCGGCCACGGAAGGCGGAGGCGAAGGCTGACTTCTGCCGGCCGGAGCCGCCACAACAGAAAACGCCCCGCCGGGGAGGCGGGGCGCTTCTGGGGTTACTACAGGGAGGAGAGATATGTATCTCTATATATGTGTGGATCCGTGGGAGGTAGGTGAGCCCGGTTTGTGTCGAGTGCGTCGCTGTGGGAAGCAGCGAGGCGATATATCGACGCGGGGTTCAACCAAGAAGTCTTTGTCGTGGTCCTTTAGTCGGTTTCCTCGTGCGAATCCTTGAACAGCGTACGAACGTATGTGCGATCTGTGTGTGAGTGGGGTCACAGAACCCCTGCATCTCACGGATTCTCCGGCTTCATGCCGCTCGATTTGCTCCAGAAAAGCGGACTGCGCGGGAGAAGTTGTCAAGGAAATGTTGCATCTGCCTCTCAGGCGGGGTTAAATCCCGCTCGTTGCGGGGGCTGGCTGTAGCGTTCGGGTGGTGACCAAGACCCGGATAGACGCGGCGCTCGCCGAGCGCGGGCTGTTCCCTTCCCGCTCTGCCGCGGCCGGCGCGGTGCGGGCAGGGGAAGTCCGGGTCGGCCAGGACGGTCCGGTGGCGCTGCGCCCGAGCCAACTGGTCGAGGCGGACGCCGACCTGATCGTCGACGCCGGGCCGCGCTTCGTCTCCCGTGGCGGGATCAAGCTCGACAACGCCCTGGAGAGCCTGGAGATCGACGTCGCCGATCGTGAGTGCCTCGACGTCGGCGCCTCGACCGGCGGCTTCACCGACTGCCTGCTGCAGCGAAGGGCGCGGCGGGTAATCGCCGCCGACGTCGCCTACGGCCAGCTTGATGTCCGCCTGCGCGAAGACCCGCGGGTGTACGTACTTGAGCGGCTCAACGCCAGGGCGATGGAGCCCGACGACCTGCCCTTCGTCTCTTCCTTGGCGACGGTCGACGTCTCTTTCATCTCCCTCACCAAGGTCCTGCCCGCGACGGTCCGCTGCCTAGCCCCAGGTGGCGAAGTGCTGGCGATGGTGAAGCCGCAGTTCGAGCTGGGCAAGAGTCGGGTCGGACGGGGCGTCGTCCGCGACCTGGACGACCGGAGCGAGGCGATCCTCAAGGTTGCCGAGGCCGCGCTCGGCCTCGGTCTGCCGGTTCGTGGCGTCGCTTCCTCCGGCCTGCCGGGCCCTAAGGGAAACCGCGAGACCTTCGTCTGGTGCGGAGGCGAGGGGCCGGCCCTCGAAGACCTCGAGGCCGCCGTCGCCGCGGCCGTGGAGGAAGACGCGTGAAGACGGCGGCGCTGATCACCCACTCGCATCCGCCGTCGGCTTCCGAAGCGGTCTCGGTTGCCGCCGAAGTCGCCGAGGAGCTCGGCTGGCGGCTCGCGGCCAGCCAGGACGAGCTGGAAAAGCACGGCTCCGCCGGCGAGGGCGTCGACGTCACCGCCGAACACACGGTTCCCGACATCTGCCTGGTCCTCGGCGGCGACGGCTCCATCCTGCACGCCCTGCGGCGCTACGCGCGCACCGAAGTGCCGGTCTTCGGCGTCAACTTCGGCACCGTGGGGTTCCTCGCCGCGGTCGAGCGGGACGAGGCGCGCGACGGCATCCGCCGCGCCCTTCAGGGCGAAGTCGAGACAATCGCGCTGCCCGGGCTGGAGGTCACCTGCGAGGACGTCAAAGCGGTCGGCCTCAACGACATCACCCTGTCGCGGCGGCCGCACGACCGGGTCGCCGAGCTCAGCTACCGGATCGCCGGCAGGGAGGTGGGGCACGTGCGTTGCGACGGCCTGGTCGCCGCGACGCCGGTTGGCTCGACCGGCTACAACCTCGCCAACCAGGG
>Ga0068865_100000449_pt1 | contig 22886 bp, 21 predicted proteins | sample KBSMisM12_FD_75293 | JGI IMG/M metagenome (GOLD analysis project Ga0068865, IMG submission 75293) | Miscanthus rhizosphere microbial communities from Kellogg Biological Station, Michigan, USA - KBS Miscanthus M1-2 | ecosystem: Host-associated > Plants > Roots > Rhizosphere > Soil ...
CGGCGATCTCGAACCAGGACCGGGTGTCGGGGTCCTTAATCCCGGCCGAGCGGGGCGCGGCCGCAGCCTCGCCGGCGACGAGGCCGGCGAGCGCGAGCGCGGCGAGGGCGGTCCTCACCGGTAGCGGCCGAACCAGGCCAGGATGGCGCTGGCCTTGGCGGCCGATTGCGACGGGCGCTCGGCCAGGCCGTGGTGGGAGGCGCCGGGCACGCGGATCAGCGCCGTCGGCACGCCGCGGATCTGCAGGGCGTCGAAGTACTGCTCGGCCTCGCTGGGCGGGGTGCGGTGGTCGTCCTCGCCCACGACCACCAGGGTCGGCGTCTTGACGTTGCCGACCAGCGACAGCGGCGAGCGGGCCCAATAGCCCTGCGGGTCCTCCCACGGCATTTTCCCGAACCAGGACGAGGCCATGAAGGTGTAGCCGTCGGTGGTCAGGGTCTCGCTGGCCCAGTTGATCACCGGCTTCTGGGTGGCGGCGGCCTTGAAGCGGTCGGTCTTGCCGACGATCCAGGCGGTCAGCAGGCCCCCGCCGGAGCCGCCGGTCACATAGAGGTGGCCGGGATCGACGAAGCCCTTGGCGATGGCGGCGTCCACCACGCTCATCAGGTCATCGTAGTCGTGGCTGGGGTAGTTCTTGTCGATCGTGTTGGCGAACTCGTCGCCGTAGGACGTGGAGCCGCGCGGGTTGGCGTAGACCACGACATAGCCCGCCGCCGCATACTGCTGCACGTCGGTAGAGAACACCGGGCCATAGGCGCTGAACGGCCCGCCGTGGATCTCCAGGATCAGCGGGTGCTTCTTGGACGGATCGAAGTTGGGCGGCGTGGCGAGCCAGGCGTCGATGGGCTTCTTGTCGAAGCTGGAGGTCACGTCCAGGTGCTCGACCTTGGCGAGGGTCTTGCCGGCGAAGAGGTCGTCGTTGAGGTGGGTCAGCCGCTGAGTCTTGCCGGCGCGCACGACCGCCAGGTCTGACGGGGAGGTCGCGTCGCCCTGGGTGAACGCTACCAATCCGGTCTTGCCGACCGCGAAGTCGCCGCCGGTGTAGGGCCGGTCGAGGTCGGCGGGGACGAGCCCGCTGGCCACCGTCTCCATCTTCCCGTCCAGGCCGATGCGCTGGACCTTGCTGACCCCGTGCTCGGTGACTTGGGCGTAGAGGCTCTTGCCGTCGGCGGCCCAGACCGGCGCGCCCACGCTGTTGTCATAGCCGCCGGTGATGACGCGGCTGTTCTTGCCGTCGGCGTCCATCACATAGAGGCGCTGGTTGTCGTAGCCGCGGTGGCCTTTGTCGTCGAAGCCGACGTAGGCGATCTTCGTCCCGTCGGGCGAGACGGCCGGGGCCCCGTCGGGCCCGACGCGGTGGGTGAGCTGGGTCGTCGTTCCATCGGCGACCGCGACGGAGAAGATCTCGCTCTCCTGCGGATCGCGCTCCCAGTTGGGGTCGTGGTTGGTGGCGAAATAGACCAGCCTGCCGTCATGGCTGAAGTCGATCGGGCCGCCGTCGTCGACCTTGCCGAAGGTGAGCTGGCGCGGCTGCCCGCCATCGGCGCCGACCACGAACACGTGGTGGTAGCCCGGCTTCAGGTAGCCGGCCCCGTCGGCGCGATAGGTCACGCGGTCGATCTGCTTCAGCGGCTCGGCCCATTTGGCGCCCTCGGGCTTGGCCATGGGCTGGGCCAGCGGCTTGCCCTCGTCGTCCACCAGCATCAGGAAGGCGATCTGCCGACCGTCCGGCGACCAGTCGATGCTGTTCGGCGCGTGGGCCAGCGTCGCGACCTTGGCCGAGCGACCGGTGGCCATCCAGCGGACGTAGAGCTGCGCGCCGCCGGGGCCGGCGACCACATAGGCCAGCCGCGAGCCGTCCGGCGACCAGCGGGGCGACATGTTGGCGTTGTCGTCGACCACCAGCGGCTGCTGCGCGCCCGTCGCCGGATCGACCAGCCAGATCGAGGGCCGGCCGTTGTCGATCATGATTTCCTGGGTCGTGCGCACATAGGCGATGGCGCCGCCGTCGGGGCGCACCTGCGGGTCGCTGGCCGTGCGCAGGCCGAAGATGTCGCGCCCCTGGAAGAGGCGGCTCGGCCCGTCCTCCGCTTGGCTGAGGCTTGGCGCAGCGGCCAGGACGGCGAGCGCGGAAACGAAGACGGCAAGACGCATGAAAATCCCCCGAAACCAAGGGGGCTTACAAACCCTACGCTGATGCTGTTTGTCCAGCGGCCCTGCGACGGATAAACCGCCCACATGGCCGAAGCCTTCAACGACCTGCTGCTGCCCGCCGACAAGGCGCAACGTTATGCCGCGGTGAGCGAGGAGATCGCCGCCGTGCTGGCGGGCGAGCCGAACCTTGTGGCCCGGATGGCGACGGTGGCCTCGATGCTGGCGGCCGCGTTCGACCACTACTTCTGGACCGGCTTTTACGTCGTCGATCCGGGCAAGCGCGAGGAGCTGGTGGTGGGCCCCTACCAGGGGACGCTCGGCTGCCTGCGCATCGCCTTCGGGCGCGGAGTCTGCGGCGCGGCGGCGGCCACGCGGACGACCCAGCTCGTCGAGGATGTCGAGGCCTTCCCGGACCACATCGCCTGCGACAGCCGCTCCAGGAGCGAGATCGTCGTGCCGGTGCTGGACGCCCGCGGCGAGCTGATCGCGGTGTTCGATGTCGATTCCGACCGCCTGGCGGCGTTCGACGCGACGGACGCGGAGGCGCTGGAGCGAATCCTGCGGGACACCTTCGCCGCGCCGGACGGCGGCGCGCCGGCGCCGTGAAGCCCTGGGCGACCCGGCTGGCCCTGGCGGGCGTCGCGCTGGCCGCGGCGCCAGGCCGGGCGGCCGAACCGCCCGCCACGGTCTCGGAACTGGTCATCACGGCTTCGAAGACGGTCTCGGAACTCCTGGTCACAGGGCGTATGCGCTGCCTGGCGCCTGACTACGGCGCCGCGGCCGGCAAGACCCCGCCCAAGGTGGTGAGCGCCTTTCCCGCCCGCGGCGCCGAGGTGCGGCCGGGGTTGCTGGTCGTGCGCGTGACGTTCGACCAGCCGATGACGTGCGCGGGCCGGTTCGACCCGACGCCGGCGCTGGCCGATCCGTGCCCCGGCCAGGTCCGCGACATGCTGCTGAGCTACGACCGCCGCACGGTGCGGACCGTCTGCATGGTGGAGCCGGGCGTCCAGTATGGCCTGTCGCTGGGCGAGGACCCGAACTCGCCCACCGCCTTTCTGGGACTTGCCGGCCTGCCCGCGGCGCCAGCCAGACTGAATTTCACGACCTCGGCCGGACCCGTGATCTCGGACGTCTGCGAGGCGCTGTCGCAGGATCCGGTGACCGCCGCCGATCTCGCCCGGCGCGGGAAGACCTGCCCTGAACCGCGCTAGCCCCGGCCGCGTTTGACGCCGGACCGGCGATCGCGTTGACCTCCGGTGCGAAAGACCCGATGCAGGTCGGGGCGGACACGGAGACTGGACGTGGATCGGGACACAAAAGCCGCGCTGGCCAAGGTTCCCGCGGTCACCCTGGGCTTCTGGATCATCAAGATCCTGGCCACCACCCTGGGCGAGACCGGCGGCGACACGGTCTCCATGACGTGGCTTGGCGAGACCACCGAAGACGCCGGCAAGTCCGGGTTGAACGGCTATCTGGTGGGGACGCTGATCTTCGGGGTGCTGCTCGTGGGGTTCGTCTTCGCCCAGATCCGGGCGAAGAAGTTCCACCCCTGGCTCTACTGGGCGACGATCGTCGCCTCGACGACGGCGGGGACGACCCTGGCCGACTTCGCCGACCGGTCGCTGGGCATCGGCTATCTCGGCGGCTCCCTGATGCTGCTGTCCTGCGTCCTGCTCTCGCTGTTTGCGTGGAAGCGGACGCTGGGCAGCGTCTCGGTCAACACCGTCACCGGGCCGAAGGAAGAGACCTTCTACTGGATCACCATCACCTTCTCCCAGACGCTGGGTACGGCGCTGGGCGACTGGGCGGCCGATGGAGGCCTGGGATACGCCGGCGCAGCCGCGGTCTTCAGCGCGGGCCTGCTGGTCCTGGCGGGGCTGTACATGTGGACAAAGATCAGCCGCGTCATGCTCTTCTGGGCCGCGTTCGTCCTGACCCGACCCCTGGGCGCCACCGTCGGCGACTTCTTCGACAAGCCCCTCGCGCAGGGCGGGATCGGGGTCAGCCGGCCCATCGCCACGGCGATCCTGGCGGCCGCGATCGTCATCCTGATCCTGGTGTTGCCGCAGCGGCCCGGCGGCCATCCGAAGGCCGAGCCCGCCGCATGAGCCGAGCGCGCTGGACCGCGGCGACGGCGGCCGTGGCTTGTCTCGCGCCCTGCGCGGCGTGGGCCGGCCCGCCCTTCCTCACCGACGACCCCGAGCCGACCGAGACCGGCAAGTGGGAGATCTATGCGCCGGCGGCCGACGCGGCGGGCTTCGGGCGCGACTACGACGGGTCTTTCGGCGCCGAGCTGAACTACGGGGCCGCGCCCAACGTGCAGGTCACCGTCGGCCTGCCGGTGGCCTTCACCCACGACGAGCGGGGCTACCGCACGGGCCGCGGCGATCTGGAGCTGTCGGTCAAGTATCGGTTCTTCAACGACGAGGCGGCGGGGCTGCAGATTGCGGTCTTCCCGGGCATCACCGTCCCGACCGCCGTCCATGGCCTGGGCGCGGGACGGGTCACGGCCCTGCTGCCGGTCTGGGCGCAGAAGGACGCCGGGCCCTGGACCGTGTTCGGCGGCGGCGGCTATGCGATCAATCCCGGCCCGGGAAACCGCAACTTCTGGACCGGCGGGCTCGCGGTCAGCCGCCAGGTGACCAAGGCGCTCCTGATCGGCGTCGAGGCCGACCGGCAGGGCGCGGACACCTCCGACGGCCATGCATCCACGAGCCTCGGCCTCGGCGCGATCCTCCAGCTCAAGGCGCCCTTCCGGATCCTGGGTTCGGCCGGACCGACGTTTATCGATGGCCAGGCCTCGGCGGGCTTCCACGCCTTTGTCGCCCTGGGGATCGACTTCTAGCGGCGGGCCGGACTGGATTGTCTTACCTTGCGGCGCCTACATAGAAGTCGCCGCGAACCGCCCATCGGGGCGAAGAGGGATCCTTAAGGAGCAGACCATGGCCGAGGCCGCCTACATCGTCGCCGCGACGCGCACCGCCGGGGGCCGCAAGGGCGGCCGGCTTCGCGACTGGCACCCGGCCGACCTGGCCGCGGTGGTGCTGGACGAACTGGTCACGCGCACCGACATCGACCCGGCGGTGATCGAGGACGTGGTCATGGGCTGCGTCATGCAGGTGGGCGAGCAGTCGACGAACATCGCCCGCGGCGCGGTGCTGGCCTCGAAGCTGCCGGAGAGCGTGCCGGCCACCAGCGTCGACCGCCAGTGCGGGTCCTCGCAGCAGGCGCTGCACTTCGCCGCCCAGGCGGTGATGAGCGGCACGATGGACGTGGTGATCGCCTCGGGCGTCGAGAGCATGACCCGCGTGCCGATGGGCCTCAGCGTCTCGCTGCCGGCCAAGGAGGGCTTCGGCGTGCCGATGAGCCCGAACCAGCAGAAGCGCTATCCGAACATCCAGTTCAGCCAGTTCATGGGCGCCGAGATGGTCGCGGCCAAGTACGGCCTGACCAAGGACCAGCTGGACGAATACGGCTACCAGTCGCACCAGCGCGCGATCGCGGCCACGCAGGGCGGGGCCTTCAAGGACGAGATCATCGCGGTCACCGGCAAGGACGGCAAGGAAGCTGAGGGCAACCCGGTCGTCCACGACAGCGACGAGGGCATCCGCTACGACTCCAGCCTCGAGGCCATGCGCGGCGTGAAGCTGCTGCGCGAAGGCGGGGCGATCACCGCGGCCACCTCCAGCCAGATCTGCGACGGTGCGTCGGGCGTGATGGTCGTCTCGGAAAAGGCGCTGAAGGAGTACGGCCTGACCCCGCTGGCCCGCATCCACCACCTGACGCTGATCGGCCACGACCCCGTCATCATGCTGGAAGCGCCGATCCCCGCGACGCACCGCGCGCTGAAGAAGGCTGGCATGTCGATCGACGACATCGACCTGTTCGAAGTCAACGAGGCCTTTGCCTCGGTGCCCGTGGCCTGGCTGCAGGACACCGGCGCGGACCCGTCGAAGCTGAACGTGAACGGCGGAGCCATCGCGCTCGGCCACCCGCTCGGCGCCTCGGGCACCAAGCTGATGACCACGCTGATCCACGCACTCAAGGCCCGCAACAAGAAGTGGGGCCTGCAGACCATGTGCGAAGGCGGCGGCCTCGCCAACGTGACCATCGTCGAGCGGCTGTAGGGGCTTCAATCTAGGCTCGTCATCCCCCGGCTTGTCCGGGGGATCCATACGCGCGACCGTTGCGGGTCGTTCCGCAACGGCGGTGATCATGGGTGGCCCGGACAAGCCGGGCCATGACGAATAAGGGGATGGGCATGCCTGGCCGCGTCTACGTCATCACCGGCGCATTCGGCGTCCTGGGTGCGGCTGTCGCCAAGGCCGCGACCGAGCAGGGCGCGCGGCTGGCGCTGATCGACTTCGGCAAGACGCCGCCGCCGGGCCTGCCGTCGGGGGCGGACGCGTTCGTCCAGGGCGGCGTGGACCTGACCGACGCGGTGCAGGCGGGCGCGGCAGTCGATGCGGCGGCGGAGCATTTCGGCGGGATCGACGCCCTGCTGAACATCGCCGGCGGCTTCTCGTGGGAGAAGATCGAGGGGGCCACGGGCGAGACGTGGAAGCGGCTCTTCCTGATGAACGTGCAGACGGCGGAGAACGCCAGCCGCGCCGCAATTCCTCACCTGAAGCGCAGCGCCGCCGGACGCATCGTCAACGTCGGGGCCAACGCGGCGCTGAAAGCCGCGCTGGGCATGGGCCCCTATGCGGCGTCGAAGGCCGGGGTGCACAGCCTGACGCAGGCGCTCTCCGAGGAACTGAAGGCCGACGGGGTGACCGTCAACGCCGTCCTGCCCTCGATCCTCGACACGCCGACCAACCGCGCCGACATGCCGAAGGCCGACTTCGCGAGCTGGGTCGCGCCGGCCGACCTGGCGTCGGTGATGCTGTTCCTGGCCGGCGAAGAGGCGCGCGCGGTGACCGGCGCGCTGATCCCGGTGACGGGGCGAGTCTAGCCCTTCAGTTCCGGCCGGTCGGCCCGGGCGATCCCGAACACCTGTCCGCCGGGGACGGCGAAGTAGAAGGTGGTGGTGGCCGCGTAGACAATGCGCGGCAGGCCGGCGGCCACGACCGCCGCCTCCAGGGCGTCCGGATCGGCCGCCTTGAGCTCGAGCCAGGCGCCGCGGCGCGCGTCGGCCTCGTCCAGGGCCCGGTCGGTGAATTCGACGCTGACGGCCCCGCCGCCGGGGAAGCGGAAGGCGACGACCGGCCCCAATCCGTTGCGCGCCGGGAGCGTCATCGGCGCGCCGCAGCCCAGCACCTCAGTGAAGCAACGGACGAGCGCCTCGCGGTACTGGGGCCGCGCCAGGAAATGGCCGCGATTGGTCATGGCGACCTGCGGCGCGGCCGCCTGCGCCCTGGCCTTGGCGCCGGCGCCGGCGATCAGCACGGCCACGAGCCAGCTCCGACGAGTCCATGCGTGCGTCATGGCGATGGCCTCCTCAACGTGGGGCCATTCTGCGCAAGCTCTGCTGACAGCGTGCTGTCAGCGACCCGGCGTCAGGGTGATCACCATCTCCGCGTCGCGCTCGATCGCCGCCTTCGAGAAATCGAGCGGCACGTAGGACCCCGCCGCCCAGAGCGGGAAGAGGTCGCGGTAGTGCGGGCTGAACGGGTCACCGGATTGGCCGGGCGTGTTGATAGCCACCGAATTGTCCCAGGCGCCGACATCCATCACCAGGCGAACCGAGGCCCCGGCGGTCTGGCGGTAGGTTCCCGGCGCATAGGTGGCCGCGCGCGGCGTCTGGGCCGAGCCCGGGATCTGCAGCGGCCCGGTGGACATCTGCTCGGCCAGCTTGCGGTCGGCGAGAACCGCGGCGGGCGGCTCGAAGCGGGCGTGGTGCAGCGCGCCCCAGGTCCAGGCGCCCATGTCGTCGCCCAGCAGATGCTTCGCCTCGGCGACCGCGGCGGTCAGGCTGGCCAGCAGCAGGCCCTCACGCTGGGCGGCGGCCTCCGGCGTCTCCAGCCAGGTGATCGCGGCATCGAGCGAGCCGGAGCCGACCAGGGTGCGCGCGGGCGCCGGCGTCACGGCGGCCACCACCGTGCGGCCAAGGTGGTTGCCGGCCCACAGCTGGTAGAGCGCCGCGGCCGGGCTGGCGACGGCCTCGTCGTTGTCCCAGCGGGCGAGCAGGTCGAGCGCCTTCTGCACGGCGGGATCTGGCGAGTGCAGCGTCTTCAGGAGCGCGATGGCGCGGCGGGAGAGCGCGTCGTGGCTGTCGGTCTGCAGCGCCATGGAGTCGGCCAGGGTGGCCTTGGGCGTCGCCGCGAGCACCTCGTTGATCCGCGTGATCCGTGACCGGTCGGCCCATTCGTAGGACACGGTCTTGTTCGCCGGCCAGGACGCCGGAAGGTTCATGGCGTTGGCGCTCGCGACGAACCCCTCGGCCGGATTGTGGACGTCGGGCAGCTCCTTCGCCGGCATCATCGCGGCCCATTCGTAGCGTCCGTCGCCCGGCACGGGCAGCAGGCCGTCCCAGTTGGGCCGGGCGGGCGTGAGGCCCGCCGCCGACCACCCGGTGTCGCCCGCGGTGTTGGCGTAGACCAGGTTCAGCGGCGGCGTGCCCCAGGCGTCCTGGGCGGCCTTGAAGTCGGCCCAGGTCTTGGCGCGCCACAGGCGCGATGAGCCGAAGTAGCCCGAGGAGCCGGGCTGCGCCCAGACGGTGCGCATGGCGAAGGCGTGGCCGGGCGTCTCGTCCAGGACCGGGCCGTGGCGGGTGAACTTCAGCGTCACATCCCGCGGCGCCTCGCCTTTCACCTCGATGGTCTCGTGGACCAGCTTCATCGGCTCGAAGCCGCCCTTGTAGCGATAGGCGTCGCCCTTGGTTTCGTAGACGTAGAGGTCTTCCTGATCGATGTAGAAGATGGTGATGCCCCAGGCGGCGTCGGCGTTGTGGCCGAGGCTGACGCCGGGCAGGGCGGGCTCGCCGGCGCCGATGATGTCGAGGTCCGGCGCGTTCAGGTGGACGATGTAGCGCAGCGAGGGCGCGCCCACGGGGCGGTGCGGATCGTTGGCCAGAATCGGCCGCCCGGTGGCGGTGCGCGACGGCGCGATCACCCAATTGTTGGAGCCCTCGGCCTCGTAGGCGGCCATGGCCTCGGCGAGCTGCTGGCGGGCGGGCGCCTCGGCGCGCCGTCCGCCGGTCGCAAGCGCTTCGAAGTCCACCGCCTTGGTGGCGAGCAGATAGTCCTTGAGCACGTCCTCGGGCATGACGCAGGGGTCGAGGCCGGGCGGGACGACGGGCGTGTGCGCAGGCTCCAGCTTGCGCCGCAGTTTGTCGGCGGCGACGCCGCCGGCGCAGACCACCTGGGCGCGGGTGACCTCGGCGGAGACGTTGGAGACCAGCGCGTGGGAGCGGATGCGCAGGATGTCCTCGGCGGCCCAGGGCTCGGGTTTGCTGGCGGTCAGCCGGAACTCGACCGGCAGGGGCCGCTTGCCGGCGTTCACCTCGGCCACGTAGGCGTTGACGCCGGCGGCGAAGGCCTCGACGGCGTCGCGGGCGCCGGGTGCATAGGCGGCCCATTCCGCCGCCATGTCGCCGCGGTAGAGGAAGAGCCGGGCGGCGCGGTCCTGGGCGACATAGGCCGGACCGAAGCTGGCGGCGAGGCGGCCGAGGCCCCGCTTGCGCCAGAGGTCGATCTGCCAGAGCCGGTCGCGCGCGGCGTTCCAGCCCTGCAGAAAGAAGGCGTCGCGGCTGGAGGCGGCGAAGATGTGCGGCACGCCCCAGTGGTCGACGACCAGACGGGCCGGAGCGGCGAGGCCGGAGACGGCGGCGGCCTCCTGCTTCACCGCGGTGGACTGGGCCTCGGCCGACCCCGCCAGGCCGGCGGCGATCAGCACGCCCGCCAGCATCCCGCGCATTACCGCCCACGTCATTGCCGTCCCCACGCAAGTCCTGTTGTCGTGAGTTGACGCCAGTTTGGCCGCCTCGTCCACGCGAGCGCTTGCGGTTCCGCGCAGGTCACCCGCTAGAGTGAGGCCGACCAGCAACCCCCCGGGAGGGCCCCATGATCGCCTACGCCACCATCGGAGTGAACGACCTCGACCGCGCGCGCAGCTTCTACGATCCGGTGATCGGGGCGCTGGGCGGCAAGCGCACCATGGCGTTCGAGCGCATGCAGTTCTACGGCGGCGAGGGCCGGGCCATGCTGGCGATCTGCAAGCCCTATGACGAGAAGCCCGCCACCGCCGGCAACGGTTCGATGTTCGGCCTGCCGGCCGCCAGCCGCGAGGCGGCCGATGCGGCCTATGCCGCGGCGATCGCCGCCGGCGGCAAGGACGAGGGCGCGCCGGGCCAGCGGATGGACGGCTTCTACGGCGCCTACTTCCGCGACCTCGACGGCAACAAGCTCTGCGCCTTCTACACGGGGGCCTGAGGGTTAGCGCCCCGGCGCCCGCGCTCCCGCGGGCGTCGGCGTGACGCGCCAGACGACGCCGCCGACGTCATCGGCCACGAGCAGGCCGCCGGACTTGTCGACCACGACGCCGACCGGCCGGCCCTGGATCTCGTCCTTCTTGTTGAGGAAGCCGGTCAGGAACGCCTGCGGGGCGTTCTGCGGCCGGCCGTTCGCGAACGGGATGAACACCACCCGATAGCCGTTCAGCGGCTTGCGGTTCCACGACCCGTGCTGGCCGATGAAGGCGCCGCCGCGGTACGAGGCCGGGAAGGCGGTGGCGGTGTAGAACACCAGGCCCAGCGAGGCGGTGTGCGGCCCCAGGCCGAAGTCCGGCGCGATCGTCTTGGCGACCATCTCGGGGTTGGCGGGCTTGGCGCGGACGTCGACGTTCTTGCCCCAGTAGGCCCACGGCCAGCCGTAGAAGGCGCCATCCTTGACGCTGGTCAGGAAGTCGGGCGGCAGGTCGTTGCCGATCTCGTCGCGTTCGTTGGAGACGGTCCACATGACGTGGGTGGTCGGCTCGAAGTCGATGCCGTTGGGATTGCGGATGCCGGAGGCGAAGATCCGCGCCTGGCGCGTGGCCAGGTCGTATTCCCAGATCGCCGCGCGGCCCTTCTCGGCGTCGAGGCCGTTGTCGCCGACGTTCGAGTTGGAGCCGACGGTGGCGTAGAGCTTGGTCCCGTCGGGGCTGGCGACGACGTTCTTGGTCCAGTGGTGGTTGATCGGCGGGCCGGGCAGGTCGAACACCTTTTGGCCGCTGCCGCTCTCGCTGGTCTGGCCGAGCGCATAGGGGAAGCTGATCACGCCGTCGCTGTTGGCCACGTAGAGGGTCTGGCCCACGAGCGACATGCCGAACGGCTGGTTCAGGCCCTGGGCGAACAGCATGCGGCTCTCGGCCACGCCGTCACCATCGGCGTCGCGCAGCAGGAAGATCTTGTCGGGGCTGGGCTTGGCCGAGCCGACCTTCTTCATCAGCAGCTTCTGGAAGAAGCCCTTGATCCCCTGGTTCGACTTGTCGGCGGGCGAGGGGACCGAGGCGCTCTCCGCGACCAGCACGTCGCCGTTCGGCAGGACGTAGAGCCAGCGCGGATGGTCCAGGCCGTCAGCGAACTTCACGACGCTGAAGCCGGGCGGCGCGACGGGGGACGCGTCCTTCGGCCAGCCGACGACCTTCGGCACGCCGACCACCGGGATGAAGCTGTGCTGGACGGGCGGCAGTGGCGGGTTGGGCCCGAAGCCGACCCAAGGGTCCTTCGATCCGGCGGTCATCCCGCAGGCGGTCAGGGTGAGGATCGCGGCCAGCGGCGCGAGCGAGCCGGCGGCGAACAGGATCTTCTTCATCGCAGTCTCCCCGTTTCCCCGCGCATAACACAAGCGCGGCCTTCGAGGTTGCGCGCAATGCAGAGCTTGGCTGCGCCCGCCATGACGTCGCGGCGCCGTTGCGAAAGGCGCGGAAAGGCGCTCAGCTTGGAAGAGGGAGCACGACGATGGACCTGACGCCCAGTCCCGAGATGCTGGCCTTCCGCGCAGAGGTTGAGCGCTTCCTGGCCGACCACGCTGCGGAGTACGCCGAGGGCCAGCCTAAGGACCCGCGCGCCTGGCAGGGACTCTTGATCGAGCACGGCTATGCGGCGCGGACGATCCCCAAGGAATACGGCGGCTACGGCGCCGAGCCCGACATCCTGAAGTCGCGGATGATCGCCGAGGCCTTCATCGCGGCGAACGCGCCCCGCGGCATGGCCGGGCAGGGCATCTCGATGCTGGTGCCGACCCTGCTGGAAGTGGGCTCGGAAGAGCAGAAGAAGCGCTGGATCGGCCCGACCCTGCGCGGCGAGATCCTCTGGTGCCAGGGCTATTCCGAGCCCGGCTCCGGCTCGGACCTGGCGTCGCTTTCGACCAAGGCGGTGGAGGACGGCGACGACTTCCTGATCTCGGGTCAGAAGATTTGGACAAGCACCGCGCACCTCGCCCAGATGATGTTCTGCCTGGTGCGCACCGAGCCCGACGCGGCCAAGCATGAGGGCATCTCCTACATCCTCTTCCCGATGGACACGCCGGGGATCGAGGTGCGGCCGCTGAAGACCATGACCGGCCAGGCGGAGTTCAACGAGGTGTTCTTCACCGACGTGCGGGTGCCGCAGAGCGCGGTGGTCGGCGGGCGCGGGCGCGGCTGGTTCGTGGCCAACACGACCCTGAAGCACGAGCGCGGCATGCTGGGCGACCCGAACGCCACAGAAGCCCGGCTCAACAGCTTGATTGAGCTGATGAAAGCCGAGCAGATCGGGGGCGAGCGGATCATCGACAACCCGATCTTCCGCGACCGGCTGATGCAACTGCAGGGCCGGGTATTTGCGATGAAGTTCAATGGCCTGAGGCTGCTGACTTCACAGATCACTGGAGAGCCGGCCCTGCTGGCGGCCCTGGTCGTCAAGCTGCAGGGCTGCGAGCTCAATCACCAGATCGCCGCGCTGGCCATCGACGCCCTGGGCGAACTGGGGATCCTCTACCACGACGGCCCGCACCTGCGGGCCCGCGGCTCCTGGCAGCGCAGCTACATGTTCGACCTGGGGCTGATCATCGGCGGCGGCACCGCGCAGATCCAGAAGAACATCATCTCCGAGCGCGGCCTGGGCCTGCCGCGCGAACCCAGCGTGGCGAAGGCTTAAGGGCGATGCGGTTCGCGCTCAGCGAAGACCAGAAGATGCTGCAGGAGAGCCTGGCGCGGACCCTGGCGGACGCCAGTCCGCTGGAGCGGGTCCGCCGATTCGCCAATGATCCTGAGGACACGGCCGCCGACCTCTGGGCGGCGCTCAGCGACTTCGGCCTGCCGGGGATCGCGGTCTCGGAGGACCACGGCGGGCTGGGCCTGACGATGCTGGAGGCAGCGCTGGCGTCGGAGGCGCTGGGCGCGGCCGTGGCGCCCGTGGCGTTCCTGGGCGTGGTGCTGGCGCCGCTGGCGCTGCGGCTCGGCGGGTCAGCGGCGCAGCAGGACGAATGGCTGCCGAAGCTGGCCTCCGGCGAGGTCACCGCGGCCGTGGCGATCGGCGAGGCGGTGGCCGGCGCGCGCGACGGCGCGGGCGTGACGGCCAAGGGGGGCAAGCTCAGCGGCAAGGCGATGTTCGTCCCGGGCGGCATGACGGCCGGCCTGATCCTGGTCGCCGACGCCGGCGGCGGCCTGCACCTGGTGCGCGGCGACGCCCCGGGCCTCTCGCGCAGCCCCATGCCCAACATCGACGAGACGCGCCGGCTGGCCGAACTGACCTTCGAGGGCACGCCCGCCGAGCCGCTGGGCAATGCGCCGGAGCTCGCCGGCCGGCTGCGCGATGCGGCCTGGGTGCTGATCGCCGCCGACACCCTGGGCGCCTGCCAGACGATGCTGGACAAGGCGGTGGCCTACGCCAAGGAGCGGCGGCAGTTCGGCCGGGTGATCGGCTCCTACCAGGCGGTGAAGCACCTCTGCGCCGAGATGGCCGCCGACCTGGAGCCGGCCCGGGCGCTCGTCTGGTACGCCGCCTACGCCTTCGACACGGCGCCCGCCGAGGCGCCGCTGATGGCCGCCCACGCCAAGGCGCTGACCTCGGAAATCGGCCGCTTCATCGCGCGCACCTCGACCGAGGTGCACGGCGGCATCGGCATCACCGACCTGCTCGGCCTGCACTTCTGGTTCAAGCGCGTGGGGTTGAACCGCCAGCTCCTGGGCGGCCCGGAGAAGGTGCGCGAGATCGCCGCGCGCCTGCAGGGGTTGGCGGCCTAAACGCGCACCTAGACGTGAATGGGCGGCGCCCGGTGCGCCCAGGGGTTGGCGGCCTCCAGCTCGTAGGCCAGTTCGAACAGCTTGCGCTCCTGGCCGGCGCGGGCGGCGAACATGGTCCCGATCGGCAGTCCCGCCGGCGTCCAGTAGAGCGGCACGCTCATCGCCGGCGCGCCGGCCAGGTTGTGGATCGGGGTGTAGCCCACGTAGTCCTTGAGCCGCGGCGCGAGCACGCCGAACGGCACGTTCGGGCCGACTTCGCCCAGCAGCGGCGGGGGCGTGGTCAGGACCGGCGACAGCACCACGTCGAACTGGTGCGCCGGAAACCAGGTGTCGTACGCCAACGCATTGGCGGTCAGCCGCTCGAAGGCCTTGGGCAGCTCGGTCTTCGGCGTCCGCTGGAACTGCTCCACGAGACCGAGCGTGAAGGGTTCGAACTGGGTCTCGTCCGGCCGGCGGCCGGTCGCCTTGCTGACCCGGTCCACGGTCATGGCCGCGCCTTGCGACCACAGCAGCAGGAAGTCGTCGATGAACTGGCCGCCGTCGTAGGGCAGGTGGGTGGCTTCGACGTGGTGACCCAGGCTCTGCACCAGCTTCACCGCGTGCTCGTGGGCGGCGGCGACGTCCGGCGCTGGGGTGTGGCCCAGGCCGTTCTCCAGCATGACGCCGATGCGCAGCCGGGTCTTCGACGGCCCGGAGACCAGACCGACGGGCGGGAAGCTGGCCTTGGGGCCGGAGTCCTCGGTGAGCGCGAAGAGGGCGGCGCTGTCGCGCACGCTGCGGGTGACCACGTGCTCGACGCCGACGTCGGCGATCCCGGCCTTGCCCTCGAAGTCGTTGATCCGCCCCCGCGACGGCTTCAGGCCGAAGAGGCCGCAGTGCGCGGCGGGGATGCGGATCGAGCCGCCGCCGTCGGTGGCATGCGCCGCGGGCACGACGCCGGCCGCCACCGCCGCGGCCGAGCCGCCCGAGGAGCCGCCCGAGGAGCGGCTGAGGTCCCAGGGATTGTGGGTCAAGCCGGTGGCGGTGGGCTCGGTAGTCGGCAGGAAGCCGAACTCCGGCGTCGCCGACTTGCCCAGCGTAATGAGGCCCGCACGGTCGAAGGCGGTGCAGTTGGGCGCCTGGAAGGCGGCCGGGGGCGCGGCGCGGTTCGCGGCAGAGCCCGCCCGCGTGGGCAGGCCCTTGTAGTCGACCAGGTCCTTGACCAGGAACGGTACGCCCCAGAACGGCCCGCTCTTGAGCTCGCCCGGCGCGAGCCTGGCCTTGTCCAGCGCCCGGTCGAAGTCGGAGTTGACGATGATGTTCAGCGGCCCCTGCATCGCCTCGGCGCGGCGGATGGCGGTCTCGACGGCCTCGACCGGCGAGAGCTGGCCTCCACGGATGGCGGCGGCCATGGCGGTGGCGTCGGGCCACGCGGACGGAGGCGGCGTCGGAGTGGGCGGTGCGGCGGCTGCGGCTCCCCTCGCCGCGACCTGGGCGGCGGCCACCGCCAGCGGCGCGGCGACCAGAGCGCGGCGTGTGATGCGGTTCATCGAAGGGTTCCCTAGGGTTCAAGACCAGCTTGGCCGCGGCGGGACGCGCGCGCAATGCGCGCTCCGCCGACTGAGAGAGGCGCCGAGAGCGGCCGCGAGATGCACGGAACCGGCGCCGTGGGGTGGCGTTTATCGCCGCGGCTTTCACCCAAGCCGAAACGTGAACCCCGAGGAACCCATGCGTTCTATTCTGCTGTTGGCGATTGGCGTGCCGCTCCCGATCATCCTGCTGCTGGCCTTCTGCACCCACCACTTCTAGGCTCTGGCCGTCATGGCCGTCGCTTTCACCCGCGAGGAAGACTACGAGGCCCAGGCGGCGAACCTGCCGGACCGGCCGGTCTCCACGCATCCCAATCTGGTCACCGCGACGGGCCTGGCCGCCATCGAGGCCGAGCTCGCGAGCGCACGGGCGGCCTATGCGGCGGCCCAGGCCGAGGGCGGCATCGCGGCGGACCGCACCGCCATGGCGCGGGCCACCCGCGACCTGCGCTATTGGTCGTCGCGCCGCGGCAGCGCCCAGCTGACCGAGCCCGCGCCCGAGGCCGACAAGGTGCAGTTCGGCCGCACCGTCGAGATCGAGCGCGAGGACGGCCGCCGCCAGGCCTTCCGCATCGTCGGCGAGGACGAGGCCGACCCCGCCCAGGGCAGCGTCTCCTACGTCTCGCCGCTGGCCCGCGCCCTACTGGGCAAGTCAGTGGGCGACGAGGCGGCGATCAACGGCGACGAGGTCGAGGTGGTCGGGGTGCGTTAGGCCCACCTCCGCTCATCCCGGCGAAGGCCGGGACCCAGATGGAATGACTCAGACGTGGGCTCTGTGAACTCGGAGCTCGTCCAATCCGCCACCCGGCTTTGAGATCTGGGTCCCGGCCTTCGCCGGGATGAGCGGGATCTCGTGATCACACTGGCCTGAGCCTTTGCCCACGCACCCGCGCCGCGGGGACCTTGACCGCCAGCCCCGTCAGCATCGCCTGCAGGCCGAACTCGAACGCCTGGGCCGCGCTGGCGGAGCGGGCGGGACCGGCCTGTTCGTAGAGCGCCCAGCCCAGCGCGTAGCGGCCGAGGCCCAGCAGCGCGCCGGCGGCTTCCTTCGGCTTGAACCCCTCCGACACCAGCCGTCCGACCATGGCGTCGCGGTTCAGCACGGGGTGTTGGCCCGTGGGCGAGGCGCCGGCGAGCAGGCGCGCGCCGTCGCGGTGGTCGAGCGCGGCGCGGCGGATGCCGCGGGCGCCGTCGGCGAGCCAGGCGGGCCAATCGCCCGGGAAGGCGTCGGGCGCGGGCAGGGCGGTCGCCAGCAGCGCCTCGGCCATGTGGTCGCGCAGCTCGGCCATGCTCTTGAAGTGCCAGTAGAGCGAGGGGCCCTTGACGCCCAGCCGGGCGGCGAGCGCGCGCGTGCTAAGGCCCTCCAGGCCCACCTCGTCCAGGAGCGCCAGGGCCGCGTCGACGATCGTGCGCCGTTCCAGCGCCATGGCCGTTCTCCCGCCTCGCCAGCCCGGTCTAGCACTGCTAGGCTCACTTGCGAAAGCGGCTGAGACCGCGAGGCGGGACGCAGACTGGGAGGACGCGATGACACGGGCATCTCTGATGGCGCTGGCGGCCGGCGCCATGACGCTGGCTGGCGCGGGCGGCGCGGCGGCCAAGGACTACCTGGGCGTCAAGTGCGAGAGCCCGCCGCCGGTCCACTGCAACGCCGAGGCCTGCCAGCCCGTGCTGGGCGATCCGGGCAACGCGGTCGACGCCAAGACCGGGCGCAAGTTCTGGCTGGACTATCCCTGCAACCTGAAGCCGGGCGACAAGGTCGTCTTTGTGCTGAACATCCACGGCGCCGGCTCGATCGGCCAGTGGCAGCGCCACTACTTCCCGGCCATGGACTACAAGGACAAGTACAAGCTGGTGGTGGCGACCCCGACCGCGGCGACCTCGCCGGTCCGCGTGGCCGGCCAGCCCGGCGTGCGCGTCTGGGTCCCGGCGGCTGACGACGAGCACCTGCAGAACATCACCACCGAGGTCTTCGAGGCGTTCGGCAAGAAGAACATCAAGTCGTTCTGGCTGGCCGGCCACAGCCAGGGCGGCGCGACCAGCCACCGGATCGTCTGTTCCGACTTCTTCAAGGACAAGGTCGACGGCCTGCTCAGCCTCTCCGGCGGCCGGGTCGGGCGCGCCGAGATCAACCCGCGCTTCGGGCCGCCGAAGCCCGACGGCTCGCCGCCCGATCCGCGGCCGGCCGGCACCGGGCCGGGCGGAGCCGCGCTCGGCGCGGCGCCCCTGCCGGCCTGCCAGTTCAGCCACATCTTCGAGACCGGCGAGCATGAGGTCGTCAGCCTGCCCGCCACCTCGCCGCTGGCCGACCAGTGGGGCTGCGCCGCGCGCGTCGAGGAGAAGGAGGTCGCCGACGACCAGGCGGGCTACGTCTGGGACTACGCGCGCCAGGGCTACAAGGTCTGGGGGATGAAGGCGCGGCCGGGCAAGGCCAAGGTCTGGGTCTATCCCAAGTGCAAGGGCGGCCAGGTCGTGGCCGACGTCGAGCGCCTGGACAAGGGCCACACCGAGGGCCTGGAGCCGCACGTGACCGAGGCGATCGTCAAGCTGATGGTGTCGGCGCCCGGCGGCAAGGCGCAGCACGGGAGCTAGGGCGGCGCTCGATCCCTTATCAGGAACCGTCATCCCCGGGCTTGTCCCGGGGATCCATGATCTCAGGCGGCGCCCGTCCAGACGCAGCGGCGCCGCCGCGTTTCATCCTTCATCCCGGAGATCATGGATGGCCGGGACAAGCCCGGCCATGACGAATTTGGGATTTGGGCGAGCAACTAGCGGTAGAGCCCCGCCAGGCGCCGGGCGATCTCGGCCATCCGCTCGCGCAGGTCAGGCGGGGCCAGCACCTCGGCCTCGGCGCCCAGCTTCAGGATCTCGCCGGCGGCGTGGTCGAGGGATTCCATCGGCAGCATCACCTGCGTCCAGCCGTCGGCGTCGGGCGCCTCGGCGACGCGGCCGGCCAGGTCCACCTCCGGGGAGACCGCGCAGAGGCGCTTCAGACCGGCGGGCGAGAGCCTGAGGCTCGCCTCGCCGCGATAGAGCCTGGTCTCGAAGTCTCGGGCCCAGGCGGTCCAGTAGGCGGCCAGCTCGAAGCCCTCGGGCCGCTCGAACGCCTCGTCGGTGAGCGCCAGGGTCTGCATCTGCGAGACGCGGTAGGTGCGCGCGGCGCTTCCGGCCACGCTGGCGACCAGGTACCAGACGCCCGCCTTCAGCACGACGCCGAGCGGCTCCAGCTCGCGGTCGACCACGCCGGCCCAGGCGTCGTAGCGCACGCGGATGCGCCGGCTGTTCCAGACCGCCAGCGCCAGCGACGGCAGCACCTCGGCGTGCTCGGCGCTGCGGAACCAGCCGATGGGGTCGAGGTGGAAGCGGCTGGCCACGCGGGCGGCGCCCTGGCGGCCCTCGGCGGGCAGCGCGGCGAGGAGCTTGAGCTGCGCCTGGGCCATGGCGTCGCCGAGGCCGAGCTGCGCGGCGGGGCCGGGCAGGCCGGCGAGGAACAGGGTCTCGGCCTCGGACGACGAGAGGCCGGTCAGCTGGGTGCGGTAGCCCTCCATCAACTGGAAGCCGCCGCCGCGGCCGCGGTCGGCGTAGACCGGCACGCCCGCGGCGCTGAGCTGGTCGATGTCGCGATAGATGGTGCGGACGGAAGTCTCGAATTCGGCGGCCAAGGCCTGGGCGGTCATCCGCCCGTGGATCTGGAGCTTGAGCAGGATCGAGAGCAGTCGGCTCGCACGCATGGGCGTCAACCTATCAGCCAATGCTGACAGGGCCTGGCAACAATAGGCCGCGCAAATCGCGCTTGTGCTTGGTGTTATAGTTGAGTATAACACTGGTGCAGCGGCGCTCCGGCCGTGACGCGCCTCATGGATTTCGGAACGGCCGATGGATCCCGAGTGGAACGACAGCCAGCCGATCTACCGCCAGATCCGCGACCGGGTCGTGGCGATGATCCTGGACGGTCTGCTGGGCGAGGGCGATCCCTTGCCGTCGGTGCGCAACGTCGCCTCCGACAGCCGGGTCAATCCGCTGACCGTGCTGAAGGCCTACCAGCAACTGGAGGGCGACGGTCTGGTTGAGAAGAAGCGGGGCCTCGGCATGTTCGTCAAAACCGGCGCGCGCGACCTGTTGCTGACCGGCGAGCGCCAGCGGTTCCTGACCGACCAGTGGCCGGAGATCCATGCGACGATCCTGAGGCTGGGCCTCGCCGAACAGCTGCTCGGCCCGGGTACGGGCGGCGCCAAGCGTGGGGGAGCCTGAGGCCATGGCCTGTATCGAAGCGCGCGGCCTCCGTAAGGCCTACGGCAAGTCCATCGCCCTGGACGGCGTCGACCTGACGGTGGAGGAGGGCCGCATCCTGGGCCTGATCGGCCCCAACGGCGCCGGCAAAAGCACCGCGCTGGGCGCCATGCTGGGCCTCACCGAATACCAGGGCGAGCTGAAGGTGCTGGGGCGCAATCCCTGGACCGAGCGCGACCAACTGATGGCCGAGGTCTGCTTCATCGCCGACGTGGCCGTGCTGCCGCGCTGGATGAAGGTCAGTCAGGCGCTGGACTATGTGGCCGGTGTGCACCCGCGCTTCGACCGCGCCAAGGCTGAGGGATTCCTGGCCAAGACCACGATCAAGCGCACGAGCCGGGTTCGCGAGCTCTCCAAGGGCATGGTCGCCCAGCTGCACCTGGCCCTGATCATGGCCATCGACGCCAAGCTGCTGGTGCTGGACGAGCCGACGCTGGGCCTCGACATCGTCTACCGCAAATCGTTCTACGACAGCCTGCTCAACGACTATTTCGACCACAGTCGCACCATCGTGGTCTCGACCCACCAGGTCGAGGAGATCCAGTACATCCTGACCGACGTGGCGTTCATCGACCGCGGCAAGATCGTGCTGGACTGCAGCATGGAGGACTTCGAGGCCCGCTACGCCGAGGTGATGGTGGCCCCGGAGAACCGTGAGCCCGCGCTGGCGCTGAAGCCAATTCAGGAGCGCCAGGTGTTCGGGCGCAGCATATTCCTGTTCGACCGGGTCGAGCGCGCCAAGCTCGCGAACCTGGGCGAGGTGCGCACCCCGAGCCTCGCCGACCTGTTCGTCGCCATGATGACCCCGACGGGAGCCGCGAAATGACCGACGTTCCGATGGCCCCCGCTCGCCCGCGCCGGTTCTACTGGTCGGTGCGCCGAGAGATTTGGGAGAACCGGGCTGTCTATCTCGCGCCCCTGGCGGTCGCGGCCCTGGTTCTGTTCGGCTTCCTGATCAGCCTCCACGGCCTGCCCCACGCCGCGCGCGTGCTCTCCGGACCGAAGCCCGCGACGCCGGACGAGGTCGCCGCCTACGGTCGCCAAAGCATGGTGTTGATGACACCGCAGTTCACGCCGGCCGCGATCCTGGTGACGGCCCTGATCGTGGCGGTGTTCTACAGCCTGGCCAGCCTGAACACCGAGCGGCGCGACAAGAGCGTGCTGTTCTGGAAGTCCATGCCGATTTCCGACCGCACCACGGTGCTTTCAAAGGCTTTCGTGCCGTTGGCCGTCCTGCCCGTGGTGGCGTTCGTGGTGATGCTGGCGACGCAGGCGATCCTGGCCGCCATCTCCAGCGCCGTGATCGCCGCCAACGGCATCGACCCCGGGGTGCTCTGGAAGAACATGCCGACACCGGCGGCCACGGTCTTGGGCCTGGCCTATGGCCTGTTAGCGCAGGCGCTGTGGTACGCGCCGATCATCGGCTGGGCGATGCTGATCTCGGCCTGGGCGAAACGGATGACCTTCCTCTGGGCCGTGGCGCCGCCGCTGGGCGTCTGCCTGGTCGAGCTGGTGGCCTTCCATACTCACTACGCCTGGGATCTCCTGGCGTCGCGGGTGAAGGACGGCCTGGCGGCCTTCACCGTGGGCGGCCTCGGCAAGGCGCCGATCCATGACGTCTCGCAGATCAACCCGATGCCGTTCCTGACCGACCCCGGCCTCTGGGGCGGGCTGGTGTTCGCCGCCGCCGCGCTCGCCGCCTGCGTCTGGCTGCGCCGCCGCAACGATCCGATCTGACCCTGCCTGAGGAGGGAACGATGAGCGCCACCGTCCTGACCTGGAGCCCGAGGGCGAAGTCCGCATCCACCCCGCAGCGCGAGGCGCGCGCCATCGGCCCCGGCGGCCTGACCGTCGGTGTCTGCTACGCCCGCGGCCTGCTGGAGTTCGCGGTCTCCAAGGGTGCGGACCGGACAGCGCTGCACGAGCGCGCCGGCCTCGCCGCCGGGGACCTGGAAGACCAGGACGGCCGCATCGCGCTGGAGCGCTACGTGGCGCTGATGCGCGCGGCCAAGGCGCTGAGCGGCGATGCGGCGCTGGGCCTGCATTACGGCGAGCGCGTGGACATCGCCGAGGTCTCGATCATCGGGCTGATCGGCCAGGCCTCGGAAACCGCCGCCGAGGCCTTCCAGCAGCTGAACCGCTACGTGCCGCTGATCATCGAGACCGACAACGAAGGCGCCGGTCAGCGATTTTCGATCAGCTTCGATCGCGACGGCCTCTGGATGGTCGACAACCGCCGCGGAGCCAACGCCTTCCCGGAGCTCAGCGAGAGCTGCTTCGCCCAGCTGGTCTGCGGTCCGCGCCGCACCGATCCGACCTACGCTGTGAAGGCCGTGCATTTCACCCATCCTGAGCCGGCGCACGCGGCCGAGTACGAGCGGGTCCTGCAGGCCCCGGTGGTGTTCGGCGCAGAGCGCAACGCGATCCTGATGGACGAGGCCTGGGTGGGCCGCTGCGTCCAGCGCCTGCCGCGCTATGTGTTCGGCGTGCTGACCCACCACGCCGACGAAATGCTGCGGGCGCTGGAGGGCTCCAAGTCGGTGCGCGGGCGGGTCGAGGCGCTGCTGATGCCCAGCCTGCACACCGGCCAGGCGGGCATGGATGCGGTCGCCGCAAAGCTGGGCATGAGCCGCCAGACCCTGTTCCGCAAGCTGAAGGCCGAGGGCGTCACCTTCGAGAAGGTGCTGGACGAGCTGCGCTGCCGGATGGCCGCCGACTACCTGGGCGCGC
>Ga0068865_100000453_pt1 | contig 22839 bp, 17 predicted proteins | sample KBSMisM12_FD_75293 | JGI IMG/M metagenome (GOLD analysis project Ga0068865, IMG submission 75293) | Miscanthus rhizosphere microbial communities from Kellogg Biological Station, Michigan, USA - KBS Miscanthus M1-2 | ecosystem: Host-associated > Plants > Roots > Rhizosphere > Soil ...
GGCTGCCCGGTGCTGATGTTCACCGTCGACCTGCCGGTGCCGGGCTCGCGCTACCGCGACCTGCGCTCGGGTTTCAGCGGCGGCGCCGGGGTGGGCCACGCTGTGCGCCGGGCGCTGGACGGCCTGGCCCATCCGGACTGGATGTGGGACGTCTGGGCGAACGGGCGGCCGCACACGATGGGCTCGATGGCGGGCGCCGTGCCGGGCGCGCGCGGTAGCGTGAACGACCTGATGGGCTGGATCGCGCGCAACTTCGACCGCTCCGTCACCTGGGCCGACATCGACTGGGTGCGCCAGGTGTGGGACGGCCCCATTGTCATCAAGGGGGTGCTGGACGTCGAGGACGCGAAGTCGGTCGTCAAGGCCGGCGCCCAGGGTCTGGTCGTGTCGAACCACGGCGGCCGCCAGCTGGACGGCGTGCGCTCAACGATTTCGGCGCTGCCGGCCATCGCCCAGGCGGTCGGCTCGGACCTGGAGGTCTTCATGGACGGCGGGGTCCGTTCGGGCCTGGACGTGCTGAAGGCGCTGGCGCTGGGCGCAAGGGCGTGTTTCGTCGGCCGCGCCTGGGCCTATGCGCTGGGCGCCGGCGGCGAGGCGCAGGTGGCGAGGATGCTGGGCATCCTGAAGGCCGAGCTGGGCGTCGCCATGGTGCTCACCGGCTGCAACCGCGCCGCCGACGCGGGACGAGAGTTGCTCGACACCGGCGCCTAGGACGGCCGGTCACATCAGGGAGGATTCGATGCGCCGATGGATCGCTGGAGTGGCCGTCTTCGTCCTGGCGGCGGGGTCCGCCCGAGCCGCGGGGTCGGGATATCACGTGTTGGACCGGGTCGCGGGCCCGGACGGCGGTTGGGACCTCGTTCGCGTGGATCCCAGCCACAATCGGGTGCTGCTGGCGCACGGGGGGACGGTGGTGGCCGTCGACCTGGCCAGCAAGGCGGTGACGTCGTTCGCGCCGGGCCAGCGGCTGCATGACGCCATGCCGGTGAACGGCGGCGCCGAGGTGTTGGTCACCAACGGCGGAACCAATACGGCGGTGTTCTACGACGCCAAGACCAACGCCCAGGTGGCCTCGGTCGAGACCGGCAAGGGTCCGGACGCGATGGGCTTCGACGCCAAGACCGGGCTGGTGCTGGTGATGGACCACCAGGGGGGCACGGTGACCCTGGTGGATCCCAAGGCGCACAAGGTCGTCGGCGCCATCGAGGTCGGCGGGGCGCTGGAACTGGCGGCCACCGACGGCTCCGGCAAGGCCTACATCAACGTCGAGGACAAGAACGAGATCGCGGTGGTCGACGTTGCCAAGCGGACGGTGCTGGCGCACTGGGCGCTGACGGGGTGCGACGGGCCGACCGGCCTGACCTACGACGCCGCCGACAAGCTGCTGATCGCCGCCTGCGACGGCGCCACCGACCTGGTCGACGCCCGGACCGGCAAGGTCGTCCAGACGCTGGCCACGGGCAAGGGCGCCGACGGCGTCGCCTACGATCCGAAGCAGAAGCTGGCGTTCGTGCCCTCCGGACGCGCCGGGACCCTCTCGGTGATCTCTGTCGCTGGCGGCGGCAAGGCGGCCATCGTCGACACCGTGCCGACCCAGGTCAGTGCGCGGACCATCGCCATCGACGAACGGACAGGGCGCGTCTACCTGCCGGCGGCCAAGTACGGGCCCCCGGCCACGCCGGGCGGGCGACCCACGATCACGCCGGGCAGCTTCGAGGTCTTGGTGGTCGGCAAGTCCTAGGCTCGCGCCGCGAGCGCCTTCTTCACGACCGGAGCCAGCCGGGCGGCGATGATCGCCGCACCCTTGGCGTTGGGGTGGATGGCGTCGGACTGGTGCAGGGCCGGGTCGCGGCCGACGCCGGCCAGGAAGTCCGGATAGAGCGTCACCCGGTGCGCCTTGGCGATAGCCGGGAATACGGCGTCGAAGTCTTTCGCGTAGCCCTGGCCGATCTCGCGCGGCGCACGCATGCCGGCCACGATCACGCCCATGTGGCGTTCCTTCAGTCGTCTGACGATGCGATCGAGATTGGCGCAGGTCTGCCTGGGATCGAGGCCCTGCAGCAGGTCGTTGCCGCCCAGAGCGACGATCACGAGGGCGGTGTCCGGCCGGACACTGAAGTCCATCCGGCCCGCGCCGTTGGCGGTGGTGTCGCCGGAGACGCCGGCGCCGCGCACCGTGGCGTCGACGCCCAGCTTCTTGAGCGCGGCCTGCAACTGGATCGGCAGGGCGTCCTTCGGCGGCAGGCCGTAGCCGGCGGTGATGGAGTCGCCGAGCATGGTCACGACGGGTCCGGACCGAGCGAGCGCAGCCACGGGCGCCGCGGCCAGCGCGGCGGCGATCAGCACGCGACGTGAAATCTCGGCGGAACGTGATTGGGCCATGAGCCTGTCCTATGTAGGGGCCATTCTATCTAGGATCCTGGCCGATCCGCTCAACGCCGAAAGAAGCGCCTTGCCTGATCCGTCGATGGCCGCCGCCCTTCCGCTGGTGCTGGACAACGTCTCGCTGACCCTGCCGTCGGCGGCGGGGCCAGTGGAGATCCTGCGCGGCCTCAGCGCGCGGGTGGCGGCGGGCGAGCGCGTGGCCCTGGTCGGACCTTCCGGGTCGGGTAAGTCCTCGCTGATAGCCGTGGCGGCGGGGCTGGAGCGGCCGACCGGCGGCAAGGTCGAGCTGTTCGGCCAGGACCTGGCCCGGCTGGACGAGGACGGCCGCGCACGCCTGCGCCGGGGCCGCGTCTCGCTGGTGTTCCAGTCCTTCCATCTGCTGCCCAACATGACCGCTGCGGAAAACGTTGCGGCCCCGCTGGAGATTGCCCGACAGGGCGACGCCGCCGAGACGGCGCAGGCCTGGCTGGAGCGGGTCGGGCTGTCGCCGCGCGCGCGTCACTACCCGCACCAGCTCTCGGGCGGCGAGCAGCAGCGGGTGGCGCTGGCCCGCGCGCTCGCCTGCCGGCCAGCCCTGCTGTTCGCCGACGAGCCCACCGGCAACCTGGACGCCGTCAACGCCGCCCATGTGGCCGGGCTGATGTTCGACCTCGTGGCCGAGACCGGCGCGGCCCTGGTGCTTGTGACCCACGACGAGGGCCTGGCCGGGCGCGCCGACCGGGTGGTGCGCCTGCGCGACGGGCGGGTGGCAGCTTGATCCCGCTCTCGATCCGCTTCGCCGCGCGCGAACTGCGATCGGGCGTCCGCGGGTTCCGCATCTTCCTGGCCTGTCTTGCCCTGGGCGTTGCGGCCATTGCGGCGGCCAGTTCGACCGCCGAGGCTTTCCGGCGGGGCCTAGCCGCCGAGGCGCGCGAGATCCTGGGCGGCGACATCGCCGTGTCGGTCCAGCAGCGCGAGTTCACCGCGCAGGAACAGGCGGCGTTCGTCGCGGTCGGACGGGCCTCCTTCGCCGTCGGCAATATCGCTATGGCCGAAGCCGCCTCGGGCGAGCGGCGGCTGGTGCAGCTACGCGGCGTCTCCGGCGACTACCCGCTGGCGGGCAAGGTCGGGCTGATCGGCGCGCCCAGCGTCGCCGCCGCCATTGCCGATCGCGACGGGGCGCACGGGGCAGCGGTGGAGCAGGGCCTGCTGGACAAGCTGGGCCTGAAGCTTGGCGACCGTTTCCTGGTCGGCAACGTGACCATGGTCGCCACCGCCGTGCTGACCGAGGAGCCGGACCGCCTGTCACGCGGTTTCGCCCTGGGCCCGCGTGTGCTGACCGGGCTGAAGACGGTGCAGGAGGGCGGCTTCCTGGCCCCCGGCCTGCCGTTCGGCGAGACCGCCCGCATCGCCATTCCCCTGGACCACAACCCCACCGCGGTGATCGCGCAGTTGAAGCGGGAGCTTCCAGGGCGCTTCTTCCGCTACCGCGACCGCAATGACGCCGCGCCCGGCATCCATCGCCTCATCGACCAGCTGGAGTACTTCCTGGGCTTCATCGGCCTTGCCTCGCTGGTGGCCGGCGGGCTCGGCGTCTACGGCGCCGTGAACGCCTATCTGGAGGACCGCAAGCCGGTCATCGCCACGCTTAAGGCGCTGGGCGCCGAAGGCGGCCTGGTGCGCAACCTCTACCTGGCGCAGATCGCGGTCCTGGCGGCGCTGGGCGTCGTTATCGGCCTCGCCGTGGGCGCGACGGCCCCGCTGGCGATCGGCGCCTGGGCGAAGGACAAGCTGCCGATCCCGGCGCTTTTCGCGGTCTATCCCGTCCCGCTGCTGAAGGCCGCCGCCTTCGGCTTGCTCTCGGCCGCCGCCTTCTCGCTGGCTCCCCTGGCCCGCGCCCGGGCCACGCCGCCCGCCAGCCTGTTCCGCAGCGACCTGTCCGGCGCGCTCAGCGTAGGGCCGGAACTCATCGGCGCGGGCCTGGCGGCGATCGGGCTGGCGGCCCTGGCCATCGCCACCGCGCCCACGCCGCTGGCGGCGAGCATCATGATGGGCGGCGTGGCGGTCTCGTTCGGCCTCCTGTGGGCGCTGGGCTGGGGCGCGGCGATTGCGGCGGGCCGGGCGCGGGGCGCGGCGCGGGGTCCCCTGCGCATCGGCCTCGCCAACCTCTCCGGTCCGCACTCGGCGGCGCGCACAGCCTCACCGGCCATCGGCCTGGGCGTGGCGCTGCTGGCGTGCGTAGTACTGATCCAGTCCAGCCTGCTCAACGAAGTCTCGGAAGTCGCGCCGCAGACCGCACCGGCCATCGTCTTCACCGACGTGCCGGGCGAGCGCGCCGCCGCGTTCGACGTCGCCGTCAGCCGCGCGTTCGGCGAGCGGCTGACGCCCAAGAACTACCTGCGCGCACCCTTCGTGAGCGGGCGCATCGTGGCGGTGCGGGGCCAGAGGATCGAGGCGGCGAAGCTGCGGCCCCAGGATCGCTGGCCTTACGAGTCCGACATCTCCATGTCCGCGCTGGGCCCGAAGCCCGCGGGCGCCGGCATCCTCAAGGGCCATTGGTGGCCGGCGAACTACGCCGGGCCGCCCCTGCTGGCGCTGGACATCGACGTGGCCCGCGGCGCGAACATCCAGGTGGGCGATGCGGTGAGCCTGATGGTGCTGGGCCGCCAGATCGACACCCGCGTGGCGGTGCTGCGCAAGGTGGACTTCGGCGGCTTCGGGGCCAGCTTTCCCCTCGTCCTGACGCCCAACGCCTTCGCCGGCGCGAACCTGCGCAACGTGGCCATCGCCAAGGCCAGCCGGGCGCAGGAGACCGCCGTCATCCGCGCGCTCGGCCACGACTTCCCGATGGTGAACGTGATCTCCGTGCGCGAGCAGCTGGAAGCCGCCACCGACATGTTCGACCGGCTGGCGCTGGCGGTGCGGGGCGCAGCCGGCGTCGCGGCGCTCGCCGGCCTGTTGGTGCTGACCGGCGCCATCGCCGCCCGCGCAAGGGCCCGCACGCGCGAGGCCGCGATCCTGAAGGTGCTGGGCGCCTCGCGGGCGCAGATCCTGGCGGCCTACGTGCTGGAGTACGGGGCGGTCGGGCTGATCGCCGGGACGGCGGGCGTGGCGCTGGGCTACGCCGCCGCCTGGCCCGTGGTGGTCAGGGTCTTCGAGGCCAAGTGGAGCATGGACTGGCAGGGCGTCGCGGCGCTCACCGGCGGGGCCGCCCTGGTGGCGGGGATCGGCGGGCTGCTGGCCGCCTTCCAGGCGCTGTCCAAGCGCCCCGCGCCGGCGCTCCGGACGGAGTAGACGCCGCGCGCGTTTCGGGCTCATTGGCGCCATGACCCGCATCGATCCGTCCCGCCGTGACCTCCTGGCCGGCGCGACCCTCGCGTTGGCCGCGGGGAGCGCCGCGGCCGATCCCCCGAAGGCGGGGGACGCATATGTCCTGCGCAACGTGCGGCTGGAGACCGGCTACGACCACGACGCCGAGGGCGTCAGCGGCACGAACACGGCGCTGTTCGACGTCGGAGTCGCGGGCGGCAAGATCGGCGCGGTCACGCCGGCGGGCAGGCCACCCAAGGCCGGCGCCCCGGCGCACGACGTCGGGGGCCTGCTGATGCTGCCGGCGTTCCGGGACATGCACATCCACCTCGACAAGACCTTCTACGGCGATCCCTGGCGGGCGCCGCGGCCGAAGACCAAAGGGATCCCCGGCCAGATCGACATCGAGCGGCGGCTGATGCCCGGCATGCTGCCGGGGGTCGAGGCCCATGCCGAGCGGCTGATCGGGCTGCTGCAGACCAAGGGCACGACGTTCGCGCGCAGCCAGTGCAACGTCGATCCGGTGGTGGGCCTGGGCGACCTGGTGCGGCTGAAGCGGGCGCTGGACAAACACCGCGCCGATTTCGGCGCCGAGATCGTGGCCTTCCCGCAGCACGGCCTGGTGATCGCGCACGTGGAGGGCCTGATGCGTGAGGCGATGTCGGCGGGGGCGACCCACGTCGGCGGGATCGATCCGACGACGCTGGACGGCGGCATGGAGCGGTCGGTGGACACGGTCCTGCAGATCGCGCTCGACTGCAAAGCGCCCATCGACATGCACCTGCACGAGCCGGGCGAAAGCGGGATCGATGCGATCAAACGCATCGCCAAGCGGGTCGACGAGGAGCCCTCGCTCAAGGGCCGCGTCACCTTCAGCCACTGTTTCTGCCTGGAGGCGCTGTCGGAGGCCCGGGCGAAGGACATGGCCGCGCTAATGGCGCACGCCGGCATGTCGGTAGCCTCGACCGTGCCCATGGGGCCGCAGGTGATGCCGATCCCGGCACTGCTGGAGGCCGGCGTGCCGGTCTACACGGGCACCGACACGGTCGTGGATTTCTGGGGGGTCTTCGGCCAGGGCGACGTGCTGCTGCGGGCCTGGACCGCCTGCCAGATCTACGGCTGGAAGGACGAGCTGGCCATCTCGCAATCCCTGCGCCTGGCGACCGGCGGCCTGATGCCGCTGAGCCCGGCGGGCGAGCAGCTCTGGCCCAAGGTCGGCGATCCGGCGAGCGTGGTGCTGGTGCGCGCGGCCTGCTCGGCCGAGACAGTGGCGCGGATGCCGCCGCGGGAGGTCGTGCTGCACCGGGGCGTGCTGGCCGCCGGCGCCTGGCCGAGATCGGGCTGATGGTCGACGTCGCCACCGTCCGGCGCCTGGCCATGGCGCTGCCCGAGACCCTCGACTGCTCCAGCGAGCTGCGCCTGGCCTTCGAGGTGCGCGGCAAGGGCATCGCCTGGAGCTTCATGGAGCGGGTCCATCCGAAGAAGCCGCGCGTCCCGCGCCTGGACATCCTGGCGGTCCGCTGCCCGATCGAGCGCAAGGAGATGCTGGTCGAGGCCGCGCCCGACAGCTTCCTCGACGACGACCACTACCGAGGCTATCCGGCGGTGCTGATCCGGCTGCCGATCGTTGACGAGGCCGAGCTCGCGGGCCTGTTGCGCGACGCCTGGCGCATCCAGGCGCCCAAGGCGCTGCAGGGCCTGCTGGGCGACTAGGCCGCTTCGTCCGCCGCTGCGAAATGCGCCATCTGGTCGGCGTGCGCCTTCTGGAACGCAGGTCGCGCTGTGGCGCGGCCGACGTAGCCGCGGCAGGCGGGATAGGCGGCAAGACCGTCAAACCGATCCACGAGCCGCAACACATCGGCCATCAGGATGTCGGCGATGGAGAAGGTCCCGGCCAGCCACGCGCGTCCCGAGAGCACGGTCTCCATGTGCTGCAGCCGCGACGTCAGCCACTGGTCGATGAACTTTTCCTGCTGCGAGTCGCCCGCGCTCCCGGAGAACTTGGAGAGCGACCAGGGAAGGCTCGCCATCTCGACCGAGTTCAGTGCGCCGAACACCCATTCAATGGCGTCACTGCGTCCGCGCCGATCGGTCGGCAGCAGCGTCTCGCTGAGGGCGCCGAGGTGCATCAGGATCGCACCGCTCTCGAAGATCGAGAGGTCGCCGTCGGTCAGCCACGGCGTCTGGCCGAACGGCTGGTGGGCGAAGTGCGCGGGCGGCCGGTCGCGGAAGGGCGTGCTCTCGACGCGATAAGGCAGCCCGGCCTCTTCCAGCGCCCAGCGCACCCGGAGGTCGCGGACGAAGCCGCGCGGCAGGTCGGGGACCCAGTCGTAGGTCGTGAGGACGAGGTCACCCATTGCGATTCTCCGATCTTGCGTGCGCGCTGGACTAAGGACGCATCGTCAACGCGCCATCCGACATCGGGGGCGCAAGATTAGGCGGCGAACCCCGCCAGGTCGGGCCGCCGGCCGTTCCAGCCGCTGACTGCCTCGAAGGCCGCGCCCAGCGCCACGACGGCGGCTTCCTCGCGCGGCCGCCCCAGGATCTGCAGGCCGACCGGCATGCCGTCCTTGGTGAGGCCGCAGGGAACGCTGATCCCGGGCAGGTCGAGGTAGTTGGCCGCGCGGGTCAGCCGGCTGAGCGGCGAAACCGTCTCGTCGACCTCGGTCATCGGCGGCGCCGGGATCGGACAGGTGGGCGTGGCCAGGCCGTCATAGGCGGCGAGCCAGGCGTGGAACTCTCGCTGGTCGTGCTCGCGCTGGAGGTGGGCCTCCTCCAGCCGCTCGTCGGTGATGTCGCGGCCCACTTCGAAGCGGCGCACGATCCAGGGGTCCATGACCTTGCGGTGGCGTTCGATCCGCTCGCCCCAGATCCGCCAGCCCTCGCCGGCCATCAGCATGCCGTTGGGCGCGAAGCTCTCGTCCAGGGCGCGGGGCGGGCGCACCATCTGCACGGTGACGCCTGCCTTGCGCAGCCGGTCCAGCGCGGCGAGGTAGAGCCGGCCGACCTCGGGGTCGACCTCGCCCAGGTGCTCGAGCGGGATGGCGGCCAGGCGCTGGTCGCTCATCTCGAGCGCGAGGGCGGCCTCGGCGTCGAACGGTCCACGGACCGCGGCCGCGCCGTCCGGGCCGGAGATCACGCCGATCATCCGCGCGGCGGTCGCCACGTCCTTGGCGAGCGCCCCCACGGTGTCCAGCGCGGGGCTGAGCGGGTGGACGCCCTTCAGGCTGATCAGGCCGCGACCGACCTTCAGGCCGACGACGCCGCAGACCGCCGCCGGGATCCGAACCGAGCCGCCCGTGTCGCTGCCCAGCGCCGCCTCGCAGAAGCCGGAGGCCACCGCCACCGCCGAGCCGGAGGACGAGCCGCCCGGCGCGCGGTGGACCTTGGCGTCCCAGGGATTGTGCGGCGCGCCCACCGCCCGGTTGGTGCCCCAGCCGCCGTAGGCCAGCTCGACCGTCTGGGTCTTGCCGACCGCGCGCCAGCCGGCGTCGAGCAGCTTCTGGACCACCACCGCGTTGGCCGGCGGGTTTTCGGCCAGCGGGACCTTCGCCCCGCCGCCGGTCGGCACGCCCTTGACGTCGAACAGGTCCTTGATGGCGAAGACCGGTCCCGCGCCGTCGCCCAGCGGCGGGTCGAACACGCGCACGAAGGCGTTCAGCTTGCCGTCGTGGTCGCGGATCCGGGCCAGGGCCTCGTCAGGGGTCATGCGTGTCCTCTCGGACGTGTTCTTACGCGCTTTTCGACTATCACGAGTTAAGCGGCGGGAAACCAGATGACGCCGGAGCCGGCGTGTGGCTTTTCCTGGGGCCGCCATGAGCCTTTCGCTCCCCGAACAGCTGCGCGCGACCGTCCGGTTCCTGGGCAAGGTCCTGGGCGACGTGATCCGGGCCGAGGACGGCGAGGCGGTGTTCAGCCAGATCGAGGACATCCGCCAGGCTTCGGTGGCGTTTCACCGCGAGGGGACGCCCAAGGCTGCCCAGGCGATGGCCGCCAAGCTGGAGGGCCTCTCGCTGCCGGAGACGGTGCGTTTCGCCCACTCGTTCGCCTGCTTCCTGCAGATCACCAACTTGGCGGAGGACCAGATCCAGCGCCGCCGGGGCCGGGGCGGGGACGCGCGGGCCGACACCCTGGCGGGCGCAATCCGGGCGCTGCGGGCCGAGGGGATCGGCCTGGATGCGGTGATCGAACTGCTGCGCGGGGCCCTGGTGGCGCCGGTGATCACCGCTCACCCCAGCGAGGTGCGCCGCAAGAGCGTGCTCGACCGCGTCAGCGCGATCGCCGACGACCTCGACGCTCACGACCGCGCCGAGGGCGTTGCGGAGCGCGCCGCGCTCGAACGCGAGCTGATGCGCCAGGTCTCGATCTTCTGGCGCACGCGGCTGCTGCGCACCGTGAAGCTGGGCGTCGGCGACGAGATCGAGAACGCCGTCTCCTATTTCGAACGCAGCTTCCTGCCGGAGCTGCCGCGGCTCTACGCCCACTGGCTGGACGTGCTGGGCGACCCTGCGGATCTGCCCAGCTTCCTGAGGCTGGGCTCGTGGGTCGGCGGCGACCGCGACGGCAATCCGTTCGTCACCGGCGAGGTGATGCACCAGGCCATGGGCCGCCAGGCGCGCGCGGTGCTGCGGGTCTATCTCGACGGCGTTCACGCCCTGGGCGCGGAGCTATCGCTGTCGGCGGCGTTGGTGCAGGTGAGCCCTGAGCTGAGGGCCTTGGCCGACGCGGCCCATGACGGCTCGCCGCAACGCGCCGACGAGCCCTACCGCCAGGCCCTGACCGGCGTCTACGCCCGCCTGGCGGCGACCTATCTCCGCCTGACGGGCGAGCCGCCCGCGCGGGCGCCGGCGATGGCCGCCGAGCCCTACGCAGCGCCTGACGACCTGAAGGCGGACCTGGAAATCGTGCTCGCGAGCTTGATCAGCACCCACGGCGAGATCTTCTCACGCGGCCCTCTGCCGGAATTGATCCGGGCGGTCGACACCTTCGGCTTCCACCTGGCGCGCCTGGATATGCGCCAGAATTCGGCGGTGCATGCGCGGACCTGCGCCGAGCTCCTCAAGGTCGCCGGCGTCTGCGCCGACTACGAGGCGCTGAAGGAGGACGCCCGCTGCGAGCTGCTGATCGCCGAGCTTGCGCACGGCCGGCTGCTCTATTCGCCCTTCGCGGCCTATTCCGACGAGACCGCCCGCGAATACGCCACCCTGCGCGCCGCCGCCGAGGCCAAACGGCTCTACGGCAAGGACGCGATCCGCGCCTACATCGTCTCGAACACCCAGTCGGTGTCCGACCTGCTGGAGGTCTACCTGCTGCTGAAGGAGGTCGGGCTCTATGCGCCCGGGGTCCAGGGCGGCGATCCGCCCCAAAGTCTGCCAAGAGCGCAGGTCTTCGCCGAACCGCTGTTCGAGACCATCGAGGACCTCCGCGCGGCGCCCGAGACGCTGGCGGCGTTCCTGGCCATTCCGCTGGTCCGCGACCTGGTCCGTCCGATCGGCCTGCAGGAGGTGATGATCGGCTATTCGGACTCCAACAAGGACGGCAGCTACCTGACGTCTACCTGGGAGCTCTACAAGACCTCGCGCGCGCTCGGGCAGGTGACCCGCGACCAGGGCCTGCGGCTGCAGCTGTTCCACGGCCGCGGCGGGGCGGTGGGCCGGGGCGGCGGCTCCAGCTTCGAGGCGATCCTGGCCCAGCCGGCCGGCACGGTGAACGGGCGCATCCGCCTGACCGAACAGGGCGAGGTGGTGGCCAACAAGTACGCCGACCCGGAGTTGGCGCGGCAGAGCCTCGAGACGCTGACCGCCGGCGCGGTGCTGGCCTCGCTCCGCAGGGCCGCGCCCAGCGAGGTCGCCGGGCCGCACGCCGAGGCGATGGAGAAGCTGTCGCAGGCCTCCTTCGAGGCCTACCGCGCCCTCGTGCACGAGACGCCGGGGTTCGTGGACTACTTCTACGGCGCGACCCCGATCGCCGAGATCGCCGACCTGAACATCGGCAGCCGCCCGACCTCGCGGGCCGGCGGCGCGCGCAGCCTGGCGACGCTTCGGGCCATCCCCTGGGTGTTCTCCTGGTCGCAGAGCCGCGCCATGCTGCCCGGCTGGTACGGCTTCGGCTCGGCGGTGAAGGCCGCCGCCATCCCGCTCGACCAGCTGGCCGAGCTGCACGCCACCTGGCCGTTCTTCTCCTCGGCGCTCGCCAACATGGAGATGGTGCTGGCGAAGGCCGACATGGCCATCGCCGGGCGCTATGCGGCGCTGGTCGAGGACAAGGCGCTTGGCGAGGCGGTGTTCGGCCAGATCCGCAGCGAGTGGGAACGCACGACCGAGGCCCTCCTGGCGATCACCGGCCAGACGGCCCTGCTGGACAAGAACCCGGACCTCGCCGCCCTGATCCGCTCGCGCCTGCCCTACATCGACCCGCTCAACCACCTGCAGATCGAGCTCATCGGCCGCCGCCGGCGGGGCGACGCCGACGAAGCGGTGCTGGAGGGCGTGCACCTGACCATCAACGGTATCGCCGCGGGCTTGCGGAACACCGGTTAGGTTTGACGCCGTGGCCCGGTTGGGCCGAAGTCGCGCAAATTCGTTCGGGGGAGTCTCGCATGCGCTGTTGGCCGATCGCCGCCCTGGTCCTGATGCTGGCCGCCGGCGCGCAGGCGGCCCCCCCGAAATCAGCCGCGGGCGCGGACGCGAAGTTCGCGGCGCTCTACACCCGCGAATGGGCTTGGCGGATGAACGAGTTCCCCGAGCGCGAGCGCGGCGACGCGCCGGTGCCCAATCGCCTGCCGAAGGTCGATCCGGCCAGCCAGCAGCGGCGCCTCGCCTACTGGCAGGCCGTACGCAAAGACCTGGACGCGATCCCGGAGAGCCGCCTCTCCGAAGCCCAGCGGGTGAACTACGACGTCTACCGCGACCAGATCGACGTGCTGATCTCCCAGCAGAAGTTCCAAGAGTACGAGAAGCCGTTCAATTCCGACTCCTCGTTCTGGTCGGGCCTGGGCTTCACCGCCTCGCGCAAGTTCCACAACCCCCAGGACTACCGGAACTACATCGCGCTCCTGAATGACGTGCCGCGCTACTTCCGCGAGGAAGAGGACGAGATGCGGGCCGGTCTAGCGCGCGGCTTCACCCCGCCCAGGGCGACCCTGGTCGGCCGGGACGCCTCGATCTCGATCATCAGCGAGGCGAAGTCCGCCGAGGCGACCAACCTCTGGAAGCCGTTCAAGGCCTACCCCAGCGCCGTCACACCGGCCGAACGGGCCCAGTTCGAGGCCGCCGCCAAACAGGCCATCGAGACCAAGGTCATCCCGGCCTTCGCCCAGCTGCTGACCTACGTTCGCGGCGACTACATCCCGCATACCACCGAGGTCCTGGCGGCCGAGGCCCTGCCGGACGGCAAGGCCTACTACAAGGCCCAGATCAAGGAGTTCACCACCCTCGACATGGAGCCGGAGGCGATCCACCAGCTGGGTCTTTCCGAGGTCGCCAAGATCCACGCCCAGATGCTGGAGGTGATGAAGGAGACGGGGTTCAAGGGCGACTTTCCCGCCTTCCTGGCCTTCCTGCGCACCGATCCCCGGTTCTACACGAAGGACCCGCAGGACCTGCTGAACCGCGCCGCCTGGATCGCCAAGCGGGTCGACGGCAAGGCCTCGCAGTTCTTCGGCTGGCTGCCGCGCAGCCGCTTCGGCATCGAGCCGGTCAGCCCGGACATCGCGCCGTTCTACACCTCGGCCCGCGGCGGGACCTCGACGTACCTCCTGAACACCTACGACCTGCCCAGCCGCCCGCTCTACAACCTGACGGCGCTCACCCTGCACGAGAGCGCGCCGGGGCACTCGTTCCAGGGGGGGCTGGCCGAGGAGCAGACCGGCCTGCCGGACTTCCGCCGCGAGGTCTACATCTCGGCCTACGGCGAGGGCTGGGCGCTCTATTGCGAGAAGCTGGGCGTCGAGATGGGCCTGTACGACACGCCCTACGATCGCTTCGGCATGCTGACGTTCCAGATGTGGCGGGCCGCGCGCCTGGTCGTCGACACGGGCGTCCACCACAAGGGCTGGACGCGCGCTCAGGCCATCCAGTTCCTGCACGACAACACCGCGCTCGCCGACCACGACATCGAGATCGAGGTCGACCGCTACATCTCCTGGCCCGGCCAGGCGCTCAGCTACTACCTGGGCATGATGGCGATCAGCGAGGCGCGTGAGAAAGCCGAGAAGGCGCTGGGGCCGAAGTTCGACATCCGCGCCTTCCATGACACGGTGCTGTCGATGGGCTCGGTGCCGCTCCCGCTGCTGCGCGCCCGCATCGACCGGTTCATCGCCGAGGGCGGCCGCGACCCGATGCCCGTGACCTGGCAGACGGCGGTTGGGCCGAAGCCGACCAAGGCCGCGCCCTGATGGCCAATCTCTACGACGTTCTGGCCGAGGGCTTCCCGGCCGACCGGTCCAAGCCGGCCTTCCTGCTGAGCGACGGCGCGGCGGTGAGCTACGGCCAGCTGGAGGCGGGCGCGGCGCAGGTGGCGGGTCATCTGGTCGCCGAGGGCGTCCAGCCCGGCGACCGGGTCGGCCTGCAGGTCGAGAAGTCGGTCGAGGCGGTGATGATCTACCTCGGCGTGCTGAAGGCGGGAGCGGTCTTCCTGCCGCTCAATTCGGCCTATACGCCGGCCGAGGTGGCCTATTTCGTGGGCGACGCTGAGCCTGAGGTCTTCGTCGTCGACGCCGGCGCCTTCATGGCCGAGGCCCGCAAGGCAAAGCCGCTCGCCGAGGCGGTGGAGCGCGACGACTTCCAGCTCGCCTCGCTGATCTACACCTCCGGCACGACGGGCCGGTCCAAGGGCGCGATGCTGAGCCACGGGGCGCTGGCCGCCAACGCCAAGGCGCTGCATGCGGCCTGGGGCTTCACGAGCGACGACGTGCTGCTGCACGCCCTGCCGATCTTCCATGTCCACGGCCTGTTCGTGGCCATGCACTGTGCGTTCCTGAGCGGTGCGCCGATGGTCTGGCTGCCGAAGTTCGACGACGCCCAGGTGCTGGCGGGGCTCGCCCGCTCGACCGTCATGATGGGGGTGCCGACGTTCTACACGCGCCTGTTGGCCAATCCGGCCTTCACGCGGGAGAGCGCCCCCAACGTCCGGGTCTTCATCTCCGGGTCTGCGCCGTTGCTGGAGAGCACCTTCGCCGAGTTCGAGCAGCGCACCGGCCAGCGCATCCTGGAGCGCTACGGCATGAGCGAGGCGGTGATCATCACCACCAATCCGCTCGAGGGCGAACGTGTGCCCGGCAGCGTCGGCTATCCGCTGCCGGGCGTGGAGCTGCGCATCGGCGGCGGCGAGGAGACGGGCGTCATCCAGATCCGTGGGCCCAGCGTCTTTTCCGGCTACTGGCGCATGCCCGAGAAGACCGCCGAGGAATTCACCGCCGACGGCTTCTTCATCACCGGCGACGTGGGCCGCTGCGATCCCGATGGCCGCGTCTGGATCAGCGGCCGGGCCAAGGACCTGATCATCTCGGGCGGCTACAACGTCTATCCGAAGGAGATCGAGCTGGTGCTCGACGAGCTGCCGGGCGTGACCGAGAGCGCGGTGGTGGGCGTCCCGCACCCCGACTTCGGCGAGGGCGTGGTGGCGGTCGTGATCGGGCAGGGCGACGAGGCCTCGATGCTCGCCGAGGTGCGCCGCCAGCTCGCGCCCTACAAGGCGCCGAAGCGGATCGTGTTCGTCGACGAACTGCCCCGCAACGCCATGGGCAAGGTGCAGAAGAACCTGCTACGCGACCGCTACGCCGACCTCTTCAAGGCGGGCTAACTCCGAGGGACCTTACGCCATGGACCTGCAGCTGAAGGGCAAGACCGCCGTCGTCACGGGCGGCACGCGCGGGATCGGACGCGCGATCGCCGAGTGCTTCGCCGACGAGGGTGCGAACGTCGCCATCTGCGCGCGAAACGCCGACCAAGTCGCCGAGACGGTGAAAGCGCTGGAAGGGCGCGGCGTGAAGGCCTTCGGCGCGGTGGTCGACATCGCCGACGGGCCGGCCCTGCAGGGGTTCGTGAAGGACGCGGCCGCCAAACTCGGCGGTCTCGATGTGCTGGTCTCAAACGCCAGCGCGCTCGTCCAGGGCAACGCCGAGAAGGACTGGCAGGCGATGTTCGAGATCGACATGCTGGGCGCCATCCGCACGTGGGAGGCCGCCAAGCCGCTGCTGGAGGCGGCCGCGGCCAAGACCGGCGACGCGGCCTTCATCATCACGTCCTCGGTGTCGGCGGTGAATTCGGACAATCCGTCGTCCTACGGCGCCATGAAGGCGGCCCTGATCCACTTCGCCAAGGGCGTGGCGCGGTCCAGCGCGGCGGCCAAGGTCCGCTGCAACGTGGTCTCGCCCGGCACGGTGTTCTTCGAGGACGGCGTCTGGGGCAACGTGAAGCGCAATGCGCCGGCTTTCTTCGACACTATGATCAAGCGCAACCCGACGGGCCGTATGGCCACGCCCGAGGAGATCGCCGCGGCGACGGTGTTCCTCGCGAGCCCCCGTTCGGCCTTCACCACCGGCATCAACATGATCGTCGACGGGGCCATCACCCAGCGCGTGAACTACTGAGTCCAGGACTCGGAAAGAGAAGGGGAAAAGGCGATGGGCGCGCTGTCAGGCCTGAAGGTTTTGGACTGCACCCACGTCATCGCCGGCGCCTATTGCTCGCTGATCCTGGCCGACCTGGGCGCCGATGTGGTCAAGATCGAACCGCCGGCGGGGGAGAGCACCCGTGGCTTGGGCGTCGACCGTGGCGCCTTCCGCGCCTTCGACTTCGTCAACCGCAACAAGCGCGCGATCGCACTGGACCTGTCGACACCACTGGGTGCGGACGTCGTGCGCCGGCTGGCGGAGACCGCCGACGTGTTCGTGGAGAACTACCGGCCGGGCGCCATGGATCGCATGGGCCTGGGCTACGAGGCGCTGTCGAAGATCAATCCCCGGCTGGTCTACTGCTCGGTCTCGGGCTTCGGCCTCGACGGACCCTACCGCGAGCGCGGCGGCTTCGACCTGATCGCCCAGGCGATGAGCGGGCTGATGAGCTTCGTGGGCGACGTGGGCTCGGACCGGCCGTGTTCGACCGCCGTGCCGATCAGCGACCTCAACGCCGGCGCCTTCGGGGCGATCGGCGTCCTGGCCGCCCTGCAGAGCCGTGCCGCGACCGGCAAGGGTCAGCACGTCGAAAGCTCCCTCCTGGAATCGGCGCTGGCCTCGACGATCTGGGAAAGCGGCATGTACCTGACGAACGGCGCGATCCCGGCGCGCAACGGCACCCGCCATCGCCTGGCGGCGCCCTACGAGGCGTTGAAGACCGCCGACGGCCACGTGGTGGTGGGGGTGAACAGTCAGCGGCTCTGGAAGCGCTTCTGCGAGGCGCTGGGGGACGCGACGCTGGTGGACGACCCGCAGTTCCGAACAACCGCGCTGCGCCTGGAGAACCGCGACGCCCTGCAGGCGCGGCTGGAGGCGATCCTGGCCGACGACGCCTCGGCCAACTGGGTTCTCCGGCTGGACGCCGTCGGCGTGCCGGCCGGCCGGCTGAACTCCATCGCCGAGGCCTGGGACGACCCTCAGATCCAGGCGCGCGGCCTGCTGGCGGATGTGGAGGGGCGGAAGTTCCCGCGCACGCCCATCAAGCTGCACGACACGCCGATCGCCCTGACGCGCGGCCCCGCTGAGGTCGGCGAGCACACCCGCGAAGTCCTGGCCGAGGGCGGCTGGAGCGCGGCTGAGATCGACGCCCTCATCGCCGCGGGCGCGGCGGCCACCGAACGCACAGGAGCCCCCGCATGAGCGGCGCCGTCCACGTCCACCCGATCAGCGAGGCGGTGGTCCTGTTGGAGATCGACAATCCGCCGATGAACCCCCTGGGCGTCGAGATGCGCCAGACGTTCATGGACGCGCTGGACCAGGTGGAGACCAACGACGCGCTCCGCTGCCTGATCGTCACCGGCAAGGGCAAGGCGTTCTGCGCCGGCGACGACCTGAAGAATGTGGGCCCCGCCGGCGAGGACCTGGCCGGCTTCGGCCGGCTGCTGGACCGGCTGGAGCAGACCCGCGTGCCGGTGGTGGCGGCGGTCAACGGCTGGTGCGTCGGCGGCGGCTTCGAGCTCGCCTGCTGCTGCGACATCCGCATCGCCTCCACCGAGGCGAGGTTCGTGTGCGCGGGCGTCAATGTCGGCCTGATGGCCTCGACCTACCGCCTGCCGCGCCTGATCGGCGTTTCCCGCGCCAAGGCCATGCTGCTGACCGGCCTGCCGCACGACGCCGAGACCGCCGAGCGCTACGGCCTCGTCACGGGCCTGCACGCGCCGGAGGCGCTGAGGGACGCCGCCATCGCGCTCGCCGAACGCATCGCCAGCCGCGCGCCGCTGTCGGTGGAGGCCACCAAGCGCACGTCGAACCGCGCGCTCGACCTGTCGCCGGACGACTGGGGCGCGATCGCCGGCCCGGAGCTGCGGGTGTTGCGCAAATCGAACGACCACAAGGCCGCCGTCGCCGCCTTCCGCGAGCGCAAGGACCCGGTGTTCACGCGCAGCTAGCGCCCGCCCTCCCTGGATGAACCGAACATAACGCAGCACTCCGACGCCGTTCAGGCGCGGGGGTGTCTAGTCCCCATCCAAGGCCGGCCCCATGCGTGGGCAGCCGGCGCAGATGAGGATTGGATTTCCACATGAAGACCGCTGCAATTTCCGGCGCCCTGGTCGCCGCCCTGGCGGCGGGCGCCGTCGCCATCCCCACCGCCAGCTCTGCGCAGCCGTACGGCTACGCCAACGACTGCCGCAGCGACGGGACCGCCGGCGCGGTGATCGGCGGCATCGCCGGGGCCCTGCTCGGCTCCAGCGTCGCCCCGCACCACGGCAACCGCGCGGGTGGCGCGGCCATCGGCGGCGTCGCCGGCGCCCTGATCGGCAACTCGATCGCCCGCAGCTCCAGCTCCTGCGGGACCTACAACCAGGCCTCCGGCTACGGCGACCGAAGCTACGGGTACGCCGAGAGTTATCCGAGCTACGGCTACGCCCAGAGCTATCCGAGCTACGGCTACGCCCAGGCCTATCCGAGCTACGGTTACGGCACTGGCTACGCGAACAGCTACCCGACCTACGGCTACAGCCAGACCTATGGCTACGCCACCTACGGCCGGGCCTACTCCGGCGGCTACGACCGCGACCACTATCGCTATCGCGACCACGATCGTCGCGACCACGACCACCGCGACCATGATCGCGACGATTACCGCCGCTAGGGCCTGACGCCCGAACCTGCAACCCCGATCGGGCCTCCGCCCGGTCGGGGTTTCGCTGTTATGCTTTCGCGCCTTGTCTCCGCTGCCGAGCGATGGAACAAAACGGCAGGGGAGCGATCCATGACCAAGCATAAGAAAACGCTGTTCGCCGCGGCCTTGGCCTTGCCGCTGATCGTCAGTCCTCTGACAGCGCACAGCGCGGGCGGCGCGCCCGCCAAATCGCATGCGCAAGGGGCCGCGGCGGTGGACACCGCCCGCCAGCTGGCCGCCGACAAGGAGCCCGGGACCTGGATGTCCGCCGGGCGAACCTATTCGGAGCAGCGCTACAGCCCGCTCACCGGGATCAACAAGTCCAACGTCGGCCAGCTGGGACTGGCCTGGTACGGCGACGTCGACACCGAGCGCGGCCAGGAATCGACACCGGTCGTCGTGGACGGCGTGCTCTACATCACCACCGCCTGGAGCAAGGTGAAGGCCTATGACGCGGCCAGCGGCAAGAAGCTTTGGGAGTATGATCCCAAGGTCGATCCGTCGGTCGGTCAGATCGCCTGCTGCGACGTGGTCAACCGCGGCGTCGCCGCCTGGAAGGGCAAGATCTATCTCGGCGCGCTCGACGGCCGCCTGATCGCGCTGGACGGCAAGACCGGCAAGGTCGCCTGGTCGATCCAGACCACCGATCCCAAGGAGCCCTACACGATCACCCAGGTGCCGCGGATCGTGAAGGGCATGGTGGTGATCGGCAATGCCGGCGCCGAATACACCTGCCGCGGCTACGTCAGCGCCTACGACGCCGTCACCGGCAAGATGAAGTGGCGGTTCTACACGGTGCCCGCAAAGCCGGGCGATCCGACCAATTCGCCGATCCTGGAGAAGGCGGCCAAGACCTGGTCGGGCGAGTGGTGGAAGTTCGGCGGCGGCGCCACCGCCTGGGACACCATCCTCTACGATCCGAAGACCAACCTGGTCTATTTCGGCACCGGCAACGGCCTTAGCTGGAGCGCCACGATCCGTTCGCCCCAGGGCGGCGACAACCTGTTCGTCAGCTCGATCATCGCGGTCAACGCCGATACCGGGAAATACGCCTGGCACTACCAGGAGACGCCCGGCGACCAGTGGGACTACGACAACACCAACCCGCTGATGACGGCCGACCTGAAGATCGGCGGCAAGCCGCGCCATGTGCTGATGCAGGCGCCCAAGACCGGCTTCTACTACGTGTGGGATGCTGCAACCGGGAAGCTGCTGTCGGCCGAGAAATTCGCCCCCGCCAACTGGGCCAGCAAGATCGACCTGAAGACGGGCCGGCCGGTGTTCAACCCGGACGTCATGTACACGGTGGAGAAGGCCTCCATCGTCCAGCCGGCGCCGCTGGGCGCGCACAACTGGCACCCGATGAGCTACAGCCCGCGCACCGGGCTGGTCTACATCCCGGTCACCGAGAGCACGACCGGCTTCGCCAGCGCCGATCCCAAGACCTTCCAGGTCAAGGACCGGGTCTACAACACCGGCACGGTGTCGTTCTCCGACGCGATCACCAAGCTCTACAACGCCCCCGGCGCGCCGCCGCGCGGCAACATCAAGAGCTACCTGATCGCCTATGACCCGGTGAAGCAGAAGGAGGTCTGGCGCGCGCCGGACAAGGACTACGGCCCGCACGGGACCATGGTCACCGCCAGCGACATCGTCTTCAGCGGCGACTGGAGCGGCGCCTTCAACGCCTTCGACGCGCGCACCGGCCAGAAGCTGTGGTCGGCCCCGACCCAGGCCGATGTGGTGGCCGCGCCCTCGACCTACACCATCGGCAAGGACCAGTACGTGGCCATCCTGGTGGGCGCGCGCGGCCTGCCGCCGGGCCAGGTGCGGACTAACCCGCTGTCGGCCAATAACAGCCGCATCCTGGTCTACAAGCTGAACGCCAGCCTGACGCTGCCGACCACGCCCCTGCCGGGCGCGATCCAGCCGGCGCGGCGGCGGCTGAACCCGCCGCTGCTGACCGGCACGAACGAGCAGGTGATCGACGGCGAAGGCGCCTATGGGCGCTACTGCTCCGGCTGCCACGGCTCGGGCGGCGTCGCCGACAAGTCGATCCCCGACCTGCGCTATTCGACGGCCCTGGGCAGCCCGCTCGAGTGGAAGTCGATCGTGGTGGACGGGGCGCGCGCCTCCAAGGGCATGGCGTCCTTCAAGTCGGTGCTGGCCGAGGGCCAGGCCGAGGCGATCTACCACTACATCGTCAGCCAGGCGAACAAGGAGAAGGCCGCCCAGGAGGCCTCGGCCAAGAAGTAGGCCGGGCTACTGGCGCGACGCTCTAGAGGAAATCGATCCAGATGGAGCCGTTGAGCTTGCTGGTCTCCGTTCGGCCCACCTTGTCGACGGCGGCGACCACGGCCGGATCGGAGCGAACGATTTCGAAGCGTCGCGCGAGCTCGGCCTGGAAGGGCGGGAGCGGGGTGGCCGCAAATCGACTGAGCTGGACCAGGGCGTATTGGCGCTCGGTCGGGCTCGCGAGCCATCCCATGACCGTTGCGCGCGCGCCGGAGAGGTCATTCGCGCAGAGCTGGGCCTTGAGTCGCGCGCCCTTGTTGTCGGCGGCGTGAGCTGCGGTGAAGGCCAGGGCCTTCGTCGCGATCGCGCTTCGGCCGAGCGCGCCGGCGGCGCAGGCTCGTTCCGCGGCGACCCACATGTTGCCATAGGGGCTGGCCGACAGTCCCTTCTCGAACGGCGCCAACATTCCCAGGGCTTCTTCGTGCTTGCCGACGGAGCTCAGCAGGCCCGCCAGATTGATGCGCTGGCTGACGTTCGGCGATCCATGCTCTGACCGCTCTGCCGCGCGCTGCTCGATCGCCAGGGCCTCCTCGACGCGGTCAAGGTCTCCCAGCACCATCGCGCGGCGGTCCTCGATCCAGTTGCGATAGTCCTGACCCCGATCATCTTTCACCTCGGACTTCGCCAAGGTCTTGTCGGCCACCGACAGCGCCTCATCCAGGCGATTCAACAGGCGTAGGTCCTGGATGATCTCGTAGGCGAGTTCGTCATCTTCCGGGTGAGCGGCATAGGCCGCCCGGTGGCCTTCGAGAACGGCGACGGCTGCGCCGTCGACGTCGAACGCTTTCACGTCCGACGTGGTAATGGGGTCGAACCGCTTGTCCAGCCTCAAGCGGAACAACACGTCCGGCCTCGTGATGCGTTTCGCGACCCGTGCGGCATCGGTGGTCTTGCCGTCTTCCAGCAGGATCAGGGCCCACTCGCTCCAGAGCGCGCTTCCGTCACCGCCGAGACTCTGCGGTTTCCATCCTGCGCGGTCGAGCAAGCCGAGCAGGCGGCGGTTGTCCGTGGGATCGGATCTGAGGTCGCGCCAAAACCGGAAGAGGGCTTGGTCGCTGAATGTTCGAACTTCGGTCCAGTTGGACTGTGCAGCCGAAACTTCGAGCGCGTGGAGGCCGTCTTCCTTGTCTTTGCGGTCGACATCATCCGCAAAGCGAAGCGCCCAGGTGAACGGCGGGGCGTCCGTCTGATCGGTGGCCTGGCGGATCCACTGGTGGCCCTCGGGTCCGCGGATACACACCGCGGCGCCATAGTAGACCAGGGACCGGAGCCTGGAGGGCGCCGCCGGAAAGGCGGGGTCGCTAAGCAGGTTGCGCCAGGTCGCCACCTCGCACGTCCTTTGCCCCAGCTGGACGAGGCTGGCCTGAAGCCGCTCGCCGAAGGCAGCCTGGGGATCGGGCCCGGTGGCGCCTGGAAAGGGCTCCGGCGTCGCGAACGCCGCGCAGCTGCTGAAGGCGAACAGAGCCGCCAACCCAATGGACCTGAACCTCACGCGCACCCCCCGGTTGCGATCGGAATGGACGCTAGCTCGGCGCGACCACGCGGGCAACGTTCGTCGAGCGGGCGGTGGCCG
>Ga0068865_100000460_pt1 | contig 22734 bp, 18 predicted proteins | sample KBSMisM12_FD_75293 | JGI IMG/M metagenome (GOLD analysis project Ga0068865, IMG submission 75293) | Miscanthus rhizosphere microbial communities from Kellogg Biological Station, Michigan, USA - KBS Miscanthus M1-2 | ecosystem: Host-associated > Plants > Roots > Rhizosphere > Soil ...
AACTAGTAATTAGACGACGTTCTGTCATCTAAGCAGCCCAGCGTGCTATATTCTGACAGTTTTCAAATTCTCACGAAAGGCATGATACCTCAACCATGTCCTCGCCTAAACTCTTAGATTTGGTTCGCACTGTTGCGCGCGTCAAGCACTTTAGCCTCAAAACTGAAGATGCTTACGCCAACTGGATCAAACGCTTCATCCTCTTTCACCACAAACGACACCCGAACGAGATGGCCGAAAATGAAATTCGCCAATTCCTCGCTCATCTTGCCGTAGATCTACACGTCTCCGCCTCAACCCAGACCGTGGCATTGAGCGCCTTGCTCTTTCTTTATCGCGATGTCCTCAAGCGGCCGTTGCCGTTTATTGAAGACGTTGAACGTGCCAAGCCGTCGCGTAAGTTGCCGGTTGTGTTCTCCAAAACTGAAGTGCAGAAAGTTCTATCGCAACTATCAGCTACACACTTGTTACTCGCCAGCTTGCTCTACGGAGCTGGACTGCGCCTGATGGAAGCAATCCGTTTGCGGGTTAAAGATATCGACTTTGCCGCCAACCAAATAACCGTCCGCGAAGGGAAAGGAAATGTCGATCGAATCACCATGCTGCCGCAGTCAATCAAAACTGCCTTGCAGGTACATCTGATGAACGTAAAAATTCTTCACGAAAGAGATCTTAGGGAGGGCTTTGGACAAGTCTATCTGCCATATGCTCTCGAACGTAAGTATAAAAACGCAGGCAAGGAATGGTGCTGGCAGTACGCATTTCCCTCTATCAAACGATCAAGAGATCCGCGCAGTGGAGTTGTACGTCGACACCACGTCGCCCCAGAGAGTTTACAGCGAGCCGTGAAAACCGCGGTGAAGCAGGCAAACATTTCAAAGAATGGCAGCTGCCACACCTTTCGCCACAGCTTTGCCACTCACATCCTCGAAGACGGCTACGACATTCGAACGGTGCAGGAACTGCTCGGACACAAAGACGTCAGAACAACGATGATCTATACCCACGTCTTGAATCGCGGCGGCCGAGGTGTCAAAAGCCCGCTAGACGTGTGAATCGTAGATCGTGAATCGTAAATCGTGAATCGTAAATCGTGAATTGTAAATCGTGAATTCAGAATCGTGATTGATGAATCGCCCAAAGGAGTTTCGATTAACGATTTACTATTAACGACTCACGACTGCGGCACCGTCGCCGCGATGTTGCGGGAAGATCGCCGCAGCCATAACTTCGCAGCGTATCGTCAGTTCGGTGGCAGCATCATCGTCTTTTCGTCCTCCAAAGAATTCACGCCGCGGCTGTGAACCCGCATTCTAAAAAAACGACTCTGGAAAACTTCAACTAAACTCGAGAGTCTAGACTTGGCCCAGACATTGCTCTGTCTTCTCCAGTGCTTCGATGGACAATGAGAAACGTACCGACACAGAAAACCTGTCGCGTGAGTTTGTCCCTGAGATACTCCGCTATCTCGTTGCTCATCCAAAAGCCAAAGACACTATTCGCGGAATTGAGCAGTGGTGGCTTTCAAAGAGCGTAAGTCTCGAAGCGAAACGCAAACTCGAAGAGAGCCTGGAGCTGCTTGTCTCAAAGGGTTGGTTGATCGAGCGTTGCTCGCCCCAATCCGAAACCATCTATTCGCTAAACGAAAGTAAGTTGTCCGAGATCAAACAGTTTCTTGAGACCGAATCTTAGAAACCAGACGAATGCGACGGTCCGAAGTCGTCCGACAAGTAGTCAAAAGCAAACTCACACAAAGCAACGTTTTTTGATTGGTAAGGAGGAATCTCAATGGTAACGCCTGCGCTAAGTTACCCCGGTGTTTATGTTCAGGAAGTGCCGAGTGGAGTCCGAACTATCGCTGGTGTTGGCACCTCAATCGGAATGTTCATTGGTACTGCCAAGAAAGGACCTATCAACCGGCCTGTTCGATGCGTTAGTTATCTCGACTATGCACGAGCTTTTGGTGAAGACGTGGCTGGTGGCGATCTTGTTCGTTACGTCAAACTCTTCTTCCTGAATGGCGGCACTGACTGCTTCGTGATGAGAATTGCCAACGGGGCAATCCCGGCGCAGATCACTCTTCGCAGTGAAGGCGGTGCCCCAACACTGAGGCTCACGGCAAAAGATGCTGGCGTGCTTGGCAATGACATTCGCGTGCGCGTCACCTATGCGGGCGCACAACCGGAAGTCACTTTCAATCTCGAAGTCTTCCGATTTGAACTTGATTCTTCTGGTACGCGCGTTAAGAAAGACACTGAGATCTGGAGCGGCCTGAGTATGAATCCAGCCTCTCCCTCGTATGCGCAGGACTTTCTCACTCAAAACTCAAAACTCATCAACGCAAATGATCTACTTGCTGGTGCCTTGAACCCTGGCTTTTCATTGAGTGGTCGCTCGATGACTGCTGCGAATCTCGCTACGTTGTTGGGGACAAATTCGGTATTTCTGATTAGTGTTGATGGCAGTCCTTACTTCAGGATCGACACTTCCGCTTTCCCGACCACAGTCGCAGGCATTCAAAGCGCAATCAATGCGCAGTTTGTCACCGAAGGTTTGCCCGGAATTACCGTAGTGGCAGCACCGGTGGCGGGCATAACTGGTTTTGGAAACCGTGTGCAGATCACTTCGGGAGGTACTGGCGACGTCTTTATCCGACCCGCTCCCGAAGCGCGCGATTTAGCAGTGCCTTTAATGCTTGGCACAGCACAGGGTGGCATTGAAGTGTCGAGCCATTCGGTGCGGCGACCTGCGCCATCGGGTGTAACAACAAAGGTTACGCTGGCCGACCTCAACGCTTTCGTCAGTCAATTGGGAAGCACAGTTACGTCGCTTTCGCTGCAAACACTGGATGCCGCCAATGCGCCACAAACAGTTCCAATCCCACTCGCCGTTGACACAGTTCCCCTGGCACGTGTCGCGGTAGATGCTTTCGCAAGCTCACCGAACGGCAACAGTGATGGCCTACGTGAGAAGTTTGCGATCATTGCACAAACCATCAATAACTTTACTCCGCCGATCGTCACCCACAGGTTCTCGTGGAAAGCTGAAGTCTGGGGAAGTCGGCTCGCTATTCAACCGGGCGATATCTATGAAGACGATTACGCCCTTCCAGCCCCAGTAGTAGCGCTACCCGCGCAGTTGGTAGCACTCATCAACACTCCACCAAACGTACACTTCTTCAGACTCGGTCTCGGCGGGACCGGTTCACAAACTGCACCTGTTGTCGGCACTGATGGTGGCAAACCCTTCGCGTCTGACTACGACGCAGCCTACGACATCATCGACAAGGAGGTTGACCTCTACAACTTGATGGTCCTTCCTCCCGATGCAGCCGTTCCCGTCACGTCGCTTTACGGAACTGCGAGTGTGCGTTGTAAGAATCGTCGCGCATTCTTGTTAATGGATCCACCTGACTCGTGGACCGACGCACAAATTGCTTCAACTGGAGTGAACGCACTTCGCATTGGATTAGTGAAAGACTACAGCGCTCTCTTCTTTCCAAAGATAACCATCGACGAAAACGGTCTGAAGAAAGACATTGGACCAGCCGGCGCAATCGCAGGCTTGTGTGCACGTATCGACAGCACACGTGGAGTTTGGAAAGCGCCCGCCGGCACTGAAGCTGATCTTCGAGGAGTGGTCGGACTCAAACAGCGTTTCTCGGATGGTGAGAATGGCATTTTGAATCCCCGCGCAATCAACACGATTCGCATCTTCCCGAACGGCATCGTCAATTGGGGCGCGCGAACGATGGATGGGGACGACGGTTTCGGCAGTGAGTACAAGTACATCCCGATTCGTCGTCTCGCACTCTTCATTGAAGAAAGTCTGTATCGCGGTTTGAAGTGGGTTGTCTTTGAGCCAAACGATGAACCGCTCTACGCGCAGATTCGACTCAACGTCGGAGCCTTCATGCACGACCTGTTTCGCCAGGGAGCGTTTCAAGGTCAGAAACCGAGCGATGCTTACTTCGTGAAGTGCGACACGGAAACGACGACGCAAGCAGATCGCAACCTGGGAATCGTCAACATCTGGGTCGGCTTCGCACCACTCAAACCAGCTGAATTTGTAATCCTCTACCTGCAACAAATGGCCGGACAGATCGAGGTTTAAATTACTGGAACCGCAGGCGTCCTCGCCTGCTCGATTAGGAATAGGATTTCTAAACTTAAACGGGGGCAGGGAGGACGCCTGCGGTCCCAGAACGGAGCTAATGAATCATGGCAGCACCGCAATTTCCCGTAAACACGAGCCGCTTCGATCCATACAAGAACATGAAATTCCGTATCAAGTGGGACGGAAAGTACGTGGCCGGCGTCAGCAAGATAAGCACGCTCAAGCGCAGCACCGAGCCGGTTACACACCGGGAAGGTGGCGACCCTAGTACCTCTCGTGTCTCACCGAGTATTTGGAAGTTTGACCCGATCACCCTCGAACGTGGTGTCACTCACGATCCCGAATTCGAAGCGTGGGCCAACCTCATTTACACGACGGACGGTGATGCGACGATCTCTCTAAAAAACTTTCGCAAAGACCTCATTGTCGAATTACTAAATGAACAGGGTGTGGTGGCGAAAGCTTATAAAGTTTATCGCTGTTGGGTTTCCGAATATCACGCTCTTCCGGATCTGGATGCCAATGCTCACGTCATCGCCATCGAGCACATGGTGATTCAGAACGAAGGTTGGGAGCGCGACGTAGCCGTCACTGAACCAACGGAAACCTAGAGAGGAAACGGGGCTGAGATCATGTCCATGGATCAAGTTGCTTTCGGTTCCCCGGGTCAGTTCCTGCGCTTACGCGTAAGAGAGTTAAACGGATTCGACGAACAGTCGATTTCCGGGCTAGACACAGCCACTGCAATTGACTTGATTGATCGACTTCTGGTGCGTCCGCCCGGTTCTCCCGTAGAACATTTTAAGGCTGCTGAGCTTACTGGCTCCGAGCGAGACCAGCTACTTGCAGAAATCTACGAGCGAACTTTTGGTCCACGAATCGAAAGCGCTGTGCGGTGTGTCCTGTGTGAAGAGCTCTTCGACTTAACTTTTAGTATTCGGGACCTGCTTGTCTCCCTCGATTCCGATAAATCTTCGACATCGGTCACCCACGATACTGACGGCACCTACCGCTTAGCTAATGGTCTTCGCTTTCGTTTACCAGTCGGCACAGACGAGCTGGCAGTGGTTGGTCTATCCCCTGAAGCGGCGCAATTAGCATTGTTACAACGCTGCATCCTCGAATCGAACGAGTCTGTCGAGATCGATGATGTGCAGGAGGCAATGGAAGAGGTTGGCCCCGTCATGGATCTTGAGTTGGACGCTCGATGCCCTGAGTGTGGAGGCAAACAGCCAGTTCATTTCGATATTCAGTCTTATCTGTTGCGCGCGCTTCTTCAGGAGAGACGGCGCATCGGGCGAGAGATTCATCGTTTGGCGGTGGCTTACGGCTGGAGTCTGAACGAAATACTCAGCCTCCCCCGCAGCCAGCGACAAGCCTTTGTTGAATTCATTGAAGTGGACTTCTCCCCTCGCCAGAATTCAAGGTCATTCGCGTGAAAGCTTATCTACAACGACTGGTGGCGCGTGCAGAAGGTGTCTCACTGACACCTTCTATAGCTCCAGCTGGGCACAGTCTGATGACCCGAGAGGCGACGCAGGATTCATTTGCGCATGGCGAACCAACAACCTCGTTTGTTCGACCAAACAGGCCCGCAGATTCCCCGGAAGACTTGAGTCCAGATAAAGATCAGGCTTCTACGATGAGTCCGGATCGAAGACGAATCGGGCGAGATGAAACTGTTGTGATGGAAAAAATGTCAGTCCCAGGTGAAATCAAGCAAGTGCCCCACGCAGGGCCGGTGACAATTGAACCCCGGCCAGCTCTAAACGACACGCGCTCGCGAGTGTTGGCAAAGACAGATTTCAGAAAGGCAACGTTTGAGAATCTTGAAAACGGACCAGATGGAAAAGTAAAAGGCGCGCGGCCTGGTGTGAACGAACTGATCGAAGCGTTCGAACCCGTCGTAACTGAAAGACTTTCTACTGAGGAGTTATCGCTCGAGACGCGTACACCGGTAATTACTACTTCAAAGCTTGAGCCCCAACGCGACGACGCCTTGCGGAGTGAGCCGCTTGCTTCCGGGGAGCCTCGTTTAGTCATTGGTCAGCTGAGAGTTGATGTCGTGACGACCGCCCCGACCCAGGCGCGTGAGGTAGTGCGAACCGTGATTCGTTCAGTTGGACCAAGCCAGGGCAACAAGCTGAGTCTTCCAACCTCGCGCCTGCGTTTCGGTCTGGGGCAAATGTAAACATGCTGTTGGACGTCTCACTGGTAACGCAAACGCTTGTCAGTTTGATCGATAAGCACATCAAAGCCTCGCCGGCCGGCGCTGGTATCGTCGGGCTCAAAGTTTCCGCCGAGCCCCGGGAAGAACTGAATGGACCAAGTACGGTGGGGATCTATCTCTATCACATTACGGAAGAAGCACACTTCAAAAACGCCGCCCCGGTGTCGTCCGTCCTCCCAATTCGCTTTACTCCGATGGGACTCAATCTCTTTTACCAACTCACCGCCCACAGCGACACCCAGGATGATCCCGGCATCTTTAGGGAGCAACTACTAACTGGTCTTGCCATGAAGGCTCTCCGAGACTTTCCGGTTATCGATGATTCTACGGAAATCGGTGGTCTGAAAGTTTTTCCGGTTGACCTCCAGGGCACTGACAATCGCTTCCGCATTTCTCTTCAACCCATTTCACCGACGGAGTCCGTAAGCTTTTGGGCGCCTGGAAAGTTGCCGATGAGGCTGGCTGCTTACTATCAGGCGTCGGTTGTCTTACTCGAACCTGAAAAGCCAGCGTTGCGTGCTGGTCGTGTTTTGAAATACAGCATTTTCACTTTTACCCGCGGCGCGCCAAGACTTGACGGTAGCCGAGCGACGATAACCTTCACAATTCCGGGAGACACTTCTACTACCAGCGTGGAGTCACAGCCGGCCGAAGTTTCAGTCCGCAACCTGGTCACGAATACGGGCGGTGAGCTCAGCTTTATTGGCTCGGATTTGACCGGTGATGCGACCACACTCCTGATAAAGAACAAACGCTTTTCAGAGCCGGAAGAGGTTGGAATTGAATGGGGAGTTACGGCTACTGAGGGCCAGATCTTTGCCGCAGTTCATCCGACTGCTGGTTCAAACAGAATTCTGCCGGGCATCTATTCAGCTATGGCTACAGTTACGACTCGCCGATTGGATGCTGACAATAAGATTCGCACATTCAACAAGACTTCAAACGAAGCACCCTTCATTGTAACGCCTCGGATCGACAACATTAGTGCGCCGGACCCGGCCGGAGTAGTTACCGTGACGGGCGCTGTATATCAAGATCCCGATCTTGATATCGAATCGGTAGAAATATTTGTCGGTCCCAACCGGGTTCCTCTGAAGGCGGCAGCACTACTAAATGCCGGCGAGTTTGAAGTGGTTAACACAACCACTCTGCGGTTTCGATATCCAATTCCGGGAATTAACCCGGGAGAAACGGTTCCTTTCCGTTTACTTATTAATGGTGCCGAAAGCGCTCCAAATTGGGTGGTGGCACCATGACGCGCAGGAAAAGTGCAACTAAGAAATCTGTCGCCAAGGTCCGGCCTGCCGTAAATCGGAGTGTTGCGACAGAACTCGATACCTTACTTGCTCGCTTTCGTTTGCTGGCGGCGCTCCGGCGCGCCTGGCTTGAGAAATTATGGAGTGAAGAGGGAGCGCCGACTGCGAGAACTGTCATCAGTCAAGGTGAGATCGATGCAAACCTCGCAGACCGCGACTCTCCTCAAGCGGAATCCTTGTGGATGGAAAAGGATGACTCGGCTCGTGTAAGTCTTTCTTCACTCGCCGCGATTGAAACGTCAATCACCAACAACCAGTCGTCTCGCTTGGCTGAAATCAACCGGGTTTTCGCGCTAAGTAATGAAGAAAGCGATTTGCTGCAGGCGTGTCTCGCGGTAGCTCTTGATCCGTCGCTCGCACGCGTCTGTGCGTACCTGCAAGACCACACGGGTCGAAGCTACGTAACAGAAGATCTCGCCGCACGCTTGTTTCGTTATGGCCGATCGAGTGTTTGGGGCGCCGAGTCCGCTTTGTTTAGATGGGAATTAATATCCGCTCGAGATATGGGACCAGGCGAGCCCGCCGCTCTCACGTGCGATCCATACATTCGAGATTGGCTGGCTGGCCGAAGTTCGTTGGATGCGCTGCTGGTGGGAGTTGCGCATCTTCAAGAACCGAAATCACCGCTGCGATCGTGGGCTCTTAGTGAGAGCGTAGATTTCATAAAGCAAACCATTCACGGCGATCCTCCTGAGCGATTACGTTTCGTCATTTCGGGGCCGCGAGGAAGTGGCAGGCGTACGTTTGCAGCCACGATCAGCGCGGCGGTCGGATTGCCACTACTCGTCGTCGATGCCGATCAAGTTGACGATCAGACATGGCCGCGACTCTTCCTGCGCGCCCAACGACAGGCATACCTGGAACGACGTGCGGTCGCCTGGACCGGTGAGAGTCTAATAAAAAGACTGTGGCCCAACGTTCCCTCATTCCCTCTGCAATTCGTTATCTGTGAACCAAACCAGGAGCCGGCTCCGGTTGCGGAGGTCATCGAAAGAAAAATCAAATTGCCGGCGCTTGGAATAACTGAGCGCGCGGAGCTTTGGCGTGAGTACATTCCTGCGTCGAAGAAGTGGCCGAAAGAGGAGTCGGATGCATTAGCACAAACTTATCGCGTACAGGTAGGCGACATCGCTGATGCCGCTCGAGCACGGGCAGCAACTGCGCCAGAGGCCGTCGACAGAGTTCGGTTAGCCGCGCGATCTCGTCTGGGAAATCTTGCGCAGTTACTTGAGTGTCCATTTGATTGGGACGATCTGGTTGTGCCTGAAGCGTTGAGAGAAACACTCAAAGACATTGTGTTTGAGGCCAGGAACCGGGGAGCCTTCTGGGAACAAGAAAACAGCCGTCGAATGTTTCCGCAGGGGAGAGGCTTGATGGCGTTGTTGAGTGGGCCACCGGGAACAGGCAAGACCATGGCTGCGCAAGTCATCGCAGCCAGCTTGCAACACGATCTGTTTCGAATCGATCTCTCGAGCATCATCAGCAAGTACGTTGGCGAGACTTCACAGAATCTCGAACGAGTTCTTTCACGCGCTGCTGATATGGATGCAGTTCTGTTGTTTGACGAGGCCGATGCCATGTTCAGCAAGCGCGTTAGTGAAGTCCGCGATGCACAGGACAAGTTTGCGAATACGGACGCGGCCTATCTGCTGCAGGCGATCGAATCGTTTCCGGGCATAGCGATTCTGGCAACCAATCAAAAACACAATATTGATCCAGCCTTCATCCGACGCTTGCGGTTCGTTATTGATTTCGAAAAACCCAATGTGGAGCAGCGGCTGGAAATCTGGTTCAGGGTAATTGAGCGACTTGTCGGAAGTGAACGAGTCGCTGCGATGCGCGAAGACCTGAAATTTCTCGCGGAAAGTGTTGATGCAACTGGTGCTCAGATCAAGTTTGCAGTGCTGGGAGCAATTTTCATCGCTAAGCGCGCCAGTCAGCCCTTGTCTATCAGACACGTGCTTCGCGGACTCGAGCGTGAGCTTGCGAAAGAAGGTCGCGCACTTGGCAGTCGAGATCGGAAAAGGATGTTGGAAGCTGCAGGTTGAAATTGAGGCTGATCGCAAGCGCGCTAAAGAACTCGCATGCATGTGAAGATTCAACAACTTACCAGGCAATCAGAGTCGACGCACCGGGCGACGTCTGCCGACGCACCGAAACGACTCGTTAGTCGGGCGGGCAACCACACATTGAGAAGCCAGATGCGAACGAAACTCACAGTCGGCGACGCTGGTGATCATTCTGAGCACGAGGCTAACCGGATCGCAGATCAGGTTATGGCGAGGTCGACAACTGAACCAGTTACAAGTGCGCCACCGCATATACGACGCTCTGTAGCTCGGTCAACTCGTGATGTTGGTGCTGCTCCAGAGAGCGTGCATCAAGTTCTTGGCAATCCTGGCCAAGCGCTCGCAACACCACTCAGGAGCGACATGGAGCAACGCTTCCAACATGACTTTTCTGCCGTGCGAGTACATACAGGGCCAAGTGCCGAATTATCCGCGAGCGATGTGAACGCTCAGGCTTACTCAGTAGGAAGTGACATCGTCTTTGGTGCCGGCCGCTTCGCACCCGGAACACATGACGGTCGAAGATTGATTGCGCATGAGCTCGCCCACGTGGCCCAGTCGGGCGAGGCTGGACCGCCCACCAGCCAAGTAGTGAGGCGCCAACCCACGAATACGAACACACCGAAGAACCCTGACCCGAATGCTCCAGAGAATCGCGTTGGTCCACTTGATACGGCACAGGAACTTGGGGAGTCGGGAATACTTTTCATCCCGGGCCCTGCCGCAAAACCTGGAGAGGGTCTCAGCATAGCCGGTCTGCGCATTCCGTACAGAAGCTTTCGGTTGATCAATCCAATAGAACCTCGAACGGTTCCTCAGATTCCCGCGAGCACAGACGATTTCGCCGATCTAGTGCTGAACCAGTTTCAGCCAGGGCATACGCTACCTCGCCCTGGATATCCGATGAAGATGCTGCCGCGGTTCGTGATGGATGTATCGCAGGGTGGCGTCAATGTCACACTCACAGACCTAATCGATCTGGAACTATTTACCAATAAGGTTGCTTTTGCGAGGCGGCCTGTTCAGGGCACATCACTCGATCGTCCGCCAACCGAGGATAACTCAAAGACGATCGGCCTGGTTTTTCCCTTCCTCAGTGTCGGCCGCCGTTTGCGCTTACAGACCACGATTCGTATCGACGACGATTACCCGGAATGGTACGTGGATCCCACGTTGATCGATCTCACGCTAGCCAGTGAGCGCTTCAGCGATATGAAAGTTGTGCGGCGTGGCAAGCAGTTTGTAGTTGATCCGCTGGTGCATGCCCGTGCAACTGTCTTCGAAAGAGTCGGCTACAACGTTGGAGCCAGTGCTCATGTAGAAGTCAACCGGTTAGTTGGGGCATTGGTGAACTCAGGGATTGGTAGGGACCAGGCAGTTAAGATTGTGGATGACTTGCCTGCGATGTTCAACGAGCTGCTGGCAAGTGCAAAGAGTCTTGATACTCAACAGGTTCTCGGACTTCTGAGTCAGATAAAGTCCCCGGCCGATCTACGACAGATGGTACGGCAACTTATTGCCAGGCATCTCCCCGCGGATACCGATTCCAAAACAGTCGATCGCGCGACCGAGGAACTAGTAGCGGAGATTACGCATCCGGGTCTTACCTTAACGGGATCATTAATCCTGAGGCTACCTGGTTCCGGCTTTGAGCGGGCGTTGCGAGGTTTGGGTTTTTTGGAGCCCCGAGTCTACTTTTCGGCAGCAACTACTCGATCGGTACGTGGTGCGCTGGCTGGCGATCCATTTGGTTTCAACTTTCCCTACACGTTCTTCTCGCTTGGTCCAACGGTAATACCGGCTGGTCAAATCTCCGAAGCTCCGTCACCAGCTCTTGGACTATCCACGTCACGCTACGGTGAGACTGCCGGTGGTTCATTTTCAGTAGCCGGACGGCCTTTCATTCAAGAGAGTGGGATTCCCGGCCTCGTGGGGGTGGCCGAGATCAAAGGGGTCAAGCGGATCATGGGTATCGACGTCGGAATCGAGGGATCGTACAAACTTGAATCGGGCGGTCCTGCTCAAAAGCCAAAGAACCTCACCGAAGAAGAACCGTTCGTCACCGATTACAAAACATTCCAAGGTTCACGTTATTCAGGAACTCGCCTGCGCGAAATTCCAGAGTTGCAAGATCGGGTCGAGGGTGTGCTCTCGTACCCACGCTCGACCAATGAGCTACAGCTTAAGTTGACGATCACGAAGAAGTGGTGAATCGCCGATGGTGAAAATCGATAGCCTTAATTTGTGTATGCCTGGCGTAAGCAAAGAAGAAGCCCGAGCGATGGGCCAGAACGTCGTAGAACGCGTTGCAAGATCTCTTCCTGAACGCACGAAGAATAAACACCTCGGTGAGGTTTTTCTACGCGTCCGAATCCCAGTTGGTACTCCGCGAGATGAGATTGAAAAGCTCGTCGCATTGTCGATTCTCGAGAAGCTTGGATGACTGTAATCAACCAACAAGTGACTATGCCTGAAATGACGAACGCCGTTCGTCCTGTGCTTGAAATGAAACCGCACAAGCGTGGATTGGCCGGCAACCACACGCGCATAGCCGAACGGTTTCTCCAACGTAAATGCGCCTGTAGTGGCCAATGTGAAAAGTGTAAGAAGACTGACGAGGTAACGTTGGGCCACGCGCTGCAAACAAAAATATCTTTGGGTGCACCTGGCGATCGCTACGAGCAGGAGGCTGACCGTGTTAGCGAGCAGGTGTTGACCACTTCAACGAATTCGTCGGTTGAAAACTCACCTCCGCGTATTCAGCGCTTCGCCACTCAATCGAGCGGAGAAACCGCAGCTGCGCCGAAGAGTGTTGACGATGTTCTGTCCAGTCCTGGTCGACCGCTGAATCCGGGCTTACGAAGGGATATGGAGCAACGCTTCGGTTACGACTTTTCGCAGGTGCGCGTGCATTCCGGTGCTGCAGCCGGAAATTCGGCAGGGGAAGTCAACGCGCATGCCTACACAGTGGGCCGCGACATTGTTTTTGGTCCAGGTCGATTCGCACCGACAACACAAGAGGGGCGTCGCTTGATTGCTCATGAATTGACGCACTTCGTACAGCAGTCAGGACCAGGTGTGGGCGCGAAGAGCACGAAGGTTCAGCGCAAAGTCGTTGACGATGATGAACACCTTCCGTGTCGCAATACCCCGCGTCGAAGTGCGCAGTTCGTTGCAGACCTCGAGGATCAAGCTGCGACGCTCGCCGAGAACGCGGCAATTGCGCTTCGCGCACGTCCGCCTATTCAGTCGACTCAGGAATTTTTATGGAAACGATTCCGCCGCAATTTCAACGAGCCACGTGATCGTTGCGGGTTCATTCCGGAGATTGCCGATCGGCTTGATGCAATTGCAAGAGGTATTCGAAATACGGAAGTCCAGTATGGGTGTGTGAGCGCTGGTGAACCTTCAAGTCAATGTAACGGTCACTTCGCGTACACCGATCCAGGAATGTTCGGCGGCAACAGGATTGATTTGTGCGCGAGGTTTTGGGCCGCGAAGACAAACGATAAGGTCGTCACGATATTGCACGAATGGGCTCACTACAAGTTTGAACCTCGAGGAGTGATGGACGAGCCGCAAGGTGGCTTCGATGCGGCTGAGTGCTACAGCAGTTTTGCTGCTGAACTTGGAAATTTTTCGTTTACAGAATTTGAGGATGCCTCGAAATGCGAAGCTAGAACCGGTTCGGCGCCACCACTCGATAGCGAGCTGCTCCACCAAGCCTGTCCACGGAATGTATTTCTCAACGTTTCGGCACTGACTGGCCTTGCCGCGAATGTTCCTGGATCAAGTCATTTCGCTGGCGTCGGCGTTAGCCTGGTGTTCCCGGTAACTAGGTTACATGACTGGGAAAAATCATTAGGGCTGAGATACCTACGCTTTGCTCCCGAGGACGATCGTGGCGCGCAGATGCTAATCCTGCGCGGCGATCTCGCTTTCCGAAGACGACCACGGCGTTATGGAAGTGAACACGGTGCTCATGTTGAGGGAGGAATACTGGCTTTGCCGTCAGGAGCAGGCGGTACTGATGTTCGTGGTTATGTCGGCGCCGGAGTTTCTTATGGAAAAAATATTCGAATCAGCGAGGACCTTGCCTTACGCATTGTTGGCGAGGTTGATGTGGGAAGGGCGACGGCGCGAGAGGATGAGAAGGGCTTCTGGTTAGCCAAGGCCGGCTTAAGCATTGGGTTTACTTGGGACTGAGGCGAAGGATTCTAGAGAAAGCGCAATGAGCATTGCGACCCAACAAGTCACTAAGGCGCAGACGGCGAAAGCAATTGATTCTGCTCTCCCCGTGAAAACGAAAATGCGCGGCGTCGCTGGCAATCACACGATGCTCAAGGGCCACTCGCTTCAGCGCAAATGTTCCTGCGGTGGTCAGTGTCCGAAGTGCAACAAGCAGGATCAAGCCAAGTCAGGGCTAGCGATGAGTCAAGCCGATGATTACTCCGAGAGAGAAGCAGAGAGCGTGGCGCATGAATTAACAAGGAACCCTGCGAATAGTCTTGGCAGACGCATCAGCAGAAAGTCTGCCCCCGCGGCAAAGGTTTCTCCCAAAGTTAGTGATTCGGAATCTGACACTGAAAATGGCGCAGCGAGTCTTCAGGAGTCAGAAGTCAGTTCTGAAACTGAAGCGCAACTGCGAAATGCCGTTGGCAATGGACGGCCTTTACCAGGGCCACTACGAGATTTCTTTGAGACGCGTTTGAATCATGACTTTAGTCAAGTTCGAATTCACACCGACCACACTGCCGCCGAAACGTCTCAAAGCTTAAATGCGGCGGCGTTCACGTTTGGTTCGGACGTTTTTTTCAATGCAGGTCTCTTCAATCCACACACGGCTTCCGGCGTTGGTCTAATTGCACATGAACTCACGCACGTCGCGCAGCAACCAGGAGACAGTGTCTCAAGACAACTTATCCAAAGAGACAAACTCCCATATCGCCAATTGACCTGGGGAAACTTTACCGGCGCCGTACCTCAGACCGTAACAGATGAGGGAGCTGGAATCTGGAGTAGTTTCGGGATTCCCAGTTCAGTGAATTTCAAGCCGAGCGTTACGGATACCAAGAAAAGATGCACAGTAAAGAACCCCGAAAAAGGCCAGCCTAAGACAGACACCTATTGGGAGGGAACAGTACAGATCGATCTCACTCAGTTTGATACTGATTTTCAACCTTTCATGGATACGGCTCAGTCATGGGCGCTCCCCAAACTCAAGGACAATGGCGCAAGCTATTGCGCGGGAGAAGTCGCTACATGTGAGCGTATGTTCGACCAAAACCCGCGGTCCCGCCCGACGTTGGGATCTGCCACCGCGACATCCAAAGCCGATTGTCGACGAGGTTTTCAGACCACCTGCCTTGCTAATCGGAAAAAAGAGAGCGACCGCGTGTTGTCACATGAACAGTGGCATTTCGAGATCACGAGAGTGATTGCCGAGAAGGCTCGGGCGAGCTTTAAGACAGCTGCGGCCGCAATCAATCCCACTTCTCGCGAATGTGGTCCAAAGGCGGCAATGGACAAGCTTGAGAATGATCTTGTTCAACCACGCGCAGATTTGATTGCGCAGGGTCAGATCTGGTTAACACTGAAAAATACTGTCCAGGATGAGTACGACGCCAAGACAACTCACGGTGGAAATGCAGCTAAACAACATGACTGGGAAATACTGATCCAGGGCGGACTAGTGGGCTACGGAGTTACGGCGGGTGCCGTGGTAACTCCGGCAACCACCACAACTCCTCCACCTAATCCCCCTGCGACTCCTGCCCCAACTACCCAACCGACTAGACCGGCTCCGACGAGACCACCGACAAGATAATCACCATGGCAAACGGATACACACAAAGCCCGCTGCTTCTCAAAGGCGCAATCATTCAGTTTTCAGCGCCACTACTGGTGCCAGTTCCAAACCTCATCGTCTTTCAATACAACCCCGAAACGATGACGCGCACGATCTCGCCATGGAAGCATTCAGACGGCGCCGGAGCTGGAACGGACTGTACCAAGGACACGGCAAAGGCAGTGAATCCACAGGCTCAACCTGTCGATCCAGATGAGACAGTTAGTCTAACGTTAGAGCTTGACGCAACTGATGACCTCGAAGATCCGGACAACAATCGCGTGGCGGTAATTGCCGGAGTCGCAGATCGTCTTGCCGCGCTCGAGATGCTGCTCTATCCGGCGGGAACCACCGGTCTCGGGTCCTTAGTTAATGCTGTTAGCACAACCCTCGGTGGCGGCACGTTGATCGACACGGTTCCGCGCACCACCGTTCCAGTCGTCCTCTTCTACTGGGGACCGGGACTCATTGTTCCCGTCCGGATCGAGAGTTTCTCGGTGGAAGAGCAAGCCTATTCACCGACGCTTTTTCCAATCCGCGCCAAAGTGACGCTAGGGATGAGGATTCTCGATGCGGCTACATTTGGTAATGACCAGAGAGCGGTCGTCAAGATTGCCAAAGCTAGCTACCTCTACTCGCGCGCACAAAAGGAGACACTAGCCCTCGCAAGGATTACCAACGAACTAACGCTAGGCGAGCTGCCCTTCTAAGGAGAAGTTATGTTCGATCCAAAAAGCCGCTATTTCGGCCTTCAGACTTACACAGTAGAAGATAGTCGCGGTCGTCAAGTGGCGGTCGTTCCTGTTCCCGCACCGCCTAACCAGGCAACGCTTGGTATCCACCTGCTTCGACAGGGCGAGAGATTGGACCACCTGGCTCAGCGCTACCTGGATAACGCAGCTGGCTTTTGGCTCATTTGCGAGCTTAACGAGGTGATGCTCCCGGAAGCACTGACAGAACAAAGAGAGATTTCTATTCCGGCTGGTAAGGCGCGGTAAGTGGAGTTGAAGCATGGGGCTGGGAATCGCCATTGCGATTGACGGAACACCGAACAAGGAGCTCGCCGCAGCTTCGTTGGTTGATATCTATGAACGCGCGGGAGAGATGACTACCTATAGGATCCGCTATGACATAGACATCAGTGCGGGAGATTTTCCAATGCTGTTGGATGACCGCATTGGTGCCGGTTCAGAACTCACCGTGATTGTACCTATCGACGGCAGAAACAACTGTCTTGTCAAAGGGCCCGTGACCGGCCAACACATTCATCTCGAGCACGGCGGCGCGTGTTCATTTGTGGAGGTGTCAGGCTGCGATACGTCCATTGCCATGGATCGTGAGACACAAACCGTGCTGTGGGCGGATGTCGCCGACAGCGACGCCGTCAGTTCGATCTTTAGCCGGTATGGCTTTACGCCGGACGTAGAAGTGACCTCGGCTGGACACTTTGAGACGAAGCACACGCTGGTCCAACGAGATACTGATCTCCGTTTTGTGCAACGGCTGGCCCGTCGCAACGGTTTTCTATTTTGGATCACTTGCAATGAACTCGGAATAGAAACGGCTCATTTCAAACGGGCTCCTCTCGAGAGTGATCCTGACAACGACCTAATCATCAATCTTGAGTCAAACAATGTGGAGGTCGTTGACATCAGTTGGGACGTTGAGCGACCGACCAGCGTCGTGGCCGCGCAACTCGATCTGAACGACAAGTCAGACATCGACGGAACGGTAGCTCAATCACCGCTCACCTCATTGGGTGCGCTGACTCTTAACTCGATCGCCGCAGGCACTCGGTCGATTCACCTGGTTGCACCAGTTGACGACGCTGGTGATCTCCATGGCCGCGGCGAAGGGGCTTTGATCGAAGCCGGCTGGTTCATCCGTGCAACCTGCAAGACCACTGTCAATGCGCTCAAAAAACTGGTGCGCGCTCAAACAGTTATTAACTTGCGAGGCGCCGGTACTCGCTTTAGCGGAAAGTATTTCGTCACCGGTGTGAAGCACACGATAGATGCCGCACAGCACCGCATGGAAGTGGAACTAAGTCGAAACGGTTGGGGAGCTTAACGTGGATTACGAATCGATATCGCGTGAAGAGGTGCAGAGTTTAGTCGACTGGGTGCGTGGTCATTACTTCGGGAAATACCGCGGCGCAGTTTCAGACAATGCAGACCCAACCTCGCGCGGCCGTCTCAAAGTGAAGGTGCCAGCCGTTCTAGGGAGTCTCGAAGTATGGGCCATGCCCTGTGTGCCATATGCCGGCGACGGAGTTGGTTTCTACAGTTTGCCCGAGCCTGGCACGGGTGTCTGGGTTGAGTTTGAAGCCGGTGATCCAAGTTATCCGATCTGGAGCGGATGTTTTTGGGCTGACAACGAACTGCCAGATCAAGCTGGTGCAGCAATCAAGATCTGGAAGACCGACAAAGTAACAATCCGTATCGACGACGGTGGCGATGCCCTGAAGTTCGAAAACAGCGGTGGCTCTCGAATAACCGTTGCGTCAGATGTTCAGACTGAAAGCGGTGGTGGCAAACACACCGTTGGAGCGACGGGCGTAGTCAGCGAATTAGGCGCGGGGAAGGTTGATGTAAAGCCGGCACTGGTGATCGTAAACAACGGATCGATTGAGGTCATTTGAGATGGCATCGAAACCACTGACAGTCAACTCAGTTCTGCTTTGTCCGCATGGTGGATCAGTCTCGATCTCTACCACCAACTCAAAGGTCAAACTCTATGGCGCTTTCATCGCGCTCGCGACTGATCAATTTTCTATCTCGGGTTGTCCCTTTCAAATTCCAATCGGTGTCGGAACTAAACCAAGTCCTTGCCTGACCGTGCAGTGGCTGGTTGTGGACCTGAAGAACAAGGTCGTTGGATCTCAAATTCTTAATGAGGCGAGCGTTGGAATGTGCCTGACGGCGGAGCAGATACCACAAGGTACCGTAAACATTGTAAGTGCCTAAGAGGTTGCGATGGCTACACCATTCACAAGTATCAAACATCCGTTTGCCATAGACCTGGGTCGCGGACGACTTGCAGAAGAAGAGAACTATGTAGCGCACGTTGAACAAATGATGTTTCAAGTGCTTTTCACAGCACCAGGCGAACGTATTGATCGACCAGACTTTGGTTGCGGGGTAAAGCGCCTGGTGTTTGCTCCAAATAGTGAGGCCACCGCGGCGTTGGCACAGATTACGATCTTCGAAGCTTTAACGCGCTGGTTGGAAACAGCAATCACCGTCAACGATGTCAAAGCTGCCGCAATCGACTCACGGATGGAAATCAGAATCTCCTACACCCTCAACGCGCGTGGAGAACGCCGATTCTTGAATCTCGTAGTGACTCCATAAATCATGGCTGCAATCGATCGCATAGAAGTTCTACGCACGCACGACGACATCGTCGGCATCGACTTCATTTTTGTCAGCCAGAGTCAGACAACCCTCTTCGTATACTTCCATCCGGCCGCAACTCTGAATGCGGAACAGATACTTGGTCCAATCACTGCAGCTCAAATCAAGATTTTTAGTCCTACCGGTGGCGAGTGGCTTCCGGTTGTTCCACTTGACCCGACGTTTCCGCCAACGTGGATAACTCGAGACGGTCGACGTGTTCTTAGTGTACGCACTTCACAGCCAGGCGATTTCTCACGTTACGTTTTCCAACTCAATCATCCGCTGGTTGATCCCTACTTCCATGAAGTCGGTTTCAGTTTCAAAGCGAACTGTCCGAGTGAACTCGATTGTGAAGCAAAACCTCACGAGTGTCCTGATGATGAGTTAGTCGATTATCCAGTCAATTACACGGCCCGTGATTTCTGGAGTATTCGACAAGCGCTGCTCGACTTCGCTTCAGAGCGTCATCCCGATTGGAAAGATCGCCTTGAAGCCGATCTCGGAATGATGTTGGCCGAAATGATGAGCGCGATGGGTGACGAGTTTGCCTATTACCAGGATCGCATTGCTCGTGAACGTTACTTCGAAAGCGCAAGTCAGCGACGTTCTCTCCGACGTCACGCGCGGATGGTCGATTACTTCCTGCACGACGGAAAGGGCGGCACAACATGGCTCGATTTCACCGTGGACGCGGCAGCGCCTGTACACGTTGTTTCCTCAGGCACGCCAGTGTGGGTTAGGCCACCGTCCGTTCTGCCAGGAGAGACTGCGGACCAGCGACGTGGCCGCAGTCCGTCAGTTTATGAAGTTGGTCATGGGATTGTTCAAGGACACAGTGGTCTAACTCCACCGCTCGGAGTGTTGGCTTCACAAGCGAACATCTATCACAGTCCAAACTTCAATCTTCGCAACGGTGCGAACGAGTTGAACGCGTATCAATGGGACGACAACGATACGTGTTTACTTGTTGGTTCGACGTCTGTGTACGTGAGCGGGCATCACGCTGCTGATCTCCCGCTCGAAGACTTCACTAATCCAGACGTAGCGGGGAAGTGGGTTGTATTGAAGACCAATCCAAATGATGCGAGTGTTCCGGTTCGGACGTGGTTGGTGCGTTTGATTCGCGTCATCGATGAAGTTGATCCACTGATTCCGCAAAACATCACCAGGCTCGAATGGGAAGAAGCACAGGCAACACCATTTGAGATGGAGCTAGAGACGTTGGTAGTTCGCGGCAATATTGTTCCTGCAACTGCAGGCGAAACTTTGGAATCTTTCTTCGAAGTCGAACCCGATCCAAACGCCTTAACGCTGCCGCCACTTCAACCAACGCCGGCGCCAACGACCAATACCTACTACAACACCGGGAACTTCTCGCGCTTCACCGTTGAACGTTCCGCCTTGTTGTTCACTCTTCCCGGTTCTGAAGATCGCGACCTCGTTTCACATGGCCGGGACATCGATCACACGGCACCGGAGGTTCGTGTGATGGATGGAACTCGCATCGCCGGTGTTTGGATCACTTCGAGCGAGTGGGAGTGGAAGCGCGCGTTCCTTAGCGTCAACTCATCTTTCCCAACGGACAAGCATTTCACTATTGATGATGGCGCGTGGCGACGGGTCGCCGGGTATAGACGCGTCGATGAAACCGGAACAGTGCAGGAGTTTGTGCAGTTCGATTACGCGAATGGTCTGGGTGCAACGGTCGAGTTCGGTACCGGTGAATTTGGTGAAGTCCCAACTCGAGGCACGCAGTTAAGAGTTGTCTACCGACTGGGCCATGGTCGAGGTGACAACGTCGCAGCAGATTCTTTAAACGACTTCGATTCGCTCGCATTGAATTTTGCTAGTGCGGTTACCAATCCGTTTGGTGTTCTCGACGCAATTGATCCGGAAACGCCGGACGAAGCGCGTCACGTTGCGCCACAAGCGTTTCGCGCTGAAACGTTTCGTGCAGTTCGTGAAGAAGACTACGCAGCAGCTGTTGAGAAGCTCGATTGGGTTCAACGGGCCGGCGCGAAGTTTCGGTGGACTGGAAGTTGGCTGACGTTGTTTGCGACGCCAGATCCAAAAGGAAGTTTCGCGTTGACTCCCGCCGAACGAGTTGATCTTGAACGTCAACTCGACCGCTATCGACTCGCCGGTCGCGAAACTTACGGAATGGATCCGAAGTTTGCGAACCTCGATCTCGAGATTCACATCTGCGTTGCACCGAATGCTTACAAAGGTGACGTAAAGGAAGCAGTACTCGAAGTGCTGTTTGGCAAACGTGGAGTTCATGCACACCTCGGTTTCTTCTCACCCGACAACTGGACCTTTGGTGATCCGCTTTATCGCGCGCGTCTTGAAGCGGCAATCCAGGAAGTGCCCGGGGTGCGCGCGGTTGAAGACATTTACATTCGCAGACGAAGTTGGTTTCCAAAGCGTTTGTTTAGTGAGCTGGTCTATCAAGTCGCGAAAGACGAAATCATTCGAGTCGAAAACGATCCTAATGTGCCCGAACGCGGTGCAGTGCGACTTGTCATGGAGGGTGGCGCATGAACTGTATCTGCGACGAATTCATTTTCCCTCCAGCGCTGTCGATACGAGCTGGACTCTCCCAGCTGCCGCGGCAGATCGGAACGTTCGCGGAGTTTCGTCGCGCGTTGTTGCACGCTGCGTCGATCCGAACGACAGCCCAAATCGAGAATCATCCACTTTGGTCGTTGCGCTACTTGATCGAACGTGATCGTGAAGGATTGAAGAAATCACTCGAAGCGTTTGGTAAGTGGCGCGGTCGTCATCCAGAAGACTTCGGAATGATGCTGATCGAGATGTGGGCCTACGTATGTGATCTCACCTCGTTCTACGACAGTGTCTTCGCGAACGACTCGTACCTTGGTACGTCGGTTCGTCGCGACTCTATAAGAAAGCTAGTTGATCCACTCGGCTACATTCCTCGGCCAGCCGTCGCGGCACTCGCCGAACTCGCCGTGTTCGCTGACGGTCGGCAAGCGGTGGATCTTCCCGTTGGAACAGCTTTCAGCTCGGGCGCGTTCTCAGGTCATCCTCCACAAGTATTTGAGTTGAACCAGGAGACGGCAATTCATCCATTCTTCAACGAGTGGAGTGTGTTGCCCATTCGCCGCTCGACATTTGGACCAACAGGAGCAAGTCGCGACAAACTGTTGTGCGAGCTTGGTTCTGTGTCGGTGAAGGATGGAGACCTGGTTGTTGTTAGCGTTGGATCGGCGAGTCACGTTCGGACTATCACCAACGTAAAAACTGAAGAGGGCGTGGACCACCAGGATTATTCTGCGGTGACCCTGTCTTCGTCCGTTTGGATTCCCGGCTCGACTCCGGTCGCCTCGGTAAAGCTGCTAAAACCCACCAGCAAGACTTCATTGTGGAGTCGAACTGGAGGTGCCTATGGGCCAATTTTCTCAGGCTCACCACTCGCAACAATCACTGCCACGAGTTTTTTATTGGAGTCAGTGTCAAGTGCTTTCAAGAAGAACCAGAATGTGATCGTAGAAAAAAGTTCGGTGTTTACTTTTTGCGTACTTAACCAGGTTGAAACTGTAGATGTAACCCTCAAACCTGCGGGCACTTCAGAAATCAAGGACGGCAGTAACGTCGTAATCGCTAAAGTTCCCATCCCTGCGGTTACAGCGCAGACAACGGAGATTAGAGTTACCCCACCAATTCCAGGGATCGGTTTGATTGCTCTCGATGATCCGAGCGAGTTTACGATTCATCATTCATTCATCACCGCCGC
>Ga0068865_100000461_pt1 | contig 22722 bp, 26 predicted proteins | sample KBSMisM12_FD_75293 | JGI IMG/M metagenome (GOLD analysis project Ga0068865, IMG submission 75293) | Miscanthus rhizosphere microbial communities from Kellogg Biological Station, Michigan, USA - KBS Miscanthus M1-2 | ecosystem: Host-associated > Plants > Roots > Rhizosphere > Soil ...
CGCGGGATCAAGAACCTCGCCTTCTGCGGCATCGCCACCAACGTCTGCGTGGAATCGACCCTGCGCGACGGCTACCACCTGGAGTACTTCGGCGTGCTGCTGGAGGACGCGACCCACCAGGCCGGTCCGGCCTACCTCCAGGAGGCATCGGTCTACAATGTCGAGAAGTTCTTCGGCTGGGTGAGCAACACCGCCGATTTCTGCGGCACGATCAGCCAGGCGCCGCCTGGTTCCTAAGGAGTTCCACCATGCCCAAGTCCATCGTCCTGCCGCCCGGGACCCAGAAGCCGATCGCCCCCTATTCGCCCGGGACCCTGGCCGACGGCGTCGTCTACACCTCGGGCGTCCTGGCCTTCGACAAGGACAACAACGTGGCCCACGTGGGCGACGCAGGCGCCCAGACGCGTCAGGTCATGGAGACCATCAAGTCGATCATCGAGACGGCCGGCGGAACCATGGACGACGTCACCATGAACCACATCTTCGTGCGCGACTGGGCCGACTACGCGGCGGTCAACGCGGTCTATGCGGAGTACTTCCCGGGCGACAAGCCGGCGCGGTTCTGCATCCAGTGCGGCCTGGTGAAGCCCGACTTCCTGGTGGAGATCGCCAGCATCGCCCACATCGGAAAGCGCTAGGGCGATGGCCGGCCCCGCGGGCCCGTTCCCCGGCGGGCGCACCGCCGACCACCCGGTCGACCCGCAGTTCCCGTCCCGTTGGTCGCCGCGCGCCTTCACCGCCGAGCCGATCCCGGACGAGGTGCTGTTCTCGCTGTTCGAGGCGGCCCGCTGGGCGCCCTCGGCGTTCAACGGCCAGCCCTGGCGGTTTGTCTACGCCCGGCGCGACACGCCCGCATGGGCGCCGCTGTTCAGCGCGCTGATCCCCTACAACCAACACTGGGTCGAACGCGCCTCGGTCCTGATGTACGTCGCCTCCGACCGGTTCCGCCGCCATCCCGAGCGGGCGCCAACCCCGAACCCGACCCACAGCTTCGACGCCGGCGCCGCCTGGGGCTACCTGGCCCTGCAGGCGCACCTGCTGGGCTGGGCCGCCCACGGCATGGCGGGCTTCGACCATGCGCAGGCCTACGCGGCGACCGGCCTTCCGGAGAGCGACCACCAGATCGAGGCGGCCATCGCGGTCGGGCGGCCCACCGACGCCTCGGTGCTGCCGGAAAGCCTGCAGGCGCGCGAGGTCCCGAGCGGCCGGGCGCCGGTGGACGCTTTCGTCTTCGAAGGACGATTCAGCCCCGGCGCCCAGCCCGGGACCTAGGCCGCCTGCGCCGCCGGGGGCTGGCCGCCCGCCAGGAAGTCCATCTTGCCGAGCGGCACGCCCGCGGCCCGCAGCAGGTCGTAGGCGGTGGTCACGTGGAAGATGAAGTTCGGCAGGGAGAAGGTCGTCAGGAAGCTCGCGGCGGTGAAGGTCATGCTGCCGTTCGGGAATTTCAGCACGATCTCGCGGTTCACGTCGCCGTCCAGCTGGGCGGGCTTGATCGACTCCACGAAGGCGATGGTCCTGGCGATGCGTTCGCGAAGTTCCGGGAAGGTGGTCTCGGTGTCGGGCATCGCGGGCGGCTCGACGCCGGCCAGGCGCGCAGCCCCGCTCTTGGCCGCGTCGCTGGCGAATTGGATCTGGCGGACGAAGTTCGCCATGCCGTGGCCGAAGCTGGCCTCGCTCAGGGTGGACAGCGCCACGCCTTCCTCGGCGGCGAAGGTCTCGGCCTTGTCGAGAAAGTGGGAGAGGTTGGAAAGCAGGCGCAGATAGACGGGGATCGAGACGTCATAGAGCGAGAGCGACAAGGGCGTTTCTCCGAGGGCTAAGCTGACAGTGCGTCGCACATGGGGCGCTTCGGCGAAGGCCGCCAGGGGTGTCGCCAAATCTTCGCGCGCCGGTCGGCGCGTCAGATTCGGGCCCGGTCCGGAACCACCCTCTGACCGCCGCCCATCAGGCGCAGGAAGTTGCCGCCCATGATCTTGGCGACGTCGGCTTCCATGAGCCCGCGGGCCAGCAGGGCGGCCGGGATCAGGGGCCACTGGGCGTAGTCGGCGAAGACCGGCATGAAGTTGGCGTCCATGTCCGTACCGATGGCCACGTGGTCGACGCCCACCGCCTCCACCAGCCGCAGGATCGAGGTGATCCAGTCGGCGACCGTCTTCTGGCCGATGCCGGAGGGGACCGAGCCCACGATCCCGCCGGCCTGGGTGACCAGCCGCGCGTGCTCGATGCTGACCAGCCGCGGGTGGTCGATATCGGGACGCTTCAGGTTGGTGTGCGAGATCATCATCGGCCGCGTCGAGATGCCGACCGCGTCGCGGGTCACGCCGAACGAGGCATGCGCCAGGTCGACGATCACGCCCACCCGGTTCATCTCGCGCACGATGTCCTTGCCCACGTCGGTGAGGCCCGGGAAGCGCGGCGCTTCGGTCTGCGGGTCGCCGATCTGGTTGGGGTGGTAGTGGACGATGGTGATCGCGCGCACGCCGTCGCCGTGCGCCGCGGCGATCCGCTCCAGCCGGTTCTCGATGAAGTCGCCGCCCTCGACGGCGAAGACGGCGGCCGTCTTGCCAGCTTTGCGCGCGGCCTCGATCTCGGCGGGCGTGCGACCGCTCACCGCCTCGTGGCGGGCGACCATGGCCTTCAGCACGCCGATCTGGCGGCGGTAGTCCGCCCAGGCCTCGCCGGGCTGGAACTCCCGGCCCGCGCCGAGGCCGCCAGTCTTCGTCTGTTCCAATAAGGCGGCGTCCGAAACGCAGTTGAAGAGCGCCGCGCTGACATGGCCGTCCGCCATGGCCTTCAGCGCCTTGGCTTCGAACGGCGCGCCCATCGCCTTGGCGAACGCATTGGGGCCGGCGTAGTCGCGCAGGAAGAATCGGCCGGGGTGGGCATGAACGTCGACGGAGGCATGCCGGGTCAGAAACGCTCGGCCGGCGGCGATCTGCGCCTCGGTCAGGTTGAGACCCGTGCCGCCGCCCTGGGCGTCGAAGACCGGCTTCTGCGCCCAGGCCGGCGCCGCGAGCGCGCCGGAGCCCAGCCCGGCCAGCAGCCGCCGACGCGAAAGGCCGCTCAAGCGATCTGCTCCAGCACTTCGCCGAGGATCGCGAACAGTTCGCCGATCTGACCCTCGGTGATGATCAGCGGCGGCGAGAGCGCGATCGTGTCGCCGGTGAAGCGCACCATCAGCCCGGCCTTGAGCGCCGCCACCATGGCCTCATAGCCGCGCGCGCCCGGGGCGCCGTCGCGGGGCTTGAGCTCCACCGCCGCCATCAGACCGAAATTGCGGATGTCGAGGACGTGCGGCTTGTCTTTCAGCGCATGCGCCGCCGCCTCCCAGGTCGGCGACAGCTGGGCGGCGCGGGTGAAGAGGCCCTCGCGCCGGTAGATCTCCAGCGTCGCCAGACCCGCCGCGCAGCCCGCCGGGTGGCCGGAATAGGTGTAGCCGTGGAAGAGCTCGATCAGGCCCTCCGGCCCAGCCACGATGGCGTCGTGGATCGGCCGGCTGGCGAACACGGCGCCCATCGGGAAGGCCGCGTTGGTCAGGCCCTTGGCGGTGGTCATCAGGTCGGGGGTCACGCCCAGCAGCCCGCTCGCGAACACGTCGCCCACCCGGCCGAAGCCGGTGATCACCTCGTCGAAGATCAGGAGGATTCCGTGCCGGTCGCAGGCCGCGCGGAGCCGCTCGAGGTAGCCCACGGGCGGCGGAAGAACCCCGGCCGAGCCCGCCACCGGCTCGACGATCACGGCGGCGATGGTGTCGCCGTGCAGGGCGACCAGGCGGTCGAGGTCATCGGCCAGTTCCGCGCCGTGCGCCGGCAGGCCGCGGGAGAAGGCGTTCCGCTCCAGGTCGAGGGTGTGGCGGATATGGTCGCCGCCCGGCAGAGTCAGGAATGTCTTGCGGTTGTTGGGCAGGCCGCCCACCGAAATGCCGCCAAAGCCTACCCCGTGATAGCCCTTCTCGCGGCCGATCAGCCTCGTCCGCTGCGCCTGGCCGCGCGCCCGGTGGTAGGCGAGGGCGATCTTCAGCGCCGTGTCGACCGATTCCGAGCCGGAGCCGGTGAAGAAGATCCGGTCCAGCGGGCCGTCGCGCCCGACAGGCGCGAGCTTGGCCAGCTCGGTGGCGAAGTCGAAGGCCAGCGGGTGGCCCATCTGGAACGAGGGCGCGTAGTCGAGCGTCTCGAGCTGGCGGGCCACCGCCTCGGCGATCTCCGGACGCCCGTGGCCGGCGTTGACGCACCAGAGGCCCGAGGTGCCGTCCAGCACCTGCCGGCCGTCCTCGTGGCGGTAGTACATGCCGTTGGCGGCCACCAGCAGGCGCGGGTCGGCCTTGAACTGACGGTTGGCCGTGAACGGCATCCAGAAGGCGGCCAGGTCCGGCCGGTTGGGGCGGGTGACATCGTTCATGGCGGAGCCCTGCTGCTTCGCCGCCTACGAAATCAGGTTCGCCCCGCGCCCGCCAGTGGAGCCTTCGAGTTCGAGCGCAGGTGCAACTGCCCTTTCTGGATATTCCCTTCCGCAAGGACAGACGTGGTCGGTAGTCTCTGCAGCGCGGCGCCGGCGGAGATCGGAGCGCCACCGAGGGAGCCGGACGCATGGGATGGAATTTCGCAGATATCCTGGACGCGGTGGAGCCGGTGCTGCCGCAGGACAGCCCGGCCTTCATCCACGGCGAGCGGGTGATCACGCTTGGCGAGGCGCGCCAGGCCACCAACAACCTCGCGCGCGCGCTCATCGCCCGCGGCGGCCAGCCCGGCGACAAGATCGCCATCTACATGCGCAACCGGCCAGAATACCTGATGGCCGTGGCGGCTGGCTGGAAGGCGCGCCTGACCCACGTCAACGTCAACTACCGCTACACGCCCGAGGAGGTCTGGTACATCTTCGACAACTCCGACGCCCAGACGGTGGTCTACGCGTCTGAGTTCCGCGATGCGGTCACCGAGATCCGTCCCCGCCTGCCCGGCGTGAAGACCTGGGTCGAGGTCAGCACCGACGGCCAGGTCGCCCCGTTCGCGGAACGCTTCGAGGACCTGGCCGCCGAGGGCAACGGTGGGCCGGTGGACATCCAGCGCTCGGGTGACGACCAGTTCTTCATCTACACCGGCGGCACCACCGGCATGCCCAAGGGCGTGATGTGGGCCCAGAACGACCTGCGCGAGATCACGCTCGCGGCCGCCCGGAAGTTGGGCCCGGTGCCGGAGACCCTGGAGGCCCTGGCCGCGCACGCCAGAACGGTAGGGCCCATGGGCCGCATCCTGCCCGCCCCGCCGCTGATGCACGGCACGGGCCTGCTCACCGGCATGGGCACGATGATGTCCGGCGGGACGGTCATCACCCTCGAAGGCGCGACCTTCGACGCCGAGGAGCTGCTGGACGCGATCCACAAGCACCGCCCGCAGACCCTGGTGATCGTCGGTGACAGCTTCGGCCGCCCGATCCTGAATGCGCTCAACGCCAACCCCGGCCGCTGGGACGTCTCCTCGATCCTGATGATCATCTCGTCGGGCGTGATGTGGTCCTACGAGGTCAAGCAGGGGATGCTGGAGCACATGCCGGGGGCCATGCTGAACGACGGCTTCTCATCCTCCGAGGCACTGGGCATGGGCCAGTCGGTGATGGCCAAGGGGATGGAGGTCCAGACCGCCAAGTTCGTCCTGGGCGAGCGCTGCAAGGTCTTCGACGAGAACGACAATCCCGTCGAGCCCGGCTCGGGCGTCCCGGGTATCGTCGCGATCGGTCCGCCCAATCCGGTGGGCTACTACAAGGACGAGGAGAAGACCGCGCGCACCTTCCGCACGATCCGCGGCGTCCGTTACTCCATCCCGGGCGACTGGTGCATCGTCGAACCCGACGGCACGCTGACCCTGCTGGGCCGCGGGAGCGCCTGCATCAACACCGCCGGCGAGAAGGTCTTCCCGGAAGAGGTCGAGGAGGCGCTGAAGACCCATCCCGCGGTGGAGGACGCCCTGGTCGTGGGCCTGACCGACGAGAAATGGGGCCAGGCGGTGACCGGCGTCGTGACCCTGGCCGAAGGCGCGGCGCTGGACGAGGCGGACCTGAAGGCCCACGTGCGCAAGTCGCTCGCCGGCTACAAGACCCCCAAGCGCATCGTCGTCGCCGACCGCGACATCCGCGCCGCCAACGGCAAGGCCGACTACCCCGCCGCGCGCGCCAGCGCCGAGCAGCAGCTCGCCTGACCGCCATGGACCTCGCCGGCGCCCTGTCGCTGGACCGGCTCGCGGCGGATCCCTACCCGGCGTACGCCGAACTGCGGCGCCGCCAGCCGGTGGCGTGGATCTCGGAGCTCGGCATGTGGTGGGTCACCCGCTACGACGATGTGCGCGGCGTGCTGCTGAACGACCGGGACTTCGTCACTGGCACGCCGGCCTCCCTGCTCTTCGGCACGTTCGGTGAGCAGATGCTGACCGTCGACGGACCCCGGCACGCAGAGCTGCGCACGCCGCGCCTGAACGGGCGTTTCATGCCCGCCTCGATCCGGACGAGGGCGGCGGCTCGGATCGATGCGCGTGTCTCCGGCCTGCTCGACGGGTTCGCGGCCAACGGCCGGGCGGAGCTGCGAAATTCGTTCGCCGCGCGGCTCCCGGTCCTGGTCATGCTCGACATCTTCGGCTTGCCGGACGGCGGGGAGCCGAGGTTCCGCGCCTGGTACGACGCCTTCGAAGCCGCCCTCTCCAACCACTCCGGATCTGGCGCGGTCCGCGACACGGCGCGCGATGCGGTCGAGGCGTTTCATCGCGTCCTTCAGGCGCACATTGACGCCTGGCGCGCGGGCGCAGGTCGACCTGGCCTGCTGGCCGACTTCCTGAGCGCCCCGGAAGCTGAACGCCTCTCCGACGCGGAAATCCGACGCAACGCCCTGATCATCTTCTTCGGCGGCATTTCAACGGTGGAGGCGGTCATCCTGAACATGGTGTGGGCCCTCCTCACGCACCCGCGCGCGCTCGAGCGGGTCCGCCAAAACCGCGACCGTCTGGAAGCCGTCTTCGACGAGACCGTACGATGGACGTCTCCGGTTCAGTCCGCCACGCGTCACACCGTGCGGCCGTGTGAGGTCGCCGGTGTGCGCATCCCGCCGGGCGCCACGGTCAACTGCATGCTGGCGTCCGCCAACCGCGATGAGTCGGTCTTCGACGATCCCGACCGGTTCGATATCGACCGCCCCAACGCGCACAAGAACCTCGGCTTCGCCGTCGGTCCGCACTTCTGTCTGGGTCGCCACCTGGCCCGCGCCGAAGCGCTCGCGGCGATCAACGGCCTGCTCGACCTCGGCGACGCCTTGCGGCTGGTCGAGCCCTTCTGCGCGCCCACCGGGCACGAGTTCCGCCAGCCCGCATCCTTGTCCGTGGCGTGGGATTGACCCGGCTAGACGGGATGGCGGTGAGAGTGGGATTCGAACCCACGTTAGGCTTTCACCTAAACACGCTTTCCAAGCGTGCGCCTTCAGCCACTCGGCCACCTCACCACACCGGTCGGGAGACAGGCCCCCGGCGGAAGGCGCGTCTTATACTGGACGGCCTCAGCCGGGCAAGCGGCGCTTGGCCGCGGCGGCCAGGCGGGCGGGGTCGAACAGCGAGGCGGGCGCCTTGGCCGAGAGCTCGGCCTCCAGTGGGCGCGAGCGGGCGAGCCAGGCGTCCATGAGGGTCGGCGCATCGCGCCGCTTCGCCCTGAGCGCGGCCTGGATGGCGGCGAGGCCCGCGTCGGCCGTACGCAGATCGCGGCGCTGGGCGGCCAGCGCAGGGCTCGCGAACCGCTCGTCGATCAGGCCCAGGCGGGCCCGCGCGCTGCCGGCCATCAGGACGGCGGTCTCGGCGTCGCCGGCGGCCGCCTTGGCCTTGGCTGCGGCGAGGGCGCGACGGGCGTCGGACATCAGCAGCGCCACGTTCAGCGGCTGGCGGGGCCTGGCGGGGCAGGCGACGGGGTCGAGGGCGCGGACATAGGCGGCGAGGCCGGTCAGCACCGCCGGCGGCGGTTCGGGCCCGTCGAACTCCTCGGTGATCAGGCCGTGGATGAACGGCTCCAGCTTCCCCGAGGCCGGCGACTGGTCGACCTTCAGGACGCCCTTCGAGCCGGAAAGGTCCGGGATCGGCTTCGGATCGTCGATGCCGTTGTCGCGATGGGTCGAGAACAGCGCATTGGTCACGTCCACCGTGCCGGGCTCCCCGGAGATCCCCGGGAACAGGAAGTCGGGATTGGTGCGCCCGCCCCGGTGGCAGCTTTCGCAGTTGAGCCGGGCGCGGGCCGCCTGCCCGCCCAGGAGCACGGGCGCGCGGAACGCCGCACGGCCGACCTCGATGCTGAGGGCCGCGGCGGGGTCGGAGGCCGGCTTGAGGCACTCGGTCGGAACCGAGCCCAGCGCACGGCCGGGATCGGCGCCCTTCGCCACCCAGAGCATGGCCCGGAGCGGCGGGTCCCCGGGCGCGGCGAACGCGACGGCGCCCGCCAGCCCGGCGAAAACGAGTCCTACCGCCGCTAGTGAGGGTCGCCGCCAGCGTCGATCCAACGGCGCAGCTCCTCGGCGTCTGCGCAACCGTACGCGCACAGTTTGTCCAGCCGGGCCAGCATCACGCGCGCGCCCTTGATGTCGCCGCGCGCCACCTTGAGTTCGCCGTAGTACTCGGTGGCTCCGATGTGGTTCGGCGCCACCGCCAGCGCCTGCTGGTAGTAGCCCTCGGCCTTGGCGTAGTCGCCCTTCTTGCGCCAGGCATAGCCCTCGTAGGTGAGGATGTCGGCGTGCGGCCCGAAGGTCGCGGCGGCCTTGGAGAGCGAAGCCAGGGCCTCGTCGTAGCGCCGCTCGTTGATCAGGCTGACCGCCTCGACATAGGCCGCCTTGCCGATCGTGGCCGGGCCGAACAGCATCGAGTGGTCGAGTTGGGCGCTGGGCTTCGGCGCGCCGGCGACCGCGGGCCCCATGGCGTTCTCGATCGCCGCGCTGAGGGACTTCAGCTTCGGAGCGTCGGCGCAGGTGTCGTTGCACGCCTGGGCCTTGGACTTCAGCCAGTCGAGCTCAGCCTGGGCCTTGGCGTCCTTCAGGTTGGCCAGCGCCAGCCCGAGGCCCGCGTGCCCGGTGGGTTCGTCGGGGTTGAGCTTCACGGCCTTTTCATAGGCCCGGCGAGAGGCTTTCCAATCGTTCGCCCCGGCCTTGGCGGCGCCCAGGAGGCGCCAGGCGTCGGGATTCTTCGGCACCGCATCGGTGACGTGCTCGGCCGCCTGCGCCGCGGCCTTGTAGTCGCTGGCCTTCAGGGCGGCGATGGCCTTCCTGTACTCGGCCGCCGGATCGTAGCGCGAGCCGCCGCCGACGTCCCCCATCGCGCTGCCGCTGCTGCCGGCGCCGCCACTCATGCCGGTCGAGCCGCCGCTGCTGGCGAGGGCTGCGCCACTGAGCGCCGCCAGGCAGGTCCCAATCATCATGGCCGTCAATGCGTGTCGCATCTGCCGCCTCCATTGATCGCCGCGGCTTGAGAGTGGCACGAAACCGACGTTACGTCAGCCACCCCGGGCGGGGTGGATTTGCAACGCCGAGCGACTATCTTCTCGCGGTCCTTGGGAGCGCGCCCCACGCGCGTTCCTGACGTTAGTGACGTCCGAGCGCCAAACGGTTCAATTCCGTCTGCAGCGCCGGCGCTTTGGAGCCCTGCCATGTTCGGACGCAAGACCCTGGAACTGCCGACGGAAGAGACCGCGCTGCCGGGCCGCGCGCACGCCATTCCGACCGCCGAGACCCACTTCGTGAACGGCCGCCCGCTCAAGGGGCCCTATCCCGAAGGCCTGGAGACGGCGGTCTTCGCCATGGGCTGCTTCTGGGGGGTCGAGCGGATCTTCTGGCAGGTTCCCGGCGTCTGGGTGACGGCGGTGGGCTATGTCGAGGGCATCACGCCGAACCCGACCTACGAGGAGGTCTGCTCGGGCCGCACCGGCCACACCGAGGCGGTGCTGGTGGTCTATGACCCGCGGGTGGTGACCTACCGCGACCTGCTGAAGGTGTTCTGGGAGAACCACGACCCGACCCAGGGCATGCGCCAGGGCAACGACATCGGCACCCAGTACCGCTCGGGCATATATCCCGCGAACGACGCCCAGGCGGCGGAAGCCGAGGCCTCGAAGCTGGCGTTCCAGGATGCGCTCGGCAAGCGGGGCTATGGCGACATCACCACCGAGATCGCGCCGGCCGGCCCGTTCTATTTCGCCGAGGACTATCACCAGCAGTACCTGGCCAAGAACCCGAACGGCTACTGCGGGATCGGCGGCACGGGCGTGACCTGCCCGATCGGCGTCGGCGTCGAGGCCTGAGACGGCCCATGACCAAGGACGAATTCCACGCCGCGGCGATGGCGCTGCCGGGCACGGTGCTCGACATCAAGTGGGGCGACGACCACTGCTACTGCGTGGGCGACAAGATGTTCGCCGCGGTCGATGGCGGCTATTCCAACCTGGGCTTCAAGGCCACCGAGATCGCCTTCGAGGCGCTGACCTCGACCGGCCGGGCCAAGCCGTCGAAGTACCTGGCCCGGGCGCACTGGCTGAACATCGAAGACCTGGCGAGCCAGGATGCGGCCGAGGTGGCCGACTGGCTGAAGACGGCGCACGGGCTGGTGGCCGCCAAGCTCACCAGGAAGCGCCGCGCCGAGCTCGGGCTCGCGGTATGACGCGCGAGGAGATCGAGGCCTTCGCGCTGGGCCTGCCGGCGACGACCAAGGTCATCCAGTGGGGCGCCTCGGACGTCTATAAAGTAGGCGGCAAGGTGTTCGCGATCTGCAACGAGGGGGTCTCGTTCAAGGTGACGGACATCGGCTTCATGGCGCTGACCGAGGGCGGTCCGGGCCGCCAGGCGCCCTACTGCGCCAAGGGCCAGTGGGCGAACGTGCCGCTGGATGCGCTCGCGGCCGCCGACCTCACCGACTGGCTGGCGACCGCGCACGGCCTGATCGTGGCCAAGCTGACCCGCAAGCTGCGCGCTGAGCTGGGCCTGGCCTAGAGGTCGCGGAGCGCGTTGCGGGCGGCCGCGACGAGCATCAGGACGAGACCTGCCGCGACCACGAGCGAGGGATCGAGCATCGCCGGCGCCGGCTGGGCCGCGGCCTCGGTCAGGCGCTCAGTCAGGCCGGTCGCCCCGATCGCCGCGCCGACGACCCCCACGCCGAACATCACGGCCGAACCGAGGACCAGCGCCCGCCGCTGGCGGCGGCGCGCCACGCGGGCCACCACGGCGGGGGCGATGTCCGGCCGTTCCGGCCGGCCGGACGGCGCGCGATAGGCGCCCGCCAGGAAGGTTTCGAACTCGTGCTCATTCATCGGCGTCACTCCCGGCCGGTTCGGCGATCATCAGGACCCGCAGTTTCTTCAGGCCCCGCGTCACGTGAGATTTGACGGTGCCGAGCGGCATCGACAAGGCGATTGCGATCTCTTCCTGCGTCAGGCCGGCCCCGTGGCACATCGAGACGCAAAGGCGCTCGGGCTCCGAGAGCTGGGCCAAGGCCCGGTCGAGGTCGAGGCGCGCGTTGCTGGCGATCTCCGCCGAGGGCCCGGCGCGTTCCTCCGGCTCGGCCATCAGCAGGTAGCGGGCTTCCTTGGCGCGGCGGCGCAGATAGAGGCGCGCGGCGATCTTCATCGACCAGGTGGCGAATGACGCCTCTCCCCGATAGCCCGCCACGCTGCGCAACGCGGTGACCATGGCGTCCTGGGTGATGTCGTCGGCCGTGGCGTCGCCCGCACCCATCCGGCGCAGCAGGTCCCCGACCACGCCGGCGGCGCGGCGCACCAGCTCCTCGCTGGCGTCGCGTTCGCCGCGTCCGGCCATGCGGGCGAGCGACAGATCGCTCAGCGCCGCCAGCGGGCGGATCTGGAGAGGGGCCACGGGCCGCGCCTGCGGAGGAGGCTCAGGACCCGACGGCCTCGCGGTCTTCGCGGCTGAGGATGACGAGGGCGATGCCGATGGCGGCGGGGATCGCCCCGAAGGCTGCGATGCTGAGCCCCCAGGAGATGGCCCCGCTGCCGTTCTCGCTGGCGATGGCGCCGTAGACGCACACGCCGATGACGGCAACGGCGGCGCCGATGGCGATCAGCATGACGCCGCGGCGGAAATCGACCTGCGGCGCCGGCAGCTCTCGGCCGCCCGGCAGGGTGCGCAACAGCTCCGGCGATACCGGGTGGCCGCTCTGGCTGGTCTCCAGGATGACGTTCAGCAGCCGCAGGCGCTCGCGCGACCTGAGGCATGCGGTGATGACGAAGACGAGGCCCGGAACGATCAGGGCGATGAGGATTTCGACGGCGACGAACACGGTGGCTCTCCAAGGCTGCAGAACAGGCTTTGCTGCAGGATAGAGACCGCCTTCAACCCCGCGAGATGCAAGGGCCCTGGAAATATCTGGGTCAGGCGGACGCCGTGCGGCGGCGGCGCAGCATCGAGCCCGCCGCGCCGAAGCCCAGGATCATCATTACCCAGGTCGCCGGCTCCGGAACGCCGCCCCTGGTGAGCTCGCCCTGGAAACTGATCTCGCTGACAAAGGTCCAGACAAAGGTGGTGTTCTGGATGAACTGCACCGTGTGGGTCGAGCCGGTGAGGTCCAGGCCGTCGAGGACGACCGTGCCGATCGTGCCGCCAGCCGGGCCTACGAACACCTGGTTCACGCCGTCCACCAGGATCTGATCCGGCGAGCCGACACCCCCGGTGAGGCTGTTGTCGAGGGAGATGTCGATCGACGTGATGTGGGGCGAACCCGCAAAGTGGAAGGTCACCAGCGGGTTGTGCACACCGACATCGCCGCGCCAGCCCACGTAGGGACCCGTGCCCGCGTCGTTCTCGACGTTGAACCAGAAGTCGCTGGCGATGACGCCGTCGGTCAGATCGCCGTGGCCGCCGGTGAGGGGAGCGCCGTCGACGGTCGTCGACCCGGCGCCGGTATAGAACTTGTCCCAGTAGTTGAAGGAGCCGCTATGGGCCACGCCGTCGCCGTTGGGCGTGTCGTAGCTGGTCGGCGCAACGGTCGCGGCGGCGGCCGGCAGGGCCAGGGCGAGCGCCGCCAGGGCGGCGAGCGTGGCTGTGGTCTTGCGGGTCATCAGCTTCCCCAAAGTAGTTCCGGGGAGAGATTACAGGGTTCTGCGAACGCGTTAACCGAACTCGCCCTGACGGGGAATTCAGCCGCCCAGGGTCTCGGCGAAGCGCACCGGCTCGCCCAGATGCGGGGCGACCACCTCGTCGTCGCGCATGACGACCGTTCCGCGGATGATAGTGGCCATCGGCCAGCCCTTGGCCTCCATGCCGTCGAAGGGCGTCCAGCCGACGCGGCTGGCCATGTCGGCATGGCGCAGCGTGCGGCGCGCCTTCAGGTCGACGATGGTCAGGTCGGCGTCATAGCCCTCGGCCAGGCGGCCCTTGTCGGCGAGCTGGAAGAGGCGGTTCGCGCCATGGCTGGTGAGGTCGACCAGCCGCTCGAGCGAGAGCCGACCCTCGGCGACGTGGGTCAGCATCACCGGCAGGAGGGTCTGCACGCCGGGCATGCCGGATGGCGAGGCGGGGTACGGCCGCGCCTTCTCCTCGCTGGTGTGCGGCGCGTGGTCGGAGCCCAGCACGTCGACGACGCCGCTGGCCAGGCCGGCCCAGAGCGCCGCGCGGTGCTCGGCCCCTCGGATCGGCGGGTTCATCTGGGCGTAGCCCTTCAGCCGCTCATAGGCCTCGGGGCCTTCCAGGGTCAGGTGCTGCGGCGTGAATTCGACGCTGGCGACGTCCTTGTGGGCGGCAAGGAAGGCCACTTCCTCCTTCGTCGTCACGTGCAGCACATGGATGCGCTTGCCGAGCGCGGTGGCGATGCGCACCAGCCGCTCGGTGGACTGGATCGCGGAGGTGGCGTCGCGCACCTCGGGATGGCTGGTCCAGTCGCCGGTCCGCGCCAGCGGCCGCCGGTCGGCCAGGCGGTATTCGTCCTCGGAGTGGAAGGCCGCGCGCCGGCTGATGTGGCGCAGCACCTGCTCGATGCCCTCGTCGTCCTGAACCAGCAGCGAGCCGGTGGAAGCGCCCATGAAGACCTTGACCCCGCAGGCGCCGGGGAGCCGTTCCAACTCGCCCAGCCACTGGGCGTTCTCGTGCGTGCCGCCGACGTAGAAGGCGTGGTCGCAGTGCATGCGGCCCTTGGCGCGGGCCAGCTTGTCGGCCAGCGCGCCCTCGTCGGTGGTCGTGGGCTCGGTGTTGGGCATCTCGAAGACGGCGACGACGCCGCCGAGGACGGCCGCGCGGCTGCCGCTCTCGAGGTCCTCCTTCCACTCCAGCCCGGGCTCTCGGAAATGGACCTGGGTGTCGATGACGCCCGGCATCACCGTCAGGCCCTTGGCGTCGAACACCTCGCCGGCCGAGGCCTGGGAGAGGTCGCCCACCGCCGCGATCTTGCCGCCGCGTACGCCCACGTCGGCTGCGCCGCGGCCCGCATGGTTCACCACCTCGCCCCCGCGGACGATCAGATCGTAGGTGTCAGGCATAGGCTGGAGCGGTCTCCCCGAGCAGGGCCTCGGCCGCGTCGGCGACGGTCTCGACGGGCAGGTCCATCATGTGACAGAGCGCCTGGCCGAAGCCGGGGTCAACCGCGCGGATCTGCTCGAAGCTGCGCGGGCCGCGCGCGACGCGCACGTGGGCGCCCCAGGGGCCGTAGAGCTGCTCGTCCGACGGTCCGAAGAGGCCCAGCGTGGGCGCGCCGGCGGCGGCGGCCAGGTGCATGGTCCCGGAATCGTTGCCGATGAACAGTCGCGCCCGCTTGAGGCACGCGTAGGCGGTGAGCAGGTCGGCGTCCTCGGTCAGGTTGATGAACTGGCGGCGCACGACCACGTCGCGCAGGCCCTTGGCGAGCTTGGCGTCCTCCGGTCCGCCCAGCACCATCAGCCGCCCGCCCTTCATCGGTCCGTCGGCGGCCAGCAGGCGCATGGCCACGCGGGAGAACCGTTCCAGCGGCCAGGTCTTGCCCAGCCAGTTGGCGGCGGGCGCCAGCGCCAGGATCGGGCCGGTCCCGGCGGTCAACTCCTCGGCGCGCGCCTCGGTCTCGGGCGAGGTGAAGAGGTAGGGCGCGGCGGGCTCGTCCTCGATCTTCAGGACGCGAGCGGCCTCGATGACCTTGTGGACCGGCGGGCCCGAGCCCTTGCGCCAGACCGCCCGGCGCTTGGTCGAGACGAACCGCGAGAGGCCCGAGCCGCGCAGGTCGACGACCAGGCCCCAGCGCCGGTCGCGCACCTGGCCCCAAAGGTCGAACCAGTGGCCGCCGCCCTTGGCCTTGGCGAAGAGGATGATGCGGTCGAGGTTCGGGACCTCTTCGAACAGGGGCGCGGCCGCCGGGCCGGCCACGATCGTGAAGCGCGCGTTGGGGATCTCGTCGGAGAGCCGTTTCACGAGGCCCGACGACAGCACGGCGTCGCCGATGCGGTTGGACGTTATGAACAGGATCGGGAAGGCGCCGCGCGACATCATCCCTCTATAGGGCGCGTGGCGCTGGCGCTCCAAGGCGCGAGGCCCCAAATTGCGCGTGATGAGCGAACCCCTGACGTTTGCGTGGCTGAAGAGCCGCGCCCTGATTTCCCTGGGCGGACCCGACTGGCGCGGATTCCTGCAGGGTCTGATCACCCAGGACGTCGAGACGCTCCAGCCGGGCGAGGCGCGGTTCGGAGCCCTGCTCACGCCCCAGGGACGATTGCTCTTCGACCTCTTCGTCGTGGCGCGTGAGGAGGGGTGCTGGCTGGATGTGCTGGCCGAGCACCGCACACAGATCATCCAGCGCCTGACGATGTACCGCCTGCGGGCGAAGGTCAGTATCGAGGCGGACGAGACTGCAGTCAGCATCCTCTATTCCGCTCATCCCCGCGCAGGCGGGGACCCAAGCGGCGGCTCCGCACCCTCAGACTCAGCTTGGATTCCCGCCTTCGCGGGAACGAGCGGATTTGTAACAGACCCTCGGCTTCCTGCACTGGGCTGGCGAGGCTACGGCGCCGAACCGCCGGCGGGAGCCGAGATCGTCGACGAGGCGGCGCGTGACGCGGCCAAGCTGGTCCTCGGCGTGCCGGGCCCGGCCGACTGGGGCTCGGACAAGACCTATCCCATCGAGGCCAACTTCGACCTCCTGAACGGCATCGACTTCCAGAAGGGGTGCTTCGTCGGCCAGGAGACCACCTCGCGCATGAAGCGCCGCGGCCAGGTGAAGAGCCGCATGCTGCCGATCGCGTTCAACGGGCCGACGCCTGAGGCCGGCGCCGAGGTGCTGGCGGGCGACCTGCGCGCGGGTGTCGTCACGTCCGTCGGCGTGGGGCGTGCGATCGCCCTGCTGCGGCTGGACCGGGCCGAGGGCCAGGCCCTCTCCGTCGACGGCCGCGCCGTCCGGCTGGAACGCCCGGCCTGGTTCCGGGAGGCGCTTGGCGAAGACGCCTAGCGCCCCGACGTCACGCCCTTCCCGGGGAAGGCGCTCGTCACGATCTCGCTCCTGTCCACGACGGGCCTGCCGCCCACAATCACGTAGGGGATGCCCGCGGACGGCACGGTCGGGTGCGAATAGGTGGCCCGGTCGACGACGGTCGCCGGATCGAACAGCGTCAGGTCCGCGTCGGCGCCCACCTGGACCCGGCCCTTGTGCTTCATGGCCGGCGAGATCTGCTCCAGGCGCCTGGCGGGCAACAGGCTCATCCGGCTCAGCGCGTCCATCAGGGTCAGCGCGTGCTTTTCCCGCACGTAGAGGCCCAGGACACGGGCGAATGTGCCGGTGCCGCGCGGATGGCCGGAGCCGTTGGAATAGGGCACCGCGTCGGACGCGATCATCACGCCCGGATGGGCGATGGCGGTCTCAACCGTGGCCGGCGGGATCGTGTGCAGGATCACGAACGCCTCGGGATGCTCCTTGCGGAACCTCGCGAAGCTCTCGGCGGTCATCCGCTCGCCCGTCGGCGGCCACTCGATGTCCTTGAAGTCCGCCCCCTGGTGGTCGCGCCAGCCCTCGTTGAAGAGCGCGCTGCCGATCACCGTCGAGCCGGCGTCGTAGGGATAGACCTCGGTGGTGATGTCCACCCCGCGTTTGCGGGCGCGGTCGAACATGTCGAGCACCGGCACGATGGCGGTGAGGCTCTTGGAGCCGATGTGGCAGACGTGGACCGAGGCGCCGGTCGAGGCGGCGTCGGCGACCATCTCCTGCATCGGCCCCATCAGGTTGTCGACGTCGGCATGGCTGGCCGCACGCACATGCACGAACACCGGCGCGCGCACGGCCGCGGCGTCCTGCATCAGCTCGTAGAGCTCGTCGCGCCCCAGCGCGGGCAGGTACTCATAGAGCACGCCCATGCCCAGGCCGCCGGCGGCGAACTCCTCGCGGAACATCGCCCGCTCGCGGTCGCGCTCGGCCCGCGTGAACCGCGTTTCCGCCCATTCGGCCTTGCGCGCGATCACCGCCGGGGAGGACTGGCCCGTGTTTTCGCCGATGCCGGTCTTGATGTTGGTGCGGATGCCCTGGATGCCGACGCTGGCGCCGTAGTTGATCCGGGTCTTGCCGACGCGCGCCTCATAGAAGGACCGGATCGGGAAGGTCCCGGCCTCCAGCTCCAGCGATGTGGTCACCCCGTCGCGCGCCTGCTGGTCGTAGCCGAAGGCGTAGGAGGCGTGGCTGTGCAGGTCGATGAAGCCGGGCGCCACCACCAGGCCCTTGGCGTCGATCGTGCGCTTGCCGGACAGCGGCGCCTTGCTGATTGCGACGATCTTGCCCTCGCGGACGCCGACGTTGGCGATCAGGTCCGCGTGGGTCTCGGGGTCCATGACCCGGCCGTTCGCGATGACCAGGTCGTAGGTGTTCGGCTTCGCCGCGCCGAGGCAAAGCGCCCCCAGCAGCATGGCGCCCGTGACGCCCGCGATCCTTCGCATTTCAACCCCCTCCGCTCGTCCCCGCGAAGGCGGGGATCCAAGCTGACTCGCAGATTAGTCTCCAAGCCCGGCCTCGACGGCAAGCCCCGCTTGGATCCCCGCTTGCGCGGGATGAGCGGATCAGGGGAGGAAGAAGCCTCGCAGCGCCGCGAGCGTGTCCTTGGGGTTCTCCTCCGGAAGGAAGTGGCCGCTGTCGATGGCCTGGCCGCGCAGGTCGTCCGCCCATTCGCCCCACACCGCCAGCGGGTCGTACCAGAGCCCAACCGCGCCCTTGGAACCCCACAGCACCTGCAGGGGCTGGGTGATCTTCTTGCCCGCCTTCTTGTCGGCCCAGTCGAGCTCGCGGTCGTAGCCGGCGCCGGCGCGGTAGCACTCGCACATCCCGTGGATCACCTCCGGCGTCGAGCCGCAGGCCAGGTAGTCGGCGTGAGCCTCGGGCTCCAGGAAGTCGGGCTTGCGGCCGCGGAACTGGGCGGTGAACAGATAGAACTCCGGGTCCGGCTCGATCATGTGCTCGGGCACGGGGTAGGGCTGAGCCAGAAACGACCAGTGCCAGTAGCCCAGCGCGAAGCGGTGATCGATCCGCGCCCAGACCTCGCCGGTCGGGATGATGTCCAGCACTGAGACCCGCCGCACGGCCTCCGGATGGTCCATGGCCAGGCGGTAGGCGACGCGGCCGCCCCGGTCATGGCCGGCGACGTCGAAGCGGTCGAACCCCAGATGTTTCATCAGGGCGACGGCGTCGCGCGCCATGGCCCGCTTGGACGAGGTCTCATGATCGGCGCTGCTGGGCGGCTTGGTGGACTTGCCGTAGCCGCGCAGGTCTGCCGCGACGACGGTGAAGTCCTTCGCGAGGTCACCGGCGATCTTGCCCCACATCATGTGGGTCTCGGGATGGCCGTGGAGGAGCAGGAGCGGCGGACCGGAACCACCGCGGCGGACGCGCAAGGAGACCTCGCCCAGGTCGACCTGGGACAGTTGGAAGCCGTCGAAACCCATGATCCCTCCGGACAGCGCGGGGCCGTCCTATCGCGGCCCAGGCGACCCGCCTAGATCATTTCACGGGCAGCATCAGGTGGGCGTAGGGCGTGCCCGCCCACATCACATAGCCCTGCTTGGTGTCCGGGTCGGCGCTGGCCGGATAGTGCTTCACGATCTCCGGGTCGCCGACGATCATCACGTGCGGGCCGGTCTTGACCCAATGGTTCGCCTGGCTGGGTTTCGTCGCATAGGGGTCGGTGTTGCTGGCGTCGGTGCCGCCGGCCAGCATGTACATGAAGCCGACCTTGCCCGCCGGCGGCGGCTTGTGGGCGACCCAGGCGCCGACCCAGGCCCAGGCGTTCTCGTCGGCGCACATGGGATCCGGTCCGGGCGTGGCCGGGCTGTCGGCCATGCAGGTGAAGCCGTTGGTCCCCTTGCGGACCACGCGGGCGCCCTTCTCGCCCATGTCGACGATGGTCGCCTTGGCCGCGATCGCCGGCGGCGCGGCGCTCTCGGCGCTGGCGATCAGAGCGGCGTCGCCGCCCTTGGCCGCCGGCATCTTCATCGCGGGCTTTGGGGCGTCCGCGGCTGTCGCATAGCTGGCGGCGCCGGCCGCCAGAGCCGCAAGGATGATGACGTGGGTACGCATGTGAACCTCCCTGGACTGAGCTTTTGACAGCCCAAACGGTAACACCGTTACCTGAGGCCAGCCACCCGCGGCCCGGCTTGTCTCCGGGGGCCGGCTCAGCGAAGAGTGGCGCCGATGGACCCCACCCGGTGCACCTGGCGCGGCATGGCCGGCGACCCGCTCTACGAGCGCTACCACGACACCGAATGGGGCGTGCCCGAGTACGACTCGCGCGCTCTGTGGGAGAAGCTGGTGCTCGACGGGTTCCAGGCGGGGCTGGCCTGGATCACGATCCTTCGAAAGCGCGAGGCTTTCCGCGCCGCCTTCGACGGCTTCGATCCCGAGAAGGTGGCCCGCTACGGCGACGCCGACCGCGCCCGGCTGATGGCCGACGCCGGCATCATCCGCTCCAACGCCAAGATCGACGCGGCGATCAACGGGGCCAAGATCTACCTGGCCATGCGCGACGCCGGCGAGGACTTCTCCGACTTCTGCTGGAGCTTCACCGGCGGCAAGCCGCTGCAGAACCGCTGGAAAGGCGACGGCGACGTCCCGGCCCAGACCGATCTCGCTGTCGAGGTTTCCAAGGCGCTGAAGGCCAAGGGGTTCAAGTTCGTGGGGCCGGTGATCGTCTACGCCTGGATGCAGGCCGTCGGCATCGTCAACGACCACCTGGTGACGTGCTACCGGCACGAGCAGGTGAAACCCGGATGAGACCTGTCCACGCCGTTGGTGCGGCGGCCATATTCGTGGCCGGATGCCAGAGCGCGTCCGATCCATCGGCGGAACTTGACGCGCGGCTGATCCACATCGCCCGGGCCGAGGCGGCTCGCAAGGGCATTGACCTGCATGAGTGGCGAGCCGATGTCGACCGTCGGGGAGCCGTGTGGTCGGTGACCTTCCCTTCCGATCGCAGGGACCCTCCGACCCTTGTCGGGTATGTTTTCCGCATCGATCCTGGGACGCTAAAGGTCGAACGCATCGACCCCAGAGCCCCGATCGAATAGGTCGCCGCATGCCCTTTGGCCCGACGATGCTTCTCGAACGCGCCTTCATCGGCGGCCCCGTCTGCGGCGTCGATGAGGCCGGGCGCGGGCCGTGGGCGGGGCCGGTGAGCGCGGCCGCGGTGATCCTGCCGGACAATCCGCGCAAGGTCCCGAAGGGGCTGGACGACTCCAAGAAGCTGACGGCCAAGGCCCGCGAGGCGCTGGAGGTCGAGATCAAGGCCAAGGCGGTTTCCTGGTGCGTGGCCTTCGCCAGCGTCGAGGAGATCGCCCAGCTCAACATCCTGCATGCCGCGGGCCTGGCCATGCGCCGCGCGATCGAGGGCCTCTCCGTCGCGCCGGCCTTCGCGCTGGTGGACGGCAACTACCGCTTCAAGCTGCCCTGCGAGGTGAAGACGGTGGTCGGCGGCGACGGCAAGTCGAAGTCGATCGCCGCGGCCTCGATCCTGGCCAAGGTCGCCCGCGACCGGCTGATGATCGAGATGGACGAGGTCTATCCCGGCTACGGCTTCGCCAGCCACAAGGGCTATCACGCCGAGGTCCACGTCGAGGCGCTGCGCACGCTCGGCCCCTGCGAGATCCACCGGCGCGCCTGGAGCCCGGTGAAGCTGGCGCTGATGGGGCTGGATCCGCTGGCCGGCGGCCTGGACGGCGAACCGGCGGAACTGCCGTTCTTCGACGAAGCTTGAGCGTCTGAATCAAGATTGACCCCATGGCTGCGCCAGCCTCGCATGGCGCCATGAGCGAAGACCTTCCCCCCATGGCGCGGGCCCTGACCCTGCAGGCCGGCGCCTGCCGCGCCATGGGCTCGCCCCTTAGCGGCGATCTGCTGGACCGCGCGGCGGCCGACTGGCTGGACGGGGGCGTCGTCAGCCTCCTGACCGCGCCCTGGGACGGCCTCAGTCTCAAGGCCCTGTTCGACGCCGCCGTCGCGCTCCGGCTCCTGGCAAGCTGGCGGGAACTGGCGCTCAGCGGCGACGATCCAGCCGTGGCCGAGGCCTATGGCCGCCTGGACGCCGAGGCGATCTGGGCGACGGTCTCGGCCGCCATGGCCGCCGACCCGGCGCGGTTCGAGGCCTTCATGACCCATGAGCCACAGACCAACGAGGTCCGGCGCTCTATCGGCCTCCTGGGCGGCTTCCTGGAGATCGCGCGGGCGACGGGCCTGCCGTTGCGCTGTTTCGAGCTCGCCGCCAGCGCCGGGCTGAACCTGTCCTGGGACCGCTACCGATATGCGGTGGGCGAGGCGACTTGGGGCGATCCGGCCGCCGCCGTTCGCATCGACACCGACTGGCAGGGCGGTCCGCCGCCCGTCGACGCCCCTATCAGCGTGGTCGAGCGCGCCGCCTGCGACCGCCGTCCGACCGACCTCAACGACCCCTCCGAACGCCGCCGCCTGGAAAGCTACATCTGGGCCGACCAGGCCGAGCGGATCGCGCGCATCGAGGCGGCTATCGCCGTGGCCGAGGCGAACGACGTCAGGGTGGAGGCCTCCGACGCCCTCGACTGGGTGCGCGCCCGCGTTCGTCCGCAGGCCGGCGCCGTGACCGTGGTCTATCACTCGGTCTTCTGGACCTACATGAGCGCGGACCAGCAGGCGGCGCTGACCGAAGCCATCGAGGCCCTGGGCGATCAGGCGAGCGCCGAGGCGCCTTTCGCCTGGCTGCGCATGGAGCCGCCGCCCACCGACATCACGACCATGGACGTACGCCTGACGCTCTGGCCCGGGGGTCAGGAGCGGCTGCTGGCCCAGGCCAACCCACATTGCGCCTGGGTGACCTGGCTCGCAGCCGCTAACCCCTCGTAAAGCCTTCCAAAATCTGAGGTTAACCCGCGGCCGCTATCGTGTCCGCCGCTGCAGAAGCGGGAAACAGGCCGAAACGCCATGCCGACGACCAAGGGGACCGCCCGCGAGAGCCTGGCGCACTACGACCTGATCGTCATCGGCTCCGGTCCCGCTGGGCGCCGAGGCGCGGTGCAGGCCGCCAAGCTGAACAAGCGCGTGCTGGTGATCGAACGCGGCCGCCGCGTCGGCGGAGTTTCCGTCCACACCGGCACCATTCCGTCCAAGACCCTGCGCGAGACGGTGCTCAACCTCTCGGGCTGGCGCGAGCGCGGCTTCTACGGCGCCGCTTACCGGGCCAAGAAGGACATCGGCGCCGACGACCTTCTGCGCCGCCTCGCCATCACGCTGGACCACGAGGTCGACGTGCTGGAGCACCAGTTCG
>Ga0068865_100000463_pt1 | contig 22698 bp, 19 predicted proteins | sample KBSMisM12_FD_75293 | JGI IMG/M metagenome (GOLD analysis project Ga0068865, IMG submission 75293) | Miscanthus rhizosphere microbial communities from Kellogg Biological Station, Michigan, USA - KBS Miscanthus M1-2 | ecosystem: Host-associated > Plants > Roots > Rhizosphere > Soil ...
CCGTGCCGATCGTGCAGGGCGAATCGATGCGCGCGCACCGCAACCGGTTGATCGGGATGCTGCACCTGCGCGGCGTCGACCGCGATCTGCCCGCCGGGAGCCGCATCGAGGTGACGCTGGAGATCGATCGCTCGGGCCAGCTGGCCACGCGCGCCGACGTTCCCGGCACGGGACAGACGTTCCAGGACGTGGCGTTCGTCCTGGTGCCGACCGCCAGCGTCGAGACCGCCGAGCGCGAGCTGGTGGCGACGAACCGCCGCGCCGCCGAGGTGCAGCGACGCACGTTCCAGCTCGGGATCCCGGCGGCGGTGCAGTCGATCGCGGACGTGTCGGCGGTGCTGGCCGACGCGGATCGCGCGTTGCCCGCGGCGCGCGCGGGCGACGCCGACGCCGCCCAGAAGCTGCACCGCTTGCTGATGGACGCGAACAACGCGCTGGACGACGCCGAGGCGTTGCTCGAATGGCCTGACCTGGACGCGGAGGCCCGTCGCTGCAAGCTGACCTACACGCCCATGGTCGCCCAGTGGGGAACGCCGGCCGAGCAGCAGCTTTACGAGCAGGAGCTGGAGGCCGCGGGCGCGGCGCGCACGCGCAACGACGCCGCCGACCTGGAGCTGCACCTGGACGCGATGCGCGCGCTGGGACGGGCGGCGTACGTCCGCGATCCCCGTTCGATGGCGGACGCGATCGACTGGGCGGCCGCGCACGTGACCGAGGCGATGGACGTCGCCGCCGCCGCCAGCTTGCTGGATCGCGCGCGCGCGCTGCAGGCGCAGAGCCCCGCCGCCGACGTGGCGGGCGGCGGGCTGCGGGCGCTGCGCGCGATCGTCGCCGAGATCTGGGAGCTGTTCCCCAGCTCGCCCGAGCTGCAGGCCAAGAGCTTCGACTCGGGGATCCGGTAGATGACCGAAGCCGACGACGTCGAGAACCTGTTGCGCGAACGGCTGGCCAACCCGTTCCTCGTGCTCGACGTCGGGCCGTCGGCGTCCGTCGCGGAGATCGAACGCCAGGGCCAGCGGCTGCTGGCCGAGCTGGCGGCGGGGCTGGACGGTGCGCGCCGCTATGCGACGCCGTCCGGCGCGCGCGCGCGGACGCCCGAGATGGTGCGATCGGCGATCGCCGAGCTGCGCGATCCCGCGCGCCGCCTGGCGCACGAATGGTGGGCGCGGGGAATGGCGGCGGCGGCGGCGACATGACCGCCTTCAGCGCGATGGTCTCGCGCGCGCCGCAGGGGCGTGACGCCGATCTGGTGGGGCGGGGCGGCGGTCGCGCGGCGATCCGCCTGCTGATCTGGACCGCGCTGTGGGGGACGGTGCTGCGCAACGTCGGCGCGTCGGTCGGCACGTGGGCGCAGGGTTCGCTGGGCGCCGGCGCGACGCTGCTGATCGCGGTGGTGATCCCGGCGTGGCTGTTCGTGGTGTTTCCCAGCTGGCTCGCGTTCCGCTTCGCGGCGCCGCGCGGGATGCGCCGGCTGGCCATGGCGGCGTGCTGGATGTCGCCGCTGGTGCGCCTGCGCGACCTGCCCAGCATCGCGGCGTTCCTCGACGCCGCCGGCGATTCGACGTTGCGACCCGGACTGCAAAGGGGCGAGCTGCCGGCGGACGCGTGGACCGCGCTGGCGTCGGCGCTGCAGGCGGATCGCCGGCGATCCGCCGCGCACGCCGCGCGCATCGTCGACGCGCTGGCGCACCTGCCGGCGGGCGCGCGCTTACCGTGGCTGGCGCGCATCCATGGCGTCGAGGCGCTGGCCCTCTCCGCCGTCGAGCGCCGCGACTGGCCGGCGGTCGCGCGCTACGCGCGGCTGGGGCAGGGGCGGCTGGTCGTGCTGCTGGCCGTGCTCGCGCGCGCCATGCGCGGCGATGACGTGCCCGCGTCGGCGCTGTGGATCCGCTGGCTGCTGGCGCCCCGGCGGCTGGCGCTGCTGCCGATCGTGCGTGCGCTCGCCTGGGAGCGCCAGACCGGCGCGATCGATCAACATGGGAACCCTCGAAGGGTTCCCATACCCTCCCGCGATGGTGCGCGGCGAGCAAAGCTCGCCGGCTCCCCACGCGATCGCGCCCCGCCGCGCGTCCCGGCCACGGTTCACGGGCGCCACGTGGCGATGCTGGAGGCGTCGGCGCGGCATGATGACATCCGCACCGAGGACGTGATGGCGCTGGCGGCGGCGTGGCAGCCGGCGGTCGACGACGCGGCGCTGGCGCAGGTGCATGCGCGCGCGCTCGAGCTTGGCGTGCGCGACGGCGCCGCCCGCGCGCAGGCGCTGCGCGAGCAGGTGCTCGACGAGCTGGCGTTGCTGCTCGCGCGCGCGGAGGGCGAGCTGCCGCGGGCGCCGGCGCATCCGTTCGCCGAGACGCTGGCCGCGCGCGCGCGCGAGGGCGAGATCGCGCGCATCAAGGCGTCGCTCGCGGCGTTCGACGCCGATGGGGTGGGTCCGTCGCTGGATCCGCTGGCGGCCTGGGAACGCTGGCTGGTGCTGCGCGCCGCCTGGGAGCGCGCCGCGCAGAGCGCCGGGCGTGCCGCGCTGGCGACGCTGTGGCGAATGAGCGTGCGCGATCGCTTGTGGGGGTATTGCTGCACCGTCTCGCACGTTCACGGACCGCGCGCCGCGTGGGCCTCGTACGTGATGTTCGAGTGGCTCGCCGATCGGGCCGAGTACGTCGGCGATCTCGTGGCTGTGCTCGCCAACCGCGAGAACGCCCGCATCGCGCTGGCGGCTCTCCGCTAGCTGCTCCCGCGCGAAGCGCGGGTGTGCAGCTACCCTTAGAGATGTCCAGCTCCCGCCCGTCAGAACTCTGATGAACCGCGATCGCGCGGCGCCACAACGGGCGCGATTTCGCGGTCGGATCGGGGCGAATTCTGGCATCGTTGATGCTCTCCCGAACCCGCTCATGAAGCTGCTCACACTCACGTCGCTGTTCATGGTTGTCGCAGCCTGCTCGGTCGACCCGCTGATGCCTGAAGGGAAGGGCGGCTCGGGCGGCGCCGCCGGGCGCGGCGGCGAAGGTGGAACGTCTGCTGCGGGCGGAACGCTGGGCAGCCCGACCTGCGGCGACGGCATTCCCGCCATCGCGTGCGCGGTCGGCCGGACCGTCTTCGTTTGCGAGCCCGACGCCTCGGGGCGGCCGGTCTGGATGATCCGGTGCCCGGACGACCCCAGCGGCGGTGGTGGTTCCAGTGGTGCGGGCGGCAGCGGCGCCGGAGGGGCAGCGGGCGGTTCGAGCGGTGCCGGCGGCGCGCCATGCGCCTCGACCAGCAGCTGCGCCGCCGACGAGGTGTGCACGACGGCGGACGGCGCCTGCAACGCGCCTCCGGGTTGCAGCACGGGAATCGCGTGCCCGGCGGTCTGCTACGGCAACTGCCGCCCGGCAAATGAAGGCGGCGCCTGTTCGCGCGACACCGATTGCCGCGTGGAGGCCGACTACTGCACCGGCTGCGACTGCCGCGCGCTGGCCACCGGCCAATCGCTGCCGCGCTGTCCGGGGCCCGGGGTCCGCTGCCTCGTCGATCCGTGCGGCGGTAAGATGGCCGCGTGCGTGAACGGAAGATGCGCCGTCCGATGAGGCGCCTCCGACTGATCGCCGCGGCGCTGCTGCTGGGCGCGTGCGGCTCCAGCACCACCGGCACGCAACAGCCGCCCACCACCATCACGTTCCAGTTCCACAATGACGGCATCGCGACCGTCTACGTGTTCCAGAACTGCCTGCTCGACTACACGATCACCTCGCTCGCCGATCCGGTTCACGAGGTCACGCGCCAGGGTGCGTGCGCGTGCGCGTGCGGCCGCGCGTGCCCCGTGTGCGGCCCATGCTTCGCGGGCCCGCGCGAGCTCGCGATCGGCGCGATGATGACCGACAGCTGGAACACCGTCAGCGTCACGACCGAGACGACGGCGACGGGATCGTGCGAACGCGCGACGACGCTGCCGGACGGCCGCTATCGCATCGACATTCCCGTGTATCCGACCGCCGAGGACGCCCTCGCCAAGACGTACGCCCGCGGGGTGACGCAAAGCTTCGACCTGCCCGCGATCGGCAACGCCGTCCACGTCCAGCTCGGCGCCTCGCCGTAGCGGTTCGCAGTCGCGGCCGCTGCGGCGGCAAGCGCGCACCGTAAACATCAAAGTGCGACATCTCCCCACAGATGCGCCACTTCATGGACATTGGTGCAATGGCAGAAAGTGCATCCTTGCGCCGAATAACCAGAAGGCATTGAAAACAAAGGAGAATCCATGGGTATCAGGGGGATGATTTGGATGTCAGTCGTGACCAGCTCGATGCTGGCAGCCGCCTGCGGCGATAGCGGCGGCGGGGGTGGTGGGATGGTCTCGGGACCGACCGCGTTCGGGTCGATCGACCTGAGCACGGTCAACGCCGGCGCCTGCACGGGCACGAAGTCCGCGCAGATCTGGACGCTGACCAACAAGAACGGCCTGGTCGCGAAGCTGACCGATTTCGGCGCGACGCTCGTCGAGCTGCACGTGCCCGACAAGAACGGCGAGATGGCGGACATCGTCCAGGGCTTCGACAGCGTGGCCGGCTATGCCAACAGCCAGTTCGCGGGCGCGACCGTCGGACGCGTCGGTAACCGGATCAACAACGGCACGTTCATGGTCGACGGCACCAGCTACACGGTGACCGGCGCGGGGCCGGCCGGAATGTCGCCGCCGAACCACAGCCTGCACGGCGGCCCCTGCGGCTGGGACAAGAACATCTGGGCGGCGGACGCCAAGGTCGGCGATTCGGGCCCGGAGATCACGTTCTCGCTGACCAGCGCGGACATGGACATGAACTTCCCGGGCACCGTGATGGCCAAGTCGGTCTACACGCTCACCAACGCCAACGAGCTGAAGATCGTGATGACGGCGACCACCGACAAGAAGACGCCGATCAACATGCTCCACCACAGCTACTTCAATCTGGGCGGCGCCGGATCGGGATCGGTCTACACGCAGGAGCTGACCATCTACGCCGACAAGTACACGCCCCCGGCGGCCAGCGGCGTTCCGGACGGGACGATGACGGACGTGGCGGGGACCGCGTTCGACTTCCGGACGGCCCACAAGATCGGCGACATGGCGACGGATCCGCTGGTGCAGAGCGAGCCCGGCTTTCCCGGCTACGACCACAACTGGGTCGTCAACGGGACCGGGTTGCGCAACGTCGCCAAGTACAAGGACCCGGTGTCGGGCCGCGTGATGACGATCCAGGCCGACCAGCCCGGCGTGCAGTTCTACACGACCAACTACCGGCCCGATCCCGCCGCCACGCCGGCGCCGACGCCGACGGTGGGGAAGAGCGGCGTCGAGTACAAGATCCACGAGGCGCTGGCGCTGGAGACGCAGAAGCACCCGAACGCCATCAACTTCCCGGCGACGGTCACGCCCGGCGCCGAGGACGAGCTGGTCGCCCCCGGCAAGACCTACTCGCACACGATGATCCACAAGTTCACCGCCGAATAACTGCGAGGAGCGCCGCGGAATAGCTCGATCCGCGGCTCTCGCCCGGGCCTTCAGTTCCCCTCTCCCCGCTTGCGGGGAGAGGGCTAGGGTGAGGGGCCGCGCCCTGCTAAGTCCGCTTCTCTTCACCGCGGACGAGGCGCGCGATGTTCTCGCGGTGCCGCAGCGTCACCAGCGCGGCACCGCCGAGCGCCAGCACGACAAGCGGGACGGGCGGGCGTTCGCGCAGCACGAACAGCATCGCGAACGTCCACACACCCAGCAGCGATCCCAGCGACGACAGGCGCGTCGTCGCGAACACGACGACGTACGCGCCGAAACCGATCGCCGCGGCGACCGGCGACAGCGCCAGCGCCACGCCCAGCGACGTGGCGACGCCTTTACCGCCGCGGCCGCGCAGGAACAGCGTGAACATGTGCCCGATGATCGCGGCCGCGCCGGCGATCGCGATCGCGTGCGGCGAAAGCCCGAACCGCCGGCCCAGCCACACGGGTACGAAGCCCTTGGCGGCGTCGGCCGCCAGCACGGCGACGGCCCAGCCTTTGCCCATCGCGCGCGCGACGTTGGTCGCGCCGATGTTACCGCTGCCGACCTGTCGGAGGTCGATGCCCTTGGCGCGGGCCACCAGCATCCCGAAGGGGATCGATCCCGCCACGTAGGCGGCCGCGCCAAGCACCCACGGATTCATGACGACGGAGGGGCGGTCGCGCCGGCGGGCGTCAGGTGAGGCTGCGCCTGCGTCCAGAACGCGGCGACGTCTTCCAGCAGTTCCGTGCGCGGGCAATCGGGCGGCAAGCTGGCGATCAGCGTCGCGCCGTATGGCTTGCGCGCGACCCGGCCGTCCAGCACGGCGACGATGCCGCGATCGGTGCGCGTGCGGATGAGACGTCCGAAGCCCTGTTTCAGCGCCAGCGCCGCGCGCGGCAACTGGTAATCGCCGAACGGTTCGCCGCCGTCGTCGCGGATGCGATCGATGCGCGCGGCCGTCAGCGGATCGTCGGGAACGGCGAACGGAATCCGATCCATGACCACCAGCGACAGCGCCTCCCCCGGAACGTCCACGCCCTCCCAGAAGCTTTGCGTCGCCAGCAGCACCGATCCGACGCGCTCGCGCATCGACGCGAGCAGCAGGTGGCGCGGGCGCTCGCCCTGCACCAGCAGCGGGAACGGCAGCACCTCCCGCAGATACGCCTCGGCGACGCGCATGTTGCGGAAGCTGGTGAACAGCAGAAGGGCTCGGCCCGCGGTGATCGCGCACAGGTCGGCCATGCGCTCGGCCGCGCGCGTGGGAAAACCGTCTTGATTGGGATCCGGCAGATCGGGCGCCAGATACAGCAGCGCCTGGCGGTCGTACCGGAACGGCGAGGCGAACGTCGCGTCGGCCGCCGTGTCGCCCAGGCCGACGCGGGCGCGCAGGTAGTCGAACGAACCGGCGACGGTCAGCGTCGCGGACGTCAGCACGATCGGCCCCGGGCAGGCGTCCAGCGCGCGTCCCAGCACCGGGCTGACGTCGACGGGGGACGCGTGCAGCCCGACGTTGCGCGGCGAGGCAGCCAGCCAGCGCACGTGCTCGCGCCCGCGTCCCGCGACAAGCAGCGACAGATCCGTGCGCAGCGCCGACGCGCGCCGCGCCAGACCCGCGAGCTCGATCGGCCGCCGCGAATTCGCCACCGCGTCGCCGTCGGGGTTCAGCCAGTCGGCGATCTGTTCCAGATCGGCGTCGAGCTCGTGGTAGCGGTCCAGCGCGGGACCGGCCGCGAGATCGGGAAAGGCCATGCGCGTCTCCTCGACGCCCGGACGCGCCGCGGGCGCCAGGCCGCGCAGGGCGTTCGCCAGCGCGTCGGTCGCGGCCCTCAGGCGGCCGGCGGCCGCCTGCGCGCGGTGCGGGTCGACGCCGGTCTCGCGCCCCAGATCGCGGGCCAGCGCGAACAGGCGCTGCGTGGACGCGTGCACGCCGAAGAATTCGGTGGCGACGTCCTCGATCTGGTGGGCCTCGTCGAAGATGACGACCTCGTAGGGCGGCAGCACCTGCGCCTCGGGCCAGCGCGCCTTCAGCGCCAGGTCGGCGAAGAACAGGTGGTGGTTGACGACGATCAGCGGCGCGGCGGCGGCGCGGCGGCGCATCCCGGTCACGAAGCAGCTCTCGAAGAACTCGCAGCGCGGGCCGATGCGCGTCTCGGGCGTCGCCGCGACGTCGCCCCACAGCGGCGCGTCGTCGGCGAGATCCGGCAGGTCGGCGCGATCGCCCGTCGGAGATCCCGCCGCGAACGCCAGGATGCGGTCCAGCTCGGGCTCGGCGACCAGCGAGCGCTGGCGATCGCGTTCACGCAGGCGCCGCCGGCAGACGTAGTTCGAGAGGCCCTTCATGACGGCCCACTCCAGCGGCGCCGCCAGCAGGCCGGCGCGATCGAACATCGCGCGCAGGCGGGGCAGGTCGACGCCCGCGATCTGGTCCTGCAGCGTCTTGGTGCCGGTGCTGACGACGACCTTGCGCCCCGACAGCAGCGCGGGCACCAGGTAGGCGAGCGTCTTGCCCGTTCCCGTGCCGGCCTCGACCATCAGCCGTTCGTCGCCGTCGATCGCGTCGGCGATGCGTTCGGCCATCGCCAGCTGACCGGCGCGCGCCTCGTACCCGGCGAACAGCGCGGACGCGGCGCCGCCCGGCCCCAGGAGCGCGCGGATGCGCCGCCGCATCGCCTCGCGGCGATCGGCGGCCGGGCCTGGCAGCGACGCGGTCATTTCTTGCGGCTCGCTTTTTCGTCGATGCCCGACACCCCGAACCTTCGCCGCAGCTCCGCGAACACGGCGTCGACCGGCACGCCGGTCGCTTCCAGCCCGACCAGCGCGTGAAAGATCAAATCGGCGGCCTCATGCGCGATGTGGGCCGCGTCCTTCTCCAGCAGCGCCGCGGTCAGCTCGCCCGACTCCTCGGCGATCTTCGCGTTGATCTTCGGCAGGCCCGCGTCCAGCAACGACACCACGTACGATTTTTCCGGGCGTTCGCGGCGCCGCGTCGCGATCACCTCGGCGACGCGCGCGAGCACCAGCGCGGGCGGATCGGGCGGCCGATCGTCCTCGACCAGCGCGCCCCCCGCGTCGCGGTCGACGCGGCGGTAAAAGCAGGACGTCGCGCCGGTGTGGCAGGACGGTCCCACGGGATCGCACAGGTACAGCACGACGTCGCCGTCGCAATCGACGCGGATCTCGCGCACCGCCAGCGAGTTGCCCGACGTCTCCCCCTTGCGCCAGGACGCCTTCCGCGATCGGCTCCAGAAGTGCGCTTCGCCGGTCGCCAGCGTCGCCGCCAGCGCGTCCCGGTTTGCCCACGCGAGCATGCGCACCATCCCGGTCGCGGCCTCCTGCGCGATCACCGGCACCAGCCCGTCGGCGTCGAACTTGACCGCCGCGAGCAGCGGCTCTGCCGGCACGGCGCTCATTGCACCTTATCTCGTACCGGGACCCCCCGCGCGCGCAAGTAATCGTGCGCCTGGCCGACGGTCGCCTCGCCGAAGTGAAAGATTGACGCGGCCAGCACCGCCTCCGCGTGCCCCTCGGCGATCCCCTGATACAGGTGCTCGAGGTTCCCGACGCCGCCCGACGCGATCACCGGGACCGACACGCGATCTGCCACCGCGCGCGTCAGCTCGATGTCGAAGCCGTCGCGCGTTCCGTCGCGGTCCATGCTGGTCAGCAGAATCTCGCCCGCGCCCGCGCGCGCCATCCGTTCGCACCACTCGACCGCGTCGATTCCGGTCGGCCGGCGCCCGCCGTGCGTGAACACCTGCCAGCGCCGCGGCTGGTCCGGCTCGCGCCGCGCGTCGACGGCGACGACGATCGCCTGGTTCCCGAATGCGTCCGAAGCGCGCCGCACCAGATCCGGATCCGCGACCGCGGCGGTGTTGATGCCGACCTTGTCGGCGCCCGCCAGCAGCAACGCGCGCACGTCCTCGACCGACCGCACGCCGCCGCCCACCGTGAGCGGCAGGAAGACGCTCTCCGCCGTCGCGCGCACCACGTCCAGCATCGTCTTGCGTCCGTCCGACGACGCCGTGATGTCCAGGAAGCAGATCTCGTCGGCGCCCTGCGTGTCGTATGCGGCCGCCACCGCGACCGGATCGCCCGCGTCGCGCAGCTCCTTGAAGCGCACGCCCTTCTTGACGCGGCCGGCGTCGACGTCGAGGCACGGAATCACGCGCTTGCACAGCATCGCTAGCCGCTCATCCCCCGCACGCGCGCGACCGCCTGCTCGATCGTGAAGGCCTGCTCGTAAAGCGCCTTGCCCACCACGACGGCCGACGCGCCCGTCGGCGCGAGCGCGTCCAGATCCTCGAGGCGCGCGACCCCGCCCGACGCGATGACCGGCGTGGGCAACAGCCGGTGGACCAGCCGCCCCGTCGCGTCCAGGTTCGGGCCGCCGCGCATGCCGTCGCGCGCGATATCCGTGTAGAGCACCGCCGCCGCGCCGGCACGGGCCACCGCCGCGCCGATGTCGACCGCCTCGGCGCCGGTCGTCTCCGTCCAACCCTCCACCGAGACCTTGCCCTCACGCGCGTCGACGGCGACCACGATGCGGTCCGGCCAGCGCGCGCACGCCGCCTCGACCATCGACGGGTCCTTGATGGCCGCCGTTCCCAGCACCGCGTAGCGTACGCCCGCGTCGAACAGCGCCGCGCAGTCGTCCAGCGAACGCACGCCGCCGCCCGCCTCCATCTCGACCTTCACCGCCGCGGCGATGCGGGCGATGGTGGCCCGGTTGTCCTTGCGTGCGCCGACATCCGCGCCGCGCGTGAAGGCGGCGTCCAGATCGACGACGTGAATGCGCGTGACGCCGGCGGCGGCGAAGCGCGCCGCGACCTCCCAGGGGGCGCGATCGTAGACCTTCACGCTTTCGCGCCGCCCCTGCTCCAGGCGCACGGCGGCGCCGTCCATGAGATCGATGGCGGGGAAAACCAGCATAGGGGGGCCTAGTCTAGCCGCTCTCGCGCGCAGCGCGAGAGTGCGGCTACCTGAGAAAAACATAGTCGCACACCGCGCCTGCGGCGCGGAGCGACTAGATCAGGCAGCGACGAAGCTGCGCAGCAGCGACAGCCCGGCGGCCTGACTTTTTTCGGGGTGGAACTGGCAGCCGAACACGTTGTCGCGCCCGACCGCGGCGCAGAACCCGACGCCGTGCTCGCTGGACAGGGCGACGTCTTCCGTGCGCTCGGGATCGGGGAAGTAACTGTGCACGAAGTAAAAGCACGAGCCGTCGGGGACGGCGCCGGCCGGCCCGGCCGCCGCGGCGGGCCCGCGCTGGGTCCGGTTCCAGCCCATGTGCGGGATCTTCAGCCCCGGACGATCGGCGAAACGCCGCACCCGACCGGGCAGCACACCCAATCCCGGCGCCTCCGGATTCTCCTCGCTGCTCTCGAACAGCAGCTGCATGCCGATGCAGATGCCAAAGAACGGCCGACCCGCGCGGATCACGTCGTGCACCGCCTGGCGCATCGCCCCGCCGCCGCGGTCCAGCCCGGCCGCGCAGGCCCCGAACGCGCCCTGTCCCGGCACGACCAGTTTTTCCGCGCGCGCCACCGTGTCCGCGTCGGCGCTGATCGCGACGCGCGCGCCGACGGCGGCCAGCGCCTTCTCGACGCTGCGCAGGTTCCCGCTTCCCAGATCGGCGACGACGACGGACGCGCTCGCGCTCACGACGTGAGCGTTCCCTTCGTCGATGGCACGCCGACGACGCGCGGATCGCGCCGCGCCGCCGCCGAGGCCGCCCGCGCGAACGCCTTGAACAGCGCCTCGATCATGTGGTGCGCGTTCTCGCCGTAACGGACTTCCAGGTGCAGATTGCACAGCGCCGTGCTCACGAAGCCGCCAAAGAATTCGCGTCCCAGCTCGACGTCGAAGGTCCCCACCCGGCGCCCCTTCAGCGCGTCGGCGCGGTAGACGAACGCCGCCCGCCCGCCGAAGTCGATCGCCGCCGACACCAGCGTCTCGTCCATCGGGATCGTCGCCTCGCCGTAGCGCGAGATGCCGCTCTTGTCGCCCAGCGCCTGGTTGAACGCCTGGCCCAGACAGATGCCTACATCCTCGACGGTGTGGTGAGGGTCGACGTCGACGTCGCCGGTCGCCGTCACCTCCAGGTCGAACAGCCCGTGCTTCGCCACCGCCTCGAGCATGTGGTTGAAGAACGGCACCGGGGTGGCGATCCGCCGCTCGCCCTTGCCGTCGATGTCCAGCGCCAGCTCGATGGCCGTCTCGTTGGTCTTTCGCTGAATTTTTGCTCGTCGCGCCATGGGTTTCGGGCGCGAAAGTGTAACCCGCGGCCGAACATCCCGCCAAAATGAGCCGGGACCCTGGGAGGGTCCCGGACCCCCCGCGATGATACGCGGCGAGCAAAGCTCGCCGGCTCCTCACGCGAAACGCGGCCTTCATCCCCGTTCCTCAAGGAATTTCCGTGCTTCGGCGATATAATTCTCGTGCCCGCGCCTATGGCCCAACGTGTCCGCCAGAGTCCCGTCCTCGGGTACAACCACAACCTGCGTCATGGCGGGCGCGTGTTTCACGTGCAGACCGAGGATTCGGGCCAGGGCTACGCGCGGCTCCACACGCACCTGTTCTACGAGGGGACGATTCTCTCGACGAAGAAGCAGGAGTACGACCCCAGCGCTCCCGAGGACGCCGTCCGCGCGCTGATGCAGCAGCTGCACAAGTCGATGATCAGGGAGCTGACGCACGGGGAGCACGACACGCGCATCGGCAACTTCTTCATCGCGCGCGGCGAGCCCGCGATGCTGGATGGCGACGGCAAGGCCAAGGCGGCGGCGCCCGCGGCGGCCGAACCCGCGCAACCTGAATCGCCGCCGGCGGACGCGGCCGTGCCCACGCCCATCGGCCGTGCCGGCGGGCCAGCGCCTGCGACAGCGCCGATCGCGGCGGCTCCGACAACGCCGGCGCCCACCGCCAAACCGGTCGTCATGGTCAAGCCGGGCGGCGTGCGCCGTCCGCCCGTCGTTTTGTCCAGCTCCGCCGACGGCGTCGTCGTGCGGCGCAACGTCGTCATCAACGTCGGTGGCGGCGCGCCGCCCGTCAACGGCACACCGGGAAACGTGCGGCCGTCGACGGGCACCACCGCCAGCCGCACGCGCCCGGCGGCGCCGGTCGCGGCCAGCGACGGCGTCATCGTTCCGTCCAAAGGCGGCGCGGCGCGGCCCGCGGCGGCACCCGAATCCGCGCCTCAACCACTGGCGTCATCGCGCGAGATTCGCATGCCCTGGGAAACGCCCGGCCCGCCGGCAGCGCGCAGCCAGCAACCCATCATCGCCAATCCTCCGGCCGCGGCCGGCGGCCGGCGGCAGAGCTCGAAGGACGTGAAGATGCCGTGGGATCCCCCGGGCGGCGCGCCGGCAGCGGCCGCCAAGGACACGTTCGCGGCAGAGACCGGCGAGGACAAGGGCCTGGATGAGGTGATCCTCGAGTACCTGTCCGACGACGGCGAACCCGAAGAACGCTGAGCGGCATCGTAACGTCCGTGCAAGGCAGCGCCGTGACCGTGTTCAGCACGAAGACGTGCGGCTGGTGCCGCCGCGCCGAAGACCTGCTGACCCGCAACGGCATCCCGTTCGAGACCGTCGACGTCACCGGCGATCGCCAGGCGCGCGCCGCGCTCGTCGAACGCGCCAACTGGCGAACCGTGCCGGTGATCTTCGTGGAGGGCCGCCCGATCGGCGGCTACCGTGAGCTCGCCGATCTAATGAACGCCGGCGCGCTCGCGCACCTCAAGCGAGCCTGACCACCAGGCCGGCGCCGCCGTCGACCAGGACCTGGTCCCCGTCGCGCAGCGCGCGGCAGGCGCCGACGGCGCCGACGACCGCCGGGATGGAGCGTTCGCGCGCCTGCGCCGCGACGTGATCCAGCACGCCGCCCGTCTCGACGACGATCGCCGCCGGCGACAGCAGGGGAAGCTCGGTCGGCAGCAGCGTGCGCGCCACCAGCACGTCGTCGCCGTCGTGATCCTGGTCGTGATCGCCGCGGTAGATGCGGACCCGGCCGATGCGCGCGCCGGCGGCGCCCGGCCGCCCGCGCACCACGTCGGTGCCGACGTCCAGCGTGTCCGCCGCGCCCAGCGGCGGCGGATTGGTGCGCGCCTCCGCGTCGGCGCTACGCGCCGCCGTCAACGCCAGCGCCGCCTCCTCGTAGCCCAGCGGCGCCTCGCCGCGCGCATCCCGCCGCACGGCATCCAGCGGCAACCAGAACACCTCGTTCGGATCGGCGAGCACGCCGCTTTGCCACATGCGTTCGCCCTCGCGCAACAGCGCCCGCCGCACGTGCGCTTGCAGTCGCGCGTACAGCGCGTCGTCGTCTTCGGCGACGGCGGCCGCCCGCCGCGCGACGGACAGCCGCGGCTCCCATTCGGCCTGCGCCTCCTCGGACAGCCGGGCCCGCACCGCGTCCGAGGCCTCGCGCCAGGAGCGATCGTCGATCGGGGCGCCCACGTTGGTACCGCGCATCAGCCGTTCCAGCGACGACGAACGCTCGCGCCAGGTCGGCGCGGCGACGTCCCAGCGGGGCGCCTCGTCGCCGAACTCCTCCAGGTACGACTCCAGCGCTGCCGCGCGCAGCTTCGGATCGACCGCCTCGGCCAGCGCCCGCGCGCGCCGCGCGCGCTCGGTGGCGGCCGACGACACGCCCGACAGCAGCTTGGGCAGCAGCGGCGCCGGATCGAAGCCGTTGCGGCGGAGGAACGCCGCCAGCACGCCGGTGGCGGCGCGCGAGTTCGGCTGCACGACGCCGAACAGCGGCTGATAGATGGCGACGAACGTCTCCAGCGACTGCTCCAGCGTCGGCGTCGGCCGGGCCAGCCGCTGGCGCGCGGCTTCCCACACGCCGCGCAGCGCATCGGCCGCGCCGATCGGCGTCGTCTCCGACGTCGGATCGGTGGCGTAGAACAGGTACCCGCCGACGACGCGCTGGCGCAGGCCGATCTTGCATTGCTCGTCGACCAGCGACACCAGGCCCGCCTGCGCGGGCGACAGCGGCAGCGGGTTGTGGGCCGCGTCCCAGTGCCAGTCGGTGTCGTTCAGGTCGCGGTCCTTCGCCGCCGACATCGGATCGAACGAAGGCAGCGCGATCGTCGGGCGGACCGGCATGCGTCCCGGCGACTGCAGCGGCCGCAGTTGCAGGAACGTGGGCCGGCCGTCGCTGACGACCCACTCCAGCTCGACGGCGCCGTTCGTCTTCGCCACCGCGCGCGCGGCCTCCTCGAGACGCGCGCGGGCCGCGCCCTCGATCGTGTGCGCCCGTCCCGCCTGCACCTCGATGGTGGGCGGGTCGCCGCGCGCCGGGTCGAAGGCCGCCGCGCCGTTGGCCTCGCCCTCGACGAACTCGTGAATCAGGACCGCGAAGCCGAGGTTGTCGGAACAGAGGCCGTGCTGCGCCAGGTACGCGATCACGGCCGGCGAGATCGCCGACCCCAGCACCGCCCGCACCGCCTCCAGCACCTCGACGCGCGCGACGTCGATGCGCGACAGGAACAGTCCCGCCGCCAGCGCGCCCGCCTCGTCCTCGATCGATGCCGACGAGCGAACCGCGTAGCGCGCCCCGGGCTCCGGAACCAGCGTGTCGATCTCGCGCGCGAGCGTGGACGCGAACCCCTCCGGCCACGGCGCCGCCGCCAGCGCCCGCGCCGCGCCCTCGACCGTCGTCAGCGCGCCCGGCGCGTTGAGGGTGGACGGCAGCTTCGGTCCCCCCGCGCGCAGCTTCGCGAGCAGATCCGTCGTCACCACGATGGCGGTCGGCACGGGCAGTCCGGCCTCTACCAGCCGCAGCAGCGACCTCGCCTTGCCGCCGATCTTGTCCAGCGGCGCCCCAGGTCCCAGCCGAACGCAGAACGTCATTGATGTCGGCTCGCTCATGATAGGGTCGCGCCCCGAAGAAGGAAGATGGGCGTCAAGGGACCTCTGCTTTCGGGAGCACTGGGCAGCGCGCCGACGCTGGCGGCCGTGCTGCGCTGGACGGAGGGCCGCGCGCCGGTCGTGGTGATCGGGCCGCCGTGGCTGGGCGACGCCATCGCGACCACGGGCCGCGCGCTGGTCCTGGTCGAGTCCGAAGCGCGCCCGGTCGCGGTGCGCGCGCGCCGCCGCGCCCGCAAGCAGAACCGCGCGCTGGATGTGGCGCTGGCCGCCGCCGAGCTGCCGCTGGGGCGGGGGACGCTGCCCGCGCTGGTGGTCGAGAACGTCGGCGGGTTGCAGGAAGACGAGGCGGTTCGCTGGCTGGCCGCGCTGGTGCCGTGCCTGCAGCCGCGGGGACGGCTGATCGCGGCCGACGCCACCTCTAGCACCTCCGTTGCCGCGCGCGTCGCGGGCGCGTTCCTGTCGGCGGCGCTGACGGACATCGTCCAGGAATGGCCGCGCGACGGGGCATTGCTGACCGTTGGTGTCGCTCCGACCGCGTCCGTCATCGACGCACGCTTCGCCGACGCACCGTTCGCGGGCCGGCCGCACGGATAGCTCCGCCGGCGGCGCTGTCGGAGGGCGACACGCATCCGAGCGGGAGCCTAGCAGGAACCACGCGAATCGTCGGCGCGGTGTGGGTCTTTCTCCGACGCGTGGCAGGCCTCCGAATTCCGGTGGGCCGATGAGAATGGGGTACGCTCTCACAGGGAACCAATGGTCTCGCGATGGAGCCTGGGTCTATTCATCTCGCTGCTGGCGCACGTCAGCGTCGTGGCGATCGGACTGCTCATGGGCGCGCGCGGGTTCAGCGGCCCGGTCGACGTCGAGATCGCGGGAGTAAACCTCGAAGAAATCAAGGACTTACCGCTTGGCGGCCCGCAGAGCGGCGAGGGCCGCTCCGGCGCGTCGGCGCGCATGCGCAGCCGGGCGCCGCAGGTGCCGCCTGCCGACGGGACGATGGCAGAACGGCCGGGCAAGGATCAGAAGACCAGCGGCACCACGCCCGTCCCTGACGATACCGCCCCGGCGCCGACCAGCGATCTGGGCGCGTACGCGCCGCAGGGATCGCGGCTGACTGTCCTGATGCGCCTGGATCGACTGCGCGGGACCGAATACGCCGCGCCCGTGGGCGAGCTGCTGATGCGCCTCCCGGACGGGCAGGACTTCGTCAACGGCACCGGGCTGGACCTGTTCAACGACCTCGACGCCCTGCTGGTCGCCACGCCCAACCCGCTGGACGCGTCGGTGACGTTCGTGGCGGTGCGCCACCGTCTGGGCGACGCCCGCGTGCGCGCGGCGCTGACCCAGGGCGCGAAGGCGTCCGACTACACGCTGACCTGGCGCACGCAGGGAGGACGCCCGATCGCCGAGCGGCATCCGCTCGAGGCGCGCCGCCGGTGGCGCGACGATCGGCTGATCGTCCTGGCCGCGCCCGGGCTGACGGTGGTGACGCCGCGCGCGTATCGTGCGCTGCTGCTCGCGCCGCCCGCGCCGCCTGACGGAGGCGTGGCGGCGGAGGCCGGCGGCAACCCCGACGCGGGCGCGGCGGCGCCGTCGCCGCTCGCCGGGGGCTGGGCGACGTTGCTGACCCGCATCGACGCCGAGGAGGGCTTGATGCCGCCCGACGGGGCGGTGATGGTGAACGCCGTCGACATCTTCAAGTCGCGGGCGCCGGCGCCCGGTGAGCCGCCGGTGCTTTACGGCATGCCGATTCCCGCCTCGGTCAACGGGGTCATCGCCATCGCGGACTCACCCTCGCTGGACATCGTCGCCGAATTCAAGACCGAGGCGCCGGCCGCGCTCTGGGAGACGCAGTGGCCGACCGTGCAGCGGAAATTGCGCACCCACCCGCTGCTGGTGCTGAGCGGGTTCTCCGCGCTGGTGACGCGGGCGCGGATGGAACGCGAAGGGCGCGCCGTGCGCCTGCATCTGGCGGTCTCGCGCGACGAGACGTTGCGCCTGCTGGCGATGGCGTCGCATTTCATGACCAGGCGCTTCGGCGACGGCGTCGGCAACGCGCCGCAGTAGCGGTCCCGACTCAAAAATCGCGAGATCCATCCGCGCCGACGTGCGTCTGGTGGCGGGCACCCACGAGGAGGCCCGGTCATGGACGCGAAGACTTCGAACACCCCGTCCCCTTCACCCGCGACGAAGACGCCCCGGCCGCCGCGCCGGTTCGTCACCTACACCATTCTTGGCGGCGCCGTGCTGACGCTGCTGGCGGTTCTGAGCGTACAGCGCCAGAGCCGCGCGGTCGTCCCGCACGGCGGCCCGATGACGGTCGCGCCGAAGCCCCGCGCGCCCGAGACGCCGGATCCGCCGGCACAGACGCCGGTCGCCGCGGCGCGGCCGCGGGTCGAGCTGGTGTTCGCGCTGGACACGACCGGTTCGATGAGCGGGCTGATCGAGGGCGCGAAGAAGAAGATCTGGAGCCTCGCCAGCTTCGTCGCGCAAGGGCAGCCGACGCCGGATCTGCGGGTCGGCCTGATCGCCTACCGCGACATCGGCGACGCCTACGTGACCAAGGTGTACGACCTGGATCCGGATCTGGACCGCGTCTACCGCCGGCTGCGCAGCTTTCACGCCGAGGGCGGCGGTGACGGGCCGGAGCACGTCGCCCGCGCGCTGCACGAATCCGTTCACAAGATGTCGTGGAGCCAGGAGCAGTCGGTCGTGAAGGTCATCTACCTGGTCGGCGATGCGCCGCCCCACACCGACTACGACGACGGCTACGACTACGTGCGCGCGGCGCGCGCGGCCGGCACCAAGGGGATCCAGCTGCACACGATCCAGTGCGGCACCGACACCACCGCGGAGAGCGCGTGGCGGAAGATCGCGTCGCTGGGCGGCGGTCAGTTCATGGCGATTCATCAGGACGGCGGCATGCAGGAAGAGCACACGCGCTATGACGACGAGCTGGCGCGGCTGCACGACAAGCTGGGCGGCACCGCGATCGGCTACGGCGCGGCGGCGCCGGCGGTCGCGGCGGCGACGGCGACGGCCGCGGCGGCTCCCGTGTCGGTCAAGGCGGCGCGTGCGGGATTCATGGCGAAGAACAAGAAGGCGGTCGGCGGTGAGGGCGACCTGGTCGAGGGAATCGCGAGCGGCGAGGTGAAGCTGGACGACGTCCAGGGCGACCTGCCCGCCGACATGAAGGCGATGGACAGGACGCAGCAGGCCGCCGTGATCGCGGAGAAGCAGAAGGAGCGCAACGAGATCAACAAGCGCATCGACGAGCTCAGCACGCTGCGCAAGAAGGAGCTGGACGCCCGCGAGAAGGACGCCGAGAAGAAGGGCGTCGCCGACGGCTTCGACGTCGCCGCCAAGAGGGCGCTGCGCAGCTCGGTGGCCGCCAAGCCCGCCGCGGGCCTGAGGCTGGAGTAGCGTCATGAACACGAACTGGCGATTCCGCGACCATCGCGGGTTTCAGCACGACGCGATCGTGATCATCGGGGCGGCGGCGGGGGTGGGCGCGCTGGCCTGGGCGCTGCCGCTCAGCGGGGCCCATGGGTGCATCGGAATGGTGACGGCGGTGGGGCTTCTGCTGTCGCTGCTGGTTTCGCACGACGGACCACAGCGGCGGCATCTGGTGACGATGGCGACGGCGGCGGTGGGGGCGCTGCTCGCGGGCGCGACGTGGAGCGCGTTCGCCGGGCGCATCGACGCGATGACGGCGGGCGATGCGCTGCTCGTCGGCCTGCTGGCGGGGCTGGCGGCGACCTCGGCGCTGGTGATCGCTCACGTCGAGCGCATCCCCGAAGCGCCGCTGGCGCGGGCGCTGGTCGACGCGCGCGCGACGCTGGGCGGACCGGCGGTCGAGGAGCGGGGCCTCGCGGAGCGCGCCGCGCTCGCGCACGACCGCATCGTCGACGGGCTGGGCGGGGAGGGTGGGCCCGAGGGCCGGCGCCTGGCGCGGCTGGCGCAGCAGGTGACGCGCGAGGTGCTGGCGCTGGCCGTGCGCTGCCGCAAGCTGCGCGGCGAGCTGGAGCGCATCGACGTCGCGGCGGTGCGCGAGCGCGCCGGCCAGCTGACGGCGGCCGCGGCGGACAGCGCCGACGAGGCCGCGCGCGCCGATTTGAGCCGCGCCGCACGCGCGGTGGTCGCACTCGACGAGCGCGCGCAGGCGCTTTCGGGGGCAGCCACCCGCGTGCGGGCGCGGCTCGAGCTACAGGTGGCGATGCTGGAGGAGACCGCGCTGGCGGTCGCCGCGCGCCAGGCGAGCGAGGCCGTCGATCACGCCGACGCGCTGGCCCCGCTGGCCGATCGCCTGCACGAGGCGGGCTGCGACCTGCACGCCCAGGCCGAAGCGCTCGCGGAGGCGAGCGTCCACTAGCCGCGGACCCTCACCCTGACCCTCTCCCGCGCGACGTCGCCCGAAAGCGGCTTGCCCTCACCCTAACCCTCTCCCGCAAAGCGGGAGAGGGGATCAGATCGGATCTTTCTCCCTCTCCCGCTTTGCGGGAGAGGGTCGGGGTGAAGGCAAGCCGCCTACGGGCGGCGCTCGAGATCACTGGAAGGGGTCGACCCAGGTCTTCTTGGGGCCGGCGGGCGGGCCGGGCGGCTTCTTCGCGCCCGGCGGGGCGTCGGCCGCGACCTCTTCCATCGTCGTGCGCAGCTTGCCGCCGGTGTCGTCGGGCTTCACGCCCGGCGGCCGCGCCCAGGGGACCTCCTGCAGCGGCTGTCCCGTCGCGACCTCGCACATGTAGCGCGCGAACATCGGCACCGTCAGCATGAACGCCGCGTCCTTCGCGCCCAGCGGGCGCTCGCGCAGATCGTCGCCGATCCAGGTCGACGTCATCCACCGCGACGTGTAGCCGATGAACCAGGTGTCCATCGTCGCGCTGGAGGTCCCGGTCTTCCCCGCCGCCGGCAGGCTGGTGCTGCGGATCGCCGGGGCGTGACCGCGCGTGACCACGTGACGCAGCAGGATCGACGTGAGGTGGGCCGTGCGCGGCGCGATGACCGGCTCCACCGGCGGCGCGGACGCGAGCGCGACCAGCCGATCCAGCCGTTCCGCCGGCGTCCCGAACGGATCGCCGGGTGCGCTGCGGTCCTCGATGGCGACGCCGTTGCGGTCGCGGATGCGGCGGATGTAGACCGGGTCGACCATGACGCCGTTCTTCGCGAACGCCGAGAACGACCGCGTCAGCTCGTCGATGCGCGTGCACGACGCGCCCAGCGCCAGCGCCTGATCGGGGATGATCTGCGTCGTGATGCCCAGCCGCCGCGCCCACTTCTCGACCTCCTTCCCGCCCACCAGCTTGAACAGCTGCACCGACGGTACGTTCTTCGACCAGATCAGCGCGTACTCCATCGTGACCTGGTACTCGACGGTGTTGTTCAGGTTGGTCGGCGTCCACACCTCGCCGGTGACGGGGTCGACCTCGGCGCGCGGCACGTCGTTCAGCAGTGACGTGAAGCCGTAGCCGCGATCCAGCGCCAGCGAGTAGTACATCGGCTTGTAGACCGATCCGGGTTGCCGGCACGCCTGTGACACGCGGTTGAACTCCGACCGATCGTAGTCTTCGCCGCCGACCATCGCGACGACGTAGCCGGTCTCGTGGTCGTAGCTGAAGATCGTTCCCTGCACGCGCGGCGTCTGCTCCAGCAGCAGCTCGACGGATTTGTTCGCGCGCTTCGGAGGCTGGCCGTTCTTGCCGGGCGCGGTCTCGTCATACGGCGGCAGCCACTGCACCTCGCTCTTCGCGTCGTAGCTCCAGTCGGCGAACCGGCGCCGCTTCGACTGGTGCGCGTTTCTCACCCAGATGACGTCGCCCGTGTGCAGGACGCCGACCGTCGACTCCAGTTGCTTGCCGTTGGTGGCGTCCTTCGCGCTGTACGGGACCGCCCACGTCATCCCCGCGGACGGCAGCGTGTAGATTCCCTTGCCGACGCGCACGCGATACGAGCCGCCCGCGGCCGCGGCCTCGACGAGGCCGAGGTACAGGCGTCCCTCGACGGGCGGATCCTGGCCGTAACGGGCGGCGGTGCGCGCGCGGAACTCGTCGGCGGCCGGCCCGGCCAGCCGCGCCACCGGACCGCGCCAGCCCTGCCGCTTGTCCAGCTTGCGCAGCGAGAAGTCGACGTTCTCCTGCGCCGATGCATCGACCCACGGCACCACCGTCGTCTGGATGTCGAGGCCCGCCTCCAGCAGCTTCTTGTCGCCGTAGCGCTTCGCGATGTCGCGCCGCACGTGCTCGGCGAAGTACGGCGACGTCGTGCGGAAAAAATCGGGCCGCTGGCGCACCACGACCGGGCGGGCCCGCCATCGGTTCGCCTCGTCCTCGGTGAGGTAGCCCGCCGCGATCATCGTGCCCAGCACCTGATCGCGCCGCGCCCGCGCGGCCTCGAGGTTCGTGAGCGGCGAGAAGCGCGACGGCGCCCGCGCCAGCCCCGCCAGCAGCGCCATCTCGCCCAGGTCCAGATCGCCGACCGCCTTGTCGAAGTAGCGGCGCGCCGCCGCCGCCACACCGAAGGAGCCGTGCCCCAGGAAGATCTGGTTCAGGTACAGGGTCAGGATGTCGCGCTTCGAGAAATGTCGTTCCAGGCGGCGCGCCAGGATCGCTTCACGGATCTTTCGCTGCAGCGTCCGTTCGCTGGAGAGGAACGACTTTGCGACCTGCTGCGTGATGGTCGAGCCGCCCTGCGTGGTCGCGCCGGCGCGCAGGTTCGCGGTCAGCGCGCGCACGATGCCGCGGTAGTCGAGGCCCTGGTGCTCGTAGAAGCGGCGGTCCTCGGCGGCCAGGAACGCGTGCACCAGCTCGGGCGGGAACTTGTCGAACGCGAGGATCTCGCGGCGCTCGGTCGCCAGCTCGGCCAGCGGCGTCCCGTCAGCGGCGCGCATCACCGTCGTCATGGCCGCGACCTCGTGGTAGGTCGCGATGTCGGGCAGCGTCGGCAGCGTCGCGGCGAAGTAGACGTAGGTGCCGAAGCCGGCCAGCACGAGCAGGCCCAGCGCACACAGCGCGCCGAAGGCGTAGAAGCGGAACAGCCAGTAGAAGAAGCCGCCGTCGGAGCGGTTGGTCACCTCGACGCCGCCCGCCTGGGACGGGGCCGCCGCCGGCTCGCGCCAGGGGGCGACCAGCTCGGGCGGGTGCGGAAATTCGCCTTCCAGATCGGGATCCTCGGGCAGCGACGGCGGAGGCAGCCGGGGCGGGGCGGGCGGCGGGTGCGGCGTCCGGAACATGCGCCGCGCTGACGGCGCCGGCGGCGGGTTGTCCGGTGAGGTGTCGGGCGCCTCGTCGTCCGTGCGCGCGTGTTCCCCCGTGGGGCGGCGCGCATCGGGCGGCAGCGGCGGCGGCTTCG
>Ga0068865_100000476_pt1 | contig 22405 bp, 18 predicted proteins | sample KBSMisM12_FD_75293 | JGI IMG/M metagenome (GOLD analysis project Ga0068865, IMG submission 75293) | Miscanthus rhizosphere microbial communities from Kellogg Biological Station, Michigan, USA - KBS Miscanthus M1-2 | ecosystem: Host-associated > Plants > Roots > Rhizosphere > Soil ...
GCCGAACTCACCGGTCAGTTCACGCTTCAGCCCGCGGTCAAGGCGTTGACGGCCGTGCTTTTGGCCCTCGCGGCGCTGACCCACCCGATCGCACGTGAACGCCGATGGCTGCTCGCGGCCTGCGTCGTGCTGCTGGTGTGGTTCTGGCCCCGACTGCTCGCCGAGGGCATGACCGTGCCGGTGACGCTCTACATCGCGGTGCTCGGCGCGATGGTGTGCGCCGCGCTGCTGGCCCGGCTTCCGACGCCATGGACCGCGCTGGGCGCGGTGTGCTTCGCGGTGTCCGACGGGATGATCGGGATCGACAAGTTCGTACTGGCGCCAACGCACACCGAGGCCTTGGCCGTGCCGATCTGGTGGGCGTATGCCACGTCGCTGGTGCTCATCACGGCCGGTTTTTTCTTCGGCCGCACGTCTGTGTCCTCTGCTAGACCTGCTGCGTGACCACGATTCGCCAGCAGGCAGAACACGAGCCGATCGCTCGTGTTCTGCCGATGCTGACGGTGCCGCACCTGGACCGCGAATTCGACTACCTGGTGTCGGCCGAGCAGTCCGACGACGCCCAGCCCGGTGTGCGGGTGAGGGTGCGCTTCCACGGCAGGCTCGTTGACGCGTTCGTTCTCGAAAGGCGTTCGGACACAGACCATGTCGGCAAGCTGGGCGCGCTGGACCGGGTCGTGTCGGCCGAGCCGGTGCTGACCACCGACGTGCGGCGGCTCGTCGACGCGGTCGCCGCCCGCTATGCGGGCACCCGCGCCGACGTGCTGCGGCTCGCCGTCCCGCCGCGCCATGCCAACGTCGAAAAGCAAGCCACCCCCGAGCCGGCGCCGCTTGCCGTCAAGCCCGTCGACGCGGCAGCCTGGTCCGCCTACGGGCGCGGCGAGCAGTTCCTCGCCGCTCTTGGCGACGGCCGTGCCGCGCGCGCGGTCTGGCAGGCCTTGCCAGGGGAGCAGTGGACCGACCGGCTGGCCGAAGCCGCGGCGGTCACGGTGAACTCCGGCCGCGGCGCGTTGGCGATTTTGCCCGACCAGCGCGACGTCGATGCGTTGTACGCCAGCGCAATTCGGCTCGTCGACGAAGAGAGAGTGGTCGCCTTGTCCGCCGGGCTGGGCCCCGCACAGCGCTACCGCCGCTGGCTGTCGGTGTTGCGCGGCAGCGCGCGCGTGGTCATCGGCACCCGCAGCGCCGTGTTCGCGCCCATCGCCGACCTCGGCCTGGTCATGGTGTGGGACGACGGCGACGACACCCTCGCTGAACCCCGCGCCCCCTATCCGCACGCCCGTGAGGTGGCGATGCTTCGCGCCCACCAGCTGCGGTGCGCGGCGTTGATCGGCGGCTATGCCCGCACCGCCGAGGCACACGCCTTGGTGCGCAGCAGGTGGGCGCACGACCTCGTCGCGCCCCGTCCCGTCGTGCGCACCCGGTCGGCACGCGTCGTCGCACTCGATGACAGCGGCCACGAGCAGGAGCGCGACCCCGCCGCGCGCACTGCCAGGCTGCCGTCGCTGGCGCTGCGGGCGGCGCGGACGGCGCTGCAGGCCGGATTTCCGGTGCTGGTTCAGGTGCCGCGGCGCGGTTACGTGCCCGCGCTGGCGTGTGCCCGTTGCCGCACCGTCGCGCGATGCAGGCGCTGCACCGGCCCGCTGTCGCTGCCGGACCGCGACACCTCAGCGGCGGTCTGCCGATGGTGTGGCCGCGAGGAGCCGGCGCTGCGCTGCGCGCGCTGTGGGGCCGATGCGGTGCGCGCCGTGGTCATCGGCGCCCGTCGCACCGCCGAGGAACTCGGCAAGGCGTTCCCCGGCACGCCGGTGATCAGGTCCGGCGGGGACGCGATGGTTTCCGCGGTGCCCTGCGAACCGGCCGTTGTCGTCGCGACACCGGGTGCCGAACCCGTCGCCGACGGCGGCTACGGCGCGGCGCTGTTGCTGGACGCATGGGCCCTACTCGGTCGCCAGGATCTGCGCGCCGCCGAGGACACCCTGCGGCGTTGGATGGCCGCGGCGGCGCTGGTGCGGTCTCGCGGTGACGGCGGCACGGTCGCGGTGGTGGCCGAGTCGGCGATCCCGACCGTGCAGTCGCTGATCCGGTGGGATCCGGTGGGGCATGCCGACGCCGAACTCGACGCTCGTGCGGAGGTCGGCCTGCCGCCCGCTGTGCACATCGCCGCGGTCGACGGCACGCCTGCGGCCGTGGGTGCCCTGCTCGACACCGCAGAACTGCCCGAAACGGCACAGCTGCTTGGGCCCGTGGACCTGCCCACCGGTGCCCGCAGGCCGCCCGGTGCCGCGGCCGACAGCCCGGTCAATCGGATGCTGGTGCGAGTGCCCCGCGACGGCGGGTTGGCGCTTGCAGCCGCACTGCGACGCGCCACCGGCGTGCTCAGCGCCCGGCACGATCAAGAGCCAACTCGTGTGCAAATCGACCCGATACACATAGGGTAATCCGGACGCGGCGACTCGCGCCGATCAGGAGGTGGCCATGTGGCGGGTGATCCGCTGGCTGATCCCGTTGGCGCTCATCACCTTTGGCTTGTTGTGGCCGGTGGTGTTCCGCGGCGGCTCGGCGGCCTCCGACGTTTCGGATCCGGTGGTCTTCAGCAATTACAAGGCGGACTTCGTGGTCAATAGCGAAGGCCGGCTCGACGCGGTCGAGACGATCACCGCCGAATTCCCCAGCGGCCGCCACGGCATCTTCCGGTATTGGGACGTCGCCAATCAGAACAGCCCACGGGTGCGGCAAAAGCCGGAGATCACCTCGATCCTGCTCGACGGCGAGCCGGTGTCGTACCAAATGCTGTGGGAGGACGGCGAACGCTTCCGGGTGGCCAAGATCGGTGACCCGGACCAATACCTCAGCTATGGCACCCACGTCTTCGCGCTCCGGTACAGCATCGCCGGCGTGCTCGACCCCGGCACCACCGGAACCGACAAGGCCTTCGCCACCACGAAGGGCGCTCCCTCGACGGCCCCGTCGGTGTTCTTCTGGAACGTCATCGCCCCATCGTGGAACAACCGGATCGAGAACGTCGACGTCTCGGTGACCCTGCCGGGCGACGTCCCCGGCGCGCAGTGCTCCGTCGGCTACGGCAAGGGCCGGGAATGCCGCGCCCTGAGCGTCGAAGGAAACTCGGTCACTCTGTCCGCGACCTACCTTCCGCCGCGCACACCGGTCACCGTTCGCGCCGGAGTCGACGTGCCGACACCGCCGCGGATCAGCCTGCCGTGGCCGTATACCTGGGACCGCATCCTGGGCCAGTCGGTGACCGGCGTGGTTTGGATCGCAGGCCTGACAATCGTTTTCGGGCTCGGCGCATACCTGTGGTACCGCACCACCGTCGAACCGTCCCCCGGATTTCCGCTCCAGTACGCGCCGCCGCCGGGCCTGGGGCCGGTGCAGACGGAGTACATCCGGACCGAGAGCGTCCCGAAGGACGGGCTGACGGCCACCCTGTTCTATCTCGCCGAACGCCGCCTGATCGACCTGCGACAGGTCAACGACAAACAGTGGAACATCCGCAGTATCGCTGAACGCAGCGCCTGGGCCGACGTTGATCCCGTCAGCGTCGCGGTCGGCTCGGCACTGAGGGTGATGAACGCGGGCAGCGAGTTCGAGGCCAAACACACCGCGAAATCCGGCCAGAAATTGAACAAAGCCAAGACTGACATGGCCAAGGCCGTCGAGAAGTGGGCTCTCGACAACGGGCTGATGGTCAAGCGCAAGAAGGAAATGTGGGTGCGAGCCGCCAACGCGATCGCGTTCCTGTTGATGCTGTGCGGTTTCTTCCGCTGGGGCTTCCCCACCACGATGTGGGCCCTGCCGTTCGCGGCGTTCTTCCTGTTGTCGGTCCGGTCGTGGGGCGACGGCGTCGGCACCAGACGCACCGAGGCCGGCCGCGAATTGTGGTCGCGCGCAGGCGGATTCCACCGCCTACTGGCAACCGATTCGGCCGAGACGCGGTTCGACTTCTCGGCCCGCAAGGACCTCTACACCGCATATGTCCCGTTCGCTGTCGCGGCCGGAGCAGCCGCGCTGTGGGCGAAGAAGTATCAGACATCGGTGGGAGCGCCTGCGCCGCGACCTGATTGGTACAACTCGTCGTCGACCACCTCGTGGGGCTATGTCGGCGGCTCCGGTGGGCCGAGTTTCGACAGCTTCGAGTCGGCGTTGTCGTCGTCGATCGGCGCCTACACCGCGTCCCAGTCGTCGTCGTCTTCCAGCTCCGGAGGCGGCGGCTTCAGTGGTGGCGGCGGTGGCGGCGGCGGAGGCGGAGGTGGGGGAGGCGGATCATGGTGAGATTCCTATTGATACTCGTATTGGTGCTGGCGGTGCTGGTGCTGGTCGGATTCGTGATGGGCTACAACAAGATCCGCGCCGCCGACGTCCGTGTGGCCGAGGCGCTGTCCGGCATCGATGTGGAGCTGACCCGTCGCGCGTCGCTGATCCCCAGCCTCGTGCACACGGTGCAGACGTTCGCCGCGCACGAGAAGGGCATCCTCGACCATGTCACGAACGCCCGTGCGGCGCTGACCTCGGCGACCGCGGGCAAATCGGTGGCGCAGCGCAGTGCGGCCGAGAACGACCTCGACACCGCGCTCGCGCCCCTGTTGGCGCTCGGCCAGAGCTACCCACAGCTGAACTCGTCGAACAATTTCTTGAACCTGCAGGACAATCTCGCCGACACCGAGAACAAGCTGGCGTTCGCCCGGCAGTACTACAACGACTCGGTGGCCACGCTGAACCGCCTGATCACGACCATCCCGTGGATGTTCGTCGCGCCCATGACGGGGGTGTCCGAGCGGGAGTACTACCAGACGTCGTGCTAAGCCTCCCTACACTGGCGCGGTGCGCATCGTCTTCGCCGGCACCCCCGAGCCCGCGCTGCCGTCGCTGCGCAGGCTGATCGATTCGCCGCGCCACGATGTGGTCGCAGTGCTGACCCGTCCTGACGCCGCGGCGGGGCGGCGTGCCAAGCCCGCGCCGTCCCCGGTGGCCCGGCTGGCCCTCGAGCACGGCATCCCGTTACTGCGGCCTACACGGCCGAACTCCGACGAGTTCATCGCCGAACTCACGGAGCTGGCACCGGATGCCTGTGGTGTGGTCGCCTATGGCGCGCTGCTGTCCGAGCGTCTGCTCGCGGTACCCAGCAACGGATGGGTCAACTTGCACTTCTCGCTGCTGCCCGCGTGGCGCGGGGCGGCGCCGGTTCAGGCGGCGATCGCGGCCGGTGACGCCGTGACAGGTGCGACGACGTTTCAGATCGAACTTGCGCTGGACTCGGGCCCGGTCTACGGCGTGGTGACGGAGACGATCCGGACGACCGACACAGCGGGGGATCTGCTTGAGCGACTTGCTGTTTCGGGAGCGGCGCTGCTGGAGACCACGCTCGACGGCATCGCCGACGGCTCGCTTACCGCGGTGCCGCAGCCCGCAGACGGCGTCACCGTTGCACCCAAGGTCACCGTCGAGGACGCGCGGGTGCGGTGGGACCTGCCCGCGCACGTGGTCGATCGGCGCATTCGGGCCGTCACGCCGAACCCAGGAGCGTGGACGATGATCGGCGATCTGCGGGTGAAGCTCGGGCCGATCATTGTCGAGGAAACGTCAGACGACCTGGCGCCCGGCGTGATACGTGTTGAGCGCAAGGGTGTCCACATTGGCACGAGCTCGCAGCCGGTGCGGCTCGGCCAGATCCAGGCACCGGGCAAGAAGCCGATGAACGCAGCCGACTGGGCCCGCGGTGCCCGTCTCGACGAATCCGCGCGCGCCGAATGACCGAGCGTCCCAGGAACAAACGGCCACGGCGCAAACCGCTCGATCCCGCCCGCCGCGCGGCCTTCGACGTGTTGCGTGCGGTCTCGGAGCGAGACGCGTACGCCAACCTCGCGCTGCCCGCACTGCTGCGCGAACGCGGAATCACCGGGCGGGACGCGGCGTTCGCCACCGAACTCACCTACGGCACCTGCCGCACCCGCGGCCTCCTCGACGCGATCATCGGCGCTGCCGCCGGTCGACCGCCGGAGAAGATCGACCCCGTGCTGCTGGATCTGCTGCGGCTGGGTGCCTACCAGATGCTGCGCACCCGGGTTGAACACCACGCCGCGGTGTCCACCACCGTCGAGCAGGCTGGTATCGAATTCGATTCAGCGCGAGCCGGTTTCGTCAACGGCGTGCTGCGCACCATCGCGGGCCGCGACGAACAGTCCTGGGTCGAGGAGCTGGCCCCGCCCGCCGACAGCGATCCGGTCGGGCACGCCGCTTTCGTGCATGCGCATCCGCGCTGGGTCGCGCAGGCGTTCGCAGACGCCCTCGGCGCGAACGCCGGGCAGCTGGACGCGCTACTGGCCAGCGACGACGAACGCCCGTCGGTGCATCTCGCCGCACGACCCGGTGTGCTGACCGCCGACGAGCTGGCCGCGCAGGTCGGCGGCACGGTCGGCCGCTACTCGCCGTACGCCGTCTACTTGCCCGGCGGCGACCCCGGTCGGCTCGAGGCGGTCCGTGAGGGTGCCGCGCTGGTACAGGACGAGGGCAGCCAGCTGGTGGCGCGGGCACTGACCCTGGCCGAGGTGGACGGCCCCGACACCGGCCGATGGCTCGACCTGTGTTCCGGCCCGGGCGGGAAAACGGCGTTGCTGGCAGCACTAGATGGTGGCGCGCGGGTCACTGCGGTCGAGCCCGCCGCCAAGCGCGCCGACATGGTCGAGCAGAACACCCGCGGCCTTCCCGTTGAGGTCCTACGTGTCGACGGCCGCGAGCCCGGCCTCGAACCGGGATTCGACCGGGTGCTCGTCGACGCGCCGTGCACCGGGCTCGGTGCGCTGCGGCGCAGGCCGGAGGCCCGGTGGCGGCGCCAACCCGCCGATGTCCCGACGCTGGCCAGGCTGCAGCGCGAGCTGCTGGCCTCGGCGATCCGGCTGACCCGCCCGGGTGGGGTGGTGCTCTACGCGACGTGTTCGCCGCATCTGGCCGAGACCGTCGGCATCGTCGCCGACGCACTGCGCCGTCACCCGATCACGGCGCTGGACACCCGGCCGTTGTTCGACCCCGTTGACGATCTCGGTGACGGGCCGTACGTGCAGCTCTGGCCACACCGGCACGGAACCGATGCGATGTTCGCCGCAGCCCTGCAAGTAGGGTGAGCGCCATGGCTGGACCGCTCATCGCGCCGTCGATCCTGGCCGCCGACTTCGCCGAGCTCGGTGACGAAGCTGCGGCGGTCACCGGCGCCGACTGGCTGCATGTCGACGTGATGGACAACCACTTCGTGCCCAACCTGACGATTGGGCTCCCGGTCGTCGAGGCGCTGCTCAAGAGGACCGACATCCCGATGGACTGCCATCTGATGATCGACAATCCGGATCGCTGGGCGCCGCCGTACGCCGAGGCCGGCGCGTACAACGTGACGTTTCATGCCGAGGCCACCGAAAACCCGGTCGGGGTGGCGCGCGACATCCGGGCCGCGGGAGCCAAAGCCGGGCTGTCCGTCAAGCCGGGTACGCCGATCGAGCCCTACCTCGAGATCCTGCGCGAGTTCGACACCATGCTGATCATGTCCGTCGAACCCGGTTTCGGCGGGCAGAAATTCATCCCCGAGGTGCTGTCGAAGGTCGGGATCGTGCGCCGGCTCGTCGACTCCGGCGAACTGACGATCGTGGTCGAGATCGACGGCGGCATCAACGAAGACACCATCGAAGAGGCGGCCCTGGCCGGGGTGGACTGCTTCGTCGCGGGTTCGGCGGTGTACAGCGCCGCGGATCCTGCCGCCGCGGTGGAATCGCTACGCAGACAGGCCGCCTCGGCGTCCAAGCACCTGCGGCTATGAATCTCGACGCCGCAATGCGGTTGGCCATCGAAAAGGCCGACCTGATCAAGGGCAGCACTTATCCGAATCCGCCTGTGGGTGCGGTCATCTTGGACCGCGACGGCGGGATCGCGGGCGTCGGCGCAACGGAGCCGCCCGGTGGCCCGCATGCCGAGGTCGTGGCGTTGCGCAGGGCGGGGAAGCGCGCCGTCGGTGGCACCGCGCTCGTGACGCTGGAGCCGTGCAACCATTACGGCAGGACCCCGCCGTGCGTGGATGCCCTTGTCGCGGCCGGTGTTTCGCGAGTTTGCTACGCCGTCGCCGACCCTAATCCAGAAGCCGCAGGCGGGGCCGCGCGGCTGGCCGAATCCGGCGTCACGGTCGAGGCCGGGGTGCTGAGCGATGCGGTCGCGGGTGGGCCGCTTCGTGAGTGGCTGCACAAGCAGCGGACCGGGTTGCCGCATGTCACATGGAAATTCGCGACCAGCGTCGACGGTCGCAGCGCGGCGGCCGACGGCACCAGCCAGTGGATCACCAGCGAGGCCGCTCGGGCCGACGTCCATCGCCGCCGCGCCACCGCGGACGCCATAATCGTCGGCACCGGAACGGTGTTCGTCGACGACCCGGCACTGACGGCCCGGCTGCCCGACGGCACCCTGGCCGAGCGTCAGCCGCTGCGCGTCGTCGTCGGTGAACGCGAAATATCCTCTGAGGCAAGAGTTCTCAACGACGATTCGCGGACGATGGTGATCCGCACCCGCGACCCCCACGAGGTGATCAAGGCGCTGTCTGACCGCACCGACGTGCTGCTGGAGGGTGGGCCGACGTTGGCAGGCGCGTTTCTGCGGGCCGGCGTTATCGACCGGATCATTGCCTACGTCGCGCCGATCCTCCTTGGCGGGCCGATCACGGCTGTCGACGACGTGGGCGTGCTGTCCATCGCGCACGCGCAGCGCTGGCGGTTCGACGGAATCGAGCCGATCGGGCCGGACGTGCTGTTCAGTCTTGTGCCGGCGTAGCGCCCTCGGCTTCGTCGATTTCCAACGGACGGTGCTCGATCAGGTCGCGCACTCCGCCGAGGCCGAGCCGCTCACGAAAGGCCTGCACGGTGTAGCCGACGACGGTCGCATCGCAGCGTGCCCTCACCGTGGCCGCGCGCGGCAGGTGAAACAGCGGGCCGATCTCACCGAAGTAATCGCCGCGTGCGGCCACCTTCAGCAATTCCTCACCGCCGCCTGCCAATTCGCGCACGATCTCGAGCTCACCCTGCGTTACGACGTAGATGAGATCGCCCATCGTGCCCTGTTCGAACAGCACGTCGCCCGCCGACACGTGCACCGTCTCGGGGGGCCGGTCTATCGAGGTGAAATCCGGAACGAGGTCGACGACGCGATCGGCCAACGGCAGAATCCGGCTGTCGTGGGTCGCGACGACCACCATCCGATCACCCGACGCGAGTTCACGGATCAGCCGCAGCACCTCCTCGACCTGAATGAAGTCCAGGTGCGCGGTCGGCTCGTCGGCCAGCACGAGCGGCGGATCAAGAGCGATCGCCCGCGCGACCGCGACGCGCTGTTGCTGGCCGCCGCTCAGATCACCGGGGCGATGCGACACCCGGTCTTCCAGACCGACCCGGGACAGCAGTTGTTCGGCCTTCTTGTGCGCGGCGCGGCGCGACATGCCCGCCGAGAGCATCGGCACCATCACGTTCTCTGCTGCGGTGAGGCTGGGCACGAGGTTGAACGCCTGGAACACGATGCCCACCGTCTCCCGGCGGTAGGTCGACAGTCCGCGGGCGTCGAGCGAAGTGACGTCGACGTCACCGAACTTTATAGCGCCACCGCTCGGTCGGAGGATGCCACCGAGGCACGACAGCAGTGTCGTCTTGCCGCACCCGCTGGGGCCCATCAGGATCACGAGCGAACCGGCCGCCACGTCGAGGTTGAATTTCTCGATCGGGCGGACGGTATCTCTGCCGCTGGCGTACTCGACGGTCAGGTTCTGAATGGACAGGTCGCCCATGGCTCAGGGACCTCCGAACGCCAGCGCGGGATCGACCGACACCGCGCGGCGCAGTCCTGCGGCGCTGGCGATCAAGCCGATGACGACCGCGATCACGGGGAGGGCGATGAAGGCCTCCACCGGGACGATCACCTGCATCGGGAACAGCGGTCCCAGCAGCCGGGAGAGCCCGGCACCGACCAGCGCGGCACACAGCGCGACCACGATCGCCTGCAGCGCCAGCCCGCCCAGGATGGAGCCGGTCGGCACGCCAATGGCCTTGAACACCGCGAAGTCTCGCAGCCGCTCCAGAGCGGAGAGATAGACGACGGAGCCGACAATCAACGCCGCGACGATCCACAGCATGACCGCCACGATCGTGATCGAATTCACCGCCACCTTCAGCGGCCGGAGCAGGTCGGCGACCGCGCCCGCTCTGTCGATGGCGCGATAGCCGTCGGGCACCTGCTCGAGAGTTCCGCGTATACCGATCGACGCGACAAGGGGTTCGCCGGCGTACACCAGTTGCTGGGCGCCCTGCGTGGTGAGAAACACGTTGGGCAGGTTGGCCAGAGCGGTGGAATTCTCCACGATGCCGACGATGTGCAGTCTGCGCGAAGCGATTTCGACGTCGTCGCCAATCCGGCGTCCGAGCGTGCTTGACACCGCGACCTCGTCCGGCGTCGACGGCGGGCGGCCCTCCGAGACCGCGGGCATGCCGGGCCCATGCTCCGGCGCGCCGAATATGTCCACGTTCCGTGTGGCATCACCCAGCGTGGCCGTGCCACCGGCATACGCAAGCGGAGCCGCCGCGACCACTCCAGGAGTCGACGCGATCCGCGACAGGGCAGCGGGCGCGAACGGCGTCGCCCCGACGAACGGGCCGGACGCGCCGGCCTTGACGAGGAACAGATCCACTCCGAGCGCATCGACGGTCTTGTCGGCCTCGACCCGGAACCCGTGCGCTAGCCCCGTGAGGACAAGCGTCATCGCGAAGATGATGGACGTGGAAAGGATCGCGATGGCGAAGCGCCGTTTGCGCCACTGCATGTCGCGCAGGGCGGCGATCAGCATGTCCGCGAGATTACCGACGCCTTAACATTCGCGGGCCGAGTTCGGCCTATGACTTGTCGTTGGCTGACTTGTCTTTGGCGAATGCGCCCACCATTGCCTTGGAGAAGGCTGGCAGGTCGTCGGGCTTGCGGCTCGACACCAACGTGTTTGGCCCGCGCGAGCATTCGACGACCTCCTTGTCGACCCGCCTCGATCAACGTCCCGGCGCGTGGCAGATCACCGCGACCGGCTTGCCTGCGTAGAAGAAGCTCCTGCCGAGTTCGACCTGCTCGACGCCTTCGGGCGCCACCAGGAACGCAATAGTCTTGCCGTTCAGTGAAGTTGCCATGAATTTTTGCCCTTCAAATGTTGTCTTCAGCACGCGTACCCGGCGCGGCGAGCAACTATTCGGGGTGCTCCCGTCGGTACACTTGTCCCAGAGCGCTTTCACCGACGAGAGTTGCGCGCCTGGTGAGCACTAACAAAGGAAAACGAGCGTGACTGCACTGCAGGACTGGCTCAGTATTCGACCCGTGGATCCCAAGGGCCTGAAGGCCATCATCTGCGATGCGTTGCGGAGCCTGACCGGCGACGAGCCGGCAAAGGCCCAAGAACCCCAGCTGATCCGCAGGGGCGTGGAGCGCTGCTGAGCGCTCAGGGCGCGCGGTGGCGGCCGGGCGGCGGCTGCAGCGGGATCCGCTCGGTCTGGTCCGGTGGCGGTCCGTTCGAGATCGCCTGAGTGGGGAGTTCGAACGCCCGCGTCGGCGTTTCCACCAGTGTGGTCGGCGTGTGATCAGCCTCAGTGGTGGGAGCGGGTTCGTCGGCGTGCTCGTGCCTGCCGCTGATAAGCAGGCCGAGCAGGGCGCCGATCACGCAGACGATCGCGGTGATGCCGAAGATCTCCCCGTACTGCATGACGTAGGCCGTGCGGACGCGGGCCGCCTGCGCCATGAGCCGCTCGGTCAGGGTGTTCCCGGTGGCGCTGGGCAGGCTGGCCAGGTGCTGATTGAAGCGGTAGAGACCCCACGCGCTCAGCGACGCGATACCGATCAGCATGCCGATCATCCTGGCCACCACCACCGACGCCGAGGCGATCCCATGCTGGGATGCGGGGACGACCCGCAGTGTCGCCGACGTCAGCGGAGCGATCACAAGGCCAAGACCCAGGCCGGCGATCGCGAGGTCGGTGTCGAGCGTGGGTAGGGTGAACAGGCCCAGGTGGTGGCGGGCCGTGAGCACGTCGACGGTCCATTTGGAGATCAGCCAGTAGCCGCCCGCGGCGATCACCAACCCAACGAACGCCACGATCCGATCGCCGATCTTGGTTGCGATCCAGCCGCCCAGCAGCGCGCCGATCGGGAGGGCGATCAGAAACCGCACCAGCAGGCCTGCGGCCCCGTTCTTGTCGAGAGCGAGCACGCCCTGGCCGAACAACTCGACGTTGACCAGCGTCACCATCAACGCCGCTCCGGCTGTCAGGGAGGCGCCCAGCGCCGCCAGGAATGGCCGGAAGTGCACACCCGCGGGTTCGATCAGCCGGGTCTTGGCGAATCGCTCCCAGACGAAGAACGCGATGGCCGCGACGAGAGCGCCCACGAGCAGGGGCAGCCCGTAGCTCGGCAACACCTGCTTGCCGTCCGGCGCGGGGTTGTACAGGCCCCAGGTGGCCAGGCCCAGAGCGATCGCCAGCAGCACGCCGCCGACCACGTCGACCTTCTCCGGGTGCTCGCTCTTCAGCTTCGACGGCAGGCTGAAATGGATCATCACCATCGCGATCGCGGCCAGCGGCACGTTGATCCAGAACACGTCGCGCCAGGTGTTCAGCGCCCACACCACCGCGATGCCGTACAGCGGACCGAGCACGCTGCCCAACTCCTGCGCGGCGCCGATGCCGCCCAGCACGGCGGCGCGGTTGCGCGCGGACCACAGGTCGGCAGCGAGCGCCAGCGTCACCGGCAGCAGTGCGCCACTGGCGGTGCCCTGGATCGCGCGCCCGATGATGAGCGGCAGCAGGTCATTCGAAAGGGCGGTGACCACCGAGCCGATCGCGAAGCCGGCCAGGCTGACCTGAAGCACGAACTTGCGGCCGAACCGGTCCGAGGCCCGGCCCAGCAGCGGCATGGCAGCGATATAGCCCAGCAGATACCAGGTGACGATCGGGGTGACCCGCTGGATCTGATTGATCCCGATCCCTACGTCTCTCATGATGTCGGTCATGATCGTGACCACGACGTAGGTGTCGAGGGCACCCAGCAGCACCGCGAGGCTGCCGGCGCTGATCGCGACTCCGCGCGACGCGCGCATCAGATCAGACCGTGGGCTTGGTGACGGAAACCGACTTGCCCCAGTCCGAGCAGGTCATCGTGATGGTGTTGCCGGGCGACGGTTCCAGCTTCGACTGGACCAGTTCGTGGTTACCGTCCTCACGGATCCATGCGGTGCCGGGGACCGGTCCGGTTGCCTTGATTGATGGTGCGACCTTGTTGACGGCGTCGGCGCTTACCGTCCCGGTGATGCGGACGGTGTCGACGCCGTTGATGGTCTCGCGCCCGTCGGCCTTGGGGTCGGAGAAGTTGGCCAGTACGTTGGCCAGCCCGGCGTCGGGATTCAGCAGGACCGACACGTCGTAGATGTCGGCGGCCGGGCCGAAGTCCTGGAAGCTGCCCTTGGTGAGCGCACCGAACAGGTCGCCGTCGGCGACCACGAAGTCGACCCCCTCGAGCCGCTGGCCCAAGAAGACGATGTTGGCCGTGCCCTGAGCGGCGACAGCAGGCTTGTTGGTCAGATCACCTTCGAGCGATTCGATCGGCATGTTCTGGATCTGGCCTTGCACCGCCAGCTTGAGGTGCACGCTCGACTGGGACTTGGTGGTCTCGCTGGACTCTTTGAGCAGTGTGGCAGCGTCCGGCAGTTCCTTGGACGCACCCTCCGACTTCGAGGAGCACCCAGCGAAAAGGGCGATAGCGGCGGCAAGGGCGGCGAAGATGGCCAGGAGGCGCGTCTGCATGACTGCATCGTAGAGGGTCTGCCGGTGTGGACGCGTTGCGCGTGCTGCCGGTACAGGGGGCCGCCGACCGGCATTTCTCGCGGGCTCGATGGCCACGTTCTTCGGCGAGACGCAGCTGGCTGGTTAGTCTGGCGGCGTGTTCACGGGAATCGTCGAAGAACTGGGCGAGGTCGTCAGCAAGGAGGAGCGTGGCGACTCGGCCCGTCTGGTCATCCGCGGGCCCGTCGTCACGTCCGACGCCGGACACGGCGACTCGATCGCGGTGAACGGGGTCTGCCTGACCGTGGTCGAGGTCCTGCCCGACGGTGTGTTCAGCGCGGACGTGATGGGCGAAACACTGCACCGCTCGAGCCTGCGCAGCATCGGCGTGGGCAGTCAGGTCAACCTCGAGCGCGCCGCCGCGGTCAACAGCCGCCTCGGCGGACACATCGTGCAGGGGCACGTCGACGGAACCGGGCATGTGATCGCGCGAACACCGTCCGAACACTGGGAAGTCGTGCGGATCGCGCTGCCGACGGCGTTGTCCCGGTATGTCGTCGAGAAGGGTTCGATCACCGTAGACGGTGTGTCCCTTACGGTTTCGGGCCTGGGCCACGATTGGTTCGAGGTGTCGTTGATCCCGACGACACTGGACCTCACCACTCTCGGCAAGGCGGAGGTCGGGACACGCGTCAACCTCGAGGTCGACATCATCGCCAAATATGTTGAACGGCTGATGGATCACAAAACCTGATCTACCTGCGTGTTCGGCGGCAAATCCGGGTTACTGAACTGGTACGGAGCTATCGGTCTAACATATCTGGCACGGCTGCAGTGCCCAGCAGGACGCCGGCGGCGCGGTCAAGCTGAGCCGTTGTCAATCTCATAGATCGGTCTCCTTTCACCCACTGAAAGTGGGCATCAGTGGAAGCTGTCGAATCTTGAAGTCGGGCAGGGTTTCCCCGCCGGTGACTGACCGCGTGGGCGATCCGCGCCCCGGGGGAAGCAATCTGGTGATCCACCCCCGCCGGGGGTGCGCAGGTCGGTAGATACCCCCGCCGGGGGGTGAAGCAATCTGTCCGTGCCCCCCGCCGGGGGTGAAGCGATGTGGCCTGCCCCCGCCGGGGGTTACGCGGCCTCGTCGGCGAGATACCTATATAAAGTCGCTCGGCTGACGCCCAGGTACTTGGCCACATCCCGTGCGGTATGTCCGTCGGCTCTCATCCGTCGTGCGGTCTCGACGTGGGCCGGATCGGCGACCTTGGTGCGTCGCCCGAACTTGGTGCCATTGGCCCGGGAGACCGCCCGCTTGAGGGCAGTGCGTTCCTTGACCAGTTCGCGCTCGAACTCGGCCATGCTGGCCAGTACTCCGATCACCATGCGCCCCGCCGCGGTGGACGAGTCGATGCCGTCGGTGGTGGAGATCAGGGTGACGCCAGCATCGGTTAGCGCCTTGACCGTCTCCAGGATGTGTAACGTGTTGCGGCCCAGCCGGTCGAGCTTCCAGACCACCACGGTGTCGCCCTCGCGGACGTACTGCATCAGCGCGGCAAGGCCGGGACGGTCGTCCTTCGCGCCAGACATGGTGTCGGAGAACGTCTTGGTGACGCCGGCTGCGGCAAGGGCGGTGTTCTGTTGATCCAGGGTCTGGGCAACGGTGCTGACTCGCGTGTATCCCACCCGCGTCCCGCTGTTCGAAGCTGATTCCATGTCCAAACCCCCTGTCTTACAAGCGGTTAAGCGCTCCGGGCGAGACTTTTATTCCCTTGGTTGAACGTCAAGACCTGTTCGCAGCAACGTCAAGGCCTGTTCGCAGCGCGGACCGCCGGGCGATATGACAGACAGCTCTGCCCACCAGTGACACGATATTGAGGTGAGCGACGGATCGAGGTGAGCGACGGTGGCAATGCCGGAGCGCTGGACGGCCCGAGTCGTGGTGACGGGGCATCGGTTCATGAGCTGCGGGAGAGGTCGCGATGACGGCGGCGACAGCTTGCCGTACGTGCGGCACTGAACCCCTGGCGAACGCCCGGTTCTGCCACGGCTGTGGCTCACCCGTTGTCGAGTCAGAAATACATGCCGAGTACAAGCAGGTCACGGTGCTGTTCGCCGATGTGGTGCGCTCGATGCTCCTCGCAGCCGCGCTGGATATGGAGCGGTGGCGCGAGATAGTCACCGAGTTGGCGGAGCGGTCGGCGGCGGTGGTGCGCCGCCACGGCGGGACCGTGGAGTACACCGGTGACGGGGTGATGGCGATCTTCGGCGCCCCGGTGGCGTTAGAGGATCACGCCATTCGTGCCTGCTTGGCGGCCGTGGGCGTTCAGGAGGAGGCGAAGCGGCTTGCCGTCGAAGTCCGAGAGTGCGACGGTGTGGACCTCCAGATGCGGGTGGGACTTAACTCCGGTCAAGTGATCGCCGGTGAGATCGGTTCGGGGTCGCTGGGGTACGCCGCGATCGGGGAGCAGGTCGGGTTTGCGCAGCGGATGGAATCGGTGGCACCCCCGGGCGGGGTGATGCTGTCCGAGTCCACCGCGCGGCTGGTCGAGCACCTCGCCGTGCTAACGGAACCGGAGTGGGTGCAAATCAAGGGAGCCGACGAACCAGTGCGCGCGCGCCGGCTGCTAGCGCTCGGCCCGCGGGATGGCCTGGTCAGGCGCGTCGAGGCGAGCCTAGTCGGTCGGCGCTGGGAGATGGCGGCCCTCGACGCCATTATGGACCGCACGATCGGTGGCCGCGGTGGTGTGGTGAATGTGGTGGGACCGCCGGGCATCGGCAAATCCCGGACGGCCCGCGAAGCCGCGGCGCTGGCAACCGGTCGCGGGGCCGAGGTGTTTTGGACCTTCTGCGAGTCACACGCCAGCGACATTCCCTTCGGTGTGATGGCGCGGCTGCTGCGCGCGGTCAACGGGATCGAAGACCTTGACGGCCCGGCCGCGCGGGCCCGGGTCCGGGAACAACTTCTGGGTGCCGATCCGCAGGATTTGCTGCTGCTTGATGATCTGCTCGGCATCGCCGACCCCGATGTGGCGCTGCCCCAGATCGACCCGGATGCCCGGCGACGGCGTTTGACCGCACTGATCAACACCGTGTCGCTGGCGCGCACCGAGCCGGCGCTGTTCATCATCGAGGATGCGCACTGGATCGATGCGGTCAGCGAGTCGATGCTGGCCAACTTCCTCACCGTCATTCCGCGCACCCCGGCGGTGGTGCTGATCACGTCGCGCCCCGAGTATGAGGGAGCGCTGACGCGGATGCCCGGCGCGCAGACGATAGCGCTTGCCCCACTGGGTGATTCGGACACCGCGGCGCTGATCGGTGAGCTGCTGGGGTCGGATCCCTCGGTCGGCGAGCTCGCGGCGATCATCGCCGAGCGGGCCGCCGGGAACCCGTTTTTCGCCGAGGAGATGGTGCGCGAGTTGGTGCAGCGCGGGGTGCTGGCCGGCGAGCACGGAAAGTATGTCTGTCGGGCGGATGTCGCCGAGCTGAGCGTGCCGGCCACGGTGCAGGCGGCCATCGAGGCGCGCATCGACCGGCTGAGCACCCCGGCCAAGCAGACGTTGACCGCGGCCTCGGTGATCGGCACCCGCTTCGGGGCGGGGCTGCTGGCCGCGCTGGGGCTCGATCCGGTGTTTGACGAGCTGCTGGCCGCGGAGCTGATCGATCCGGTGCGGTTCACCCCCAGCGCCGAATACGCCTTCTGCCACCCGCTGATCCGCGCGGTGGCCTACGAATCACAGCTGAAATCCGACCGCGCCCAATGGCACCGGCGCCTGGCCACCGCGATCCAGGAATGTGCGCCGGAGGCGGTGGACGAGAATGCGGCCCTGATTGCCGAACACCTGCAGGCCGCCGGCGAGCTGCACGCCGCCTACGGCTGGCACATGCGCGCCGCGACGTGGGCGACCAACCGCGACATCGCCGCGGCGCGACTGAGTTGGGAGCGCGCCCGAAAGATCGCCGACCAACTACCCGACGATGACCCCGACCAGCTGTCGATGCGCATCGCCCCCCGCACCATGCTGTGTGCCACCGACTTTCAAGCCCGAGCAATCCAGGAAAGCCGGGGCCGCTTCGCGGAGCTGCGGGAGTTGTGCAGCGCGGCCGGGGACAAGGTCTCGCTGGCCATCGGCATGAGCGGGCTGGCCACCGAGCTCGTGTACGCCGGGCGTTCGCGTGAGGGGTCGCGGCTGGCATCCGAACAGATGGCGCTGCTCGAGTCGATCGGCGATCCCACCCTGACCATGGGGTTGGCGTTCGTCGCGTTCGCCAACTGGGGGGATGCCGGCGAGTTCGGCGAGGTCTTGCGGTGGTCGCAGACCGTCATCGACCTGGCGGCCGGCGACCCCGCCAAGGGCGCCGGCTTCGGTCTGGGATCACCGCTGGCGGTCGCGTTGGCAACTCGCGGCATCGCTCGGTGGTGGCTGGGCCGTCCCGGCTGGCGCCAGGACCTCCACGACGCCGTCGCGATGGCCCGACACAGCGACCCGGCAACCTTCGCTGTTGTCGTCGCCTGGACCTACGGGGCGATGCAGTACGGGGTGCTTCGGGCCGATGACGCCGCGGTGCGCGCGATCGAGGAGGCGGTGCGGACCGCGGCGTCTAGCAACTGGGTCGCACTGGGTTTGGCCGAGTACGCGCTGGGTGTGGCGCTGCTGAGTCGGGACGCCGCGGCCGACCGTCGTCGCGGGCTGGAGCTGGTGGTGCAGGCCCGCGACACGTGGCGCGAGAGTGCTCCCTTCCTGGTCCCGGTCACCGAGTTGTGGGTCGCCCGGGAAGGGGCCAGGCGCGGTGACCGCGATGCTGCGATTGCGGTGATGCGCAAGGCCGTGGACGAGCTGCACCAGGCAGGACGGCCCTTCTTTGGCGTTTTCGGCACCGGCGTTCTGGTGGAGACGCTGGTGGAGCGTGGCGCCGAGGGCGACCTGGCCGACGCCCGAGAGGCGATCGACCGGTTGGCGAACCTAGCGGCCGATGAAGGTTCGGCGGTGCGCGAGATCACGCTACAGCGGCTGCGCGCGCTGCTCGCCAGGGCTAACGGCGACGACACCGCCTACCGCGACTATCGGGATCGCTACCGCGCCATGGCGACATCGCTGGGCTTCGAGGGGCATATTGCTTGGGCCGAGACGATGCCATGACGGCGGCCCTTCTGGGGCCGTCGTTTTGATCTCGGCAGGCGTCTCATCACTACTCAAGGACGGAAGACGAGACACGTCGCTGTGAGACGAACTTTTGAGACATCGCGACGTGCGGAATCACGCGCCCTGCAAGGGGATCGATGCGTGTCGCAAATGTGCTCTGATTTGAGACGGCCTGGTGTCCGTGCCAAAGCCGTTCGCGATCAATACGGTTCTGCATTTCCGGTGACCGCCGACCACGGCACGAAGGCGCTACGGGCACAGCAGATTGCGGGGTTCGGCAGGAAGCTAGTCCGGGGCGACCGGGATGTCCGGGCAGGCCGTGATGTAGTCGATGAGACCCAGTCGCGCCACCGCTGGTGGCTCGTATTGGTGGTGAGCTTGGCGCACAACAACGCAGGCCATACCGTAGGTCCCGGCCATATCCGAAGCGTTCGGTCGTAGCTGCCGGAGGCGATGCCGCCCGTCATGGCTGAACGCCACAGTTCACCAACATGGTGTGCCCAGTGAGCGGCGCGCCTTTTCCGCCGCCCGAGGGGCTAGTGCTTCTTCCCGTGGCCAGCGGCGGGTTTGACCGTCGGGGTGCTGGTGACCGCCGCCGGGGTGGTGGGCTTGCTGACCGCCGCAGTGACAGGTTTGCTGCCGCCAGTCAACGCGGTGCGGACCGGAGTGGTGAGCGATGTGACTGCGGCGCGGACCGGGGCGGTGACCGATGAGATTGCCGAGCGAACCCGGGTGGTGACCGATGAGACCGCCGTGTTGACCGCTGACTGCACACTGTTGGCGGCGTTGGCGGCCTTAGCGCCTGTACTGGTGGAAAGGGCTGGCTGAGCGTTGGTGGCGGCGGCAACGGGGTTGGTGTTGGCGGTGCTGGGGGCAGGCTTGTTGCTGGCGATGTTGGCGGTGGTGGCGGGCGCAGCCGCCGGGGTGGGGTTGGGTTCTAGGCCAGTGAGTTCGGCCAGTTGGGTCACTGTGGTTGCGGCGGCCCCCACGATAGGAAAGGCTGCGCCGACAATCAGTGCGTACGGGACTAGTGCGACGTCCGCGGCGATGGGCATACCGACCGCGTTGAGCAGGTGACCGGCCCGAAGCTGGCTGGCAAACAACTCGGCGTCATATTGGGGGAGACTGACTCCGAGGGCAAAGGCCGTGTCTGCGAACGGCTTCACGACCGCGATGTCCTGGGCGACCACACTGGTGAGCGTGTTGGCGATGCCGCCGGTGGTGGAAATCGGGACGCCTCCGTTCCCGAATGCGGTGAACCCCGCCAACAGTTGCAACAGCGAGGGGCTGTTGCTTGGGGTAAAGCCGAAGGTGTTAAAACCCGCCAAGAATCCCGATAGCGACGAGAGGTCGAACAATTGCGGCGTTTTCAGGTCGTTGAGGGCGTTGGTGACTCCTTGCGGAATCCCTTTGGCCAGGGCGGTGAGGACATCGACTGGGTTGATGTCGGTCGGGAACAGCCCGAACGGGGTGGGCACGTTGGCCGGACCCGGGCTCCAGCCGTTGGTGATGCTGCCGTAGCCCAGGTTGACCAGCACCCTCAGGTCGGGTTGCAGCAGGTCGGCCAGCGGGTTGCCGATGAGGGGAATCAAGCGCACCGGGGCCAGCAGCGGCAAGTTGGCCGTCGGGATCATGTAGTAGGTGGTCGTGGTGTCGCCCTCTGTCGGCAAGGCGATCGCCGAACTGATTTGTTGCGGCGTGAGGTCTGCATACGCGAAGTGCTGAGTAAAGATGCCCACGTAGGCGTTGAGGTCGGACAGCAGATTGATCGGGTATTGCGGGAAGTCGGCGAAGCCGTCGTACTCCTGGGTGTAGACGGCGGTGGGATAGGTGTTGCTCGCCGCCGGGGCGAGGTTGAATGTCGTGCCCAGGCTGGGGAAGGACAATGGAGCCCCTGGAACCGCAAAGCGTTGATTGATACCCCCGTTAGGGTTGCTGGGATCGCCGACCAGTATGAAGCTCAGCTGGTCGGAGCTCGGGGGATTGCTCGACGTCGCCAGCTGCGCCTCCTCTTGCGAGGCGACTGCGGCACCTTGGGAGTAGCCGAACACGACGACATGGTTGCCAGCGGCGATTTGCTGGTTGATCGCGCTGTTGAGGATGGTCACGCCCTGGGCGGCCGAGGTGTCCACGGGCAAGCTGTTGACCCCGGTAATCGGATACGCCTGCTCGGGCGTGGTCAGCACCTGCGGGGTGTACGCGCCGTAGCCGTTCGGGGCGAGATAGAGGTTTTCGACGGCGTCCACGTAGCTTTGCGGCGGGGTCGGTAATCCGGTGCCGCCCATGATCAGCGCCGTGTCCGCAGCAGCGGCGGTGGGGTTGAACGCGATCATGACGGCAGTGGCCATGGCAGCGGCTGCGGCGATTGTCCGCCCGTGGACTTTGATCTTAGTGGCCATTGCCCTCACCTCCGGCGAATGATTGGGCCTTCAGCGAAGCACGACCTTGCCCAGGGTAAGTCGTATCATCAAAGTTGCCAGCAAATTTACAGCTCTGTTAATTGTGATGGTTCGTCACTCCTCCGGGCACCTACGCGATGCTGGAAAACAAGCTCAGCTGGGCCCCGGGAAGCATCGACACCATCCTGGCCGGGGGCGAACCCAACGAACTGGTGGTCGAGGTTCGCCGCCACGAACCCGAACCCGGATACGACTTCTTCACCACCGACGCGCTGTCCCGGGCCTCCACCGAGGAGCTGCTGCTGGAACTGCGCCGCCGCATCATCCGGCCCCGCGACAGACGCCGCGAAACATGGGACGACTGGGACGGCCTCGACTCGCGGGGTGACAGGCGCGACGAGGGCTAACCGACAAACAGGCGAAATAACCATCATGCGTTGAGTAACGGGGAGACCCGTTGCACGCTTCAGGATCGTGCGCCTGCTGGGTTCTGGCGGAATGGGCGGAGGGCTATGAGACCCTGGTCGGTTCAGGTGAACACGGGCATGATCGCGGCTAGTCGGTTGCAAGGATGATTGATTCCCGCGCTGGAGCTACCCGCATGGTGGACATGAACGTCACGGCGGATCGCTGGGTCTGCGCACCTTGGTGCGGGTATAGCAACTAGCCGATTGGGTGATATGGCAAATCGCGATCATCAATGCTGTAAGTTTGCTGCGTTGTCCTTAGCCAAGGACCATACAGACCCGTTCGCGAAGGGCGGGCACATCGGTACGAGACGGGAATGACAATGGACATTCGCAGGATTGTGATCGGCTCAGCGCTGGCCGCTGGAGTTGGTGTGGCGGCGATGATCGGAGCGGGCACCGCCAGTGCCGCGCCGGGCATCTCCTACGACGGCGGCCCCGGTGACCCGGTAGGAATCGGCGACAACTCGGCCGCCGGTGCGCAGGCCAATGCGTCCAACAACAACCGGGCGTTGGCGATCAGCGTGTTCCGGCCTGCCACGGCCACGGCGGATGGG
>Ga0068865_100000477_pt1 | contig 22364 bp, 22 predicted proteins | sample KBSMisM12_FD_75293 | JGI IMG/M metagenome (GOLD analysis project Ga0068865, IMG submission 75293) | Miscanthus rhizosphere microbial communities from Kellogg Biological Station, Michigan, USA - KBS Miscanthus M1-2 | ecosystem: Host-associated > Plants > Roots > Rhizosphere > Soil ...
AGCGGCAGGATCGAGGTGATGCTCTCGCCGGGCTCGATGGGCAGCAGGTTGACCCAGGCCTTGCCGCGCGACGTCGGCGTACCGACCGGCAGGCGCCAGACCTTGAGCTGGAACGCCTTGCCGCCGCTCGAGAAGAACAGCATCGGCGTGTGGGTGTTGGCCGAGAACACGCGGGTGACCGCGTCCTCGTCCTTCGTCGCCATGCCCGAGCGGCCCTTCCCGCCCCGGTGCTGGGTGCGGTAGATCGCCAGCGGCGTGCGCTTCACATAGCCGCCGTGGGTGACCGTGATCACCATATCCTCGCGGGCGATCAGGTCCTCGTCCTCGACGTCGGCGTCGCCTTCGACGATCTCGGTGCGGCGCGGCACCGCGAAGGCCTCGCGGACCTCCACCAGCTCCTCGCGCACGATGGCCATCACCGCCTCGCGGGACGCCAGGAGCTCCAGGTAGCCCTGGATCGCGTCGGCCAGCGTCTGGGCCTCGCCGAAGATCTCGTCGCGGCCGAGGCCGGTCAGGCGGCTGAGCGTCAGCGCCAGGATCGCGCGCGCCTGTTCGTCCGACAGTCGGATCAGATTGGAGTCGATGACCAGGGTGCGCGGGTCGGCGATGAGCTCGACCAGCGGCAGCATGTCGCCGGCGGGCCAGTCCTTGGCGATCAGCCGCTCGCGCGCCTCCGCCGGGTCCTTGGACGAGCGGATGATGTGGATGAACTCGTCGATGTTGGCGACGGCGATGGCCAGGCCGACCAGCACGTGGCCGCGGTCGCGCGACTTGGAGAGTTCGAACTTGGTCCGGCGGACCACCACCTCCTCGCGGAAATCCACGAAGGCGGTGACCATCTCGCGCAGGCCCATCTGCTCGGGCCGTCCGCGGTTCAACGCCAGCGCATTGACCCCGAACGAGGTCTGCAGCGGCGTGAAGCGATAGAGCTGGTTCAGGATCACGTCGGCGGGCGCGTCGCGCTTCATCTCGATGACGATGCGCATGCCCTGCCGGTCGCTCTCGTCGCGCAGGTCGGAGATGCCCTCGATCCGCTTCTCGCGCACCAGCTCGGCGATGCGCTCGACCAGCGCGGCCTTGTTGAGCTGATAGGGGATCGAGTGGATGACGATCGCTTCGCGTTCCTTGCGGATCTCCTCGATCGTGGCGACGCCGCGCATGATCACCGAGCCGCGGCCGGTCATCAGCGCAGTGCGTGCGCCGGTCCGGCCGATGATCTGGCCGCCGGTCGGGAAATCCGGCCCCGGGACGATGTCCAATAGGGTCTCGAGGCTCACGTCCGGGTCGTCGATGTAGGCCAGGCAGGCGTCGACCACCTCGCCCAGATTGTGCGGCGGGATGTTGGTGGCCATGCCCACGGCGATGCCGCCGGAGCCATTCACCAGCAAGTTCGGGATCCGCGAGGGCAGGACCACCGGCTCGCTCTCGGAGCCGTCGTAGTTGTCCTTGAAGTCGACCGTGTCCTTGTCGAGGTCGGCAAGGATCGCCACCGCGGCCTTGGTCATCCGGCTTTCGGTGTAGCGCATCGCCGCGGGCGGATCATTGTCCACCGAGCCGAAGTTCCCCTGCCCGTCGATCAGCAGCAGGCTCATGGAGAACGGTTGGGCCATACGGACCAAGGTGTCGTAGATCGCCTGGTCCCCGTGCGGATGGTACTTACCCATCACGTCGCCGACCACGCGGGCCGATTTCACATAGCCGCGGTCGGGCGTGTGCCCCTGCTCGTTCATCGAGAACAGGATGCGGCGGTGCACCGGCTTCAGGCCGTCGCGCACGTCGGGTAACGCGCGGCTGACGATCACGCTCATCGCGTAATCGAGGTACGAGCGCCTCAGCTCGTCTTCGATGGCGATCGGCGCGATGGCGCCCGAAAAGCCTCCAGGGGCGCCTCCTGGCCGGTCGGCCGGAGGGGTGGTGCTGTCGTCGGTCAAGGTGGGGGTTTCGCCGTTAGAATCGGACTTCGTACGTGGGGTCTATGGTTAGCACCCGAAAGGCCGAAAGGCCACCTCGCACGCGCGCGTGCACGCGCGCGCCCTCGCGCGCGGGCTTTTCGAAACGTGACGGGGGCGCAACGCCGCAGACGCCAAACGGGCGGTGACCGGCCGGCCGCGGCGTCCTAAGAAGCGTTGCGATGAGGATCCGCCCTTGAACCCGCTTTCGCTTGGCGAGCCGGCGCCCTGGTTCACCGCGCCGACGCCCTCCAACCCGGAATTCGTGTTCGACACCGCCGCGGGGCGCTACGTGCTGCTGGCGTTCCTGCCGAAGGACGATGCGCCCGCCGCCGCCAAGGCGCTGGCCGCGCTCTCGTCCCATCGGGCGCTGCTGGACGACGAGAAACTCTCGGCCTTCGTGGTGGTGCGCGATCCGGCGACGGCGGCGACCGCCACTGACATGCGGGGCCTTCGCTGGTTCCTCGACCTGGACGGGCGGGTGAGCCGCCTCTACGGCGCCCTGGCCGACGACGGGACCGAGCAGACCCACTGGCTGATCCTCGATCCGGGCCTTCGGGTCATGGGCCGGGTGCAACTGGCCAACGACGCGCTGGTGTTCAACACGCTGTCGCGCCTGCGGCCGCCGGCCGAGCACGCCAACGCCCCGCTGAATGCGCCGGTCCTGATCGTTCCGCGTGTGTTCGAGCCGGAGCTGTGCCAGCGGCTGATCGCCTTGCATGAGGCCGACGGCGGGCGCTTCACCGGCGTCATGCGCGACCAGGGCGAGCGCACCGTGGCGGTCATGGACGAGCTGAAGAAGCGCCGCGACGTCCTGGTGGAGGACGACCAGCTCAAGACCCTGCTGCGCCAGCGCCTGGAACGGCGGCTGTACCCGATGATCCAGCGCAGCCTGGGGTTCTTTCCGACCCATATCGAGCGCTATGTGGTCAGCTGCTACGACGCCGCCGACGGCGCGGTGTTCCGCCCGCACCGCGACTCCACCACCATGGGCACCGCCCACCGTAAGTTCGCCTGCTCGATCAACCTGAATGCGGAATTCGAGGGGGGCGACCTGCGCTTCGCCGAGTTCGGCCCGAAGACCTGGCGGCCCCCGGCCGGCGGGGCGGCGGTGTTCTCCTGCGCGGTGATGCACGAGGCCCTGCGGGTCACCCGCGGCCGCCGCTACGCCTTCCTGCCGTTTCTTTATGACGAGGCGGGCGCCGAGGTGCTGGCGGCCTACACGGCCCGCGTCGGCGCGCCCACGCCGGAGCCCGCCGCCTGATGGACGCCGCCCTCTCCGCCGCCGCCTGGACCTCGCCCTTCGCGCCCGGCGACCCGACGCCATGGTTCCGCACCGCCTCGCCCGGCAACCCGAACTTCAACTTCAACACCCTGACGGGGCGCTATGTGCTGCTGGGCTTCCTGCCCCCGCCGGGCCCGGCGCGCGACGCGGCGCTGAAGCCGTTCCTGGCGCGCCGCAGTCTGTTCGACGACCACAAGCTCACCTGCTTCATCGTCCTGCGGGACGACGATTCGATCGGCAAGGCGCGCAACCAGCCGCCCGGGCTGCGCTGGTTCTTCGACCCCGACGACCGGGTGAACCGCCTACATGGCGCCATCACGGACGACGGCGCGGAAAACCCCTATTGGCTGCTGCTCGACCCGACGCTGCGGACCCTGGACACCGCCCCGATGGCCGACAGCGAGCGGCTGTTCGCGAGCCTGGCCGGCCTGCCGCCGGTCGACCTCCACGCCGGCGTCGAGATCACCGCCCCGGTGGTCATCGTGCCGCGGGTCTTCGAGCCGGAGCTCTGCCGGCGGCTGATCGAGGTCTATGACCAGATCGGCGGCGCCCAGTCGGGGGTGATGCGCGACGTCGGCGGCAAGACCGTCGGCGTTCTCGACGACTTCAAGCGGCGGCGCGACGTGTTCCTGGAGGACAACGCGCTGCGCCAGGAGATCCAGGCGCGGCTGAACCGCCGGCTGCTGCCGGAGATCAAGCGGGTCTACCAGTTCGAGGCGACCCGGCTCGAGCGCTATCTGGTGGCCTGCTACAACGCCGACGAGGGGGGCTATTTCCGCCCGCATCGCGACAACGAATCCCTGGCGACCCAGCACCGCCGGTTCGCGGTCTCGATCAACCTCAACGCCGAGGAATTCACCGGCGGCGACCTGCGGTTCCCGGAGTTCGGCCACAAGACCTATCGGCCGCCCACCGGCGGGGCGGTGGTGTTCGCCTGCACGATGCAGCACGAGGCGACGCCGGTCACCCAGGGCCGCCGCTACGCTTTCCTGCCGTTCCTCTACGACGAGGCGGGGGAGGCCATCCGCCTCGCCAACCTGGCGCTACTGGACACCACGCCGGCCGCGCCGCGGCCCGCCTGAGGGGCTTGAGTTTCGCAACGCCAGGCCCCAACTCCCGCCGCAATCGCGTGGTCAGCTGGTGAGACGATGAAACGAGCCCTGCCCCTCTGCATCCTGCTGACCGCCGCCGCCGCGACCGGCCCGGCGCTCGCTCAGAGCGCCATCAGCCCCGGCTACTGGGAGACCGTCAGCAAGGTCACCTCGCCCTTCCCGGCCAACAAGACCGAGCGGCGCTGCATCAAGCCAGCCGACGTGGCCAAGTTCATGGAAGGCAAGATCAACCACATCTACACCTGCACCTACCCGACCAAGGAGGTTGGCGGCGGCAAGATCCATCTGCAGGGCACGTGTGCGACCCGCGACGGGCCGCCGGTGCCGATCAGCGGCGACGGGACCTTCACCGCCGAGACGATGCACCTCGAGGCCCGCGTCTCCGTCGCGCTGGGCGCCCTGAAGGTGCCGGTCCGCGCCACGACCGACGCCAAGCGCCTGGCGGAGGCCTGCCCGGCGGGTGACACGGCCGCCGGCAAGTAGCCGATCTAGAACGGAATCTCGTCGTCCAGGTCGGCAGAGAAGTCCTCGCGCGGCGCCGAGCTCTGCGCCCGCGGACCCGACGAGAAGCCGCCGCCGCTGTAGCCGCCCGCCTCGCCCTCGCCCACGCCCTCGCCGCGGCCGTCCAGCATGGTCAGCTCGCCGCGGAACTTCTGCAGCACGATCTCGGTGGAGAACTTCTCGACGCCCGCTTGGTCGGTCCACTTGCGCGTCTGGATCGCGCCCTCGACGTAGACCTTGGCGCCCTTGCGCAGATACTGCTCGCAGACCTTCACGATGTTCTCGTTGAACACCACCACGCGGTGCCACTCGGTCTTCTCCTTACGCTCGCCCGAACTGCGGTCGCGCCAGGTTTCCGAAGTGGCGATGCGCAGGTTCGCGACCCGGTCGCCGGAGTTGAGGGAGCGGATCTCGGGATCGGCCCCGAGATTGCCGATGAGAATGACCTTGTTGACGCTGCCCGCCATGTCGATGTCCTAGGCTTATGTGCTCGCGGGCTTGCGAGCCGCGGGGCACGCTAACGGCCCGGCGGCAGCTCGGCAAGCAAATGTTCCATGTTTGTTCACGCCCAATCGGCAATCGCCTGTGGACGGATCGAAATCTGCCAGGACGGCGGCCTACGGGGCGGGTTGGGGCATCGCCCCCGGGATCGCCAGGCGGCCATCGCCGGTGCGCACCAGGGCGACGTAGCGCGGCCCTTCCAGGCTGGTCGAGGTCAGCACGCCCTCGCTCTGCAGGAACAGGAAGTTGGCCTGATAGGCCCCCACGATGTCCTGCTGGTTGCCGCCGAGCGTCAGGAACTTGATCCGCATGGCCTCCAGGTTGGCCGCGCAGGCCTCCAGGTTCGGGGCGGCCACTAGCTTGTTATATTTCAGCTTTCCGTCCTTCTGCGCGACCACGTGGTAACAGATGCCCGGGTCGCCCGGCGGCTCGGTGCGTTGCTGGCAGCCCGCAAGGCCGGCCGCGGCGGCGACGGCGAGAGCGGCGATCAGGACGGTCTTGGTCATGCGGTCGATCCTAGGTCGGCGGGCCGGCCGGGCAGCCTGGCCACGGCTCGACGAGCGTGCGGAAGCTGTGATTGTCGGCGGAAATCTCGACCCGGCCGGGTGTCAGCCGCAGGGTGTCGGCGCCCCAGCGGCCGTAGGTGGCGCCGCCGGGCCGTTCGCAGCGGCCGTTGAACAGGGTCTGGACGCAGGCGCCCAGCGCCATATCGGCCGGCAGCCTGCGCCATTGGCTTTCGGCGTAGCGCCAGCAGGCGCCCGGCGGTCCGTTCGCCGCCAGCACTCCTGCCGCGGCCGACGCCGCATCCCCTGTCGCGGCGGGCTCGACCGCGGCCTTGGGCGGCAGGGGCGTCAGCACCGCCCCGGCCTGATTGGCGGCGGCCAGGGCGCCGTACTGGTCCAGGCCGACATCCAGGGCGTCGGTGGCGACGCCGTTGCGCCGGGCGCAGTCGGCCAGGGTCATGTCGCCCACGAAGCGGCCGCCCACAAAACAGCGCAGCGGTTTGGCGGGATCGGCCTTGGCCTCGACGGCGCCGCTGGGATCGATCACCAGGCCGGCCTGGGAGGCCGGCGGCGGCGGCGCGGTTTCCCCGCGATGGCTGCCCACCATGATCCACGCGATCGACAGGCCCGCCACCAGCGCCACGCCCGCGCCGGCCAGCGCCAGCACGGTGCTGCGGTCCTTCAGGAAGTCCATGGTCTCAGCTAGACCCGCTGGGAAACCGTTTCAAGCGCCCTGCCCCGACCGGCGGGCGCCTTCGCCTCAGGCCGAGATCGAGTATCCGCCCAGGCGGGCCAGGCCGGCCTGCAGGTTGGCGATCTGATCGCTGAGGTAGGTGGGCACCGAGCCGGTCTTGCCCGCGGCCTGGGCGGCCTGAGCGGCGGTCTGGGGCGTCGCGGCGGAGACGAGGTCGCGATAGGCCTGGCGGACCACGCCCATGGCCGAGGAGACTTGCGCCAGCGCATGGCTGATCTGGGCGGGGTCGTTGAGGTTGAGGGTCGTCGAAAGGCCCAGGCCATAGATCTTCGGCCCGCCGTCCGCCGGCTTCGTGCCGTTGTCGGTGATCGTGGCGAGGTTGATCACGCCCTCCGGCAGGCCCAGCCCCGCCAGCGCGTCCTTGCCCTGCGGTCCCGGGCCGAGCTCCAGGATCACCTGGCTGTAGGCGGGCGTGATGCGCAGCGACCGGGTTCCGTCCAGCGCGGTGCTCACCTTGACGTTGGCCTCGAAGCCGCTCGCGCGCTGGATCTTCGTCGCCAGCGTGTCGAGGGTCTCGCCGTTATCGATGGTGATGGTCTTGGTCAGGCCACCGGCCTTGAGGGTGAACTGCGCGCCCGGCCGCAGCGAGCTTTGGGCGGTCAGCTGCTGGGAATCGGCGAGCTGCAGGGCGCCCGTGGGAAGACCCAGGCGGTCCAGCACGCTGGCGCCGTTGGCGCTGGCGGCGATGGCGGTCGGCGCGGCCTGGTTGTCCTTGCCTGTGAACCGGCTCGACCAGTTGATCGCACCAGTGGCGACGTCGAGCTGCGCCAGGAAGCCGTCCTTGGTCCCCACGGCGGGCTGGCTCGGCAGGTCGGTCCCCGCCTGGCCGCCGATGTAGACCTTGCCGCCGGCGACGGAGAGTGCGGTCGCCTTGTCGTCGCCGGTTCCGCCGTAATAGGCGATGGCGTCGGTAGGCTGGCCGTTGAGGTCTTCGGAGAGCTGGGCCGCGAAGGCGTCGCTGCCGCCCGAGGCGGCGCGCGTCACGGTTCCGGCGGAGAGCGCCCCGTTCGAGGTCGTGCCCGCCACCACCAGCTGGCCGCCGTTCAACGCCAGGCCCGTGATGTCGCCGCCCTGCAGGTCGCCGAGGTCTCGGGTCCCGGTCTGGACCGGGCTGCCCGACGAGATGTCGAAGCTGCGCAGCACCGCGTGGCCGTCCTCGACGCTGGCGGTGAAGAGGTTGGTTCCGTCGACCACCAGCCCCTTGGGCTTGTCCTGTCCGGTAGTCCCGAAGGTCGAGCTGAAGGCCACCGAGGACTTGCCGGTCGCGTCCGTCTTGAACGCCTCGATGTAGCCGTCGTAGCCGCCGATCGGCGCGCCCGGACCCGGCATCTGGCCCTGGGCGCGACCGGCCACATAGACCGTGCCGTCGGCCCCGAAGGTCACCTGCCCCGCCTCGTCGTTCAGGCGCGAGCCGCGGCGCTGGGTCCAGGTCTCGTTGCCGCTGGCGTCGTAGAGGGTGACGAAGCTGTCGGTGTTCTGGGCGAAGCTGCCGGTGGCGCCGGAGTTGAGGGCCCCGTCGACCGAGCCCGTCAGGTTTCCGGTCAGCGAGCCCGCCACAGCCACCTTGCCGTCGGCGGAGACCGCCAGGCTGAGGCCGGTTGCAGAGTCCGAAGCCCCCAGGGTGCGGGTGTAGATCAGGTGGCCCGCCGAGTCGTATTTCAGCAGGGCCACGTCCTGGTCGCCGTTGATCGCCTGGCCATTCACCGACCCCGTCACGTCGGCCAGCATGTAGACCGAGCCGTCGGGGCCCACCTGGGTGGCGTGGACCATCTTGATGTCCGGATCCAGGTTGTTGGCGAACTCGCGGCCCGGCACCCAGTTCGGCTGGCCGGGCGTCTGCGTCGGCGCGGCCACGCTGGCGGTGTCCGTCTGGAACTTCAGCAGCTGGGTGCTGGTCTTGCCGTCGTCCGTGGTGGGGTCGTGGTCCGGATTGGGGTCGCCGACAGTCTGGGCGACATAGACCGCACCGGCGGTGGCCGGCGCGCTGAACGACACCGTCTCGCTGGTGCCGACATTCACCTTCAGGCCGAACTGATCCACCCCTTGCGAAACGGTGACGGCCTTGCCGCCCACGTTGATCGTCGTCGGTGCGCCCGCGAAGCGGTTCGTCGCCAGACGGGTCGCCATGCCGGTCGCGGCGAGCTGGTCGTTCACGTAGTTGATCACATTGGCCATGCTGCGCGTCTGCGCGCCCATGCCCGCCAGATCGATCGGAACATCAACAGACGTACTGTTCCGTTTGATAGATATCGTGAATTGGACATTCCCGTCGAACGCCGGGACGTCGGTGCTCAGGGAATTCGTCAGGGCCGGCGTGGCATAGCTGGTCACCGCCTTGGGCACGGTCAGCTTGGCGCCGGCGCTGGTCTGCTGGGTGCCCACGGCCATGCGCACCTTGGAGAAGTCGGAGGTCTCCACATAGTTCGAGACCTGCGCCAGGCCGCTCGCGAACGCCTTGGCCAGCTGGGATTGATCCAGCGGCGCAATCCCCTTGGTCTGGGCGCGCGTAGCGAGGTCGGCCAGCGTCGACAGGCCCTGATAGAGGGCGAACAGCTTCTTGTAGTCCTCGCTGGCCCCCGGCAGGTCCAGCTTGGCCGCGCTCTCGTCGATCAGTGAATGGCCGGCCAGGGCGGCCTGGACGTTGGCCGTCGCCTGGGCCGGCGTTTCCGCCTGGACCCACGGCGCGGTCGGCGCTACGGGCTTGTTCGCGATGCTCGCCGATGGCGTCGTCGTGGCGATCGCCAGCGACGACAGGTCCATGGTCGACCCGTCGGAGCCTCCGAACAGTCCGAGCAGATAGCTCTGGTCGACGCCGATTTGCATGGCACGCTTTCCGCGGACGACAGCTCCGCACCGACAGTATCGGCCAAGAGCGCTTAGCTTTCGTTAAGAGCCGGCCGTTGCGGAACTTCGAACAGAATTGGAGAACTTCGCGACAGCCGGTTGATATACGTAAGAAAAAACCCGGCCGAAGCCGGGCTTTTCCTTACGCCCCAACGGAAACGGGGTGGGCGCGGGACGCGCCGATTCTCAAGACGCCTAGCCGCCGCGGAACAGCGACAGGATCACCTGCGGCGCCTGGTTGGCGATCGACAGAGCCTGGGTGCCGAGTTGCTGCTGCACCTGCAGCGCCTGCAGCCGGGCGCTTTCCTTGGCCAGGTCGGCGTCCACCAGGTTGCCGACGCCGGCGGTCAGCTGGTCGGTCAGCTTGGAGACGAAGGTCGCGTGGTTGGCGATCTGCTTGGACTGCGAGCCCAGGTTGCCGAGGGCCCCGTTGGTCTGGCTGATCGAGGTGGTCAGCGAGGCCAGCACATTGGTCGCGAAAGTGATCGTGCCCAGCGACGCCGTGCTCGGCACCGTGATGATCGCTCCACCCAGCGACAGGTTCTGGCTCGAGAGGGTGATGAAGCCGGTGGCGTCGGCGTTGGCGATGAACTTGATCTGGCTGACGCTGCCGTTGAGGATGTTGGCGCCGTCGAAATTGGCGTTCGAGACCACCTGGCTGATCTGGCGCAGGATCGACTTGAAGTCCGAGTCGAGCGCGGTGCGCGAGGCCGTGTCGATGGACGGGTCCATCGCGGCCACCACCTTCTCCTTCATCTGCACCAGCAGGTCCGAGATCGTCTGACCGGCGGCCGACGCCACGTCGGCGATCGAGGTCGCCCGGTCGAGGCTCATCTTCACCGCGCCCAGCGAACCGATATCGGCTCGTTGTCCCTGCGCGATGGCCCAGACCGCGGCATTGTCCTTCGCGGTGGCGATCTGCAGGCCGGTGTTGATACGGTTCTGGACCTGCGTCAGGTCGTCCGTCGTCTTGTTCAGATTCTGCAGCGCGGTCAGAGCGGCTGCGTTGGTATGGACGCTGAACGCCATCAAGCTTCTCCTGGTCGCCGCCCCCAGTCCCGCTGACAGGCGAGTCGGACGTCGAATTCCAGGCGACGCTATGGAGTCGTGGTTGGCAGATGGTTAACGCGTAACGCGTTTTGCCGCCCGCGGGCGGCCCCGGGCGGTGATCGGATCAGAATGTCGCACCGGTGAAGGTGCTCGCAGCTGAGGCTCAGGCCTTGGCGCGGACGACCTGTCCCACCTCGTAGTCGACTTGATCCCGCATCTTCAGGACTTGGTCCCTCGGCAGCTGTTGGATCACTTCGCCCGTGAGGCGGTTGACGGTTTTGTAGACGTACGAACCGCTTGCCTTGTCCTCTTCTATGACCAGTCGCATGTCGACCAGATCCGCGCCTGGGGCCGGAGGAACTGCAGACTCGCTCGGGGCGGATTTCTGCGGCGCCGGCTTTTGGCCGAAGGTGGGGTCTGGCGTGGCTGCGAAGGCCGCAACCTTGTTGTCCATCTCTCCTGTCGCAAGCGCGTTTTGCGCTCACTCTCCATGAGTGAAAATGCGGACGGCGGACGGGGCGAACCCGTCCGCCGCCGCTTCAGTCGGCCTAACGGAAGAGGCCGAGGAGGATCGAAGACGACTGGTTGGCGATCGAAAGCGCCTGGATGCCCAGCTGCTGCTTCGTCTGCAGAGCCTGCAAGTTCGCACTTTCCTTCGCCAGGTCCGCGTCGACCAGGTTGCCGATACCGGCGTCCACGGTGTTCTGCAGGTTGTTGATGAAGGTCAGGTGCGAGGACAGGGCCTTGGAACCCGTACCCAGCTTGCCGAGCGCGCTCGACACGCCAGCGATGGCGGTGTTCAGCGAGGCGATCATGTTGGTGGCTTGCGTCACCGTACCGATCGTCGCCGTCGTACCGACACCGGCGCCCAGAGCCGCGCCGCCCAGGGAGAGGTCCTGAGCCTGCACGGTGATCACCGAGGTGGCGTCCGCGTTGGCCAGGGCCTTCACGGTCGTCGCCGTACCACCGGTCGAGGTGCCCAGCAGCATGTTACCGCCGTTGAACACCGCGTTGGTCACCGTCTTGTTGATCTGGTCACGCAGCGAGATGAACTCGGAGTTCAGCGCGTTGCGGCTGTTGGTGTCCAGGGTGGAGTCGGAAGCCGCCAGGGCCTTTTCCTTCATCTGAAGGAGCAGGTCCGAAACCGAGTTACCGGCCGACAGCGCCACATCCACGGTCGATTGACCGCGCTGCAGCGACGAGATGACCGAGTTCAGGGAGTTCGACGTCGCACGCTGGTTCTGAGCGATAGCCCAGATGGCGGCGTTGTCCTTGGCGGACGCGACCTTCAGACCGGTGTTGACCCGGTTCTGGGTCGTCATCAGCTGGGATTGGGTCGCGGAGAGGTTCTGCAGCGCGACCATCGCGCCGACATTGGTGTTAACGCTAAAAGTCATCGACATAGTCCTTTTCTAGGGTCGTCGGGCCGTCGTTTTGACCGCCCTGGGCGTTTTGCCCGCGTCACAGGTCAGCAAGCATCGGGCCAGAATGGCCTAGCTCAGCGCCACCCATATCTCTTTGAAATTGCAGCGTTATAGGTCGATTTACCATGTCTCGACCCGGCAATTCCTGCCTAGCTGCGGACCTGGTCGGCAGAATTTGCCGAGTGGGGTCGGCAACTGGCGCCGTGGACAGCAAAAGACCGCCGGGCGAAGGCCACGACGGTCTGAAATCCCGCGATCGGGATGGGTCGGAGGGGACGCCTCAGGCGGCCGCGGCGTTGGGCGCGGGCTGCAGGCCCTGCATGATCAGGCGGTTGACCTCGATCAGCGGCTCGAACTGTTCCTGGCGGCGGATCACGGCGCTGGTGTGCCGGCCGACCCACAAGGCCAGCGAGATGATCGAGGCGCGCAGCGGCGCGGGCAGCTTGTTGTCGGGGTTGGCGCAGTCGTCAGCCAGCACCGTCCAGACGCGGCGGTTCCAGTCCAGGGCGTCGATGCGGACGGCCATGTCGTTCGGGTCGGCCCGCGACGCCTCGATGAGCGCCAGGGTCACCTGAGCGAACAGCCGGTATTCCAGCTCGCGCGGGGACTCAACCCGGGTCGCGGTCTGCTGATACGCCTGAAGGGACATTCCCCAGCCTCTCGTCCTCGTAGTCCATGATCTTCCGGCACAGCATCAGCGCCTTGTAGAACTCGCGCGCCATGCAGTGCTTGGAGATGTTTACGCACTCGGCGAGAACCGCAGGGTTGCTGATCACGCCCATGAATTCCGTCAGCCGCAGCACGAACTCGTCGTAGTACCGGTCGGCGTTGTTCTCATCGAGGTACATCATCATCACAGGGAAATAGACGCGACGCGCCGGCGTGTTGGCGTCCTCTTCCTGCATGATGTCCTTCTCGCGAAGGACGGAGGCCTTGTTCTGGAGAACCAGAACGCCCCGTCGGTCGCCGTTCTGGACGACCGCGCCGTTGAGAACGAACTTCTCTCCCGGCTTCAGCGACAATTTCAGCGGCAACGCCCGCCTCCCGATCCCTGCGAAAAACCGAACCGACATCTCGATTCGAACGGCCCGTGGTCGCTTTCTGCAGGGCCTCGCGTCTCGCTGAGATAAGCGGGGCCGAGTTAACGCCGGGTATCGGCTTTTCCTTATGCCGGGCTTAGGCGCGGGAGCCGCCGGAGCCAAGCCTTAACGTCGCATTAGCCATGTTCGCGCAGGAGTCGACCGGTCCGAAGGAGCCCCTGAATCGATGTCGCGCCCGGCCCCCAACACCGCCGTTTCCGCTCAGGCTCTGCAGGCCGTCCACACACCTCCGAAGCTTACGGCCGACTCCCTTGGCCGCGCAGGTTCGAACGACGCGCTGGCGCGGCTGAACGGCGCCATCGGCGAGTTGAAGGCGATGTCGGCGGCGCCCATGCTGCAGCGGGCCGTGGACGCGATCCGCGCCGAGGATCCCGAGAACGCCTGCAAGTGGGCGCTGAAGGCCCTGGAGCAGGACGAGCGCTCGGGCTTTGGCTGGTACCTGCTGGCGATCGCTTTGGAACGCGCCGGCGACTTCGCCTCCTCCATCCAGGCCTATGAGAGCGCGCTGAAGCTCCTGCCCGATCACGGCGAGGTGGCCAACGACCTGGGCCGCCTGGCCTTCCGCATGGGCATGGTCCCCCAGGCCGAACAGCTGTTCCGCGCCTTCCTGGCCACCCGTCCCGACAATCCCGAAGGCGCCAACAACCTGGCCTGCGCCATCCGCGACCAGGGCCGCCACGACGAGGCCGTCGAGATCCTGCGCCCGGCGATCGTCAAGTCGCCCCAGGTGGCCATGCTCTGGAACACCATGGGGACGATCGTTTCCGACCAGGGCGATTTCACCAACGCGATCATCTTCTTCCAGGAGGCCATCCGCCTCGACCCGAACTTCCCGAAGTCCCGCTATAACCTCGGCAACGCCAAGCTGCTGCTCGGCGACGTCGAAGGCGCGCTGGAGGACTGCGACGCGGCGCTGAGCGCCGTCCAGGCCGAGGACGAGCGGCAGATGATGCTGCTGGCCCACTCCACCATCCAGCTGTGCCTGGGGCGGCTGGGCGAGGGCTGGGACGACTACGAGGCTCGCCTGCACCCGCAGTTCAAGGACCACACCCAGTTCCTGATCGACCGGCCGCGCTGGAGCCCGGGCGACGACCTGGCCGGCCGCACCCTGCTGGTCATGGGCGAGCAGGGCCTGGGCGACGAGGTGCTGTTCGGCAATGTGCTGGGCGACGTCCTGGACCAGCTGGGGCCGCAGGGCCGCCTGAAGCTGGCCGTCGAGAAGCGCCTGGTCCCGATGTTCCAGCGCGCCTTCCCGCAGGCCGAGGTCGGCGCGCACGCGACCTATGACCTGGGCGGGCGCATGGCGCGCACCGCCGGCTTCCTCGACGACCTTTCCGACGTCGATCTCTGGACCCCGCTCGGCTCGCTGCTGCGCCAGTTCCGCCGCACCGTGGACGCCTATCCCGCGCGCGAGGCCTACCTGGCCGCCGATCCCAAGCGGGTCGCGCACTGGACGCGGGTCCTGAAGACCGCGCCGGCCGGCCGCAAGGTCGGCCTGCTCTGGAAGAGCGCCGTCGGCCGCGACAGCCGCCACCGCTACTTCTCGCCGTTCGAGGCCTGGGCGCCGGTCCTGGCGCAGCCGGGCGTGACCTTCGTCAACCTGCAGTACGGCGACTGCGCCGAGGAGCTGGCGGCGGCGAAACGCGACTTCGGCGTCGACATCTGGACCCCGCCCGGCATCGACCTGAAACAGGACCTGGACGAGGTCGCCGCCCTCTGTTGCGCGCTGGACCTGGTGGTGGGCTTCTCCAACGCCACACTGAACATCGCCGGCGCCTGCGGAGTCCCGACGTTCCTGATCTCGACGCCGGGCGCCTGGCCCCGGCTGGGCGAGACCAAGGCCTATCCCTGGTATCCGAACACCCAGGTCTTCCTGCCGCCGGGCTTCGGCGAATGGGGCCCGGTGTTGGACGAGGTGGCGGCGGCGCTGGGCGACTTCGCCGCGCAGGGCTGAGCGCTAGACCGCGAACCCGCGGCCCCTCAGCCGCTCGCGGCTAGCCTCGCGGCGAGCGGTCCAGTCGGCCGCCAGCATCCCAAGGCCGACGACGTCGGCCGGCGCGCCGTCCTTGATCACGTGATCGCGGAACAGCGCCTCGCGCGTGAAGCCGAAGCCTTCGTGCAGCTTCCAGACCGGCTCGTTGCCGATCAGCACCTCGCACCACAGCTTGTTGAGACCTAGCTCGCCGAACACATGGTCGAGGACCCAGAACTCCACGAAGGCGCCGATCCCCTGCCCTCGCGTGGACGGGTCGGCGAGGTAATAGGCCCAGGCGCAACGGCGATGCTCGAGGGCGATGTCGTAGAGGTTGGCCAGGCCCACCGGCAGGCCGTCGGCCTCGATGACCCAGTAGCGCCGCCGCGGGTCGGCAAGGGCGGCGGCGAACCAGCGGGCGTGTTCGTCCGGGCCGATCCGGTGGTCGGAGTACATCCAGCGCGCCACCTCCGGCTGGTTGCGCCAGGCCAGCAGGCGATCGCGGTCGCCGGCCTCCAGGGCGCGCAGGATGACCGTGGGCGCGGTGCTCATGGCGCTCTTCCTACGCCAACAGGGGCGCGCTGTTGACCTCCAGGGCCGCGATCGCATCGCTGCCGAAGGCCGGGTCGAACGGATAGAGCCGCGCGTAGACGTCGCGCACAAAGGCCAGGTCGTCAGGCACATCCACCGTCCAGCGCAGTCGGGCCAGCGACTTATGCCGCGCCACGCCGGCCAGCCGGAAACGGTCCGGACGCCGGTAGATGTAGGGCGTCACGTGCTCGCGCTCGTAGGGATCGCTGGCCCTCTCATTGGCGTCATAGAGGCACTCCGGACGGACCACCTCGATGTCGAGGCCATGCGGGTAGGTGCGGGTCCCGAGGGTGTTGGAGGTGTAGTCGGCGCCGGCCTCGTGGTGGTGGTCGATCACCTTGTCGATCAGCTCCGGGTCAGTCAGCGGACAGTCGGCTGTCAGCCGCACCACCGCTTTGGCGTCGAGGTTGCGGCTCATCGCGGCGCAGTAGCGCCCCAGGACGTCGTTGAGTGAGCCGCGGAAGACCTCGACGCCAAGGCCCTGGAGATAGGCGGCCAGCTCGTCGTCGCTGGGATCGGTGCTGGTGGCGACCATCAGCTTGTCGATGCGGGCCGACCGCCTCAGGCGCTCCACCTGGCGGCCGATCATCGGCTCGCCCAGCACGGGCGCCATCACCTTGCCCGGCAGGCGCGACGAGGTCATCCGGGCCTGGAGGATCGCGAGGTTCAAAGCGGCTGCGCCCTCCCTGCGCGCCCCAGCAGTAGCGCCGAATCTGGCCCTGCGACAACGCGGAGCGGGAACCTGCTTGCATGACGCGCGCGTCGCTTTAGGCTGACCGATGCAAACAACTGTTCGAACTCGGGCCTGAGCCCGCCAGTCGGGGATACGTATGAGCGATCGTTTCGAAGGTACGGACGACTACGTCGCCACAGAAGACCTGAAGGTCGCGGTCAACGCCGCCATCGCCCTGGAGCGTCCGCTGCTGATCAAGGGCGAGCCCGGCACCGGCAAGACGGTCCTGGCCTACGAGATCGCCAAGGCGCTGAAGGCGCCGCTGATCACCTGGCACATCAAGTCGACCACCAAGGCCATCCAGGGCCTCTACGAGTACGACGCCGTCACCCGCCTGCGCGACAGCCAGCTGGGCGAAGTGGGCGTCAAGGACGTCAAGAACTACATCAAGAAGGGCAAGCTCTGGGAGGCCTTCGAGAGCAAGGAACGCCCCGTCCTGCTGATCGACGAGATCGACAAGGCCGACATCGAATTCCCCAACGACCTCCTCCAGGAGCTCGATCGGATGGAGTTCTACGTCTACGAGACCAATGAGACGATCAAGGCCAAGGTCCGCCCGATCGTGCTGATCACCTCGAACAACGAGAAGGAGCTGCCCGACGCCTTCCTGCGCCGCTGCTTCTTCCACTACATCCGCTTCCCGGAAGCCGAGACGATGAACGAGATCGTCGAGGTGCACTATCCGAACATCAAGCAGAAGCTGGTCGCCGAGGCGCTGCGCATTTTCTACGACATGCGCAAGGTGCCGGGCCTGAAGAAGAAGCCCTCCACCTCGGAGCTCCTGGACTGGCTGAAGCTGCTGATGGTCGAGGACATCGACGCCGACGCACTGAAGGAAAAGGATCCGACCAAGCTGATCCCGCCCCTGCACGGCGCGCTGCTCAAGAACGAGCAGGACGTCCACCTCTTCGAGCGCCTGGCGTTCCTCGCGCGGCGCGAGGGCGCGGGCTCGCGGCCCGGCCAGGCCTAGGCCGCCGCCCGGGCGTTACGCCGAATTCACTCGCCTTTTGAAGGGGCTCCGGTCAGGCTTAGTCGCGAACGATCGGAGCCCTCTTTTATGAAGCCGCTGATTTTCGCCTCCGCCTGTGGGCTCGCCGCCGCCGGGTTGGCCGCGTGCACGCCGTCCGGGCCGCCGACATCGCGCGTGGCTCTGGACTGCCCGACCACCCAGGGCGATCTGCAGCGCACCTCCATGGCGCCCGACCAGAAGACCTGCCTCTACACCACCCGCGACGGCGACGAGGTCTCGCTGCGCCTGGTTTCGGCCCTCAGCGGCTACCAGGCTGCGCTGGAACCCATCGCCCAGGAGCTGCAGGGCGAGATCGTGACTGACAAGGAGGCCGCCGCGGCTCGGGTCAAGGCGGCCGATGCCGAGGTCGTCGCCGCCGACTCGAAGGCCGCCGCCGACAGGGCGGCGGGCGTCGCCAAGGCCGCCAAGCAGGCCGCCGACGACGCGCTGGGCGAGGCCAAGGACGCCGAGAGCGAAGCCAAGGACGCCTCGGACGTCAGCACGACCACCCACATCGACCTTCCCGGCATACACATCGACGCGGACGAGAGCGGCAAGGCCGATGTCAATGTCGGCTCGATCCACGTCAACGCCAGCGAACACGGCGCGACCGTGGACCTGACGAAGGACGTCCGCCTGCGTGGCGAGGCGCTCTCGCGCGAGCGGCGCGGCTTCCGCGCCACCTACATCCTGGCGCGCGACAACCTGAAGGACGGCTGGAGCGCCGTGGGCTATGTGGCCGGCGGCCCGAAGGTGGGCGCGATCACCGTGGCCGTGGTGAAGGCGAAGGACGGCAACCACCACGACGTCCTGGACGACGTCAAACGCCTGGTCCACCGCAACAGCGGAACCTAGCCCTCGGGCTCAGCCCGCCGGCTGGACCTCCACCACCTTGTAGGTCAGCGGCCGGCCGTCCTCGTCGGTGATGGTGACGTATTCGCCCACCGCGAAGCGGTGCTGGCCCAGGCGAAAGGGCTGCTCGTCGTCGGCGGCTTCACCCTCGTCGTAGTCGAAGAACCAGCGCTGGCCGCGCTTGGCCAGCTTGCCGTCGGCCGGATCCTCGTCCGGCGCGAACCGGCGCACGGTGCAGTTGGCGCGCGACCTGGAGAAGGCCGCCTCGTCCAGGTGGCCGTCGTCGGTCAGGGGCGCGGTCAACGCGTAGCCGCGGTGATCGTCGCCGCCGGCGAATTCGGTGCCAGGATTGCGGGCAAGCCGCATGACGATGCGCGACAGAGTCATGAAACGTCCTCGTAGTAAGGATCACATGGGAAGCTAGTGCGACAAGAACAACGACGGCTCGTCCGAGTTCAGCAGGGTCCGTGTCGTCCCCCCGAAGATGAATTCCTGCAGCCGCGGGTGCCCGAAGGCGCCCGCCACCAATATATCAGCCGCCGCCTCGCGCGCCGCATGCAACAGCGCCGGACCCGCGTCTCCGGTGTCGGGCAGGAGGCGCACCTCCGCCTCGACGCCGCGGGCCGCATAGTAGGACTGCAGGCGCGCGGGATCGAAGCTGCGCGAACTGGCCTTCGGCGCGGCCAGGATGACCGCCGTCTTGGCCTTTTCGAGGAGCGGCAGGGCCAGGCGGGCCGCCCGGCTCGCCTCTTTGCCGCCGTCCCAGGCCACGGCGACCGAGCCGCCCACCTTCAAGCCCGGGCGCGCGATCAGCACCGGACGTTGCTCGTCGGCGACCATCTGCTGGAACGCCTCGGCCAGGGGACCGCGGCCGCGCGACGGGTCGGAGGTGAACACCACGACGTCGGAAAGCCGGCTCTCGGCCGACAGGCCCGCCCAGACCGGCGTCTGCAGCGCCGTGAACCGGCTCTTGGCGTATTTGACCGTCTCCATCGCGGCGCGCGCGTTCTTCTCGCCCGCCTGGGCCGCTTCCTTCAGGGATTCCAGCGCCGTGGTCTGGACGCCGCCCAAGAACCCCTCGCCCATCCAGGGCATGACATCGGCCACGTCGGCCGGCGCATAGATCGCCAGCATTTCCGCCCCGAACGGCTTGGCCAGGGCGACGGCGGCGGCCACTGCGGCGGCGTCTCCGCCTCCGCCGGACAGCGGCGCCATGATACGAGCCCAACTCATTCGGTCCTGCGCCTCCTCGCTTGAACTTCCATCCGTGCGGCTATGCTCGCATTGATCTAGATCAGGCCCAGAGTCTCGGCGCCATCGATCGGATGGCTGACTTGACCATGGAGGGAATGCGCTCGTGAGGAAAGGGCTGCGTGGCAAGGACCGGGAACCGCGCGCCTGGCAGCGGATGCTGTCGGGCCGGCGTCTCGACCTGCTCAACCCCTCGCCCATGGACATCGAGATCGAGGATATCGCCCATGGCCTGGCCCGCGTGGCCCGCTGGAACGGTCAGACGGTGGGCGAGCATGCCTTTTCCGTGGCCCAGCACTCGGTGGTGGTCGAGGAGATCGTCGCCCACATCCAGCCGGACGTGGCCCCCCGGTGGCGGCTGGCCGCCCTGCTGCACGACGCCTCCGAGTACGTCATCGGCGACATGATCAGCCCGTTCAAGGCGGCCCTGGGCGTCAACTACCGCGACTTCGAGGATCGGCTGGAGAGCGCCATCCACGTCCGCTTCGGCCTGCCGGCCAAGATCCCGCCGATGATCAAGAAACTGATCAAGCAGGCCGACCGCGCCTGCGCCTTCTTCGAGGCCACCCAGCTAGCCGGGTTCAGCCACGCCGAGAGCCTGGCGTTCTTCGACGCCCCGCCGGCCGGCTACACGCTGAAGATCGAGCCCCAGGCGCCGTCCGACGCCCAGGCCCACTACCTGCGCCGCTTCGAGATCCTCTCCGAGGCGGCCGGCTACGTCCCGCACGCCCAGGCCTTCGACACCGAATGAGCGTCTCCTCCGCCAGCGCGCCCCTCGAGGGCGGGATCGTGATCGGCCTCTCGGCCGTGGTGGTGGCGATCCACCAGGACGAGGCGGTGGTGCTGACCGTCCGCCCGCCCGGCGCCAGCCTGGAGGGCCTCCCGTTCGGGCCCTTCGACCCCCGGGGCCACCGCACGTTCGAGTTGGCCATGCGCGCGTTCGTGACCGAGCAGACGCGGTTCTCGCTGGGCTATGTCGAGCAGCTCTACACCTTCGGCGACAAGGGCCGTGACGCCCCGGTGGCCGACATGAGCAGCCGCACCGGCGACGAGCCCGGCGACCACGCCCGGATCATCTCCGTTGGCTACCTGGCGCTGGCGCCCACCGCGCTCGACACCCACGCGCCGGGCTCGGACTGGCGGCCCTGGTCGCGGTTCTTCCCCTACGAGGACTGGCGCGAGGGCCGGCCCGCGGCCCTGGCCCTGATCGAGGAGGCGCTGCGCCGATGGGCGGGCGGCGACGCGGGCCGCCTCTCGCGCGCCCGCCTGGCCTTCGCCCTGGACGGCGCGCCCTGGAACGAGGAGCGGGTGCTGGAGCGCTATGAGCTGCTCTACGAGGCAGGTCTGGCCCGCGAGGCGGCCCGCGACCGGGGCGAGACGCCGGCCGCCCTGCCCCCGCCGCTGGCCGCCGCCCTGGGCGAGCCGATGCTGTCCGACCACCGCCGCATCCTGGCGACCGCGGTGTCGCGCCTGCGCGGCAAGCTCAAGTACCGCCCCGTGGTCTTCGAGCTGATGCCCGAGGCCTTCACCTTGTCGGCGCTGCAGCGGGCCGTCGAAGCCATCGCCGGCGTCGCCCTGCACAAGCAGAACTTCCGCCGCGCCCTGGAGCGCGCCGACCTCGTCGAGGGCCTCGGCCGCATGGACGCCGACACCGGCGGCCGCCCCGCCGAACTCTACCGCTTCCGGCGCGAGATCCTGGGGGCGCGGCCGGTCAGCGGGCTGAGCCTGCCGCTGCTCAGGGACTGAGCGCCGCCGCCACGTCCGTTCCCTTGGGCGTGCCAAGGCCTGTGCAGGCGTCCCAGCCGCTCGCCGCCTTGAAGTTCCCGTTGTCGCCGGTGGTGATGTCGTGGAACGCCGCCGGCTGGTTGTAGAGCGCCGGATTGACGAAGCCGACGCGCGTCTTCTTGTTCGCGTTGACGATGGCGATCAGGCCCGCCCAGAGCGGCGCGACGGCGCTGGTGCCGCCGATCACCGAGGTCTGGCCGTCCACGCGCACTTCGTAGCCACTCTGCGGATCGGCGTCGCCCGCCACGTCCGGCACCCCGCGCTTGGCCAGGACGGTCGCCTGCCCCGCCTTGGTGGTGGCCTTGAGCCCGGCCTGCCACGAGGGCGCCTCGAAGGCGACGCTGACACCGCCGCCGCCCGCGCCATTGCCGGCGCCGTTGTTCCAGACCTGCTCAGCCGAGATGGCGCCGCCGGACGCCGTCACCCGCGTGCCGCCACAGGCCGTGACGTGCGGGCTGGAGGCCGGGAAATCCACGTGCGACTTGCCGTCTTGCACGCCGTCGGACGATCCGTCGTCGCCGGATGCGGCGAAGACAGAGATGCCCATCGCGGCGGCCGCCTGGAAGGCGCTGTCGAAGGCCGCCAGCGACTGCGGCGTCCAGCTCGATTCCGGCCCGCCCCAGCTGATCGAGATGACCGAGGGCTTGTTCTTCACGTCATGAGCCGCGTGGGAGATCGCGTTCAGGAATCCCGAGTCGGTGTTCGGCGCGAAATAGACAACGATCTTCGCGCCGGGAGCCACGGCGCCGACCACCTCGATGTCCAGCATCACCTCGCCGTCGGCGCTGTTGGGGTCGCCCGTGGGCGCGTTAGTCGCGTGGTCGACGCCGACGGTCCTGACGACAGGCGGCCTGATCCCGAGGCCCTGGAAGTAGGCCCTGAGGTCGGCGGGCCGATAGCCGCCGCCCAGCTCAATGATCGCCACGCACTGCCCCGCGCCGGTCCCGGCCGGGAAGTTGTACAGCTTGGCCAGCTGCGGCGGCGTGAAGGACGAACCCCCGGTGTGGGCGGCGACGCCGCGGGCGCGGAAGTGCGGCTTGGCGACCGGGCGGTTGTCGAGGCCCATCACCGCTTCCACGATGTCGGTCGACCGACATCGTGGAAGCGGTGATGGGCCTCGACAACCGCCCGGTCGCCAAGCCGCACTT
>Ga0068865_100000478_pt1 | contig 22343 bp, 18 predicted proteins | sample KBSMisM12_FD_75293 | JGI IMG/M metagenome (GOLD analysis project Ga0068865, IMG submission 75293) | Miscanthus rhizosphere microbial communities from Kellogg Biological Station, Michigan, USA - KBS Miscanthus M1-2 | ecosystem: Host-associated > Plants > Roots > Rhizosphere > Soil ...
CCGCCGTCCCCAGCTTCAACTTGTAGTCGCGCTCGGCGACGAAAGGCTTCTTGCCCAGTCAGATCATGTTCGTCTGCAGCCGCGTCGACACCAGCGGCGGCTTGCCGACGTGGCTCATCACCTCGCCGCGGACGACGTAGATCTCCTCGGTCAGCGTGAAGCCCGTCGACCACCCCGCCTCGATCGTCGTGCGCGGGGCCGTGTTGAACCCCTCGATGCTCCGGATGGTCGAGATCTTGTTCGACGGCGAGAACACCACCTTGTCGCCGATCGCGGCCTTCCCCGCCTCGATGCGGCCCGAGAAGATGCGGCGGTCGTCGCCGTGCTCGGTGAACTTGTAGACCGCCTGCACCGGCATGCGCAGCGGCTGGTCGGTGCGCGGCGGCGCCTTGGGCAGCGTGTCCAGCAGCTCGAGCAGCGTCGGCCCCTTGTACCAGGGCGTCTCCTTGCCCCGATTCGCGAGGTTCACGCCCGCGACGGCGGCCACCGGCACGAACTGGCGCGGCGTGAACGCGCCGATCCCCTCCAGGAACGCGCGGTACTCCTTCTCGATCGCGTCGAACGTCTCCTGCTTGTAGCCGACCAGATCCATCTTGTTGACGACCACGACCACCTGACGGATGCCGAGCATCGACAGGATGTAGCCGTGGCGCCGGCTGTTCTCGCGCACGCCTTCCTTGGCGTCGATCACCAGCACCGCCGCCTCGGCGCGCGCGGCGCCCGAGATCATGTTCTTCAGGAACTCGATGTGCCCGGGCGCATCGATGATGATGTAGTCGCGCTTCGCGCTCTTGAAGAAGCAGCGGGCGGTGTCGATCGTGATCCCCTGGTCCTGCTCGTCCGACAGCGCGTCCAGCAGGAAGGCGTACTCGAACGGCTTGCCCGTGCGATCGCACTCGCGCCGCACCGACTCCAGCTTTCCCTGCGGCAGCGCGTTCGTGTCCGCGAGCAACCGGCCGACGACGGTGCTCTTCCCGTGGTCGACGTGGCCGACGATGACGACGTTGAAATTCTCGCGTTCTCGATCTCGTTCCGCGCTAGCCAACGAATCCTCCAATAAAGTGGATGCTCACGAATCACGTGCCCCGCGATCGACACCCTCTTCGCCCGCGGCGGAGGGGTCGAGCGGGTTCTGTTTCACATGTAGCCCTTGCGGCGCAGCTCCTCGAGGCCGTGCTTGCCGTCCTGCATGCGGCCCGAGCGCTCCGCGATGTTCCTCAGCGACCCGCTCTTCAGCTCCACGATGATGTCGTCCACGTTCTTGGACTTGCTCTGGATCGGCCGCTGGCAGGGTCCGCAGCCCAGGCTGCGGTAGCGCGTGCCGTCGCCCTGGTCGTAGTAGAGCGACACCGTCGGGATGTTCTCGCGCTTGATGTACTCCCAGATGTTCAGCTCGGTCCAGTCGAGCAGCGGGTGAATGCGCAGGTGCGTGCCCGGCGCGAAGTCGGTCTTGAACTGGTTCCAGAACTCGGGCGGCTGGTCGCCCACGTCCCAGTCATCGTGCTTGCCGCGCGGCGAGAAGTAGCGCTCCTTCGATCGGCTGCCCTCCTCGTCGGACCGCGCGCCCACGATGACGCCGGTGTACGGCAGCTTGTCGGCCATCGGCTCGTACTTACCGGTGTCCAGATTGAGGCGCATGCGCTGCCCCGTCCCGTGCAGCGTTGCCGCCAGCGCGTCGGTCTTCAGGCGACCGCAGCAGGCGGTGCGCAGCTGCGCCTGTTCCTCGGCGCTCATGTTCGGGTTCGCCGCGAACTTGTCCGGGAACGTGTCCTTCTCGGCGAGCGCGGCCTTGTTCTGGCCGACCACCATCTGCAGCTTGTACTCCATCGCCAGCCGGTCCCGGTACCGGATCATCTCCGGCAGCTTGTAGTTCGTGTCGATGTGGACGAGCGGGAACGGGACGTGGCCGAAGAACGCCTTGCGCGCGAGCCACAGCAACACCGTCGAATCCTTCCCGATCGACCACAACATGCAGAGGCGCTCGAAGTGGCGGAAAGCTTCACGGAAAATGAAGACGCTCTGTTGTTCCAGTTGATCGAGATGGTCCATTGCTTGGGTCGGATTCTGACACACACCCTTCGCGCGATGCTAGAGCGTGATCGTCAATCACCTCACCAAAAAGTGGCTCAATTGCCTACTAAACCAGTGAAGAATTCTCAGCGCGCCGCAGCGCCCGATCCCTTCATGTCATGTCCTGGTTCATCCTGGCCGCGCCCGATCCCTTCATGTCCTGATTCAGCTTGAACGGGAGGTCGACCGTCACGGTGGTCCCCATTCCTGGATGCGAGATGATCTGGAACGTCCCGCCCCGGCTGCGGACGCGCTCGCGCATGCCGATGACGCCCAGGTGGCCCTCGGCGGCCGCCGTCTCCAGGGTGCCCGCGACGTCGAAGCCGCGGCCGTCGTCCTTGACCGCCAGCGTGATGCCCGCCGGACGCTGCACGATGAGGACGCTGATCCGCCGCGCCGAGGCGTGCCGGAGCGCGTTCGTGATCGATTCCTGCGCGACCCGGAAGCACGCGATCTCCAGGTCGGACGGCAGCCGGCCGTCCAGGTGAAGGGGCGTCTTCTCGGTGCCTTCTTCCAGCTCCATCACCACGCCCGACAGACCCGACTGGCCTTCGAGATAGGCGCGCAACGCTGGAACCAGGCCGACCTCATCGAGCAAGGGCGGGCGCAGATCGACGGACATCTTGCGCACGCGCGCGATCAGATCGTCGACCAGCGCGATCGCGTCGCCGACCCCGGGGGTGGCCGCTGCCGCCGCGCGCGCGCCCAGCTGCAGGCGCAGCTTCAACGCGGTCAGCGTCTGGCCCAGCTCGTCGTGCAGCTCGTGGGCGAGGAAGCGGCGCTCGTCTTCCTTCGCGGCCTCCAGCCGACCGTGGAGCAGCCCGAGGCGTTCGTACGCACCGCGCAGCTTCGTCAGCGCTTCGGTGGTGGCGCGCGAGCTGGCCTCGACGTGGCGGATGACCGAGTCGATCATCAGCGCCAGCAGCAAGGCGAGCAACGTCGTCGTGACCGCCATGCGAAACCAGTTCTGCATGATCATCGGATCGACGTAGCGCGCGTCGAGCTGCACGACCCCGTGAACCACCATCGCGCCCACCACCAGGTGCGCAATCGCGGACAAGGCGATGAGCACGAAGCCGAGCCGGCGGCCCAGCGCGACGACCCCGACCAGCATGATCGCCACCAGGCTGACCGCCGCGCCCGCGGCGAATCCCACGCGCGCGAGCATGTATACGGTCGCCGTGAACGCCGCGATGATCGTCGCCAGCGCGCGCTGCCGCACCGTCAGTCCTGGAGCGAGACGAAAGACGGGAACGAGCAGGCCGGCCGTCGCCATCATGGCGACGTCGAACGTCGATCGCGGCGAGCGGCGAACGAAGAGTGACAGCGCAGAAAGCACCGGCGCGATGATCGCGGCCACCGTCAACATTCCGCGCAGAACAGTGTCGCGCCAGGGCTCTGGCGCCGCCTTCGCGGGCTCGTCGTTACGGCGTTCGCTCACTCTTCCTCGCGGACTCAGGGTGTATCATGTACAACGGCGAGCTTGGGGATGCGGGTACTGTTGGCTGACGACCATGCGCTGGTACGTGCGGGGATACGCGCGCTCCTGGCCGGGCTTCCGGACGTCGAGACGGTGGTCGAGGCGGGCGACGGACAGGAAGCACTGGCCGTGCTGCGCGAGACCAAGCCCGACCTTGCGCTGATCGACATCGCCATGCCCGGCCTCAACGGCCTGGAATTGGCCGCGCGCGTCGCCCGCGAGGCGCCGGGGACGCGCCTGGTCATCCTTTCCATGCACGGGACGCCCGCGCACGTGGCTCAGGCGCTGCGGGCCGGCGTCAGCGGTTATCTGCTGAAGGACGCCGCCGCGGACGAGCTGCCGGTGCTGCTGCGCGCCGTGATGCGCGGCGAGACCTATCTTTCGCCCGCGATCTCGAAGCAGGTGGTCGACGGCTATCTCGGCCGGACCGCGCCGCCGGCCGCCGCGGGCGGCGACAACATCGCGGCCGACGTGCTGACGCCGCGGCAGCGCGAGATCCTGCAGCTGGTCGCGGAGGGGAAGTCGACCAAGGAAGTTGCGCAACTGCTCGACGTGAGCGCGAAGACCGTGGAGACCCACCGGGGCCAGATCATGGAGCGCCTCGGCATTCACGACCTCGCGGGCCTCGTCCGCTACGCCATCCGAACCGGACTCGTCTCGCCCGATCGCTAGCGATCTCTCCCCGACTAGGGGTTCATCCGTCCATTCCTCCGGTAACGCCCCGATGGCCGGTGCCGGGCGGCTACGCGAAGCTGCGACCTATGGAAACGGAACGAAAGCGGCGCGTGCTGCTGGTCGATGATTCGCCCGCTTTTCGGGGGCTCATGCAGTGGTACCTGGGAACGCTTCCACAGGTCGAGATCGTCGCCGAGGCGACCGACGGCGAGCAGGCGCTGGCGGAGGTGCAGCGCCTGCACCCCGACGTCGTGCTGATGGACGTCAGGATGCCGCGGATGGACGGCCTCGAGGCGACGCGTCGGATTCGCGCCAGCCGCGAGACGCCGCGGATCCTGTTGCTCACCAACCACGCCACCGCCATTCCGGCGGGGCTGGCGGCCGAGGCGGGCGCGGACGAGTTGCTGGACAAGGCCCAGCTCGCTGATCTGTTACCGGCCGCGATCGCCAAGACGACGAACGGGGTACGAACGGCCGAGAGCAGCTGAGGCAGCGTGGGATGAACGACGGAGGGAGGACCGGATGACGGCGATCGATGCAAGCAGCGAACAGCGTGCTGCGCTCGCGCGCGAGCTCCAGTGGCTCGCCGGAATTCTGCCGCTGGGGAACGGCAGCGAAATTTTCGACGGCGTCGCCGACGATCGCGTCGCCGCCATCGTGGCCACCGCTCTGCTGGGCCTGCCGTCGCAGGCCGCCGACGAGGCGATCACGCGCGCGCTGGCGGCGGTCGGCCTGCAACGCGGCGTCGACCGCGCGTTCTATTACGAGTTGAACGAGACCACGGCGAGCCTGACGCTCGCTCATGAGTGGCACGCGCCGACGGTGCGGCCGATGAAGCCGGTCGCCAAGTTTGCCCGCATCCCGGTCGACGTGCTGCCGCAGCCGTTCCTGGCCAGCCTGCGGCGCGGCGGTGTCGTGCGCGTCCCGCGCACCCACCAGTTCCTGGCGACGTCGGTGGAAAAGCTCGTGGCGGCCGACGGCGATCGCGCGCTGGCGCTGGTGCCCGTCGTCGTGGACGGCGTGCTGATCGGCATCGCGGGATTTGCCGCGCGCGTCGGCACCGTCTGGGAGCAAGGCGATCTCGACCTGCTGCATCTGGTCGCGCAGGGCGTCGCGCGCACGGTGGAACGCAAGCGCGTCGACGGCGCGCTGCTCGCCGCCGAGGCCCGCTTCCGCGCGATGTGCGACGCGTCGCCGCTGGGGATCTTCATCGCCGGTGAAAAGGGCCAGTGCCTCTACATCAACCCGGCCGGTGAGGCCATCATGGGCCTGACATACAGCGAGTCGCTGGGACACGGCTGGATGAGCGCGCTGCACCCCGACGATCGCGAGCGGGTCGCCGCGCGCTGGGGCTCGGCGGTCGAGACGCGCAGCGCGTACAAGACGCCGATCCATCGCTTCGTTCACAAGAACGGCGAGGTCCGGTCGGTCGAGGTCCGGGCGCTGCCCATCGCCGGCCAGCCTCACGGGCTGACCTTCGTCGGCATCCTCGAGGACGTGACCGTGCGAATCCAGAACGAGCAGGAACGGCAGGACCTGCTGGCGCGGACCGAAGCCGCGCGGCAAGAGGCGGAGGCCGCGCGCGCCGACGTCGCGGCGATCCTGTCGCGTATCTCCGACGCGTTCATCGCGCTGGATCGCGACGGCCGCTTCACCTACGCGAACGAGCGCGCCATGGCCCTGTGCGGGCACAGCCGCGATCAGATGATCGGGCAGGTCGCCTGGACCACGAATCCGCAGCTCGCCGAGGGACCGCTGCGGCCCGCTTTCGAGCGCGCGGTGGCGGAGCAGCGCGCGATCACCGTCGAGACGCAGTGCTGCGGCCGTCCGTTCGAGGTGCGCCTTTACCCGTCGCCGACCGGCGTCTCGTTCTTCTTCGAGGACATCTCCGATCGGCGCCGGCACGAGGAGCAGCTGACCAGCGATCGCGACTATCTGCGCCGGGAGCTGGACGGCGGTGTCGCCTCCGAGATCGTCGGTTCGTCGTCGGGCATCCGCCACATGAAGGAGCGGGTGGCGATGGTGGCGGGGACGAACACCACCGTGCTGATCACGGGCGAGACCGGAACCGGCAAGGAGCTGGTCGCGCGCGCGATCCACGAAGCCAGCCCGCGCCACGAGCGTCTGCTGGTCAAGGTCAACTGCGCGGCGATCTCCGCCGGGCTGGTCGAGAGCGAGCTGTTCGGACACGAGAAGGGCGCGTTCACGGGCGCGGTCGGAAAGCACAAGGGCCGCTTCGAGCTGGCGCACGGCGGGACGCTGTTCCTCGACGAGATCGGCGAGCTGCCGCTGGAGACCCAGGTCAAGCTGCTGCGCGTGCTGCAAGAGCGCGAGTTCGAGCGCGTGGGCGGCAACGAGACCATCCGCGTGGACGTGCGCGTCGTCGCGGCGACCAACCGCAACCTGCCCCAGCTGGTGGCGCGGGGCCAGTTCCGCGAGGACCTCTACTACCGGCTGAACGTCTTCCCGGTCGCCCTCCCGCCGCTGCGCGAGCGCGCCGAGGACATCCCACCGCTGGTGAACACGTTCCTGGCTCGCTACGCCCGGCAGGCGGGCAAGCGCATCGAGGAGGTCTCGCCCGAGGCGATGTGGCGCCTGCTCGCCTACAAGTGGCCGGGTAATGTGCGCGAGCTGCAGAACGTGATCGAACGCGCCGTCGTGTTCGCGCGCCACCGCGTGCTGGACCTGGACGCGCTGCCTGACCTGTCGGCGCCACCGTCTTCGCCGTTGACGGTGACGGCGGCGGCCGTGCCGGCGGACATGTCGCCGCCGCGAACCATCGCGGAGGTGGAACGCTGGTACGTCGAGCAGGTCCTGACCGAAACGCGCTGGGTGATCGAAGGTGAGCGCGGCGCCGCGCGCCGGCTGGGGCTGCACCCGAACACGCTGCGCTCGCGCCTCAAGCGCTGGGGCGTGATGCGACCGCACAACGCGAACTGATCGCGCCCACGACCATTCGTGGGATCGTGGTGCGGTCCACGGCGCCTCGTGGCGAAGCGTCGGCAACCGCAGAGCTTGCCGCTTAGTTTTTGGCGATATTTCGCCTGGCCCAACGCTTGCTCCTCACCTCTTCCGTCGTCGAGTCGAATGGAGGAGGACAAAGACATGGGACTCACCGCTCTCGTCTCCCAGCACGAGGACCACGCGCACGCTGACGCCACGCCCTTCGAGCACCACGTGACGCCGGTGCCCACGCAGGCGCTCGCGCGCCTCGACCGTTTCGCCACCGCGAGCTTGCTCGCCGCCGGTCTCGCGCACGAGATCGCCAACCCGCTGTCGACGTTGATGGCGGCGCTGGACTGGACCAACGAGCGCGTCGAACGCCTGCGCGCGCGCGGCGGCGCCGACGCGAGCCAGCTCGATCGCCTGGCGCCCGACGTTCAGCTGGCGATGGTGAGCGCGCAGACGATCACCGCGCTGGTGCGCGACTTCCAGCTCTTCCTGCGTCCCGACGAGATCACGCCGATCGTCGGCACCGCCGACGTCAAACCGGCGGTGGAGCGGGCGCTGCAGATGGCGCGCGCGCGCCTCTCGGCGGTGACGCCCGTGTCTTCAGAGCTGGGCGACACGCCGCGCGTGCGCATCCCGGCGACGCGCATCACCCAGATCGTGCTCAACCTGCTGCTGAACGCGGCGGACGCGCTGGCGGACCGCCCCTGGAGCGCCAACCTCGTCGAGGTTCGACTGGAGACCGGGGACGGCCGCGTGGTGATCGAGGTGCGCGACAACGGACCCGGACTGGGGGCGGAGGCCCTGCGACACCTGTTCGAGCCGGGACACACCGGACGGGCGACGGGATCGGGCCTGGGCCTGGCGATTTCGCGGCAGCTCGCGCGCCTTTCGGGCGGCGACATCATCGTCCTCTCCCCGCCCACCGCGGGCACCATCTTCCGCGTCGTTCTGCCCCCGTCGAACTGACCTGACCCGACTCCTCCCGACCGCGCTACTGATCGGGGGGACGTCGCATGGTCAGCTCGCCGTTGGTTCGAGGTCACGCGCGCGTCCTGACCGCGCTGTTGCTGGCCGTCGCGCTCGCGTCCGGTGCGCTCGCGTGTCGCCGCCGGGCGATCACCGCCGGCCCGGACAGCGGCGTCATCGGCGGTAGCGGGGGCGGCTTGCCGGCGGGAACCGGCGGCGGAAGCGCGGGCGCGGGCGGGAACAGCACGAACGACGGCGGCGCCGGCGCGGGAGCGGGCGGTTCGGCGTTCATGGGCTGCGGGATTCCCGCGACGTCGCAGCTGCCGCGGTTGACGAATCAGCAGTACGACCGGACCGTACGCGATCTGCTGGGCGTGGCGACGGTCGGCGCGCTCGGCGGCCGGCCGCCGTCCTCCGTCCTGGCGCCCGATCAATCCGGCGACCTCACCGCAAAAGCCTGGGATGGCTACGTCGCCGCCGGCGAGGCCATCGCCGCTCAGGTGATCGCGGACCCGGTCCTGCGCAAGCGTTTCATGGTGTGCGACCCCACGGGGGACGGCACCGCCTGCCTGCACGACACCATCGTCGCGTTCGGGCGGCGCGCGTTTCGCCGCCCCCTGACCAGCGGCGAGATCGCGCGCTTCGATCGGATCGTCGCCCGCGGCGCGACGATCACGACGACCGGCGCCGCGACGGAGGTCGCCGAGGTGCTGCTGCAGACGTTCCTCGCGTCGCCTTCATTCCTTCAGCGCGCCGAGATCGCGGAGACGCCCGACGGACAGGGCCGCTTCGTGCTGTCGCCATACGAGGTGGCGTCCCGGCTTTCGTTCATGTTGTGGGGCAGCACGCCCGACCCGGAGCTGGATCGGGCCGCGGACGCGGGCCAGCTGGCGACGGTGGAACAGCTTCGCGCCCAGGCGACGCGAATGATCCGCGACGAACGCGCCCACGAGGTGGTGGCGGCATTTCACCGCGCCTACCTCGGCGCCGGCGCCGACGCCGAGACGGAACGATTGGTCGACACCATCGCGTTCCGTGACGACGGCGCGTTCGAGGATCTGTTCACGACCGTGCGCGGGTTCGTCAACAAGGACACGGCGCCGCGGTATGGACTGGACCCGGCGGGCTACGGCTCGACGCTGGAGGAAGTGACGCTGGACGCGAGTCAGCGTCCCGGGATCCTCACGCGCGTCGCGTTCCTGAGCGCGTACGCGCACCCGGACCGCACCGCGCCGATGCTGCGGGGCGCTTTCATCAGCAAGAACATCCTCGGCCTGGATGTGGCGGGCCACGCGGGATCGAACCCGGCGGTGCCCGACGTCATCGGCGTCGCGACCAACCGGGCGCGCGCGGAGGCGCAGACCGCAGCGCAGGCGTGCGACCCGTGCCATGGGAAATACGTCAACCCGCCCGGCTTCGCGCTGGAGGCGTATGACGCCGCGGGCAGGTGGCAGACCAGCGAGGCGGACACCGGCGCGGCCATCGACACGGCCGCGCAGGTGTTCATCGACGGTGCCCCGGTCGCCGTCCGCGATCCCGGCGACCTGATGCGCAAGCTCGCCGGCTCGCGCGACGCGCAGCGAACCTACGCGCAGCGATGGGTGGCCAGCGGTTACGGCCGCGACGCGAACGCGGTGGACGCGTGCGTGGTGGACGCGCTGGCGGCGGACATCCGCAAGTCGGGGTTCCCGATCCTCGATCTGCTGATCGAGCTCACCCAGCCCGACTCGTTTCGTCTGCGCGCCAAGGAGGCCCCGTGAACCGGCGGTTGTGGCTGAAGAGCGCGGGCGGGCTGGCGCTCGCCGCCCCGTTCCTGCCGTCGCTGTGGCAACGCGTGGCGCGCGGCCAGTCGGCGACCCTTCCCCGCCGCAGCGTCATCTACGCCACGCCCAACGGCGTCCTGACCAACCGCTGGTTCCCGAAGGTCGAGCACGGTCCGCTGGACGCGGCGGCGCTGCAGGGGACGACGCTGGAGGTGTTGACGCCGTTCGTGCGCAAGCTGCTGGTGCCGCGCGGGCTGCGCGCCGTCAACGCCTTCGGACGACCGCAGGTCGTGGACCCGCACGATCAGGCGATGGGGTCGAAGCTGACCTGCGCGCTGCTCGATCCGCAGAACAACCATTACGCGACGTCTCACTCGCTGGATCACGAGATCGCGCGGCAGATAAATCCGGGCGGCGTCCCGCCCCTCGTCCTGCACGTCGGCACCTTCTTCAAGAACGTCAAGACGATGTTGTCCTACTCGGCTCCCCTGACGCCGGCCGTAGCCGTCACCAGCCCGGCGGCGGTGTTCGCGGGGCTCGGCGGGCTGATCGGCGGCGGCGGCGGCGAGCTGGACGTCATCAAGCGTCGCAAGCTGAGCGTCATCGACGCGGTTCGCGACGACCTCCAGTCCTACCAGCGCCTGGACATGAGCGTCGCGGATCGTCGGCGGGTCAGCGCCTGGCTGGATCTGCTGCGCGAGTCGGAGCGCGGTTTGATCACGACGACCACCTGCGATCCGGCGGCGGTGGGCACGGACGCGACGGCGGTGAACGCCGCCAGCCAGAGCTCGCGCAACGAGGACGCCTTCACCACGGGCGCCGACATGATGTTCAAGCTGATGGCGCTCAGCATGCTCTGCGATGCGAACCGATCCTTTCTGATCAGCTTCCCGGCCTACGTGGTCTGGAACTGGGACGGGATCAAGCACACCGTCGATCACGACGCCCTCGGCCACCGCAGCGGTTCGGCCTTCACGGGCGGGCAGTGTTTCCCGGGCGTGCTCGGCATGCTCGGGGAGATCGACCGCTGGTACGCGGCCAAGTTCGCGAAGCTGATCGCGCTGCTGGACAGCTTGCCGGAAGGGAGCGGCACCCTGCTCGATAACACAGCGACGACGTGGATCACCGAGCTGTCGGACGGCAACGTCATGAACACGAACAACCTGCCGATCCTGATCGCGGGCAGCGCGGGCGGCGCGCTGAAGCAGGGCGTGGCGGTCAACATCGAGGGTCAGCCGATCGGCCCCGGCAACAGCGAAGGCTGTTGCATGGACGGCGGCACCGGCATGATCACCTTCAACACGGGCTCCACCGGCGGCAACGTTCCGATCAGCAAGTTGTACGTCACCCTGCTGAACGCCCTCGGTTGCAAGGCGATGGACGGCGGCCCCGTCACCACGTTCGGGACGCTCGACGGCGTCAAGGAAGGCGACGGCATCCTCGACCCCGGCGAGCTCACCGCGCTGAAGGCGTGAACGCGATCCGTTGAAGCCGTTTGCCCTCGCCCCGCGAAGCGGGGAGAGGGTTAGGGAGAGGGGTCCGCCTTCACCGCGGGCCCCCTCTCCCGCCGAGCCTTCGGCTCGGCGGCCTCTCCCCCTTCGGGGGCGAGGCGAAGATCTCCGCCGACGCGCGCCCTAGTTTGGCGCCGCGAGGAGCTCGCGTTCGGCTTCGCGCAGCGTCTGCTTCCACTCTTGCTCGCCGGGGACGGCGGCGACGGCGCGCCGGTAAAGCTTCACGGCGTCGCCGATGCGGCCCATACGGCGCAGGTGATCGCCGTAGTCGACCAGCGTCTGGTGGCAGCCGTCGCGATCGTGATCCAGCGCGGCCTGGAACAGCTCCGACGCCCGCCCCTGGTGGCCGGCGAATCCGTGCTCGAGCGCGGCCTGATGCAGCGCCCAGTGATCTTCGGGATCGATCGCCAGCGCCTGGTCGTACGCGTCGGCCGCCTCCGGATGACGCTCCATCTCGGCGAAGATGTCGCCGCGAATCGCCGCGATGAAGAACGGATCCCCGCCCCGCCGCGCCGCCTCGCTGATCGCTTCCAGCGCCTCCAGCGTGCGCGCCTGCTCCAGCAGCACCTGGGCCAGCTTCGCGTAGCCGAGACCGTAGGTCGCGTCCATGGCGACCACGCGCCGGAACGCCGCCTCGGCCTCCTTCAGCTCGCCCGCCTCCAGCTGTGCGTCGCCCAGCTCGCGCCAGCCGTCGACCAGCGTCGGGTTGATCTCCGTCGCGCGCTTCGCGGCCGCCACCGAGCCCGGATCGCGCGCGGCATTCAGCGTCTCGGCCAGGAACGCCTGCGCCGCGCCCAGCTCGCCGACCTCCGGCGTCGCCATCGCCGCGCGCGCCGCGCGAACCGCCGCCTCGATCTGCCCCGCCTCCAGCGCGTCGCGCCCTTCCTTCAGGCGGCGCAGGCCCCCGCGCAGGTCGCGCGACGGCGCTTGCAGCCGCGGCAGGTCGCGATCATCCGGCTCCAGCATCGCGACGATGCGCAACGCCAGCGCACCGACGGGCGATATCGTCGCAGGCGCGTCGCCCGCGCCCGGCGAATCGTCCGCCAGCGCCGCCAGCGCCTCGCCCCGCCAGAACGCCGCCGTCGCCGAGGTCGACTCGCCCAGCAGAGCACGCGCGCTGGTCGCCGTCGCGGCGTCGCCCCGCTCGGCGGCCAGCACGAACACCAGCGCCGCCGCGTCCAGGCGCGCGTCGTCGTCGCGCGCGCCGACCGGCTCCAGCGCGATGGCGTCTTTAAAAGCGCGCAGCGCTTTCTCCTCATTGTCGGCGCGCTGCGCGCCCTCGCCCATTCCCGCCCGCACCGCGCGCATCCCGATCGCGAGCATCAACGCCGGCGTGGGCGGCGTCGCCGCGCGCAGCGCGGCCGCCAGCGCGGCGTCGATCTCGCCGGTGCGTCCCGACGCGTCCAGCAGCTCGGCGAGGTCCAGCCAGTGATCGGCATGGCCGGGATCGCGCCGGCAGCGCGTCTCGGCCAGCGCGATCGCGGCGTCGCCGGCGGCGCTGCCCGCCGCCAGCTCGGCACACAGCACGTGCAGGAAGCGCAGAAACGACGTCCCGACGCGGTCGACGCCGCGCTCGGTCACCTCGACGACCGGCCACTCGCCGTCGCCGCTCGACTCCTCGGCGTCCAGCGCGTACCGGCGTCCGGCGCGTTCGGCGACGGGCCACAGCCCGACCTGCCACCGCCCCGCTCCGCCCACAGTGCCGCTGCCCGACCGTCCGGCCAGACGCGACGCGGCCTCGTCGATCGTCAGCAGGCGGGTGTCCGCCGCCAGGATTCCGCCGTCGTGCGCGGCCAGCAACGTCGCCAGGCCGGGCGGCGGCGCGACCCCCATCGCGGCCGCGAACCGGCGCTGCCCGTCCGGCCCAGGCGGGGGAAATAACACCGCATCCGGAAGCGCCGACACGATGCGTTCAAGCTCTCCCACCAGTGTCTGAGCCGGCTCCCGCATGTCGCGTATCTAGACCGGAGGCCCTGCGCACGCAAGCGCGACGGGCCACTTCCTTCGGGGCTTTCCGAAAATCCAGACCGCATTTGATCTGTAGGCCAAGATGCAAAAAAAAAGCTCGCTAAAATCGGCCGAAACGTGAGAAACTTTAGCGGCATCCGAGTGACCTTCCCGCCCGGGTGACCCACATGGGAAAGATTCTCCTCTGCGACGACGAAGACTCCCTGTGCCGCAGCCTGGGGCGCATTCTGCGCGCCGCGGGTCATGAAGTTGTCGCGATGGACGGCGCCCGCGGCTATGCGCGCCTGAAGGAAGAGCGCTTCGACCTGATCCTGACGGACATCCGGATGCCCGAGGTCAACGGCTTCGAGATCCTGGCGGCCGCGCGCATGCACGCGCCGGGCACGCCGGTGATCGCGATGAGCGGCAGCGCCGAGATCCCGGACGCCGTGCGCGCGATGCACGCCGGCGCGCGCGACTTCCTGATCAAGCCGTTCGAGGTCCGCACGCTGGAGGAGGCGGTCGCCGCGGTGCTGAAGCCGGTGCCCCCGAACGAGCCCGAGACCGACGCGCTGGCGTGGCGCGACGAGCATGCGCCGGCGATGCTGGGCAGCGACGCGGCGCTGCTGCCCGCGCTCACGATGCTGGCGAAGGTGGCCGATGCCGGCTGCACCGTCCTGATCACCGGTGAGTCAGGCACGGGCAAGGAGCTGGCGGCGCGATCGCTGCACGCCGGGTCGTCGCGCGCCAAGAAACCCTTCGTCGCGGTGAACTGCGCCGCGATTCCCGCCAACCTGGTCGAGTCCGAGCTGTTCGGCCACGCGCGCGGATCGTTCACGGGCGCGACCAACGCGCGGGTCGGACGGTTCGCGCAGGCCGACGGCGGCACCATCCTGCTCGACGAGATCGGCGAGATGGAGCCGGCGGTCCAGGCCAAGCTGCTGCGCCTGATCCAGGACGGCGAGCTTTACCCCGTCGGTGAAGAGACCCCGACGCAGATCGACGTGCGCGTGCTGGCCGCGACCAATCGCGACCTGGAGCGCGAGGTCGCGGCCGGGCGCTTCCGCGCCGATCTTTTCTGGCGCCTCAACGTGATCCCGGTGGAGCTGCCTCCGCTGCGCGATCGCGCGTCGGACATCGTGCCGCTCGCGCAGCATTTCATGGCGCGCGCGAACGAGCGCAACAAGCGCGCGGTGGCCGGGTTCGATCCGCCGGCGCTCACGCTGCTGGAGAGCTACCGCTGGCCCGGGAACATCCGCGAGCTGGAGAACGTCATCGAACGCGCGGTGATCGTGAAGGGCCGCGGGACGATCGGCGTCGCCGATCTGCCACCCGCCATCCGATCGCCGCGCACGCCGACACCCAAGGAGACGCCGATCGTGCTGCCCGAGGACGGCACCGACCTGCGCGCGATGCTGGAGGCGGTCGAGGCGCGCATGATCGAGGAGGCGCTGGAGCGGACCAACGGCAACAAGAACCGGGCCGCCGAGCTGCTGGGCCTCAACCGCACCACGCTGGTCGAAAAGCTCAGGCGCAAGCGGGTCGCGTAAGCCCGCACGGCGCGCGGGTTTCGAAAGGCGCGAAAACCCTGTTAAAAGCCTTGCTACAGGCGCGCTGTCTTGTATAAAAGACAGGCTTCTTTTTGAGTTTCTTCGGCATACTGCCCCCCTGGTGAAGCAATGAGCGAAAGCAGGACCTGGAAGCAAACCCTCGGCGCCCGGATCCCGGAAGCCTGGGGCCGCGAGATCGACATCTTCGAGACGCAGATCGAGCTGCGGAAGCGCGGCAAGATCGAGGAGAAGCTGTTCGCGGAGACGCGGCTGCGGCGCGGCGCCTACGGCCAGCGCTACGACAACGGGCAGCGCCACGACGGCGAGAAGACGCAGGCGCTGGTGTTCCCGTCGAAGGAGATCACCAAGGGTCCCAGCACGATGTGGGACGCGCCCGGCATGCAGCGGATCAAGATCCCGCGCGGGCAGCTGACGGCGGACCAGCTGGACGTGCTGGCCGAGTGCGCCGAGGAGTATTCCGATCGCATCCTGCACGTCACCACCCGCCAGGACTTCCAGCTGCACTTCGTCCACATCGAGGACACGCCCGACATGCACCGGCGGCTCGCGGCCGCCGGCATCACGACGCGCGAGGCGTGCGGCAACACCGTCCGCAACGTCACCGCCTGCCCGCAGGCGGGCGTCTGCCGGACCGAGGCGTTCGACGTCGCGCCGTACGCGCACGCGCTGACGTTCTTCCTGCTGGGGCACGAGGACACGCAGGACTTCGGGCGCAAGTTCAAGGTCGCGTTCTCGGGCTGCCGCGACAACGCGTGCGGCCTGACGAACTTCCACGACATCGGCGCCATCGCGCGCACGCGCGAGGTGAACGGCAAGACCGTGCGCGGGTTCGAGCTGGTGGTGGGCGGCGGGCTGGGGTCGGTGCCGCAGAACGCGCAGGTGTTCGACGAGTTCCTGCCCGAGGAGGAGCTGCTGCCGATCTCGCAGGCGATGAGCCGCGTGTTCTCGCGCCTGGGCGAGCGCGCGAACCGCGCGAAGGCGCGCTTCAAGTTCGTGGTGAAGAAGATCGGGATCGAGGAGACGAAGCGGCTGGTGCTGGAGGAGCGCGCCAAGCTGCGCCCCGATCCGCGCTGGACGGCGTTCCTCGCCGACCTGCACAACGTCGACGAGAAGCCGATCCGGCCCGCCGGCAAGCTGCCGGCCGGCCCGTACCCCGACGGGTTCGAGGCGTGGCGCGAGAGCAACGTGCTCGCGCAGCGCCAGGCCGGCTATGTGATGGCGCTGATCACCTTGCCGCTCGGTGACCTGACGTCCGAGCAGGCGCGCGCGCTGGCCGACGTCGCCCGCAAGTACACGGGCGACACGATGCGCACGACCGCTGACCAGAACATGCTGCTTCGCTGGGTCAGCGAGGCGGATCTGCCCGCCGTCTACGCGGCGTTGCAGGCGATCCGCCTGGCGGCGCCGGGCGCCGGGACGATCAGCGACATCTGCGCGTGCCCGGGCACCGACACGTGCAAGCTGGGCATCTCGTCCTCGCGCTCGCTGGCCGCCGAGCTGGGCCGGCAGCTGCGCGCGTCGGGCATCGACCAGGACCCGAACGCGAAGGGGCTGCACATCAAGGCGAGCGGCTGCTTCAACTCGTGCGCGCAGCACCACGTGGCCGACCTGGGCTTCCTGGGCGTCAGCCGCAACGTGGGTGGGCGGCGCGTGCCCCACTTCCAGCTGGTCGTGGGCGGCCAGTGGGAGAACAACGGCGGCTCGTACGGGCTGGCGATCGGCGCGGTTCCGTCGAAGCGCGTCCCCGACGTCGTCAAGCGGCTGACCGATCGGTTCGCCAAGGAGCGCCAGGGCAACGAGTCGTTCGCCGACTTCGCCAACCGGATCGGCAAGAAGACGATCCGGGCGATGGTCGAGGAGATGCAGGCGATCCCGACCTACGACCAGGACCCGAGCTACTACAGCGACTGGGGCGACCCACGCGAGTACACCATCTCGGACATGGGCGAGGGCGAGTGCGCGGGCGAGGTGGTGCCGTACGTCGAGGTCGAGCTGGCCTCCGCCGAGCGCGAGCTGTTCGAGTCGCAGGTGCTGCTGGACGAGAAGCAGATCGCCGGCGCTGCGGGACGCGCGTTCTCGGCGATGTTGATCGCGGCGCGCGCGCTGACGAAGGAGAAGAACTTCAACGTCGGCAGCGACGCCGGCGAGATCGTCAGCGAGTTCAAGAAGCACTACTACGACACGAAGCTGTTCTTCGACGACTTCGCCGGCGGCAAGTTCGCGGAGTATTTCTTCCGTGCCCACGACGAACACGCGAAGACGTCCAGCGCGGAGGGCGTGCACCAGCTGATCGAGGAGGCGACGCTGTTCGTGGACGCGGCCCATCAGTGCTATACGCGGTTCGGCTCCGGGCTGAAGGATCCGACGCCCCCCGCTGCCTAGCCCGATCAATCCAATGGACGCACACAAACTACAGCTGAAGATTTACCTGACGCCCGAGTCGGCGAAGTCGTTCGACGTGGAGTCGCTGATCCCCGTGTTCCACCGCTGGATCAAGCAGCGCGCGCTGCCCGAGCTGACGATCGACGTCGCCAGCTACCAGCACGTGCCGCAGGGGCCCGGCGTCGTCCTGATCGGGCACGGCGCGGATTACTTCCTCGACGAGGGCGAGGGGCGGCCCGGCCTGCTGCACAACCGCAAGCGCGCGGGGCTGGCCCCGGGCGAACGGCTGGGCGATCTGGCGCGGCGGACGCTGAACGCGGCGCTGCTGCTGGAGAAGGACCTGGCCCTGACCGGCAAGGTGAAGTTCGCGACCAACGAGCTTCTGTTCCGCGTGAACGACCGCCTGGCGGCGCCCAACAGCGACGCGACGTTCGCGGCGCTGCGCCCCGAGCTGGAGGCGCTGGCGAAGACCGTGTTCGCCGGGCCGTTCGAGCTGGCGCGCGAGGGCGGCGCGAAGGAGCTGTTCGCGGTCCGCATCAAGAGCCCGACCAGCGCCCCGCTCGCAACGTTGCTCGACCGCGCCGGGGGCCCGCCCACGGCCGACGCGTCTCTGGTCGTCTGATCGCAGCGCGTGACCCCGGCCACGTGCGACGGCGCTTGACTTAGGCGCCGCCAACGGGCAACGCTCGCGACCTCGAACGGAGATGCACATGCGCGGAACGTTTCGACTGACATCGATCCTGCTAACGGCGGCGGCGTTGCTGGCCGCGTGTACCAAGAAGGAAGAACCGGTCGTGGAGGAGCAGAAGCCGGCGGTTTATGTCCCGCCGCCCGAGCCGGCCCGCGCCGCGTTCATCCCGAAGCCCGACACCAACTACACGCTGGTCAATCGCAAGTCGAACAAGTGCCTCCAGTTCGCGGGCGCCGCCGCGAATGACGGCGCCAACGCCGAGATCTGGGAGTGCAACGGCACCGACGCGCAGTTCTTCACGTTTCAGCCGGTCCAGGGGGGCTACTGGAAGGTCGTCAACGTGCGCAGCAAGAAGTGCCTGGACCTGGCGGGGCTGGCGAACAATGACGGCGCCGGCGCGCAGCAGTACCAGTGTCACGACGGCGAGAACCAGCAGTGGATCATCGCCGACGGCGGCACCGGCTCGCTCCGGATCATCGCGCGTCACAGCGGCAAGGTGCTGGACGTCGCCGGCGAGGAGACCGCGGACGGCACGCACGTCAACCAGTGGGGCTGGCAGGGCAAGCCGCACCAGGAATTCACGATCGTCCCGGGCGTCGCCGCCGCCAACACCGCCAAGGCGGCGGGGGGCAAGGCCGGCAAGGACGGCGCCGCGGGCGCAGGCGGCAAGGGCAAGAAGAAGCAGAAGAGCTGACGTCGCGCGGGAGCGGATCCCGGCCCCGCTCCCCGACCCTCTCCCCGCTGCCCACACTGGCGGGGGCGAGGGAGAAAGAAATCATGATCGTTCTGGTCACGGGGGCGTCTTCGGGGTTCGGCGCGGAGATCGCGCGGCGGTTCGCGCGCGCCGGGCATCGCATCATCGCGGCGGGCCGGCGTGTCGACCGCCTGCAGGCGCTGCGCGCCGAGCTGGGCGACGACCAGGTTCACGTCGTGCCGCTGGACGTGCGCGACGGCGACGCGGTGGCGCGGGCGATCGCGGGGCTGCCGCCCGAGCTCGCGGACATCGATCTGCTGGTCAACAACGCGGGGCTCGCGCTGGGCCTCGAGCCCGCGCACGAGGCGTCGCTGGACGACTGGAACCAGATGATGGACACCAACGTGAAGGGCCTGGTGGCCGTCACGCGCGCGGTCCTGCCCGGCATGGTGGCGCGCAACCGCGGCCACATCGTCAACATGGGCTCGACCGCCGCCAGCTGGCCGTACCCGGGCGCGAACGTCTACGGCGCGACCAAGGCGTTCGTGCACCAGTTCTCGCTGAACCTCCGGGCCGACCTGGCCGGCACGCGCGTGCGCGTCAGCGCGGTCCATCCGGGCATGGTCGCCGGCACCGAGTTCTCGAACGTTCGCTTCCACGGCGACGACGCGCGCGCCGCGCAGGTCTACGAAGGCGCGGATCCGCTGACGCCCGCCGACGTCGCCGAGACGGTGTTCTGGATCGCCACGCTGCCCGAACGCATGAACATCAACGTCATCGAGCTGATGCCCGTCAGCCAGTCGTTCGCAGGCTTTTCGGTGTCTCGCCGCGCGCGCGACTGACCGCGGCTCATTCGCCGTCGGCGCGCGGCAGGCCGTACTTGTCGAAGCCGATGTAGATGCGCGCGTTCGACGCCTTCGCGAGGTCCTTCAGCGCCTCCAGCTCGCGCAAGCGCAGCAGCGCCGGGTTGGCGGCGAACGCGGCCGCCGCCTGCTCGCTCTGGCGGAACGCCGCGATCTCCGTCTCGCCCTTGATGCGCAGGCTCTCGGCGTCGGCCTGCGCCTGCAGCCGCTGCGCGACCGCCTGCGCCTCGGCGTCGATCCGCTTCATCTCCGCCTTCGCCTGCGCTTCGATCTGCTGCGTCTGCGCCTTGGTGCGCGCCTCGACCAGCTGGGCCTGGCTCATGCGCTCCGCCGCCAGCACCTTGTTCATGATCTCCTGCAGGTTGCCCGGGAAGACCAGATCCTTCACGTCGGCGCGCACGATGGCGACGCCGTAGCGGCCGGCGATCTCCTTCACGTCGCTGAGGATGTCCTCGCTCAGCCGGTTCCGGTTGGTGAGGATCTCCTCCAGCGTCATCGACGCCAGCGAGCGCCGCGCCGCCAGCTGCACGTCGCTGTACAGGCGGTCCTCGTACTTCTCGACCTCGTGCATCGCCGCGCGCGGATCGGTCACCCGGAACTGCACGATGATGCTGACCCGGATGGCGACCTTGTCCGACGTCAGGATCTCCTGGCCCTTGATGGTCAGCTCGCGCTCGCGCACGTCGACCAGGACGATCTCGACCTGCGGCCGCCGGCCGAACAGCGGCTGCTCGGGGAACTCGTAGCGCCCCGCCTCCAGGGTTTGCTTCAGGACACCGTCCTCGTACATCAGCCCCCGGTGGGTGTCCTTGATGATGATCTCGCGCTTCGGCATCGTCGTTCCTTTAGAAAGAAGTGGCTCCGTAGCGGCATCCGATTTGGAGAACGGGCTGAACAGATTGGCAATCTGCTCGACCGCTTGCGCGGAAGAGACACCTTTGTCTGCCTGCTCCTGAATCCGCCAGAGCCGCGCCGATTACAGCCGCGCCCTGCGTGCTCTGTCAACAGACCGATCCGGTCCCCTCTCCCGCTTTGCGGGAGAGGGTTAGGGTGAGGGTCCGGATTGACTACGTTCCGTCGTCGCCGTCGTTCGCGCGGGGGCGGACGGCCTTCTTCGACGCGCGCAGCTCGTACAGCATCGCGGCGGCGACGATCAGCTCGAAGAACAAGGTGACGCACGCCAGGATGATGAAGGTCGTGTCCCGCTGGTACGGCCGAAACGCCTGCGCGTCCTTGAACCACCAGATCACCGCCGCGGCGGGCATCGTCACCAGGACCAGCAGCGTCAGCCGGATCCACTCGCGGCGCCAGAGCGTGTAGTCGCGCGCGCCGCAGTGCGGACAGGGCCACAGCGCGCAGCGCATGAACGCGCTCTTGTGCGCCCAGGTCTCGGCGCCCTCGGTGTCGCGGGCGGCGCCGAAGCCGCGGACCATCACGTCCATCTCCAGGCCACAGCGCGCGCACTCGTACTCGAGCGGGATGTCGATCCGGGCCTTCTTCAGGTGGACGGGGTGGACGGGGATGTGCAACGGCCGCGCCCGCCGCCCGCTCAGGTCAACTTCGGCAGGGTCTCGGCCATCCGGCGCACGCCCTCCTCGACGTTCTTCATCGAGGTCGCGTACGACAGGCGCACGAAGCCAGGCGCGCCGAAAGCCGATCCCATCACCACCGCCACCTTCGCCGCCTCGATCAGCCACTCGCACAGCTGGACGTCGTTCTCGATCTTCTTGCCCTCCGGCGTCTTCTTCCCGATGAACGCCGACAGGTCCGGGAACGCGTAGAACGCGCCCTTCGGCTCGACGCACGTGACGCCCGGGATCTCGCGCAGCCGCGCGACCATCGTCTTGCGGCGCTTGTCGAACTCGGTGCGCATCATCTCCAGCGCGTCGGTCGGCCCTTCGATCGCCGCCTGGGCCGCCGCCTGCGCCACCGCCGCCGCGTGCGTGGTCGACTGCCCCTGCAGCGTCGCCATCGCCTCGACCACCGGCTTCGGCGCCACCGTGAAGCCGACGCGCCAGCCCGTCATCGCGAACGCCTTCGAGACGCCGTCGATGATGATCGTCTTCGCCCGCACCTCGGGGCTGATCGTCGCCGGCTGAAAGAATTTCCCGTCTCCGTAAACGAGCGTCCGGTAAATGTCGTCCGTCATCAGCCAGAGATCATTCTCGACAGCCAGCTTGGCGAGCGCGCGCAACGTCGATTCGTCGTAGATGGCGCCGGTCGGATTCGACGGTGAACAGACCAGGATCATCTTGGTGCGTGGAGTGATTGCCTTGGCGACGTCCTCGGCACGTACCTGGAAGTTGGTCTCGGCCTTGGTCGGCACGTTGACCGGCCGGCCGCCCGCCAGCTTGACGATGTCGTTGTAGCTGACCCAGGCCGGCGTCGGGATGATCACCTCGTCGCCCTCGTCGATCAGCGCGAACACCGCGTTGTAGATCGACTGCTTGGCGCCCGAGCTGACGATCACCTCGGCGGGGTCGATGGTCAGGCCGTGCGCCTTGCCGATCCACGTCGCCACCGCCTTGCGCAGCGGCACCGTGCCCTCGACCAGCGTGTACTTGGTCGCGCCCGCGTCCAGCGCCTTCTTGGCCGCTTCCTTGATGTGCACGGGCGTGTCGAAGTCGGGCTCGCCCGCGCCGAAGCTGACCACGTCGATCCCCTGGGCCTTGAGCGCGGCCGCCTTGGCGGAGACCTTGAGGGTCATGGAAGGTTCGATCACCGACAGTCTGTTCGAGAGCTTCATGTCTGCTTTCCGTCCTTGAGCTTCCGTTTGAA